>Ga0164309_10000028_pt1 | contig 84054 bp, 63 predicted proteins | sample Whisoiple_247_MG_FD_109984 | JGI IMG/M metagenome (GOLD analysis project Ga0164309, IMG submission 109984) | Soil microbial communities amended with fresh organic matter from upstate New York, USA - Whitman soil sample_247_MG | ecosystem: Environmental > Terrestrial > Soil > Unclassified >... | reverse complement strand
CTCCAGGCGATCGGGCAAGAGCGCGCGCAGAAACTCGGCCACCTCTTCGTCCGTGCTCGGGCGCATCGAAGCGGGCAGTGCACGCGTCAGGCCGATCAGCATGTCGTTCGCGGTGGGGTAACGTTTGGAGGCGTCCTTGGCGAGCGCCTGCAGCACGACCGCTTCGAGCCCTGCGGGGTACCCGGGCACGATGGCGCTCGGTGGTGTCACCGGTTCGTCGTCGCTGATGCGACGAATCGTCTGGCTCTGATCGTCACCGCGAAATGGGTGCGTGCCGGTGGTCATCATGTACAGCAAGATGCCCATGGCGAAGACGTCCGTGCGCCGATCGATGCGCTCACCGCGCAGCTGCTCGGGCGACATGTAGGCAATCTTCCCCTTCAATTGCCCGGCCTCGGTGTCGCTCGCGGCGCGGCCCGTGGCTTTCGCCACGCCGAAATCCACCACCTTGACCACGCCCTCGTAGGTCAGGAGCACGTTCTGCGGCGAAACGTCGCGGTGGACCAAGCCGACGAGCGTACCGTTCTCGTCGCGCAACTCGTGAGCGGCGTGCAGGCCGCGACACGCCTGTGCAGTGATGCTGACGGCGATCGCGAGCGGGATGCCACCGCGAGTCGCGGCATACTTCATGATGATGTTGAGCGGTTCACCGTCGACCCACTCCATCACCAGGTAAAGAATCCGATCCACCTCGCCAAGGTCGAGGATCTCGATCACATGTGGGTGGCGGACCTGCGAGGCCAGCGACGCCTCGTCTAGAAACATCCGCTCGAAATGCAAGTCGTCGACCAAGCCCGGCAGCATGGTCTTGATCGCAACCATCTTTTGGAAGCCGCGCGAGCCACGCAAGCGCGCCGCCCACACGCTCGCCATCCCGCCCTTGGCGATGGGAAGCAGTAGCTCGTAGCGCCCGAGCACCTGGCCGGCAGTGAGGTCGTCGAGCATGCGGGTCCGCGGGACTGTGACACTACCATAGCTCTCCTTGCGGGTGCTCGCTTCCCCGATCCCCTAGAAATACCGAGTATCGGGCGAGGACCTCCGCGTCCCGATTCTGTGTGCCCCACATGCGCGCGCCGCGGCGCCAGCTCGCGCGCGTCGCGCGGCGCGTCTCCCACTTTCTGTGGGTGAGTGCCAAAATAGTTGGCCCACCGGCGCGCCACACTGGTGCACGCGAGCAGCCTCGAGGCAGCCTCCAATCTCCCAAAAGATTGCCGCCTCATTAGGGGGAGGCGTGTAGGCGGGCTGGATTTCAAGGCATGGCGCTAATGAGTTCGCGCCTGATCTCCGGCAAATACGCGCACTGACTCCCCGGCCCCGCTACCGGCGGGAACTGGGCGCAAGGCGAGTACTGCACGCGCCTCGGCAGAACTGGCCAGCACCGACGAGGCGGTGGTCAAAATCCATTGCGCGCGCGGCAACGCCTCGTTGAAGGCGCGCAGCAACTGCTGCTGGGTTTGGGAGTCCTGATGTAGGTCCACTTCGTCGATCGCGATCACCCCCTCGGACTCTCGTGGATCCTGATCTGGGTAGGCCGCCCACAATGTGCGCACGGACAAGGCAGCGAACGCGGCCAGGTGGCGCGCCCGGGTCGGCAAAGCGTCGAATGGCAACTCGCGCCGGCTACCCTGGGTCGAAAACAGGGGCTCGAACGAAAACGGATCGATGCCCCGGTACGAGCAGCCGACGAGCGGAAGCAGGATGTCGAGCGCGCTCTCCATGGCCAGAGCCAGCAGATCGAAGCGCTTGTCTCCCCGCTGCTGGGGTAGGGCAAGCGCGTTGGAGATGGCGGCGTATGCCAGAGCCTGTTTGGTCTCGCGAGCCAAGTCCGAGCGCGTCGCGTCATCGCCGCTGACCGTGGCGCGGACGTCGTAGCGCGCCACGGTGCGCGCCGGAGCGCTCAGCGCGATCGGCTGGCGTGAGAACCAGCGCGTGCTCGGGATCGACAGAAACGCAAAACCGCCTTCGGTCGCCAAGCGGTCGAAGAGCGCTTGCTCGCGACGGCGCAACGCCTCCTGCTCGTCATTGACGTTCAAACGGGCGTTGGGACTGACGACGGAGAGCGGGTGAGGACGCAGCGGTTCGTCTTGCCCGAGTACCCAGTCGCAAGCGGCGAACGGTTGGGCTGCCGACTGGGAGGGTTCGGAGCGGGCGGGCTGCACGACGCAGTGGCCGGGGCGAGTGCTGGCCACGGCGGCGAGCACGCTACTTTTGCCCACGCCTCCGGCGCCGTGAATCACCGTTACGGCCCGCGGCTCGCCGGCTTCGTCCGCGAATGGCAGCACCAGCTTTTCGAACGGGCCAACGGAAACCAGCACCGCCTGCACGAGCTTCATGCGATAGGCAAAGGTACCGCTTTTTGCCACCACGTTCAAAGGCGAGGCTGAAGCGCGAGCCAAGGGCTCAGCGCGGCCCGGGTTCACATATCGGATATAAGGTCGAGTGAGATGGAAATCCGAAGCGAGCTGGAGATCGCGGCACCCGCGGCAGAGGTTTGGGGGATTCTAACGGATTTTCCGCACTACCAAGAGTGGAACCCGTTCATCACCGAGATTGAAAGTGATGGCGTCGTCGGCGGCTCGCTGCGGCTCTTGCTCAGCTTGCCGGAAGGCCGTGACTACCGCTTGAAATCGACCTTACTGCGCATCGAGGAGAACTTCGAACTCCGCTGGCGCGCGCACCTGCTGTTCCCCGGCTTGTTCGATGGCGAGCACTTTTTGCGGCTAATCGAGCTCGATCCTCGGCGGACGCGCTTCGTACAGGGCGAAAACTTCAGCGGCGTGCTGCTGCGTTTCTCGGGTAGGACCCTGACTCAGGTCGCGCGCGGTTTCGACTACATGAATGAAGCACTGAAGCGACGCGCCGAAGCCAATTCTCACCCGACCACGAGCTCCGCGACTCGTTCAGCAGACTTGAGTGGCGCGCGCAACCGAGTAGGATGAAGCCTATGGCCATCCGGCGCGTCATGGTTCCGATCGACTATTCCGACAATTCGAAGGCGGCCCTAGCGTACGGAGCGGAGCTCGCGCTCGGATTCGGCGCGTCGCTCGACATCGTGCACGTTTGGGACCGCCCAACGTATTTGACCGACGCGGTGATGGTGCAGCGCCCCGGTGAGGCGCACAAGCCAATCGGCGAGCTGATTCGTGAAAACGCCGAGCGGGACATGACCGAGTTCCTGAGCGAGGTGAATCTGCCCACCACACTGTCGATCAGCCGCCGCTTGGTCTCGGGCGAGCCGGCCTCCGCCCTACTCGCCGAGCTCAAGAAGGGCGAGCACGATCTGGTGGTCCTCAGCACCCACGGCCGCACCGGCCTCGCCCACCTGCTCCTGGGTAGCATCGCCGAAAAGTTGGTGCGCCTGTCGCCGGTTCCGGTCCTCACGGTCCCGGTCCGTAGCCGGTCGTAGGAGGAGGCCCCCACCGGGGGTGATTCGGCTCTTACGCTCGGCCTGGTCGTTGCGATCCGGCGGGCTCAGGTTGGAACATCTTCCGTACCTGGTAAGAGGCGACACGGTGACGATTGCTTGGCGCGCGTCTCACTAGTATTGTCGCGCGCCCCTGTGAATACCGTTCTTCCTGCCCATTGCGTGTCGCGTCACGTGGTTCGTGTGCGATTTGGTGAAACCGACCTGATGGGCATCGTCCACCACGGCACGTACATCTCGTACTTCGAGGTCGGGCGCGTGGAGTACATGCGCCGGCGCGGGCTCGACTACAATTCATGGACCGAACTCGGCATCCATTTGCCGGTCGTCGAAGCACACGTGCGGTATCGCAAGAGCGCGCGCTTCGACGAAGTCCTGTGCGTGGAGTCACGACTGACGGAGCTGACCCGGGTAAAGGTACGCTTCGACTACCGCCTGCTGCGTGGCGGCTTGGTCAAACCGGATGAACTCGTAGCGGAAGGTTTCACTCTGCTCGCTTGCGTGGACGACAACCACATCCCGCGTCGCATCCCGGCGAACGCCGACGCCATCTTGCGCGGCCCAGAGCTCAACTCCGAAGTCTTTCCGGAAGTGAAGGCGGCCGAAGTGAAGGCGGCCGAAGTGAAGGCGGCTGCGGCGCGATAGCGCACTCGCAAGTTTCGTGCGCGTACTAGCTGCGCCCCGCATAGCGGTGCTAGGGTCAACGTCGAATGACTGACGGGGCCTCACGACCCGACCCAAAACTCATCCGTCCGTCGATTGTCGACTCCGGCTGGTCGGATGCTCCTCCTCCAGCCAGTGAGCCTCCGCCCGCGTTGCCGCCTCCTCCGACGCGCCCGTTGCCCGCTTACGACGCTCCCGACAGTGGCAGCGTACGCGAGGTAACCCTGGTCGATCGCGAAGTGCTGCAGCGCGTCGTCGAGAGTGAAGTGCAGCAAAGAGCCGTCCAACAGCGCGCGAGAGCCAAGCGCGAGCAGGACACTCTGCCTCCGCCACGCCGCGCATCGACCTTTCCGCAGTCAGCGACCACCGCGCCGGCATTGCGCCCGCAAGGGTTGCCGCCGCCGAGCGTGCGTCCAGCGCCACCGAGCGTGCGACCTCCGCCACCGAGTGTACGTCCACCACCGCCGCCGCCGCCAACTGCGGAGCGTTCAGTCTTGTTCCCAGCGCACGCGCCAACCGTGCCTGCCCCTGCACCATCGGGAGCACCCGGGCCATTGCCCGGGGCAAGCGCGGTCGCGATCCCTGCGGCTGCCCCGTTGCCTGCGGTTGCGCCGATCTCCGCCACGGCCACCCCCGTCGGCTCCGCGCACGTCGACGCGATGAGCGTCGCCGCTGCTCGCAGCGCAGCCACGTTGGTGCGTCCGCGCCCATCCTTCGGACCTCAGCCGCTGCCATCATTTGCGGGGGCGCTCGCGCAACGCGTGCGCTTTGCCGGCGGTGAGGTGCCTCTTTGGACGCTCGTGACGCCGTTGGTGCTACTCGTCGCGTTGGGCGCAGCCTTCGCGGCCGCGGCAGTGACGTCTCCCGCGGATCCGGGCGCCGCGCTCAAGGTCGTTCCGGAACCATCGGCTTCGGCTATCGTCGCTGCCGCCCCGACGCCTTTGCCACCACCGCCCGTGGTGAGCGCCGTCAGCGCGAGCCCCGACGAAAAACCAAAGCCGCTCACGGTGCTCGAGCGAGTTTCTCAGGGCGAGGACAGCGCGATCAAAGAACTGAGCGCGAAGCCTGCGGCCGACCTGAGGGTCGATGAAGCGCTCGCGCTGTCGCTCGGCCGAAGCGCGCAGAACGTCCGCGCCGCGCGAGCGCTGCGCGAACGCATCGACCACGACCCCGGCCTCATCAAAGATCCCGAGGTGCTCGCCCAACTCCGACGCTACAGCGACGACCCGGAGACGGCGCGCGACGCGCTGGCGGCGATCGCCGCCGTTCCCGGACCGATCAGCGCGGATCTCATTTACGAGGTCTGGACAGCGACGAGCTCGCGCAGCATCGCTTCCGACCTGGCGCGTTCACTGATCAATAGCAAGGACGTGAGGGCCAAGGCGTCCAAGCCGCTTGCCGTTGCGCTCGAGCTGCGAGACGCCGACACCTGTGAAAAGAATCGCGACTTGTTGCCACGCGCGAGCAGCGATGGTGACCGGCGTTCGTTCAGCTTGCTGAACAAACTGACACGCAAGTATGGCTGCGGCCCCAACAAGCGGCAGGATTGCTACGCTTGCTTGCGCGACGGCAAAGATCTCGACGAAGCACTAAAGGTCGTGAAGACACGCCGAGAGCCGCGCCCGTTCGGCGGCTGATTCAACTCGCTGGTTTTGGCGCTGAGCGCGCGGCCTTGTACTCTTCGAGCTCGTCGAGACTTTTGGGCCAATCACTCTTGAGCAAGCGCGACAGACCGCGATCGGCGAGTAGCTTGTCGTTGGTTTGGCATTTCGGACAATAGTTGAGCTCGTTGTCCGCATACGAGATGCGCTGCACCGGAGTTGAGCACACCGGGCAGGGCTTCTGGAAGCGACCGTGCACCGCCATTTCAGGCCGAAATGCCGTTACTTTCTCGGGGAAGCCGGAGCCGGCCTCCAGCCGCAGCCGAGCGATCCACGTGCTTAGCACCTCTTCGGTCGCAGTATGCAACGCGGTGATCTCCGCCTCGGACAAGCTGCGCGTGAGTTTTACCGGGGAAAGTCGAGCCGCGTGCAGAATTTCGTCCGAGTAAGCGTTGCCGATGCCGCTGAATAGTCGCGGATCGGTGAGCGCGCGCTTGAGCGTGCGATTCTCGAGCAAGAGCGCTTGCTGAAAATCGGCGCGGCTCGAACCCAGCACCTCGAGTCCGCCGCGCGAGAACTCGCTCAGATTCTCCGCTTCGTGCACCACGTGCAAACTCGCGCGGCGCTTGGTTCCCGCTTCGGTCAGCGCGAGCGTGTGCTCCGGAAAATCTAGCCCCAAGAGCACGTGCTTGCCGGCGAGCTTGTCGCCCTTGTCTTTCAAATGGAAGCGCCCCGCGATCATCAGGTGGAAAACGAGGAAAAGATCGTCGGACAGCTCGAACACGATCCGTTTGCCGATCCGCCGAAAACCGGTGACGCGCTGGCCATGCACCGCTGACAGTGGCGGTTCGAAACTGCGGACTAGAAATGGGCTCTTGAGGCGAGTCCGCTCTAGTACCTGCCCGCAGAATAGCGCGCTCAAGCGTTCGATATAGATCGCTACGTCGGGTAACTCGGGCATCGCAGCTAGGTGAGCGACGGGGGTCGCCGGCGACGGCCGGCTTCCGTCCTGACTCGAAGGCCGAGTCTAGCCGAACCGACACCTACCTGCCCCTACTCGGCATTTCTTCGCAGCAATTGGGCTGGCGCGGGAATCAGCAAATCAATCGGCGTGCCTGTGCGTATGCACTGAAAGCTCCAGACGCCGGGTGGCGTTTCCAAGAGCACGGGACCCGCCATGAACCACGATCCGAGCGCTTTCGTTCGCCTGCCTGTCTTCATTTCCAGCGTGTTGCTCGCGGCCGCGCTGGGCGCCTGTGGCCAGCCGAAGCCGCACGAGGTGACAGCGCCGCGCGGCACGGTGGTGCGCCTCGTTGCGCCAAACACGGGCATCGGTCTGCAGATTTGCGATCCCCAAGGCAAGGCGTGCACACCCGCGGCGCACGGCATGGCGGTCCCCGCGGGCTCGCTGCTGCGCACGGGTCCGCGCAGCAGCGCCCAAGTTGCGCTTTCTGACGGCAGTGCGCTTGCGCTCGACCACGATACCGAGTTGCAACTCGCCGGCCATTCGCGCCACGCGCGTTTGAGTCATGGCTCCGTCGTGCTCGAGATCATGAACGAGGCCATGGCACACGCCCCGCTCGACGTGAACGAGGGCACCTTGAACGTCAAGTCCGGCAAGGTCGCGCTGCGCGCAGGCAGTGACTTTGCGATCTTGGACGTGATCCGCGGCGGCGCGACTTTGACCCGCAACGGTGATGGTCCGCTGCAGGTTCGCGCGGGTGAGGAAGCGCGGCTCTATCGGGGCAGCGCGGCCTATGTCAGCGCTGGCGCCGCGCTCGCGGAAGCGGTCGCCTTTACCGACAGCTTGCTCGACGCCAGCGAGTCCGCTGCCAACAACCGCGGACTCGGCGAGCTCACGGCGCGCAAACCGGGCGGAGCCGAGGAGATGCGCGGCGCCGTCAAGCTCGCCGCGCATCACGTGCGCGTGCGCATCGCCGGGGCAATGGCGCGCACCGAAGTCGACGAGGTGTTCGAAAACGACAGCGACGAAGTGCTGGAAGGGATCTACCGCTTCCCGATCCCCACGGACGCAAAAATCGAGCGCCTCGCGCTGGAAGTCGATGGAAAGCTGGAAGAGGGCGCGTTCGTGGACCGCGATCGCGCGGCCGCGATTTGGCGCGGCGCGATCGTCAACGCCGCTCCCAGCGTACGTCCCCAAATCAAAGACGACATCGTGTGGGTGCCCGGTCCGTGGCGTGACCCAGCATTGCTCGAGTGGCAGCGCGGCGGGCGCTTCGAGCTCAAGATTTTCCCGATCCCGAAGCACGGGCAACGCCGGATAGTGCTCGCGTACACGGAGGCCGTGCGCCCGGTCGGTGGCGTGCGGCACTTCAGCTATCCCCTGCCCGTCGATCCCGGTGGCACGACCCGGATCCGTCATTTCGACGTGGACGTGGAAGTGCGCGGGCAAGATCCGAAGTTTGCCGTACGCACGCTCGGCTATCCGTTGTCCGCGAGCGATCGCGACGGCGCTCGGGCGTTTTCGTTCAGCGCCGACGATTTCACGCCCAACGGCGATCTGAGCATCGAATGGGCATTGCCCGAGCGGCAGAGTGAGCTGACCACCTTCGGCTATCGCGCGGGCGACGAGCGCTACGCTTTGCTCACGCTGAGGCCCAAGCTGCCGCGGACGACCGTCGACCAGACGCACGTCACGGCGATCGTGGTCGATACCAGTCGCTCGATGTTCGGCGAAGGCCTGGATCGTGCCAAACGCTTGGCCATTCGCTTGGCACGTGAGCTCGACGACGCGGGCACCGTCACGCTCCTCACCTGCGACAGCACTTGCCGCGAGTTGCCCGCGGGTTTTCTCTCGCCCAGCGCACAGGCCGCGCAAGCGTTCGAGCGATTTTTGGGCGCGCTCAACGCCGAAGGAGCATCCGATCCGAGCCAAGCGATCGCAAGCGCCAAGCGCGCGCTCGATTCCGTCGCCGGGGATCACGCACGAGACATCGTGTTCATCGGTGATGGCACGCCGACGGTCGGTCCAATTCGTGCCGCGACCATCACCTCCGCGGTACGAGACGCGCTCGACGGATCGCAAACGCGGATCACCGCGGTCGCGGTAGGGAGCGCCTCGGATCTCGATTCACTCGGCGCGCTGGCGCGAGCGGGAGGCGGCGTGGTCCTGCCATACGTCCCCGGGCAAACCTTGAACCAGGCGACCCTCGGCGTGCTGAGCGCAACTTACGGCAGCGCTTTGCGCGACGTCGAGATCGTCCTACCCGATGAGCTGCACGCGGTCGCGCCGCAGAAGCTCGATACGATCTTGGCCGGCAGTGAAGCCAACATCAGCGCGCGGATGTCGGGCGACACCGTCTCCGGCAAGCTCATCGTGCGCGGCAAGCTGGGGGACACGCCGTTCGAGCAACGCTACGATCTACACATCGCTGCCAGCGACAACCCGGGCAACGCCTTCGTCCCGCGCATGTATGCCGCTTTGCGGATCGCCGATCTCGAACGCAACGGCAGCGCGGAGGCGAAAAAAGAGGCCCTCTCGCTCTCGACTCGGTTTTCCATCGCCAGCCGCTACAGCTCGCTGTTGGTGCTCGAGAGTGAAGCCATGTTTCGCGCATTCGGCCTGGATGCGGCCAAGCAAGCCGCGCGTTTTACGGGCGAAGACGTGGCCGAGCAGAGTGAAGCCCAGGCGGATCTGCCGGTCGATGACGCCGAGGCTCCGGGAGATCTCGGCGCGAGCCCGCTGGGCGCGCTGGACAAGAAGAGCAGCGGTTCATTCAGGAACCGAGCGGTGTTCGATGCCGCGAGTCCGAGTTCGGGAGCGCTCGGCGCGGCAGCACCTGCCGCCGAAGCCGCAGCACCCGCGAAGGCCAAGGCGCCCCCAGCGCCGCGAGCGGCCGCAGCCCCCATGGCGAACGACGGCTTTGCCGGACCTCCGCCCGAAATCGCCGCCAAACCACTGGAGCGTCGAGAGTTCGAAGAACCAGAACTGCAGCGCTCACGCCCCGCGCGACGCCTGATCCCGATGCGCCGAGTCTGGCAGCGCAAGGGTCAGATCAGCTCCAGCGAGCGAGTCCCGCGCAGCGCGAGCCTCAGCGCCATAGCCGATGCAGAGCGCACGCTCGCGACCGATCCCGATCGCCGCTCCAACGTGAAAAAGGCCTATTCTTTGTATGCGATCAGCGGCGACCTCGGGCGCGCCACGAGTTTGGTCGAGCGCTGGCTGGGCAAGGAGCCGCTGGATCCGGACGCACTCACGGCTCGCGCCGATCTCGCGGCGCGACGGGGTGACCGGGAGCTGGCCATACGCATGCTGGGCAGCGTCGTCGACGTGCGCCCGGACGACGTCGCGAGCCAAAAGCGATTGGCTCGCCTCTATCGTTGGTCGGGTCGCGCCGCACTCGGTTGCCGACATGCAATGGCGATCGCCGAGTTGCGCGCGAACGACCCCAAGCTACTCGCGGACGCCCTGCGTTGCTCACGCAACGAGGGAGGAGCACACTGGGCGAGCGATGCTCTCTCGCTGGTCGATGAAAAGGTCGCTCGCCAAGCTACCACGCTCGCGTCCGCGCCAGCGGCAGATGAGTCGCGCTTGCTCGGTGACCTGCGCGTCGAAGCGACTTGGTCGGACGACGCCGATTTGGACCTGGCGATTTTGCACCCGGACGGACAGCGCGTCTCCTGGCTCGGCGCGCCGACCCGCGAGTTGATCAGCGCGCGTGACGTGCTCGACCACGGGCGAGAAGGGCTGGCCTTGAACGGGGCAAAACCCGGCCAATATGCGATAGAAATCGTGCGTTCAGCCGGCTACTCGGGAACGGTACGTGGTGAACTGACTCTATCTGCCGCGGGTGAGACGCGACGCATTCCCTTCACGCTCGACGGACAACGCATGACGTTTGCCCTGGTCGAGATCAAGATGGTCCCGCGGCTCGTGCCGTTGGAAGGCGCTCTGCCGCTCATCGCCAGCGGACCCGTGCGCTAGAGCGCTGGGCCCACGCGCCCGGCTTTCGGCTTGGGTTTCCCGTTTTCATCGACGTGGTCCGCGTCCGCGATCAAGCCTTCGAGCTCGCGCTCACCGACCACGCCCATTTCGACCGCACGCACGATGCCCTGCCGGTCGATGACGAGGAGGGTCGGCAGTCCGGAGACGTCGAAAGCGTTGGCTGCTTGCGCGTCCGAATCGAACAGCACGGGGTAGCTCGGCGGATGAGCGTCCAAATATCGCCGCGCGTCGGCGAACTCGTCGCTGGTGTTCACGCCGTACACGGCGAGCTTGGGTCCCGCCAAACGACGAGCGATGCGCTCGACGATCGGCGCTTGCTGGCGGCAGGGACCACACCAGCTGGCGAAAAAGTCCAAAACCACGGTTTTACCCTGCAAATCGGAGAGGCGCTGGGTCTGTCCGAGACCCGCTTCCGAGAACGCCCGCAGCATGAAGTCCGGTGCCGGGCGACCAATCAGCGGCGAATTTGCTTGCTTCGCATGCTGCCCGAGTCGAGGCAAGCCGAACAGCCCCACGCCGACGCTGACGACCACCACGAGCAGCGCCGTGAGGTAACCTTGGTTCGTGTCTCGCTTCGTGTGCGGCGCTTTACTCATGAGTTCCAGGACGTAGTTCGAGCTCCTCGCGGCCGGCGAGTGCGGGCGGCGCGTCTTCCATGACGCGCTCGGCCGCGCGTGTGCCGAGGACCGGCAAGCGCACTCGCAAGCGAGCACCACCGAGCTCACTTTGCTCTGCGCGTATCGTACCACCGTGTTCGATGACGATCTTCTTCACGATCGACAGCCCCAAACCGGTGCCGTCATCCTTGGTGGTCACGTAAGGGTCGAACACCGTTTCGCGCAGTTCGGGTGGGATGCCAGGTCCGTTGTCTTCCACGTCCAGGTTCCAGAAGTCGCCGGCTTGCACCAGTCGCACTCGCACCCGTCCCGCGTGGGTGGCCTTGCCCTGTAGGGCTTGGGCCGCGTTGCGGACGAGGTTGAACAGCACCCGCCGCAACATTTGCGCGTCGATCAGGGCCTCACATTTGCTCACGGGCACGTCGAATTCGACTTTGATGTCCGCGCCTTGTTTGAGTGACAACAGTTCGTCCAGCACTCTTTCGCCGCTATCCCGATCGGCATCGCGAACGCCAAAACGCGCGGCTTGCTCGCGCAGGAACTCCGCGAGATCGGCGCGAAATAGGCTGGCTTGAGGCAGCCGGGCAAAGTCGGAGAATTCACCCACCAGCCGCCGCAACGTGCCCACCTCGTCTTCGACGACTTCGAGCGTGGTGTCGACCAGCCGTCGGTACTCGGGATCCGACCCCGTGTAGCGCCGATGGATCTCCTGCACGGCGAGCGAGATCGGAGTGAGCGGATTTTTGATCTCGTGTGCGAGCCGGCGCGCCATCTCCTGCCAAGCGCTGATGCGCTGCAAATACTCGATGCGCGCGCGGCTCGATTCGACCTCACCGAGCATGCGGTTGAATGCGCCGGCAAGGTCTGCAATCTCGTCCCCTCCTCCTTCGGGAACGCGGATGCTCAGGTCGCCTTCGCCGACCAAACGAGTGGCACGGGCCAGCTCGGCGATGCGCCGCGAGACCCCGCGCGCGAGCAGTGTCCCAACCCCGATTGCGGCCACGATCGTGATACCCAGCAGCGCGGTGAAGGCCAGCAAATAGCTGCGCTCGTCGGCTTCACGACGATTGGCCACCTTTTTGTAAGTGTCGACGAACTCGCTCATCTCCGTGAGCTCGTCGAATTGTCCCTTGTCGGCGGCAAACACGGCCAAAAGTTGTGGCGCGTCGTCCCCTTCCGGTCCGTCGGCGAGAGGCTTGCCGACCTCGAGTTGGTTTTCGTGATTCGGGTCGAGCGGTTTGTCGCGCTTCACCTCGGCCAGCGTCTTCCCGTCCGCATCGCGGACCGAGAGCGAGACCAAGCTCGCGTGCTCGGCGAAGGCGCGCTTCAGCTCGGCCTCGAGTGCGCTGCGATCGCTCGCGGCGGCGGCGCGGCGTAACCCGGGACGCAGCGCAATCACCGCTGCCTCTTGGCGCATCAGCGCTTTCACGCTGCGCGCGAGCTCCTGGTACAGGCCGAGCGATTTATCGAGGTGCGCGCCGACGTCGGGGATGAAGAACTTCACCGACGTCGTGTGCACGGTGCTCTCCGCCAGCCAGACCGCAGCCAGCAGCGGAATCAGCGCGGTCAACACGATCGCGAGCGCCAAACGACGCCGGATGCGACCGGACGCGGCCACCTAGTCGTGCTCCCGCGGCTGACGATCGCGCTCGAACACACTGACCAGCGCCGCCCACGGATCGAAGCCCAAGAGCGCCGTCAAATCACGAGAGACGAACTCCTCGGCGCGCCCGAGCATCGGTGCGAACGCGCCACCCGCGCCGAAGCGCTCTGCCAACCCGCGCAGGCCCGCAAAAGCCGCGCGCCCGACGTCGACCCCGAGCGGCACGGCCAATCCGGGGCTGACCGGCGAAATCACCAAGTCGCGCGCGGCAACTGCGAGCGTAAACGCACCCGGCGCTGGATCTCGCGCCAGCGATTGGAACGTGAGCAGCTCACCGAACACGCCGAGCGAAAGCGGAGCTACCTCGCGCTCGGCCGCTGCCGCAAAGTGGCGATAGTCACGCCGGAAGTCACCCGCCAACAACCCCATCTCGGGGCGCAACTCATCGGGACCTACGATGCGATCGAAGCCGAGACCGCGACGGCGCGCGACGAGCCCGGTGTACAGTTCACCGTGCCGAAATACGCCGAGCGCGATCGCGCGGCCCTCACTGCAGAACATGTCGAGCACGCGATGGATCACCCGCGAGCCCGGAACTGGAATGTCGGCAAAGCGCTTGGGCCACATCGCGACCAGGCCCTCCGCTTCGAGTTCACGCAACGCGCGAGCGAGCTCCAGCGCTTGTTCCAGGTACTCTTGGCGCGGCCGCAGCCGCTCGGAAAAGCGCTCCACGAGCTCTTCGAGTGCGCCCGCGGCAAGCTCCACGGCCCAGCTCGCCTGGTAGCGCCCTGCAAGCTCCGGCAGCTTCATCGGCCACTCGATGGCACGGAGGTCGAGCCGACCGTGCTTGGTGTGCACCAACTTGCGCAGGCGGTTGCCGGTAGTCACGGCAACCACACCACCGCGACTCGACTGCTCGTGGGCGCCTTCATCACCCAAGCCACGGCTGGGCGCACGAAACACGTCCGCCAAGCGCTGCCAGTCAGTCGCGGTAAAGCCTTCGAGCGAGACGTCCTGCGTGATCACGACGCTCGGAGTATAGTCATAGGCCATGCTTGACCAGGACAGATCCCCCGAAGCCTCCGACTTGGCCTCATTCTTGGACGCTTCGAACACCCCGTACCATGCGGTCGCGGAGCTGGCCCGCCGCTTGACGGCCGCTGGGTTTCGAGCCTTTCGCGAGCAGGACGCCTGGCAGCTCCCAGCCGGGACCCGTGGTTTCGTGGTCCGCGCGGGCAGCTCGATCGTCGCCTTCGAAATGGGCAGCAAGCCCCCGGCGGATGCCGGCTTCGTGTTGATTGGCGCGCACAGTGATTCGCCGAACCTCAGGCTCAAGCCGGTGCCAGACACGACCAGCGTCGGCTATCGCCAGCTCTCGGTCGAAGTCTACGGTGGGGTGCTGCTCTCGACCTGGCTGGATCGCGACTTGTCCGTGGCAGGCCGCGTGGTGTTCGCGGACGGTCGCTCCGAGCTCATCGATCTGAAACGCACGGTGTGCCGCGTGCCGAACTTGGCGATTCATCTCAATCGTGACGTGAACAGCGCAGGGCTCGTACTCAACGCACAAACGCATCTCGTCCCAGTGCTGGGCTTGGAGGCCGAGAGTGGCGGGTTCAGCGAGCTGTTGACGGAAGGGCTGCGCGATACCGCGTCGAACGGTGCTCGCGTCGAGGACGTGCTCGGCTTCGATTTGTGTATGTACGATACTCAGCGAGCCGCGTTCGCGGGCGGCAAAAACGAGTTCTTGTTCTCCAGTCGTCTCGACAATCTGGCTTCGTGCCATGCCGCGTTGCACGCGCTACTCGGCGCTGCTCCCGATTCAGAGGCCACCCGCGTAGTCGTCATCTACGATCACGAGGAAGTCGGGAGCCAAAGCGCTTCGGGTGCGCGCTCGCAACTGCTCTCGGACTTGCTCGAGCGGCTCGCACGGGCCGGCTCTCCCAGTGACGAGAGCGCGCTGCCGCGCGCGATTTCCCGTTCGCTGTTGATTTCAGCAGATATGGCGCACGGCGTGCACCCGAACTATCCGGACAAACACGACAAGCAACACCGACCGATGCTCGGCGCCGGTCCAGTGATCAAGGTGAACGTCAATCAGTCGTACGCGAGTGACGGCCCAGGCATCGCGGCGTTCAGCGCGGCTTGCCGCGCGGTCGACGTCGCACCACAGCACTTCAGCTCGCGCAACGATAGCCCGTGCGGCAGCACCATCGGCCCCATTTCGGCCGCGCGCCTCGGTGTGCGCGCGGTCGACGTTGGCAACCCGATGCTCAGCATGCACTCGTGCCGCGAGATGGCGGCGAGCCGCGATGTCGCACCGATGATTCGCGTGCTCACGCGGCTGCTCTCCGAGTATCGCAGTATCGATCCCGCGATTTGAAGCTCAGGGCGGGGGCTGAGCGAAGCGAGACACCGGGAACGCCTGGGGTTCGTCAACGGACGCTCGCCGATAGCCAGTGTAGTCGGAAACGTCGATGCCTCGCGCCTCGAGGCCATCCGCGTCGTCGTAACGCAACGTGCTGAGCTGCGCGGGATGGGTCGCCGAAGCCCGCACGAAGGACACCGAAGTTACCACGCTGTCGTGGCTTTCACCGAACTCCGTGCCCAGATTGTTCACGCTGCCGCTGAAGTCGTCTCGCGCGGCGCCCTTGGCTTCGGCGCGCGGGCTCGCGGGCGGCTCCGCGCGGCCTGCCGCCGAAGGCTTCATCTTCGATGGTGCGCGGCTGCTCTCCGAATCGCTGCGCGCGCGTCCGTCTCGCGAGTTGTCATACGGCAGGGGTGCAGGACGTGGCAACGGGCGAGCACGTTGCGTCACCGGCTGCGCTGGGCGCGGGCGCTCCGGAAAGAACGCAACGCCGATGATGCCCACGTTCTGTGGGGTCCCCAAGCGCGCCGAATAGCTGTCATCGGGGCTGGTGAAGCGAAACGCGGCGACCTCTTCCAGACTGCGACGGAAGCCTTCGACCAGCAGCGAACCGTATGCCGGAATCACATAACCCCGCTGATTCACGTAGTCGCCCGGTTGCCCGCTGATCGCGTCGCGACCGTCGACGCTCACCACCGCTTCCACACGCTCCCCCGTGGGATTGCGGACGCGAATGTTGTAGCGAAGCCCCGGCTCGCCCAAGAGATAAGTGCGACCGTCTTTGACGAACGTCGCAAGTGAGTCGCCGTTCTCGTCCTCGACCGAGAAAGAATACGGCGGCGGCGCGGGCCGCGGGCGCCAAAACGGACTGCGAGCGTCCGCCTGGCTACAGCAAGCCAAGAATATCATGCCGATCCCGAGGGCGGCGAACAGGTAGCGAAGGGTGCGCGTGGTCAAACCATCCTCCCAAATTGCGGGGCTTTTTCGGGTACGCACCAGCCCGCGGGAGGATCTGAGAAAAATGCGTCCTTCAACCGGCGCGCGCGAGGACGATCAAACCGAGGACCGCAAACCCCAGCAGGATCGCCAGCACCGCCGCCAAGAGTGACAACGGTCGGCGAGGCGCAATACGCATCGCCAAGTCGGAGTCGAGATCCTGATGCAGGTGCTGTGTGATCGCTCGATCTGCAGCTCGCACCCGCAGCACGAGCAGCGAGACACTGAGCGCAAAAGAAAGGCCGATGAACGCCGCGGTCAACCAACGCACGCGCGACCGACGCGCTTGCTCGCGAGCAAACGCCGACGGCAATCCGTCGAGCAACAGCAACTCGGGCACGTCGAAGGTCTGCATGGGCTCGGGGCTCGCGCCCAGCGGCCAGCCGATCGCGGCGGCGCTCTGCTGATCGACCTCGCTCGAGATAACAACCCACGAGGGTGAACTCACGGGCAACGAGCGAACGACTCCGACCGCGCCACCGCGGCCGTTCGGCTCCAGCGCCACGACGCCGCCGGCCAGGCGCTGTCGGTCCGAAACCAAGCTGAAGAAAGCCTCACTGCGCGGAACCGCTGACTCCACGCGCAGGCCGTCAGCTCCCACCTGTGCATGAATTCCGCCAGCAACGACGGAAATGGGCGTTTCGATGATGCCGCTTCGACCGTCTTCCGTGTGCGCCTCGACCCGCACGCTCGGATTCAATTCACTCGCTTCGAAGAGCACGCTTGCGCGCCCGCGTTCGTCGCTGCGCAGTTGCTCCGTGCCCGAAACTTGCGCGCCTTCCGCGCTGACGCGAAGCGACGCCTCAGCCACTGGCAGACCTGCATGCTCCACTCGAATCGACAGCGGTCCGGGCGATCCCACCACGAACGCGCCGCGCTCCGCGGCCACCGAGAGCACGAGCGGATGATCGGCTCGTCCACGGATCCAACCACCGCGACGGCGCGCGCGCGCTGCCCAGCGCGCCACGTCGACGTCGAAGCGCCCGCTTGCGAGCAATGCGTTCGCCACATCGCGAAGCTCGAACTCGATTGGCCCATGCACGGGACGCGCGAAGTCCAACGCGAAGTCGGCCACGCCGTTGACGGCGCCCTCCACCGACACCACGGCTTCGGCACCCGACGCGGCGCGCGCGTGCGCGCTGAGCGGGCCTCGCCAAAACGCGACCTCGCGCTCCCCCTCCCGCTCGACGCTCTCGACGCGCAGCGAGAGCATGGACACCCCTTCGCTCGGTCCGCCATACACGCGCGCGCCGTGCAGCTTTCGCGGCGCGCCAGCGACCAGCCACGCGTAGCAGACGACCAGGACCGTCAGCACCGGCAGCGAAAGGTGTAAGCCGCGACTCATCGGCTTGTCATTCCCACGAATATGCTACCCTGCGCCGCGAAATTATGGCGGACGTCAAGAAAGCTAAGGTAAAAAAGCAGGCCCCAGCCAAGCGCGCTCGGAAGGAGCGTCGCTTTCTGCCCGAGCCCACCTACGCCTCGCGCGCCTCGATTGGCGGGGGCATGCTCGGTGCGCTGATCCTGGGCGCCGGCGTCTACGGCCAATGGCTGAGCGAAAACCCGCGCGCATTCGCGCCGTACCTGTTCGGCGTCGGGGCCATCGGCTTGGGCGCCGCGCTCTGGTTCGGTGATGCTGGCGCGCTGCCGGTTCGAATTGGCGACGCGGGCATCGCCGTCGAGAAAGGCAGCGAGCTCGTTCGCCTCGCTTGGTGTGACATCGAGCGCGTCTTCACCGAGCGCGCCGATCTGGTCGCCAAAGGCAAAGAGCTCACGTTGCGCATTCCGATCGCCGCACATCGCACCGCCGTCGCCTGGATCTTGAGTGAAGGAACCAAGCGCGTCCCCAGCGTGATGGACGTCAAGCGCCAGAGCCTCGACAAGTTGCCCGAACCCAAAGACACGGACGGGGAATCCCGCGAAATCGAAGGCCTGCAAGTCGCCGGCAGGCATTGCGCCGCCAGCGGCAAACCGGTCTCCTTCGAGCGCGACGCCCGCCTGTGCCCGAACTGCGGCCAAGTCTATTTGAAAGACCAGGTCCCTCCCCAATGCGTCACCTGCGACGCGCCCCTCGGTGCGAAAGCGGTGGAGATCTAAGGTTCATTTTGCGAGAGGCCACGCTTGGCGCAAGGGGCCTGGTTCGCTGAGGCCCCCGTAAGCGGACCCGGGCACGGCTGGGCCTCATCCATTTCGCCGAAAAAACGCAGCTCCTGCGATTCGTCGCGGAGCAGGGCCACCTCGCGAAGAAGGTGCTTTGTTTGCACAGTATCTTTCCGAGCGACGAGCGCGCTCGTCGCTCGGGTCCGCGAATAGCTCAGTCGGTCGATGATCTCGATCGAGGCGCCCGGATGGCGAGGCGCGACGAAGACGCACACTGTTGGTATGTTGTTGGGGAGCAACGAAGCCTGCAGGGATGCGGCGCTCGCGAGAGCGATCGACTGAGCCATTCGCGACCCTGACGCCCCAGCGAATCGAAGTTGAAGCGAGCGCCTCGAGGATTCGCCGAGCGAGCTACGCGCCGCCCTGCGGCTTGCCACGCCCGTTTACCCCAAATGTTTGCGCGCTAACGAGCATTCTCGCGGTTCCAAGCTTCGATCCAAGCGGGGAGTTCAGGCGAGGCCTCGCTTCGCCCCAGCACATCGAGGATCTCTCGTGAGCCGACGCTGCCGCCACCGCGCTTCAAGAACCGCGAACGTACGATCGCTTCGGCTACCAGCTCTTCACGCCGCAAGAATCGGTGTTGGATGATGAAGGCCTTCTCGTCCCAACCGATGATCGCGGTTTCGACCTCGAACCGTTGGAAGAGCTGCAGTGAGCGCCGAAAACGGATCGTCTCGGCCGCGACCACCGGATAAAAGCCGTTCTTCCAGAGTCGCATGCCGACCCCTGAACGCAGCAGCAGATCCACGCGTGCCACGTCGAGCATCGTCAGGTAGACGCCGTTGTTCACGTGCAGCAGCACGTCCAAGTCCGGTGGCCAAACCATGAAGCGCTTGCGTGTTGGCCCGAGCGGCTCGCATCGCGGCCGAAACGGCAACGACAGGAGCAGCAGCAGCAGGCGAAAAAGCAGGCTCATTGGCGCGACCAGTGATGGGTCGTGGTCACTTCTCGATGTATCGAGCTCGTTCCAGCTCCACGACGTAGGTCCATGGTGGGGAGATGAGCTTGGAGAAGACGAACAGGCGATCACCCGACTCGACATAACCGCCGCGCTCCGGGCCGGCGATACGCGCCGCCAGCGTCGCGTCGTCGACGCTGGGCAGGTCGAGCGGTTGGTCCGGATCCGTTACGTTCGCGAGTACGGCCGCCTCCAAGGTCTTGCTGGCCGTGATCTTACCGTCCTCGGTGACGAGATACGCGCGCAGAAAGCCAGGGAGGTCGAGCGTGAGCCGCTCGGCGAGCGCCGACACGCGCAGATCGCAACCGGTCACGCCGATGAACGCCCCGTGGGCGTGCATGCCCGACAACGCGGAGATGCGCAACGTTCGCTTCGTGGCATCGACGACTGGGCGGATCCAATGCAGATCCGGGTCGAGCGCGGATGCCTTGTACCAGGGACGCGTGCGCGGATCGGCGGTGACCTCGCGCGCCGGAAATTGCGCAAAGGTGCCATCCTCGAGGCCGACGAACGCTCGCAGCAGCGCGCCGCGACCGGCGATGAGCGCCGCGTTCTGCTCGGCGACCGTGCCTCGGCGATCGGCTTTTGGTAGCGCATCGACGACCGCTTCGCGTAGCCAGCGATCCAGGTGCGTCAACTTGGCTGCGTTCACCGGCAGCTCCGCGTTCGCGGTCCGCCCCGGCCACGTCACGACGATCCCTTCGAAGCTCACCGGTGCTCCGCCGTAGCTCGCGGAGGCCGCAAGAGGCGGAAGCGGCCGCTGCGTACGGTCGAAATCCCGATCATTCCGCTCGAGCAACTCCACCGTCGCAGCGCCGATGGCTTCGACTCCGACGGCAAGATCGCTGAACGCCACGTCCACCTCGTGGGCCCGACTGCTCACCGCGACCAGCACGCGCCGGGTATTTTCCATCTGCCGCGCTTGGCGAGCGGTCTGCCGCGCGTCACGCACGACCGAGCCGACGACCGCCACGCTGGCCAAGAACCCGAGCAACGAGAAGATCGAGATCGCGAGCACCGGTCGCCGCGCCGCCGCACGCACCATCCGGCGCGACACCCCCTCCTGGTAAACCGATACCGGCTCATCGCGAATGAAGCGCCGGACGTCGTCGGTCATGGCTTTGACGTTCGGGTAACGCTGCCCTGGCTCCCTTTGCGTCGCGCGCTCGATGATCGCGGCCAGCGCGGGGTGCAGGGCTTGGCCATCGATGTCGACCCGCGGAGCGAGGTGATTTTGGAGCGCTTGAGACAGCGCGGCCATGGCCGAGGTGTGCGAACGCGCAGGCTCCAGCGTGGCCAGCTCTTGTAGTATGACGGCCAACGAATACTGATCCGCTGCGGGTCCGATGCGATCGATGAGCCCGAGCGCTTGCTCTGGGGGCATGTATTGCGGCGTCCCCATCACCTCGCCCTGCCGCGTCGCAGTCGAAGAGGTCTCGCTCTTTCCAGCGGTCTCTGAGGCGACGATCGTGGGCGAGGTGCCCAGCGCTTCGTGAGGCAGCATCGTCGGGGAAGTGCCCAGCGCTTCGTGGGGCAGCATCGTCGGCGAGGTTCCGAGCGTCGCGTGATCTTCTGCGGCGGGCTGCGGGCGGGGTGCGCCGCCGGAGCGCTCCTCCAGCGCCATGTCGATCGGGCTATTGATAACCCGCGCGAGCCCCCAATCCATCACGTAGACCTCGCGGTAGCGACCGAGCATCACGTTGTCCGGCTTGAGATCACGGTGGATCACCCCGCGTTCGTGAGCAAAGTGAATCGCTTCACAGACACCGAGTAGCGTGCCGATGCGTTCCTTGAGCGAGTACTCACCACGCATGCTGCGAGCCTCTTTTGGCACGTTGGCGGCGCGATGGATGTAGTCACCCATGGTCGTGCCCTCGAGCAGCTGCATGGTGATCGCCGGAGCGCCACCTTCCGAGTGCTCGAAGCTGTACAGCGGCACGATGTTCGGATGCTCGAGCTGAGCGCCGATCTGGGCTTCGAGAATGAACCGCCGCATCACGCTTTGGTCCTTCTCGAAGCCCTCCCGAAGACGCTTCAATGCGACGACGCGGCCCAACCCGCGGTCGTGCGCGACGAACACGCTGCCCATCCCCCCTTCGCCGAGCAGGCTCTTGACCTCGAAGCGAGTGGCGACTTCGGTCGATACGTTGCGCCTACGCGAGCTGGCGTCGATATCGACGAGAACCTTGTCGCCCTTCAACGAGGGCACGCTATTGGTCATGCGCGACTATAGACTCAACTTTCGCGCGCAAACGCGGCTTTCTTACCGGTTTCGAGCGCGCTTTCGGCGTCGAGAGTGCCATACAGCTCGATCAGAGAGGCCACGAGTCCAGTCCAGCCGGTTTGGTGACTTGCGCCAAGGCCCGCACCGTTGTCCCCGTGAAAATACTCGTAGAACAGGACGTAATCTCGCCAGTGGGGATCGTTCTGGAATTTATCGGTGCCTCCGTAAACGGGCCGACGGCCCTGACCATCGCGCGTGAAGGTGCTGACGAGCCTTCGAGAAATCTCCCTGCCGACCTCGAACAGATTCATCAGCTTGCCGGAGCCCGTCGGGCATTCGATTTTGAAGTTGTCGCCGTAGTAGAGATAGTAATTCAGAAGCGCCCGCAGAATGAGCACGTTGACCGGCATCCAAACCGGCCCGCGCCAGTTGGAGTTGCCCCCGAACATGCCGCTGTCTGACTCACCTGGCAGGTAGTCGACCCGGTGTTCCTCGCCGTTGACGTAGAAAATGTACGGGTTCTTTTCGTGAAACTTCGAAATCGAGCGGATGCCGTGTGGCCCCAAGAACTCGTCTTCGTCCAGCACTCGCTTGAGGATCCGGCGCAATCGCTCAGGATTGACCAGGGCCAGCACTCCTCGCTCGTTCACCCCGTAGTGGCCTGGGCCAGTCGGGTGCAGCATCGCCACCAGATCCGGCATGCGCCGCATGCGGTATTGGATCTGGGCCATCGCGTTCGGGATCAGCTCACGCTGGTGCTTCTCCACCACCGTCGTTGCGCAGAGCGGCAGCAGACCCACGAGCGACCTCACCTTGAGTCGGGTCGCGCTCCCGTCGGGGAGCCGCAACACGTCGTAGTAGAATCCGTCCTCTTCGTCCCACATTCCGCCGTCGCCCGCGCGGTTCATCGCTGCGGCGATGTAGCAGAGGTGTTCGACGAACTTGAACACCATCTCCTCGTAGTGACGGTCGTGGACCGTGAGTTCCACTGCCAGCTCCAGCATGTTTTGGCTGAACAGTGCCATCCAGGCCGTACCGTCCGCCTGCTCCAGATGCCCGCCGGTCGGAAGTGGTGAGCTGCGGTCGAACACCCCGATGTTGTCGAGTCCAAGAAAGCCACCCTCGAACAAGTTCTTGCCTTGAGGGTCCTTGCGATTGACCCACCAGGTAAAGTTCAAAAGCAGCTTGTTGAAGGTCGACTTCAGAAACTCGAAGTCCGGCTGACCGTGCCGCGCCAATTGCGTGCGATGTAGGAACAAGCTCGCGAAGGCATGCACCGGCGGGTTGACGTCGCTGAAGTTCCATTCGTAGGCCGGCAATTGACCATTCGGGTGCAAATACGCGGCGCGCAGCATCAGGTTCATCTGCTCTTTGGCGAAATCGGAGTCGACGATAGACAGCGGCAGCGTATGAAACGCGAGGTCCCATGCCGCGTACCAGGGGTACTCCCACTTGTCGGGCATGGAGATGATGTCTTCGTTCAACATGTGAAACCACTCCGAATTCCGCGATCGGCGATAGCCTTCGTGGAGTGGGTTCGAGTTGTGTTCTTCGAGCCAATTGTCGCCGTCGAAGAAGAAGAATTGCTTGCTCCAGAGCATACCAGCCAGTGCCTGGCGCATGACGTTGGCCTCGTCCGCGCTCGTCGAAGGCGGCGTCACTGCTGCGTAGAATGCATCTGCCTCGCGCTTTCGCTCCGCAAAGACGTCTTCGAAGGACTTTTCGAAGGGTTGCAGCTTCGGGTCCGAACTGGCCGGACTCAGCCGAACACGAATGACCTCGGACTGGCCGGCGCCGATCGTGCGCTTGTAGTGCGCGGCGCATTTCGTGCCCTGTTTATCGGGGTTCACCGCGTCCTGCTTGCCCCAAGTCACGAAGTCGTTGATGCCGTCCTTGGCGTGTGCACTCTCGTTCTCGCTGCCGAAGATGCGCCGATGGTTGGTCTCGTTTTCGGTGAAAAGGAGCGGCACGTCGCCTTCGCAAGAGAAGGTGAACTGGCCGAGCTTCGTGTGCGAGGCGGCGGCAATGCTCACGCCGCGAGCACTCTCGACTTGGCGAAGGGTCGGCTTCTCGCTCGCGCGGTTGGATGGGGAAATCCACACCGACCAATCATTGCGAAACCAGAGCGTCGGAAGGAGATGTAACTCCGCAGCCTCCGGCCCACGGTTGATGGCCGTGATTTTCACTAAAATGTCCTCGGCGTCGCCCTTCGCGTACTCGACGAAGACGTCGAAGTAGCGGTCCTCGTCGAACACGCCCGTGTCGAGCAGTTCGTACTCCAACTCTTTGCGCGAGCGACGGCGGTTCGTCGTGACCAGCTCCTCGTACGGATAAGCCGCCTGAGGATACTTGTAGAGAAACTTCATGTACGAGTGAGTCGGAGTGCTATCCAGATAAAAGTAGTACTCCTTGACGTCCTCCCCGTGGTTGCCCTCGCTGTTGGTGAGGCCGAAGAGCCGCTCTTTCAGGATCGCGTCTCTACCGTTCCACAGTGCCAACGAGAAACATAGGCGCTGCTTGTCGTCGGAGATGCCAGCGAGCCCGTCTTCACCCCAACGATAGGCGCGGGAGCGCGCGTGGTCGTGGCTGAAGAAATTCCAAGCGTCACCGTTTTCACTGTAGTCCTCGCGAACGGTGCCCCATTGCCGCTCGCTGAGATACGGCCCCCACTTCTTCCAAGCGACCTTGAGTTCACGAGCCTCGTCGAGCCTGATGTGTTCAGCCGTCTTCATCGGTTCCCTCGTCCCTGGCCAAAAATCTGATGGTGTTCGCTCGAGCCTGACAAGTGACTCGAGCACCCCAAACCACTCTCCGCGAGCAAACTAGGACTAGCAGCCCTTCCCAACTCGCGGAAAGCCCCTACGCCTCCCCGCATTTTTCGCCGAAATCTTGGGCCGTCAGTGACCCGAGCGAGTCCGTCGCTCGATTTTCCGGGCTCGGCTCGGTTCGTGCCCAGAGCTAGGCTTTGACGGCGCTGATGGCAGCTTGCAGGCGATCCTCGTCTTCGTGCGAGAGCGAAGTCTGGAGCACCTTGCCACCGGTGCCCGTGATGGCTTCGAGCACTTTGTCGACCGTCATCTTGCGAACCAGCACGAACAGCGCCGAGCTCCCGGGCGTCAGCGTCGCAGCCAGCTCTTTCATGAAGTCGTCGTCGATGCCGATGTCGGTCAACGCGCCCGAAGCCGCTCCCGCCGAGGCGCCGACGGCAAAGCCGAGCAACGGGTTCAAGAAGATCAAGCCGATCAGCGAGCCCCAGAAACCGCCGCTGACTGCGCCAGCAGCGGTCAAATTGATGGCCTGGTGTAGTTTGACCTTGCCGGCTTGATCTTTGACGGCGACCACGGCGTCTTCCAGATCGATCAGGTAATCGGCCTGCAGCTTGCGCAGTTTGAGCCGCACTTCTTCGGCGGCAAAAGCGTTGTCGTAACCGATGACTACGAGAGTGCTCATGAGTTCCTTCCCGGCGCAGAGTCTGCGCGCGCTGGGCGGTTTTCGAGCCTCTCCCGAAGTGCGTCAAGCGCTAAGGGACGAGCGCGCCGCCCGCTGGCCTGGACGCGTCGAATAGTCCGTGCGATCGCCCACTCAGGCGTCGGCTCGGTGACAAATTCGTTAGTGTTGCGCGGTCATGCGCGGGGCGGGTTGTCTGCCGTCGCGTGTCCTGGTGTCAGGGTCGCGCGCTCGAGCTCCGCCGCAGCAGCGGCAATCGGATCAGCTTCTCCTTCGGAGCCTTTGACCCAGGCCGCAAACAGCTCGTAGCCGACCGCGAGCACCACGGCGCCCACGAACAACCCGATGATCCCGGAGCTGATCATCCCGCCCAGCGCGCCGATCACGATCACCAAGGTTGGCACGCCGGCGCCGCGGCCAAGCAAGATTGGCTTGAGCACGTTGTCGATCAAGCCCACCAGGACGCTCCAGACCAAGAAGCCGACGGCCACATTCGTGCTCGAAGACGCGAACACGTACACGACCATTGGCCCCAGCACGATCATCGCTGGGAGCTGAGCCACCGCCGTGATCAGCACCAACAGCGCCCAAGCCCCCGGCGCGGGCACGCCAGCCACGGCCATACCGACCCAAGCAAGGACCGCCTGAATGGCAGCCACACCGAGCACGCCCTTCGCGACGGCACGCACCGTGGCGCTCGCGAGAGCGATCAGGTGTTGACCGCGTCGCGGCGCGAAACGCTCCGCCACCGGCAGTAGGGCGCGCAGCGTGGCGTCGGACTTCAACAAGAAGGCCACCGCGACGGCAACCGCAAATAGCGATTGCAAGATGCCCAGCGTCAGGCCACCCAGGGACTGCGCGAGCCACCGGCCGACCTCACGCAACTGCGGCAAGTGAGCCTCGACGACCGATGCCGGCGCATTCACCACGCCCATCCACAGGCCGTAAACACGCTTGCCAATCAATGGCCAATTGGCCACGTCAGGACGCGGCGGCGGGACCTTGAGCTCACCTTGCGCCAGTTGTCGGCCAACGCGAACCACGAAGCTGCCGATCGAATCGAAAAACAGGTACGTCGGCACGACAATCACGGCCAGCGCAACCGCACCGAAGACCATGGCCCCCAGCTTGGGTCGCTTGCGCGAGACGCGCCCCGTGAGTGGATACACTGCAGTTGCGATGATGGCGCCCCACAACACGGGGACCAAGAACGGCAGCACGATTTGCAGACACCAAGCGATCCAGCCGCCAATCAGGACGACGCGGATCGTGCCCGCGGTCACGCGACTCAGGAAGAACTCTTGGCTCTCTCTCGGTTCCATGAGGCTCATTTCCCTGCCCGCGCTGGCGAGCGAAGCGCAGCCATGCTCACACAGCACCGACGATGCAGCAACTGCGTCTCCGGCCAGGCCCGCCAAAGGCCCAGCCGGGATCGGCGGTCAGAACGGCCTAAATTCAGCTTCTTTCCAACGCGAGCCCGAGCAGAACCAAAGAACGTGCCGCGACCGGATAAGCCGGCTCGGTGTACTCGGGCGCATCGTTCCAGGGTTGGATATCGTTCGGAGAAGCGAGCGCCGTGTCGATGCAGCGCCGCCAAGGGCCGAATGCGCCCTCGCTGACGGGCGGCAGCTCGAAGGTCAACGGCTCCCAAAAGGCGTTGATCATGCAGTGTAGGGCATAGCGAGCGCGCCGGGTGCGCAAGGTAAACGCCAACGAATGTGATTTTTCACTCCAGTCGGGGCAACCCACGGCAACGCCGTGCCAGGTAATGTCGGCACGATCCAGCAGCTCTTGGAGGGTCATGCGCGTGCCTTCGATGGCGACGTCTCGTCGTAGACGAAACTCGTTGAGCAGGCGCACGAAGCGTTGCACGTCCGCGTGGCGGTTCACAAGCTCCCAATCGAACCAGCTGAGCTCGTTGTCTTGACAATAGGCGTTGTTGTTGCCTCTTTGCGTGCGTCGAACCTCATCACCCATGAGCAGCATCGGTGTGCCTGCCGCGAGCAAGAGCAGCGCGAGCAAGTTCTTCACTTGTCGGTTGCGCAGAGCTTCGATCTCGAGCTCATCGGTCGGCCCCTCGACACCGCAGTTCCAGCTGTGATTGTCGTTCGCGCCGTCGCAATTGTGCTCGCCGTTGTCTAGGTTGTGCTTTTCGTCGTAGGAAACTAGGTCGTTGAGGGTGAAGCCGTCGTGACACGTTACGAAATTGACACTCTGCTCGGCTTCCCGCTGCTCGTGCGCGTAGATGTCCGGGCTACCGAGCAGGCGCGACGCCAATGCGGGCACAGCGCCCTCGTCGCCCTTCACGAACCGGCGCACATCGTCGCGGAATCGGCCGTTCCACTCCTGCCAGGAGTCACCGATGAAGGAGCCGACCTGATACAGGCCAGCCGCGTCCCATGCTTCGGCAATCAGCTTGGTGCCGGCGAGGAGCGGGTCGGACTCGATATCCCAAAGCACCGGCGGGTTCGGCAACGGTTCACCCGCTTCGTCGCGACACAGCACCGACGCCAAGTCGAAGCGAAAGCCGTCGATGTGCATTTCCTCGACCCAGTAGCGAAGGCTATCTTGAATCATGCGGCGCACGATCGACTGATTCGAGTTCAGCGTGTTGCCGCAGCCGGTAACGTCACGGTATTTCGCGCGGTCGTGCTCGAGGATGTAATAGGTCGAGTTGGCGAGACCGCGGAAGGACTGCGTGGTGCCGTCCTCCCCGCCCTCACTCGTGTGGTTGAACACCACGTCCAGAAAAACTTCGATTCCTGCCCGGTGCAGCGCCTTCACCATGTCCCTGAACTCGTCGAGCACCGCGAGCGGTTCACGCTCGGAAGCGTAGCCGTGATGAGGCGCAAAAAACGAGAGCGGTTGATACCCCCAGTAGTTGACGCGACCGCGAGGTGCGTTCTGGGGATCGAACTGAAACACGGGCAATAGTTCGACCGCGGTGATGCCCAGCGCCTTGAGATACGGAATCTTTTCGATGAAACCCGCGTAGGTCCCGCGCTTTTCGGCGGCTACACCGGAGCTTGGGTGACGGGTGAAACCGCGCACGTGGGCCTCGTAGATGATGGTCTGTTCGAACGGGCGCCGCAGCGGTAGGTCGCCCTCCCAATCGTAACCATCGGGCCGCGCGACCACGCTCTTCATCGCGAAGGCCGCGTTGTCGCCTGCGCGCTGCGCAGCGCTTCGATCGTAGCGATTCGGCACGGCCACCGCGCGACCATAGGGATCGAGCAGGACCTTTTCACGATCGAAGCGCAAGCCGTGTTGCGGTGCGAACGGACCGTGCGCCCGATAAGCGTAGATTTGGCCCGGACCTACCCCCGGCACGAAGACGTGCCAATAGTTCTGGGTGCGGTGTTGCGCCGGCGTCAGCGTAATGATGCGCGCGGGTGCGGCTGCGTCGGCATCCGCGAACAAGAGCAGCTCGAGCTGCGTGGCGTCGCGAGAGAAGACGCTGAAATTGACGCCGCCGTCGCGAACCGTTGCGCCGAGTGGCGCACTCAGGCTTTTCACCGGGTTGACCGCGTTCATATTTTTGACTTGCTCGCACGGGCGCTCCCGCGCGTCGAGGGCAGCGCCGGTGGCCGCGCCGAACTAGGCCTGGAGGCCGACGGGATTCGCTGACCCGCGTGTTTCGGTCGGGCTACTCGTTACAGACGCGAAGTCGTCACCGCCCCGCTGCAATCGCGCGAACCGTGCGCAAAAGCTGCGCAGCAGCGGACATCTTTTGGGGGCGCGCCGCACGGATTGGCGTTAGGCTCCGTCCGCCAGCGCGTTGTCGGGGAGCGCGCGCGGATCGTCACTTGCTCTTTTGGCTTTGCGCGGGCAGCGCGCCGCAACGGCAACCTCTCGAGGGAGAAGTATCGTGAACAATCTCGCATCCAAACCAAAGGTCGAGTCCGCTACTGTCGAGGGCACCCCACTGCGTGCGGACGAGCTGGCGCTCATGCATGCCTATTGGCGTGCCTGCAACTACCTCGCTGTCGGCATGATCTATCTGCAAAGTAATCCTTTGCTGCGTGAGCCTTTGAAGTCCGAGCACGTCAAAGCGCGCTTGCTCGGTCACTGGGGTGCGAGCCCCGCGCTCTCGTTCACTTGGATCCATTTGAATCGCCTGATCACCAAATGGGATCTGGATATGATTTTCGTGGCGGGCCCCGGACACGGTGCCCCCGGCGTACTCGGCCCGGCGTACCTCGAAGGCACGTATTCGGAGATCTATCCCGACAAGAGTGAAGATCTGGAGGGCATGCAGCGCTTCTTCAAACAGTTCTCCTTCCCCGGTCACATTGGCAGTCACGTCACTCCGGAGACCCCCGGGTCCATCCACGAAGGCGGCGAACTCGGCTACAGCCTCTCACATGCGTACGGGATGGCTTACGACAATCCGGACGTGATCGTTGCTTGTGTCGTGGGCGACGGTGAGGCGGAGACCGGACCGCTCGCCACTGCCTGGCATTCCAACAAATTCCTCAATCCGGCGCGCGACGGCGCGGTGCTGCCCATCCTCAACTTGAATGGCTACAAGATCGCGAACCCAAGCATCTTGTCTCGCATCAGCCATGAAGAGTTGGAGGCGCTGTTCTTCGGCTATGGCTACAAGCCCTATTTCGTCGAGGGCAGCGATCCGGAGTTGATGCACCAGAAGATGGCCGCCACTCTGGAAGCAGCCATCGGCGAAATCCGCGCGCATCAAGCAGCCGCACGCAGCTCGAAAAAGGTCGTCCGCCCGCGCTGGCCGATGATTGTCCTCCGCTCACCCAAGGGCTGGACCGGCCCAAAGGAAATCAAGGGGCACCAAGTGGAGGGGTCCTGGCGCTCGCATCAGGTGCCATTTTCCGACGTGCGCGACAAACCAGAGAACTTGAAGCTGCTCGAGACCTGGCTCAAGAGCTATGCGCCGGAGAAGCTGTTCGACCAGAACGGACGACTGCTGCCGGAACTCCGAGCGTTGGCGCCGAAAGGCAAGCGCCGCATGAGCGCGAATCCGCACGCCAACGGCGGGGTGCTGCGCAAAGAGCTCAAGCTCCCGGACTTTCGTCGCTACGCGGTGGAGGTCCCCTCGCACGGCACGGTTCAATACGAGAACACCAAGCCGCTCGGTGAGTTTTTGCGCGACATCATCAAGGCAAACCCGACCAACTTTCGCCTTTTCGGACCGGACGAGACCGCTTCCAACCGCCTGCAAGCGGTGTATGAAGCCAGCAAGAAGACGTGGCTGGCTGAGCTCCTGCCCGAAGATGCGGATGGCGGTGAGCTCTCGCAGGATGGTCGCGTGATGGAGATGCTATCGGAGCACACCTTGCTCGGTTGGCTCGAGGGCTACTTGCTCACCGGTCGCCATGGCCTGTTTCACACTTATGAAGCCTTTGCGCACGTGATCGATTCGATGTTCAACCAGCACGCCAAGTGGCTAGACATCTCGAAGAACCACGTGCCGTGGCGCGCGCCCGTTGCGTCCGAAAACATCCTGCTGTCGTCGACCGTGTGGCGTCAGGACCACAACGGCTTTTCCCACCAAGACCCCGGCTTCATCGACCTAGTGACGAACAAAGGTCCGTCGGTGGTTCGCATTTACTTGCCGCCGGATGCCAACACACTGCTATCGGTCGCAGACCACTGCTTTCGCAGCACTGATTACGTCAACGTGATCGTTGCCGACAAGCAAAAGCATCTACAATTCACCACCATCGACGAAGCCATCGTCCATTGTACCAAGGGCCTTGGCATTTGGACTCGTGCCAGCACGGACGCGGGTGAAGAGCCGGACGTGGTGCTCGCCAGCTGCGGCGATGTCGCCACGATGGAGGCGCTCGCCGCCGCGGCCATCCTTCGCGAGCGGGCGCCCGGGCTCAAGCTACGCTTCGTGAACGTCGTGGATCTATTCCGAATGCAGCCGGCGTCGGAACATCCGCACGGCTCGACCGAGCGTGATTTCAGCAGCGTGTTCACCGATGACAAGCCGATCATTTTCAACTTCCACGGCTATCCGTGGCTGATTCACCGGCTCTCCTACCGCTTCGAGGGTCACAAGAACCTGCACGTGCGCGGCTACAAAGAGCGCGGCAACATCAACACGCCGCTCGAGCTAGCGATGTTGAACGAGACGTCACGCTTCCAGCTGGTGATCGACGTCATCGATCGCGTGCCTCGATTGCGCGGAAAGGCGGCTCACTTGAAGGAGGAAATGCAGAACGCCATCATCGAGAACACCCGCTATGCGCACGAGCATGGCACCGATCGGCCAGAAATCGCCAACTGGGTTTGGCCGTACTGAAGCTGGAGGCGCGCGTCAGGGGCGGACCTCGACCTCGAACGCGGGGTACAGACGCGCGCCGTACAGCACATCCGAGATCGACGCATAGTTCAGCCGGATATTGCCATACAGGCCGCGGGCCAAGCGCGAGCGCAATCCGCCTTCGAGCCACCAAGTGTCCTTGAACGGCACGGTAGGATTGCGCTCTCCGATGGGTACAGCGGTGTAGAAAGGAAGCTTCGCGAACAGCTCCAACGCCGTGTTGTCGGAGATGAAGAAGCGCATTCCGGGGCGCAGGAAGAACTGCACCATCCCGATCTGACTCTTGGTGAAGAGCGATTCTTCGTCGGAAGAAGCGCCGAAGAGTTTCGCCCAATTGTATTGGAGCGCGAGATCGAGCTCCAACCAACGCGTGGGCATGCTGCTCGCGGTCAGCTCGACAGGAACCTTGACCACGTCGATCTTCGCTAAAATCTTCTTGGCCAATGGATCGGCGATCCAGAACCACTCGCCATGGCCATACCAAAAACCGCTCTTGATGCCGAGGTCGAAGTAGCGCGTGTCGATGAAGTGCCAACCAACACCGATGTTCAACAGGCCCACGCCCGCGTGCGCGAGATTGACGTTGAGCTGCACCCGAGCGCCGAGCCCGTACCCGACCGACAGCAACGCAAATACATCACCATCCCCGACGCCGAGCGCGCCAGCGGCGATGCTCCATTGATGAGTCGGCAATGTGTACGCGGAAAAGCGCGTGCTCACCTGCTCCGCGCTCTGCAGATCGGAGCTGGCGTCCGCGGTTCGCTTCTGAGGGGCGGGAGGAGCAGGAGGAGCAACGCTGGCAGCGGGCGGCGCTACCGGTGGGTCAGCAGCGGCGGCCGGGGGCATGGAAGACGGAGCTGGCTCGACCGCAGACGCGCCCGCGGTGGATGCTGCGGGCAAAGTCGGGACCTCCTCCGCGCTCGATAGCGCGTGAAGGCTTACAGCAAACGTCAGAATCGCGCTGGAAAAGAAGCGCCTCACAGTTTGACTCCCACGAACAGAGTGCCAATGAACCCACTCGGGATCGTGTCCTTGATCTGAGCCAAATATTCGAACCCGACTCCCCCTTCGAACTTGCCGTAAGGCCAAAGCAGAGCGACGCCGGGCGCAATGTGAAAGCCGATACTTGGACTGGTGTCGTCTCCGAACCCCGCGACGGCAGCGGATACATCGTGGAAGCGCCAGCGCATCGAGGTCACACCCAGGCTCAGCTTGTAACGGAGTGCGAAACAGTAGAGCGGCACTCCCCAACCGAGTGAGAGGCCGCCGTTCACGCTCGATGCCTCAGCCGTAAAGTCGACGGGGCGCCCAACGAGCGGCTCGCGATGTTGAGGCAAAGTGTGACCCAGAGAATGAAAGAAGTAGCCCCCGAGTCGGAAGCCCGAACGCCAGCTGTAGCCCAGGTCGACACCAAAGCTTGCGCCGTACGGAGCCAGCTCGAGGTCAACGAACGTACTGGTGTGGGCCCCGTAGCCGGCGGTCGCGAGGATGTCGAACCCTTGAAGAGAAAGAGCAGTGTTGCTCTTCGCCAGCGCTGACGGCGCAGTCGACTGCGCCGCCGCATCGGCGTGGGCCGGCTTCGAGAGCGCCGTGACGGCAAATACAGCGGCGATGCTCAGTGGCAAGGTCAGTCTAGACAAGGTGGCCGTACGCTCCCATGACGTGCCGGCCGACAGTAAGCTGGACGGCGCTCTTTGCGCAATGCGGGCGGCGCGGGCGGCCGATGCGCTGCGCCGCCGGCGATTACTGTTCGACCGCCGCGGGCCGGCTACGGGAGACATCGACTCCCACGAGCGGCCTTTCAGCGTCCCGGCTCCCGGCGCGGACCAAGAGCGCGCTGAACGCCGAGCTTTTTACGAGCGCCTCGAGTTTGTCGCGAGAGGTCCCCACGAAATGCAGGATGGCAATGTCCTCTTTGCTGGTGCTGCGATGAAGTCCCTCGCCAATTACCTCGTGCTCGGCGAACAGGGGCAAATTCTGTTTGAACCCCTCGGCGAGCGCCGCAAAGTCCGTGACGCGTAGCTTGAGGTAGAGGCTGAAGGTCTGCGCCGTGGGCGCGACCTTCGGCAGTTTGACGAGCTCGTTCTCGGTCACCCAAACGAGCGAGCTCTGCGGTGCCCCCGTGCGATCGAGGTAGCGTGCCATTTCAGGGGACTTGAGCGCAGCTTCTACTTTCTCGGAGGCGTCGGCAAAGAGGAGAACGACGACGCGCCCGTCATCGAGCCGGGTCAGGAGGTGCCCCTGGATGCCCGCTTGCGCTCGCGCGCCTGCGCCATCCTCGAAGTACTTCTTGAAAGCATCGAAGTCGCTCATCAGATGCACGACGAACACACTCGCGCCGCCGTGACTCAGCGAGTCGTCAGCGACAGGCGGTGCACTCGCCTTTTCGGACGCGGGTGTGTTGGCAGCGGCTGAGCTCGGCGTACTGCTGGCGCAACCGCCGCTAGCAGCGAGGGCGGAAAGCAGGAGTCCTCCGCCGAAGCCGGTTGAAAAACGGAACATTTTTTGGCGCTGAACCATGGGGCCGGAGATTGCCATAGTCCTGCGCACGTGGGCGGAACGTGTTTATTCTTGTCACCGTTCGCGAGCGGACGTAACGGACGATCAGTTGGTAAGAGATATCCGACCATGAACCCCCTCTCCCCCGCTCGGAAGGCGAGTCTCGGCATGACCGCGGTACTCGGTATCGCCGTCGCCGCCGGAGCGGCCTTTGCGCTGTTCAACGCGCACGCCGCACCCGCTACGGCCTTGCGCCCCGAGCTCCCCAATCGCGAAGCAACGTCCCAAGCGCCGGCAGCCGCAGACGACGACGACGAGCGGACGGCATTGAGCGGTTCGGTGCTCGAAACGTTCGGCGCGAGTTCATACACGTACTTGCGTCTCTCGACCGCGAACGGCGAAATCTGGGCAGCAGTGCCGAGTACCTCGGTTGCGGTCGGCGCACGCGTCACGGTCGAGAACGCGACGAAGATGACCGCGTTCAAGAGCGCGACCCTGAAGCGAACTTTCGACGTCATCTATTTCGGCACGTTGGGGACCGGGGCCGCAAAGGCCGCCGCGCCGCGCTTCTCGCCCGCCGACGCGCTCGACAACGAGGATGACCAAGATTTACCTCCAGGCCATCCAGACATTGGCGGCTCAGCCCCCGGATCGATGGCGAGCTCCGACAGTCTGCCTTCGGGCCATCCGAGCGTCGATGGCGCGAGCGCGTCACCTCATGGCGCTTCACCGAGCGCACCCGGCTCAGCTCTCCCGGCGGTTGCCGTGCCCCCTGCGCGCGGCAGCAACGGTCGCACCATCGCGCAGTTGTCGAGCGAGAGTGCGAAGCTTGCCGGACAGAAGATCCGCGTGCGCGGCCAAGTCACCAAAGTAACCGCTGGCGTGCAGGGCCACACGTTCTTTCATCTCCGCGACGGCAAACCGACTGACGGCGAGCCGGGCTCGGACTTGGTCGTGACCTCGAACGCAACGCCCGAACGCGGTCAAATCGCGACGTTCGAGGGCACCGTGCGCACCAACGTCGATATCGGAATCGGTTACAGCTACCCGATTTTGCTCGAGAACGCCGAACTCGTCGCGGAGTGAGCGCGGCGCTACGAGAAGCCGCGTGTGCTCAGCGCTGATCGGCCTGAATGCCGGTCAGCGCGATCGTGTACACGATGTCTTCGACCAGCGCGCCACGGGACAGGTCATTCACCGGTCGCCTCAAGCCTTGCAGCATTGGACCGATGCTGACCACGTTGGCGCTCCGCTGAACGGCTTTGTATGTCGTATTGCCGGTGTTGAGATCCGGAAAGATGTACACGGTCGCGTGTCCCGCGACCGGGCTGCGAGGTGCCTTGCTCGCAGCCACGTCGGGGATTGCCGCGGCGTCGTATTGCAACGGGCCATCGAGCGCGAGCTCCGGTCTCGCGGCCTTGGCGATTCGAGTCGCCTCACGCACCTTGTCGACGTCGCTGCCGGAACCGGACTCACCCGTCGAGTAGCTGATCATCGCCACGGACGGTGCAATGCCGAAGCGAGCGGCCGAGTCTGCGCTCTGAATCGCAATGTCGGCCAAGGTGCTCGCATCCGGATCGGGGATCACCGCGCAGTCTCCGTACACGAGCACTTGCTCGGGCAGGCACATGAAGAAAATCGAAGAAACGACCTTGGCGCCGGGCTTCGTCTTGATCAGCTGCAGCGCGGGGCGAATCGTGTTGGCGGTGGAATGCACCGCGCCGGAAACGAGGCCATCGACCTCACCCAGGGCGAGCATCATGGTGCCTAGCCAGACGTTGTCTTCCAAAAACTCCGCCGCGGCTTGTGGCGAAAGGCCTTTGTGCTTTCGCATTTCCACCAGCGGCACCACGTAGTTTTCGCGGATCAACGCGGGGTCGATGATTTCGACTTCGGGCGGGAGCGCAACCTCCTGGGCTTCGGCCACGCGCCGCACTTCCGCGGGGTCGCCCAACAACACGCAGCGCGCGATGCCGCGTTCGGCGCAGATCGCGGCCGCGCGGACCGTGCGCGGCTCGTTGCCCTCGGGGAGCACGATGCGCTTGTTTGCCGCGCGCGCGAGCTCGGTCAAGCGATAGCAAAATGCCGCGGGCGAGACGCGCGTCTCTACTGGGATCTGCGTATGACGCGCGATCCAATCGGTATCGATGTGACTTGCCACGAAATCCATGCCACGGAGCACGCGCTCGAGGTCGTCGATCGGGATTTCGGGGCTCATTTGTGCGAGCCGGTTCGCCGTTTCCCAGGTATTGGTGCGCACCTGAAGCACGGGCAGGCCAGTGGCGAGGGCTGGACGGCACAGCTCCAAGACCGCCGGTGAGAGCTCGATCCCTCCCGTCAGAATCAAACCGGAAATCGGCACTTTGTTAATGGCCGCCAAGGCGACCGCTAGGACCACGTCCGCGCGATCTCCAGGAGTGACCAGGATGGAACCGGCGACCAAGGTATCGATCAAATTCGGTACCGTGCGCGCGAGCAGCGTGATCTTCTTGGCGCGACGAGTCTTGATCTCGCCTTCGTAGACGATCTCGGCTTCGAGCTGGCGCGCGATGTCGATGGTCCGGCACGCGGCGAGCTCCGGGTTCTCGGGAATGACGCCGATCGGGTTGAACTCCGGCTTGCTCAGCACCAGGCGCTTTGGACCGAGCTCGCCCAACACACTGGTGCGCGCGCGAGTATCCCGCGTCGGAGCACGGTTCACGAAGCAGCCGATCACGCGGCCCGGCCCAAAGCCGCCGTACTGCCGAGCGGCGATCTCCAGGTGAGATTCGAACTCGGCGAGCGGCGTCTGTCCCAGTGAGCCGACCAAAATCACCTCGGCGCTCAGCGTACGCACGAGCTCGCGGTTCAGATTCCCCTCGTCCAGCGCGTCGTGTGTATGGGCCAGGCCTTCCACCACCACCACGTCCGCGTCGCCGGCGGAGGCGTGAAAATCCCGCAAGATGCGCTCGGATAGTTCGTCGCTTCGGTGCGACAGAATCAAACGCGCCGCGTCGTCGAGTGGGAGCGGAGCGGTGGGCGTGAGCGAGCTTGCGTGGCGAATGAAATGCGTGGAGCGCTCGGGGCCGGTGTCATTCCCATCCGGTTGCCCAATCGGTTTGAAGAAGGCCACGCGCGTGCCGCGGTTGTCGAGGGCGCGCACCAGACCGAGCGCAACGGAGGTAAGCCCCACGCCGCCACCGCAGGGGACCAAATAGAGAGTATGGGGCATGGATTGTTCGCTCAGGTAGCCTGGAGGGCAAGGCGCGCGGTCTCGCGCGCGATGACCAGTTCTTCATTCGTCGGGATCACCAGCGAAAGCAACGCCGACCCTTCCACCGTGATCCGGCCGTGATGTTCTGCGCCGTGCACGCGATTGAGCGGCTCATCGACCACGGCTCCGAGCACGCGCAGGTGACCGAGCGTTTGCGCCCGAACTTCGGCCGCGTGTTCACCGATGCCGCCGGTGAACACCAGCGCGTCCACGCGGGTGAGGCTCGCGCACAGCGCCAAGATCGACTTCGCCAACCGGTAGCAAAAGACCTCGATCGCGAGCCGCGCTCGGTCATTGCCCTCAGCGCGCAGCGCGAGCAGCGTGCGCATGTCGTTGCTGACACCGGACAGGCCCAGGAGCCCGCTCTTCTTGTTCAGCATTTCAGTGATCTGGTGGAGATCGAGCTTCACGTGGGTGGCCAGGAATTCGTGCAAATTCGGATCGACGTCGCCGGAGCGAGTGCCCATCACGACTCCCTCGAGAGGCGTGAAACCCATGCTGGTATCGACGCTGCGCCCTTGCGAAATCGCGCACACGCTGGCGCCATTGCCGAGATGCGCGGTCACGAGCTCGAGCGCGGCGAGCGGCTTGCCGAGAATGCTGGCCGCAACTCCCGCGACATAGCCGTGGCTGGTGCCGTGGAAGCCGTAGCGCCGCACCTTTTGGCGTTCGTAGTACTCGTAAGGGATCGCGTAGAGATAGGCCGCGCGAGGCAAAGTTTGGTGAAAAGCGGTATCGAACACCGCGACCTGCGGCAGCTCGACGAACGCGCGCCGCGCGGCCTCGATGCCGAGCACATTGGCAGGATTGTGCAGCGGCGCGAGCTCCGAGCAGGCGCGGATTTGGTTCAACACCGACTCATCGAGCACCACGCTGTCCGAAAAGGCTTCGCCGCCATGAACGACGCGGTGACCCACGGCGGCGATCGAGACACCCGCCAATTCGTCGAGCAACGCGCGGAGGGCCTCGGCATGGGCCGCGCCTTGACCCAGCGCCCGTTCGGGCTTCGACGCGAACCGAAACGTCGGCTCACTGGTGCCCAAGCGCTCGGCAATTCCGTGCGCGATCAGCGAGCCCGAGTCCGGCTCGACCACGGCGAATTTCAGCGACGAGCTGCCCGAGTTCAGAACGAGGATGGCCCCGGACTTCATGCGGCGGTGAGCATAACACACTCGCCGAGCTCGCCCTCGCGACCGGCCGCACTGTGCAAAGTCATGGAGCGGGCAACGGCGGAGCAGGCTCGGCCTCGAGCGATGCCGGCGCTTGCCGTGCGGCTCGAGCTTGACGAAAGGATGACGAGAGTTCGTAGTCACTTTTGATTGATGGTCCCAAGAGCGAGACCATCGGGTGCTCGGGCGCTGCCGTGCGGAGCTGCTCGAACTCGGCGTACCTGGCTTCGATGTCGGTCGCGCTGAGCACGAGCTTGGCTTGGGCGCGCACCATTTGCGGATTGAGCCTCAAGGCTTCTCGAAAGAGCGCCGTCGCCTGCGCAGGCGACCGGCGGCGTTTCAGCGCCTCGAACCCGCGCAGATAGACGAGCCCGGCATCCTTGGCCTCTGTATCGACGAACCAGCTCATGGCGGCATCGAAATTCGGCCACTCCCGTGAGAGCAGCGAAAAATATGCGCCGACGCGGTAGGAAAGCGGATCTTTCCGGAACTCTCGCAGCGCTTGCTCGACGAGCCGGCTCGCCGTGTGCAGGTGCTCTGCGGCGAGCGTTTCCAAGGCAAGCTTACCTTTGGCGTCGAAGGCGGCGTTCTTCGTGTTTTGTTCGAGAGCCTTGCTTTCGACGTCCGTCAACGGCGAGCTCGAATCAGCCTTGCCGCGCAGGCGCTTCACCTCGAAGTCAGCGCGCTTTCCCAGCTCTTCGAGGATACGTGCAAAGGTGCTCAGGTCATCGCTCCAAGCAAGCTCGATAGTGGCGTGAAGCGAGAGGGCGTCGATCCCGGGCTTGCCTGCGACCAGCTGTTCGGCGCTCGCGAATCGGCCGACTTGGTCAGCCGCGAGCACGTCGAGCAACTGGTCCATCGTCGTGACCGGCGTCGTATCCACCGGGATCCCGCGTTCGCGCTGGGCCTCCGCGATGAACGCGCGGGCTTCTGTCGGACTCATCGAGGGTGCCGACGGTGAGTCGGCCGAGTGCTCGCTTCCGCCGCAGCCAGAAAAGGCGACGAGCAGCACGAGTCCGGCTGCCAATCTGAAACTTGAGTGACCCATTGCAGATAGGCTACCAGGGGAGACCTTCGGAGTCGCGCAAAGTAGCGATTGCTACGCGTCGCAGGTGGCACTAGCTTCGACCACGAGATGGCGCGAATATCCGGGTCTTGGCGGACGATCGCGCCGAGAGTTCCGGCTTCGGCCTTGCTGCTTACTCTTCTCGTTGCCCGGCCGGGCGTCGCGGAAGAGCCACGCCACGCCGCTCAAAAAGATCAGAAAGCCGAAACGCCCGATCGTTTCAGCGTCAGCGCGCAGAGTGAAACCTATGTGCAGCTGTACCGTCAGGCGCTGGTTCCTGGACAAAGCGGGCAAGTCGTACCAACCCAGCTGGCCGCGCCCATTCACGAGTACTTGTTCGCGAATGCGCGCGATGTGGACGCCCCCTGGCAGAAGGACAGCATCGGTCTGGAATTCGCTGCCTGGGGGCGCCTCTGGCCGACGGACTCGAGTATCGAACGCCCCTTCGACGGCGATGTGCAAACGGCGAATGTTCGGTTGGAAGCCGGGCCGGCTTGGACGCGCGTCGGCCGCCAACAAATCGCCGGCGGCGCTGCGCGCTTCGCTCGCTTCGACGGCGTGATGGTCGGCGTGCGGCACCTCGGCTTCTTTCTGGAGGGCTACGGCGGCTTCACCGTGCTCCCACGTTGGAACGACCAGCCCGGCTATCACCGCCTCGGTGCGGCTGAAGACACGCTGCTCGTCTATCAACCGCCGCCCGCCCAGCGCGGCAACTATTGGCTGACTGGCGCGCGGCTCGGCTACCAAACCCCCAAGGTCTCGGGCAGCCTCTCTTTCCACAACGAGCAGGCGACCGGGGGTGTCGATCGCCGAAATCTCGGGCTCGATCTGGGGGCGACCCCGCTGAGTGAAGCGTCACTCGGCGCAAGCGCCATGCTCGAGCTCGATAGCATGCGCTTTGCGAGCGCGCGGCTGTTCGTCGACACCACGCCGCACCCGCTGATCGATATCGGCGCGGAGGTGTTACACACCGAACCCGCGCTGCTGCTTTCCAGGCAATCGGTGCTCTCGGTCTTTTCCACCGACGGCTTCGAGGAGGTCGGCGGCACGCTTTCGGCGAAGCTTCAACGGTGGCTCAGACTGGACACGAACGGCTATATCGAAGCGTACCGCGGCACCGGGCCCGGCGCGCGCGGTGAAGCGGCCGCGCGTTTCAGCCTGGGCAGCGCGTATCCGACCCTCGTGCGTGTCGGATACACGCGGGTGATCGCGCCGAAAAACGGGTACCAAGCGGTGCGTCTGTCACTCAGCCGCAGACTCAGTCATCGCCTTTCGTCGACTTTGGAAGCCTACGGCTACATCTACGACGAACTGGTCGCCGGTTACAAAACCTCTTCGATGTATGCGGCGACCGCGTCTTATCAAGTGATTGATCCGCTAGAAATCATGTGGACCGCGTCCCTCGCTCAATCGCCCTTCGCAGCGCTCGACGCGCAGACCATGTTACGCGCCACCTATCGTTTCGATCTCGCGGCGAAGCCGAGGGGCTTCTGATGAACGCACGGCTGCCCGCTTTCGTGCTCTGGCTCGCGCTGACTTTGGCCGCATTTGCCGCTTGTCGCAGTGAGTCGGCGCCGCCGCGCTTTCCGCATCAAGTCCACCTTGCGGGCATTGCCTGCGGCGTGCCAGGCAAGCCCGCGTGTTTGAGCTGCGTGAGCTGTCACGATGTGGCTCGGCATGATTCCGGGCAGCGCCTGCCGCAGGTCGCGGTCTGTGAGCGTTGTCACAGTGACACGCATCAGGTGCGCGCGGTGCTCGCGGTCGAACCGGTGCGCCCGAGCGGTGAGATCACGATCGATCACGACAAACACCTGGCAATGCCCGAAGTTCGCGGGCAGTGCGTGCCGTGTCACGCGGGCGTGGTCGACGCCAAGCGCCCACCTTTGCCGCCCATGAACCAATGCTTCACCTGCCACGAGCACGCGGAGCAATGGGCTCAAGGCCAATGCACACCGTGTCACCAGCCCGAAGCGCTGCGACGCACGATGCCGACCACCTTTTTGAAGCACGACACCGCGTTCCTGCGCCACCACGGCAACGTGATGGCCGAGCGCCAGCAGGCGCAGCTCTGTCAAAGCTGCCATACGCAAGCGCAATGCCAGTCGTGCCACGACGTCACGCAAGATCTGAAGGTCGAAACGCGGCGTCCGGAGAAGATCGAATCCGGTCAGGTGCACCGCGGTGATTTCATGGTGCGCCACGCGATCGAAGCGCGGTCGCAGCCCGCGCGCTGCCTTTCGTGCCACACGGTTCAGGGCTGTGACTCGTGCCATGCGGCACGCGGCGTGAGCGCGAACGTCGCCAACCCGAACAATCCTCACCCTCCGGAGTGGGTGGGGACCAATACCAATTCGAGCAACTTCCACGGCGCGGTCGCGCGGCGCGACATCGTGTCGTGCGCGGGTTGCCACGAAGCTGGACCTGCCACCAACTGCATTCGCTGTCACAAGGTCGGCGCCTACGGCGGGAATCCGCATCCCCGCGGCTGGAAGAGCGCGCGCGGGGTGGACTCGGAAATGTGCAGGTATTGCCATGAGTGAGCGCTCACGCGCCCCGCGCGGTCGCCGCTTCGAACGCGGCGCAACGCTGTCGCTCGGCTTCGTGATGCTGAGCGCAGCGCTCAGCGCGCTCAGCGCGCCGAGCTGCCTCGAGCGTCGCACTGACCCGAAGACGAACGACGAGCTGACTCGCTGCACCAGCTGCCACGGCGATGCGAATCGCTCCGGTGACTACTTGAGACGCGCTGCACCGCCTCATGACCTGATGCAGCAAACGACCTCGGGCTATCCCGGCGTCGGCGCGCACGATATCCATTTGAACGCGAGCTCGACTCACGCGGCGATCGCCTGCAACGAGTGTCATGTCATTCCCGACGCCGTGAATTCACCGGGACACGCGGACGACGGGCCGCCCGGGGACGTCACCTTCGGCGCCCTGGCAAAGACCGGCGATCTGAAACCTGTCTACGACCCTGCCACGCGCACTTGCCAGAGCAGCTATTGTCACGGACCAGCGTGGGCGGTTTGGACCGAGCCGCGCGACACCAGCCAAGCCTGCGGCACGTGCCACGGTTTGCCACCAAAAGCGCCGCATCCGCAATCGGACCGCTGTTACGCCTGCCACGCGGATGTGATCGACGAAAAGCAGCACATCATCGCGCCCGAACGACACGTCGACGGCGTCGTCGACTACGTGGCTGGTGACTGCAAAATCTGCCACGGCAGCGACAAGAACAACGCACCGCCGCTCGATACCTCGGGCAACTCGAACATTTCGGCGATCGGCGTCGGTGCGCATCAGGTGCACCTGAGCGGAGGCGCAAACGGTCGACCGCTCGAGTGCCAGGAGTGCCATGTCGTCCCCGAAAAGGTGGAGGATCCAACTCACGCCGACGGGCTGCCCGCGGAGCTGACCTTCACCGGGCCCGCGCGCGCGATGGACCATTCCCCGACGTGGAAGCAGTCCCACGCGACCTGCGGCGGAACGTACTGCCATTCCCCTTCGCCGAGTGATGTGCGCGATTCGCCAGTGTGGACCCAGGAAAAGCAGCTCGATTGCGCGTCTTGCCACGGCCTCCCTCCACCCCTGCCGCATCCGCAATCGGACAATTGCGTTTCGTGTCACGGCGCGATCGTCGGTGCCGACAACCGCACCATCATCGACAAGGGCCGACACGTGAACGGTATCGTGAACGTGTCGGTCGAAAACGATTGTACGAACTGCCACGGCAGCGCGAACCCCGCACCGCCGGTCGATATCGTGGGCAACTCCAGCACGACAACGCCGGGAGTTGGAGCTCACCAGACGCACGTGCTCGGAACGAAGCGCTCGCGCGCGGTTCCCTGCACTGAATGCCACCTCGTTCCCGATCGCGTCTTGGCGGATGGACACCTCGATTCGCCCGCCCCGGCAGAGTTGACCTTCTCGGGAGCCGCCCTCGCGTACGGAGCGACGCCCCGATACAGCAACGGCACGTGCCAGTCGACGAGCTGCCACGGCGCGGTTTTCCCCGATCAAGATCCATCCGGCGGCACGAACACGAGTCCAACCTGGACGCGCGTCGATGGCACCGAAGCCGCGTGCGGCAGCTGCCACGGCGTGCCGCCGCCCCCGCCGCACCCGAATCCGGGAAATCCTTGCCACAACTGCCACGAAAACATGGCAGCGGATGATCTGAGCTTCACGCATCCGGAGCTACACGTGGACGGCATCGTGACCTTTCAAGTGCCGTGAGTTTTGCGCGCGGTCCGTGCATCGCGGGCCCTGAGCGCCCCCCGTGGTGCGATGCTGGATCGCGATCGCCCCCTCCACCTTCTCGAATCGGGCTGTGCCGAGCGGAGCTTCAGGGCCCCTTCGTGAACAAGTGACATCCGGCGCAGCGCGGACTCTGCGGGAAGTGGTCGGCGCGGTCCTTGTGGCAACTGAGACAGATCGTGCGCTTGGGAGCCGCAGGATCGTCGTGACCGGAGTGACACAGGTTGCAAGGCCGATGCTTTTGCTCGGCGTGAAGGCCGGGCAGCTTTTCCACCTGATGGCAGGTCGAGCACGCCGGAACGCTCGCGACTCCCGTAGGTCCATGCGGACGATGACAAGTGCGACAACCGCTGCTCAGCTGGCCGTGCGCGCTCTGCTGCTCGGCGCGGTGGCAATCCGGACAGGCCTTGAGCGTGGGCAACCCCGCGTGAGGCTCGTGGCAATTGGTGCAAGCCTGGTGCCCCTTCGGCGCGGTCTGCTGTTCGGCGCGATGACAACTGCTGCAGGCGGTTGCAAGCTTGCCCGAGTGCGGCTCGTGACAGCCGATGCAACGCGCATGGCCCTGCTTGACGAGCCCCGCTTCGCGTTGATGACAGTGATCGCACCCGACTTTGTTCGGCTCGGGGTGATGGGGCAAGCCCTGGTGGCAGTTGGTGCAGGCCTGGTGGCCCTGGTTGAGCGAAACTTGTTGGACGCGCGCCGCGTGGCAGCCCTCGCACGTTGCGACGTTGCTCAGCGTGAGCTTGAAACCGTGCGGTTTGTGGCAGCTCGTGCAGGCCGTTTGCGCGTGCGCGCCGTGATCGGAGGGCGCGACCTTGTGGCACGACGTGCATGCGCGAACGTCCACCGCCTCGGAGGCGCTGGGCGACTTCGGATGCGGATCGTGGCAACCCACGCAGTTCCCGCCGCGTTGCGGGTGGTCCGAATGAATGTTCTTGTGACAGGTCGGGCACGCCGCAGCCGCAGACGCCAAGACGTCATGCGGAGCATGGCAGTTGGTGCAGCCGTTGTGTGATGGGATGGTACCAGCGCCGATCACGTTGACCTGCGCGTGGCAGTTGCGGCACGGCGTGGCCTGCTTCTTTTCGAAGGAATGCGGCTTGTGACAACCGGTGCATGCGGTGTGGCCGCCCGCAAACAGCGCGGTAGCCGGGATGATCGGCTGCTGTTTGGAGTGACACGCGCGACAAGTCCCGAGCGCGTCCTTCGCCGGCGAATGACGCTTCTCGTGACAGGTAGCGCAAGTTTCGACCAGGGATTTGCCCTGTGAGGCGTGCGTGGTCGTGATGTCCTTGTGACAGTCGGAGCATGGGGCGGATTGCGGAGCGCCCTCGTGTGGCTTGTGGCAACTCACGCAGGGCTGAGTGCCGTGCACCGTTACCGGCGCAAGGGTTCCCAATTGCTCGGCGTGGCAACGCTTGCAATCGGTAGCCTCGTAGGACTCCACGCCCAAACCACCATCCGCCGGGCCTCCGTCCACGGGCACACGCGGCGGCTCCTTCTGCAGCGCTTCCTCGTGACGGGTGCCTTCGAGGGTGAATGCGTGGCACGTGGTGCAGACGGCTTTGCTGCCGGCGCCAAAGCGCTTCACGGCTTCAGCCTCGGCGTGCCGAATGTGCCCTTCCTTTTCGTGGCATGCAGCGCAGCGATCGGGCGTCACCGGACCCATTTTGTCGGCGGTCGAAGCGTGGCACTTCACGCACTCGATCTTCTGACCCAGGACGTGAATGCGATGACCCGTCACGTCGCGCGCAAAACTCCAGGCTTTGCCGACGTAAACCCCTGCGCCCCATTGCCCGTTCAACGGCGCTGTTTTCTGCGTCTCGTGCGGTACCTCTTTCTTGTCTGCGCAGGCGATGAACGCCGAAAGCACGAGTATCGGTATCAATACCCATGCAAGCAGAGATTGCCGCTGTTCCACTTGCGGCCATCATAGCCGCTTTTTCGCTTGCCTACGCGTGAAGTCTCCCGCACGATGACTCGTGCCCCACGCTGGCCCTTGGCTCGGCTACCTGGCGCTGGCGAGCGCGATCATCGCTGCAGCGATTCTTCTGCATTTCCTCGTGCGGAAGCCAGCGCTCGACCTGCGAACCAAACTCATGCTGCTGCTCGGCCTCGGAGTATTTCCGACGATCACCGCAGCAACCTCCACCGTCGCCGGGATGGAAGCGACGACCCATCGCGAATTTTGCGGCTCTTGCCACACGATGGACGATCATTTCGGCAACGCGACCGATCCGGACGCTCAGTCGCTCGCTGCGCGCCACACGCGGAACCCGTTTTTCGGCGACGAAAGCTGTTACGTCTGCCACGCCGACTACGGGATGTTCGGATATGCCCTCACTAAAATGGGCGGCATGAAACACGTCTATTATTACTACCTCGGCGGTTATCGAGGGATGTCGAAAGAGGAGTCGCGACGCGAGGTCCACATCGCGAAACCGTACGACAATACCAACTGCCGCCAGTGCCATACCACCACTGCCCATGTTTGGCGCACCGTTCCGGATCACCAAGCGATGCAGGCGCAGCTAGCAGCCAATAAAGTGAGTTGCGCGAGTCCCGGCTGCCATGGCTACGCGCATCCCTTCAGTAAAGGGCCGGACGGGCTTGGTGCTCATCCCAGCGCGTCCGGACGTCCAGCCGCGGAGCATGCACCGTGAGCCAGCTCGATCGGCTACGCGGCCACGCAATCGCGAGGCTGCGGAAGCACTCGGTCATCAGCCTGATCCGTGTCGCATGCTACGTCGCACTCGTCGGACTGGCGGTAATGGCCGCGTCCATCATCTACCCGGCACCCTTACCTGTCATTTTCGCAATGAGCGTGGGCCAGGTCATCGGCATCGTCGCGTTTCTTTGTTACCTGCTTTCAATCCTGATGGACGTCGTACGCGGCACCGATCATGCGCCGGATGCACCGGGCCCAGCGCGGCAATTTCAAAAGCCCGAAGGCCAATAGAGACGGAATTCGCGGGTCGCTTCGAAGCACCTTGACGACCAGTTGATCGCTGAAGTGCAACATTGATGTGCGCAGAATTTGCACGACACGCACTCGACACTTGCCGTCACTTCCTTCACACCGACGCGCGTCGCGAAGCGATTGACGAGCCAGACCCGTTCTGCGAGCATCGCCGCGACGGCCACCGAGCCTGAGGAGGATCTTAAATGAAGCTGCTATTGGGAGTTGCAGTCGCGCTCGCACTGTTCGCGTGCTCTGGTGAGGACGGCAAGGACGGCGCCGCCGGTCCTGCTGGAGCAAAGGGCGAAAAGGGGGCAACCGGCGAACAAGGCCCTCAAGGTGAGCCGGGCCCTCAGGGTGAACAAGGCGAGCCGGGCCCTCAGGGTGAACAAGGCGAGCAAGGCCCCGCCGGCGAAGGCGCCGGTGGCGACGGCGGCACCCTTCCCGCGGGCACGTTGAACGCGAGCTGCATGAAGCCGTGCCATACGTTCTCGGGCATCGTGGAGCAGTGGAAGACCAGCCGCCACTACGCGACGTACATCTCGAACTTGGGTGGTGACGAAGTCGAGTCGTGGACTGGCGCGAAGGCCTGCGGCAATTGTCACGCTTCAGACGGACCGGAGCTGCGCCTGGCAGGCGACGTGACTCACAACGGCAGCACGACTGGCCCCATCAACCTGAGCTACGGGCAGCTGAACTACAAGGACACGAACAACGCCATCAAGGAGATCTCCTACGCGGGACAAACCACCGTGGCCGTCGTGGGCTGCGGTACCTGTCACGACAACTCCCCCCAGCATGATCCGCACGTCTCGGGCGGTGATTACGTGAGCGGCTCGTTCCCGCTCCGCGTTCCGCATGGCGACACCGACTACGCGGTCATCGAGCGCAGCTCGGCCGTTGGCACGTCGGATGGCACCAACGGCGGAACGTATCGCGAAGGCAACGCTTGCATGTGGTGTCACAAGTCCCGTAAGGACGTGACCAATTACATCCTCGCGGGGACCAACAACATCACCAGCACCACCTGGGGTCCGCACGAAGGCCCCGACGCCGATGTTTACACCGGCAAGGGCGGCTACGAGTACACCGGGAAGACGTACGGCAACTCCTCCCATCAAAACCTCAAGAAGGGCTGCGTGCAGTGCCACATGCCACCGGTCGCCGAGAACGGCGGCATCGGCAATCACTCCTTCTACCCGCAAACCTCGGCGTGCCAGACCTGCCACGCGGGCACGACCAATTTCGACGTGCTCGGTGGCCAGAGCCAAGTCAAGCAATGGCTGCAGATGCTCCGCACGAAGCTCAACACCATGCAGCTGCTCACGCGCGATGGCGTGAACCCGCTCAGCAGCACCGACCTTTCCGATACCGAGTTCGAGGCGGATGAGTCGTTGCCCGCAGCGGCAGCGGGTGCCGTCGGCCGCCCCGCGGTGCAAGGGCCTACCGCCGGCGCACTGTACAATTACTTCGTCATGGCGCGCGGTTCGGGCTTCGGCGTTCACAACCCGCGCTACGTGAATCAAATCCTGTACGACTCGATGCAGGCAGTCGGCGTGGATGTGAGCACCCTCAGCCGGCCACAGTGATCGCCGGTTAGGGAACGCTTGGGCGGCAGATCGATGGCCGCCCAAGCCCTGCCATCCTGACCCAGTGAGCCGAACTCGCGCGTGAAAATGCGTGAGTTCGTGCTACTCACGACTCTTCACCGAGAGGGAGAGGTCGTTTCACGATGGGCAAGGGTAAGAAGTCGAAACGCGAGTCCGAAGTTGCGCAGTCGGACGCGCCGGCTACCGAGAACCAAGTCCTCGGCCGCAAAGAGTACGACCAAGCGCTCGAGCAGCTGCACGTCGAACTCGTGAAGTTGCAGCAGTGGGTGGTGCAAGAGGGCCTCAAGGTTTGCATCCTGTTCGAGGGGCGCGACGGCGCCGGCAAAGGCGGCACCATCAAGGCGCTGACCGAGCGCGTGAGCCCCCGAGTGTTCCGCGTGGTCGCCCTGCCCGCTCCGACCGAACGAGAGAAAAGTCAGATGTACATCCAGAGGTACATCTCTCACCTGCCCGCGGCCGGTGAGGTCGTGATCTTCGATCGCAGCTGGTACAACCGTGCTGGGGTCGAGCGCGTGATGGGCTTCTGTAGCGAGAAAGAAGCGCGCTGGTTTTTGCAGATGGCACCGCAGGTCGAGTTTTCGATCGTCAAGTCCGGCATCATCTTGCTCAAGTATTGGCTCGAGGTCAGTCCGGAAGAACAAGAGCGACGCCTCAAATCTCGCATCGATGACGGCCGTAAGATTTGGAAGCTGTCACCGATGGACTTGAAATCGTTCGATCGCTGGGACGACTACACGAAAGCTCGCGACGACATGTTCCAGGCTACCGACACGGAATGGGCGCCCTGGTACGTGGCTCGCTCCGAGAACAAGAAGCGCGTTCGACTCAACGTGCTCAGCCACATCTTGGGGCGGATCCCCGTAGGCAAGCTGGAGAAACAAGGGGAAATCGAGCTGCCCGAACGCAAGATCGGTCGCTACACGCCCAAGGATCTGCCGCTCAAGTTCGTTCCCGAACGTTTCTGACATTTAGCAAGCCGGCCGCTTTCATTCGCTGCGGCCGGCAGCTGCTCAACGCGTGAACTTCAACAGTTCCTGCAAATCCCAAACTGGGCCGGCAATGAACGACAGCCCGTCGTCACTGAAGGCCGGGGCGCGCTTTTCGAATGCCGCGTGACCGAGCAAGTTGAGCGCCCAGCCCGCCGTGAACGCCGCGAGCGAGCCGACCCAAAGCGGCCCACGCGCGCTCAGCGGCTTCGAAACGAACAGCCCGGCCGCGCCGCCCAGAATGAGCGGAATGCCGATCAAGTGCAGCGTGCGATTCGTGCCGTTTTGGTGGGTCTCTCGGTAGAACGCGAGCGACGCCTGCCAACGCTCTGCCGCATTCCCGGTGAACTCGGGGTGGCGCGCGCGCCAATCTTGCTCGAGTAGCTTGATGCCGGCACCGAACAGCGAAAGCGCGCTGAGCTTGAAGCCTGCACAAAGCGCTCCCATTCCCGCGGCTGAAAGCGCGACCCCCAACGTGGCGGTGGACGTGCGTCGAGGCATGGAGAAGAGATTAGCACGCACGGGTCGCGCGAGGCCAGCGGTTCACTCTCGTCATGACTCGCGCTGCGCGCGAAACCGTCTCAGCGGGCTGGGATGGTCAGCAGCGGTGTTTGCATGCTGCCGCTCGCCGATTGCAAAGAGAACAGCTGAGCCAGCAGCGTGTACGTGCTCTTGCTCTCGAGATCCGTGTCGTCGATGAAGAACCAATGGCCGCGGTAGTGCACCTCCAGAAAGGCATGCTGCGGCCTTTCGATGCTGCTGTGCACCCGGAACATCCCGTGGGATATTTGGTTCCAGTCGAAGGCTTTGCCGTCACGCCCGAGCGCCTGGTGGGCCAGTCCTTGCCGCAAGTGCTCGGAAGGAACTTCCACCTGCTGCGCGAGAAACGTCATCACCCCAAGAACGCTGCGTCCGGTCAGCATGACGCGCGCAGGGTTGCGCGGAAACCCGCCCGATTCCAAGGGAACGGGCGCGTTCACGGGTCCCGTGGCTTCCGCGGGCGGCTGTGCGCCGCCGGACGCAGCAGGAACGTTGACCGCGCCCGGAAGTTTGGACGGCTGCTCGCCGACGGGCGCTGTCGACCGGCTGATATTGAGCAGCAAAAGAATCTCTGCGGCTCGCTTTCGCGCGAGATCATCCATCGGGATCGGGCCGGCGGTGATGGCGACTTGGTCGGGTTGGTCCGCCAGCGTGTTGATCTGGATGAATCCGTCCTCTTGAAGCTGACGCAGCAGGACCGCAACTCGTCCGAACTCGAGGTAGTGATTGACGTGGCGCGGCGCAACGCCGCCGATAGCCGTCGCATTCGGGAGCTCATTCAGTTGTTGCACCGTGCAGATCAGCAGTCGCTCGAGCCCCCAACCGCTGCGCGAAAGTAGCAAGATGGAGCTTGGTTGGATCGGAGCCAATAGCCGCTTGGCAAAATCTTCGCCTTGCAGCGGCGCGTACGAAATCGTGGGCGATTCACTCCAAGTCATGCCGCCAGTAGCGCCCAAGCCCACCGCGGTCGGATTGCTCGAATTCGCGACGTCGACGTCGGTAGAGGCTCCCACCCTCGCTTCCCGACTGTAGGACGCGACGACCGAAGTCAGATCCAGAAATAGGATCGAGTCCTGATAGCGAAGGCGCACCAGATTGAGCAGCATCTGGCTGTCGAAGCTGCGCACGATCGCCTCGTTGTAGTCGAAGCGCCCGTTGGCAATCGTGGCTGGCCCGATCTGGGAGCAGCCCAGCGCAGCCAGCGAGGCCAAGGCGAGCGCCCGCTGCAGGAGCCGGAGGGCGGCGCCGGTCACACCTGGCCTGCTGACTTTCGACAATTTGCTTCGCTCCGGTTCGACTAGGGCTGAGCGCGGCCCCTCATCGGAAATGATGCTAAAACGCGAACGCCGAGAGGAAAACTCCATATTAACAATTATTTAGGCGACAGTCCCCGGTCGGTAACCAGACCAGGGATGAGCGCGGGCGTCGGAGCCGCTGTGGCGCACGACAGAGGGGACTTCCCCGCGTGCCGCCTTTGACTAATAACGAGCCGCCCAGATGACCCTGACCGACCCCCGCGCTGCATCGGCGCCCGCCTTCTTGAGTGGCACCGCCCGGATGCTCAACGACGCACGCGACACTTACGTTGTTTGGTTGATGCTCCACTGCGCGCTCGTCGCTGGCGTGGGAGTCTCGCTGTTCTTCTGGCCGTACGCGCTCGGGGTTTCGGTTTGGTACGTGGCCCCGCTGTACTGGGCGCTGGTGATGACGGCCGTCATGGACCGTTTCACCTTGATGATTCATTTCACGTCGCATCGCCCGCTGTTCAACAAGGACTACAAGGGCCTGAACCACGTGATCCCCTGGTTGCTCGGGCCTTTTTTTGGTCAAACACCGAACACCTATTTTGCCCATCACATGGGCATGCATCACCGTGAAGAGAACCTGGCGGACGACTTGAGCTCGACGATGCGATTCACGCGCAATCGCATCACGCACTGGCTGCGCTACTACCTGCGGTTTCTGCTGATTGGGCTACCCGAGCTGATTTTGTATTTCTACCAGCGCAAAAACTGGAAGTTGTTCCGCCGAGTGTTGCTCGGTGAAGGCGTGTACTGGTCGGTCGTGGGGCTCGGTTTGTGGCTGCGTCCCGAGGCGACAGTCGTGGTGTTGCTCGTTCCGCTGCTGCTGATCCGCACGCTGATGATGATGGGCAACTGGACCCAGCATAGCTTCATCAGCCAAGAGCACCCCGAGGATCCGTTTCAGTCGAGCATTACCTGCATCAACACTCGCTACAATCGGCGCTGTTTCAACGACGGCTATCACATCCTGCATCACATCAAGCCGCGCGCACACTGGACCGAGCATCCGGTCGAGTTCGAAAATGCCCTCAGCGAGTACGCGGCCCACGACGCGATCGTCTTCGACGGAGTCGACTACTTCCAGATTTGGCTGAACATGATGCTCGGTCGCTGGGGTTTTCTGGCCGATAAGTTCGTGCACTTGGAAGGTGCGCCCGTCCGCAGCAAAGACGACGTGATCGCATTTCTGAAGAGCCGCGTTCAGCCCGTCGTGGCGCGCCCCGCGACGCCGAGCTGATCCGCCAACGAAGCTAGGATTTCATCGGGGTGGCGCTTGGGGTATTAGGTAGGGCATTCGCTCGACTTACTCCGAGGTTGGGAATCGATGAAGTTCTTCACGCGGCTCGTTCCATTCACCGTGCCCCTCGTTTTCGGCGCACAATCGGCATTTGCACAGGGCGCGCCACCAGCGGCGAGCCCACCGTCGGCGGCCCAGCCAATGACGGCTACGCCTCCGGCAGCCGCACCGGCGCCCGCTTCGGCACCCGCGCAGGCCGCGCCCGTGTCGGCGCCACCCGTTGAACCGGCGCCAGCCCCCGGTCCAGTCGTCCCCGCCCCAGCCGGCGCGGTACCCGCGTATCAAGCCTACCCAGCACCGCCCGCGTACCAGCCAGCTCCGACGAGTCGCCCCGCGCGGCAGAAGAATGACTTGCTGGTCGTCTCGTACAACACGGCGGTCGGCCTGGGCGACACGCATCACTTCACGCCTGACTTCAGCTTCCTCGGCTTTTCTTTCGATTGGCGCGCGCGCGTCGACGACAAATTCTGGCCCGGGATCTCGCTCGGTTGGCAAGTGCTGTACGGCAAGGAGGAGAAGACGCTGCGCTACGGCAACACTACCTTCACCGGCACAATCGCGACCAACCTCAATCTGTTCCCGATGCTCGTTACGGGCAGCTACTATTTTCTGACGGATCCGAGAGGCGTGCGCCCTTATGGCGGCTTCGGCGTCGGCGCGTACGCCGCCGAGCACCGGCTCGACGTGGGGATTTGGACGATTTCAGAGACTTCTTGGCACTTCGGCTTCGCCCCTGAGCTCGGCGCGGTGATCCCGACCGGCTCGACTCGGTTGGTCGTCTCCACCAAGTTCAACTACGCCGCCGCGTCAGGCCGTTGGGATCCGCTCATGTATCTGAACTTCAACGTCGGGGTGGAGCTATGAGTCGCACCCGAAGCTGGTTGGTCCGCACCGCGGTCGCCAGCGCCCTCACGCTATTGGTGCTTCCGGCGCACGCCCAGACGCGCGCTGACTCCGCGGAGGCGAGTGATCGCAGCACGCCCAAGAGCGTGCCTCTGGATCCTTCGTCTCCCCTTTGCCCTCCGGGACGACCACCCGAACCGCTGTTTGCGCCCGGCGCGTTGTTCCTGCGTTTCGCCGTGGGCCCCGGCTACGCTTGGGCGAGTGGAGATCCGAACACCAAGCTCAACGGTGGATCGGGCGGCTTCGATCTCACGATGGGCGGCTTCGTGCTGCAAAACCTGGCCCTGCACGCCGATTTCGGCTGGTTCGATGTTTTCGATCCGGATTTTTCGGTCAACGGCAACGTGATCGACTCGACCAGCGTGGTGTTCCAAGCGTCGACCTTCCGCGCAGGCGCATCGTACTATTTCATGCCGGTGCGCGCGTACCTGTCACTGGGTGTGGGCTTCGCGGCTGCGGCGATCACCAGCTATTCGTACTCCGACTCCAGCGATCGCAACGTGACGCTCGTCGGCCGCGAGTACACCAAGGTGGGCCCTTCTTTCGCGACCGAGTTCGGCAAGGAGTTCGCGGTTTCTCCGGAATGGGGCCTCGGCGTGGCCGGGCACTACGAGCTGCTCTTCGTCCCCTCCAACGACGATCACTCGAAGGCCACCGTCGAGCTCGCGCAGCAGCTGAGCCTGCGCTTCATCGCGACGTACGGTAGCCGTTGAGCTTCGTCACGGAGTGACGTTCATTCAGTGATAGATATCGAAGCGATACGCAAACCCGAGATCGACGACTGGCCAGGACTTTGCCGTGGCAAGACCGAGAGCGGGTAGATAGAACACGCCGTAGCCCACGCCGGCGTTCAACTCCCAGCGCTCCCATTCGAACGAGACACCGGGCACGAGCGTGAAATGCTTTTGGATGGTGCTCTCGGCGCTGAGGTTGCTGGTCACCGTGACCGCGCTGTCGCTCGACGAGGTATCGACGTTGATCGGGCTTTGGTAGATGAGGTAGCGGAAGAGCAAGCTCAACGCGAACACGCGGCTGAGGCGCCATTCACCGAGCAAGCGCGTGCTGTAGGTGTGTCCCGACGAGGCGCCTTCGACCGAGGTCGCTTCGTCGTCCTTGCCGCCGACCGCACGCAGGCGCGCGTAATCGAGACCGACACTGAGCGAGAAGCGATGGTCGAATCGGTAGCTCGCGTCGAACTCGGCGGTGGTCGAAATGGCGCTCGCACTGGCGCTCTTGTCCGCGAGTTGTGCGATCGCCTTGCCGTCGACGAACAGAAAGCTACCAGCGATGGCGAGCGTGAGCGGACCTGACCAAGGACTGCGCACCTTCGCGTAGACATTCGGGATCGTCGATTTGAGTAGCGGAAACGCGAGCCACGGTAGCGGGTACGTTCCAATCGTCACCTCGTCGATTATCCCCAGATCGGTCTTCAACAGACCCAGGGACACGCGGCCTTTCGGGCGCGTATACGCGGTGTAGTCGGTACGCGGATTTTCGAGTTGCTGTGCGCTGGCCCCCGCGGTCCACGCGAGCAGCAACGTCGACACGGCCAGGCTTACTGCTTTGCGCAAGGCTCACTCCCATGGCAAAGCCACGCCCCATCGTGGTCGAGAATCGTGATCCCACCATCACCGCTCAACTCGAGCACGATTGTCCCGTCATCGAGCGTGATGAGGTACTGGAAGCGACCGTGGGTGAAGCGACCGCTGATGCCGCGATACTCGTGGTCCAAGACCGTCAGGGTCCCTGGCAGTTGAGCCAGGAACTCTCCAGACCAACGCGAGCCAATCCCGATGTTGTTGCCCACGTCGAAGGCGATCGGTCCGTCGAGCACGATCTTGGCAGGATTGCCGAGTAGCGTCCCCCGCAGCACGCAGGCTTTGGCTTCGCCGCCAAAGCTTCGGCGGATTTGCGTGTCCGCAACCGCGAGCGTCAATGAGATACTACCGTTGACCTTTTCGTCGAAGGTGGGATTGCCGAGTTCACCCGGGCAGCGGATCTCGAGCCCGATCTTCCCCTGGAGCCGGATCCGTGAGCCGGTGCTGGCCGAAGAAGCGCTGCTCGCCTGGTCGACGTCGTCCATGACGGATTGGGCGGCTTGAAAGCCGGCGGACAGCTGCTCGAGATCCTCCAGAGCTGGCGCACTCTTCAACGCTTGAGCCGCGCTCGTCGCGTCGAGTGAGGCGGTTGGAGCCTGGTAGTTTGCGAGCAACTCGCGCAGGTCGGGCGTGTCTGGAATATCAGCCGCCCCGCTGCACCCGACGAGAGCCGCGCAAAAACAGATAAGCAAAGAAGCTTTCACGTGGCCGAGACTCTAGCGCAAGTTCCGTGTCGCGACAGTGACACGCATGCCGAAATGACGTAACTGCTTGATTCGTCCCCAAGCCCGCGTCGGAGACTCGATGATTCGCCCGTCAGCCGGGACTCTTGTCGGTTTTTGCAGGCTTGGCGGGCTCTGAGGCAGCCTTGTTCTTGTCTTTTTGCGGGACCGGCCAGCCCGCGCCGAGCGCCTTGTACAGTTGGATGAGCGAGCGCGTGTGCTCACTGGCCGTCGTTGCGTCGTCAATTTGCGCGTTGAAGAATGAGCGTTGTGCGTCGAGCACCTCGAGGTAATTGCTTACGCCGCCTCTGTAGCGTAGCTCGGCAAGTTCGACGACCTGGCCCTCGGCGGTCGTGCGTTGTTGCTGTTCGGTGCGCTGCTGGCCGAGCTTGCGCAGGGTGATCAGCGCGTCTTCCACTTCACGCAAGGCCTGAAGCAACGTTTTTTCGTACGCGTAAACGGCCTGTCGCTGCTGTGACTGCCGAACTTCGACCTTGCCGCGCAGCGCGCCGCCGGCAAAAATCGGCTGCAAGAGGCTGGCGAAGAGGTGCCAGCTTTGGCTCGCGGGGTCCACGAGGTCAGACAAGTCCGTACTGGCAAGTCCGTAAGAACCGGTGAGCTTGATCGTGGGATAAAGCGCGGCCTTGGCTTCGCCAATCCGAGCCGTGGCCGACCAAAGCTCCATCTCCGCCTTGCGCACGTCGGGGCGCTGCTCGAGCAGTTGTGCCGGCAGGCCCGCGGGCACCTCGGGCGGTACGGGCTGGTCCTCCGTGGAACGATCACGAATGATCTCGCCCGGCGGGCGCCCGACGAGGAAGGAGATTTCGTGCTCCTTCTGAGAGATCAGCCGCTCGAGGCTGAAGACGAGTGCCTGAACGCGATGAGCCTCGGCCTCGGCTTGGCGCAAGTCGACCTCGTGCGTCACCTGGCCTTCGAACCGCAGGCGCGCGAACTCGACGTGCTCTTGGCGCGTCTTCAACGTCTCTTGCGTGATCTTCAGACGGCGATCGAGACCGCGGAGATCGACGTACGCCATTGCGACGTCCGACACGAGCGAAACGGCAACCGCGCGGCGCGCCTCCTCGGTAGCGAGCATGGAGGCCTTCGCGGCCTCGCCTGCGCGGCGAATTCGCCCGAAAAAGTCGAGTTCCCACGAGAAGCCGACGCCCACGTTGTAGAGCCCCGTGGCGTTGCTTCCGCCCCCTTCGGGCACGTGAGTGAGGCTGCCGTCGCTCGGATTGATACCGCCGCCCAGCGCCTGCACGTTCACCTGTGGATACAGATCGGCCTTGCTGATGCCGTAGGTCGCGCGCGCCTCTTCGATCCGCTCGATCGCGATCTTGAGGTCGCTATTTTGCTGGAGCGCGACTGTGATCAATTCACGCAGTTGCGGGTCTTTGAATTGCTCCCACCAAGGGACGTTGGCGATCGACTCCTGTGCGGCGGTGTTGCTCGCCTGAGACTCACGCCAGCTCGACGGTGTGACTACGGGCGGCCGCTCGTAATTCGGACCCACCTTGCAACCGAAGGCAGCGACGCAACACACGAGGCACGCGGCCCAGCCCAATCGCGCAGTCATCTCAGTGTGCCTCGCTGGCGCTCGGCGCCGGAGCAAGCGGTGGTGTCGCCGGGGCCGTCTTCTTGCGGCCCAACCCTTGAACGAAGGCGTAGTTGCCCGGGATCAGGAACACACCGAAGAAGGTCGCGATCAGCATGCCGAAGAACACCGCGCAGCCCATCACGTTCTGCGAACCGGCGCCCGCGCCCTGGGCTCGCATCAGCGGAATCACGCCCAAAATGAAGGCAAATGCCGTCATCAAAATCGGCCGGAAGCGCAGGCGCGCCGACTCCAAGGCGGCCGACTGTGGATCCATGCCTTCGTCCTGCTTGGCCTTCGCGAATTCGACGATCAAAATCGCGTTCTTCGCGGCCAGCCCGATCAACATGATGTTGCCGATCTGAACGTACACGTTGTTGTCGTAGCCCATCAGCCAAACCCCGAAGAACGAGCCGAGCACGACTAGCGGAGACCCGAGCAGCACGGCCCACGGCAAGCGCCAATTCTCGTACAGCGCGGCGAGCAGCAAGAACACGAAGACAATCGCCATGGCCAGGGTGGGCGCCGCGGGCGGCGCAACCTTCTCCTGATACGACATCGAGGAGTAGGCGAAGCCGAGCTCGGCTGGCATCGTCTGCTTGAACACGTCCTCGAGAGCCGCCAGCGCTTGCCCGGAAGTATAGCCGGGGCCGGGAATACCGCTGATTTCGACGGATCGGAACAGATTGAAGCGGTTCGTGATCTCGGTGCCGGGCTGACGGGTCACATTCATCAGCGTGGACAGCGGGATCATCGTGTCCGTCGTCTTGCTGCGAACGTAGATCTCGCCGATGTCTTCCGGGCGCTGTCGGCTCGCTGCCTCCGCCTGCACGTATACGCGGAACAAGCGACCGAAGCGGTTGAAGTCGTTGACGTAGCTGCCACCGAGCGACGCGCTGAGTGCCTGAAACGCCTCGTTCACTGGTACGCCGAGCTTGCGCGCCTTTTCTCGATCCAGCTCCACGCCGAGCTGCGGGTAGTTCGGGTTGAACGAAGTGAAAAGGTTGGCAAGCTCCGGTCTTTGACGCGCGGCGGTGAGGAACGCGGTGGTCTGTGCGCCGAGCTGATCCACGGTCAGCGAGCCGCTGCGATCCTGAATCAGGAAGTTGAAGCCAGAAGAGGAGCCGAAGCCGGAGATGGTCGGAATGTTGAACGGGAAGATGATCGCTTCCGGGATCCCCGCAAAATCGCGCTTGAGCTTGGCCATGATGGCCTGTGCCTTGAGCGCGGGAGCTTTGCGCTCCTCCCACGGGTGCAAGCGCACGAAGATCGAGCCGAAGTTCGGCTGATACGTGCTGGTGACAGCGCCGTAGCCGCCGATCGTCTGGAACGAATCGATGCCCTCCGTTTTGGCGAGGATGTCCTCCACCTGCTTGAGCACCGCGCTGGTGCGCACCAGTGACGCACCGGGTGGCAACTGCAAGTTCACGCCGATCAGGCCCTGATCTTCATCCGGAACGAAGCCCGCGGGGATCAGGCTGCCGAAAAACCCGGCACCCAGCCCGACGACACCGACCAAGATGATGGTCAAGAACGAGCGGCGCACCAAGAGCTTCGCGGTACCGACATAGCCGTTGGTAACTTTGTCGAAGCCGGTGTTGAAGCCCTTGAAGAACTTACCCAAAAGTCCGGGCTTGGCTCCGTGCGACGGGGCCTTGAGCAACATGCAGCTGAGCGCCGGTGACAGCGAGAGCGCGCTGAATGCGGACAGAATCACCGAGATGGCGATCGTCAGCGCGAACTGCTGGTACATCCGCCCAGTCAGACCGGGAATGAACGCGACCGGTAAGAACACCGCGGACAAGATCAGCGCGATCCCGATCACCGGCGCGGACACCTCTTTCATGGCTTGAATCGTCGCTTCTCGCGGATTCAGGCCATGTTCCAGGTGGTGCATGACGGCCTCGACCACCACGATCGCGTCATCGACCACGATGCCGATCGCCAGCACCAAGCCGAACATCGACAGCGTGTTGATCGAGAACCCGAGCAGCGGAAAGAAGATGAACGTGCCGATGAGCGATACGGGCACCGTGAGCAGCGGGATCAGCGTGGCGCGGAAATTCTGCAAGAAGATGAACACGACCAGGGTGACCAAGATCACCGCTTCCACGAAGGTGTGGACGATGGACTCGATCGAGGCGTTCACCGCGGGCGTGGTGTCGTAAACGATCTTGTAGTCGAGATCGGTCGGGAACTGCCCCTTCGCGCGCTCCATCGTCGCGTAAATCTCTTTGGCGGCTTCGAGCTGATTGGCGCCCGGCAGGAGATAGAGCGCCATCGCGCCGGATGCCTTGCCGTTCAAACGACCGAACGCGTCGTAGCCCTGAGAGCCGAGCTCCGCGCGGCCGATGTCTTTGATGCGGATCTGCGAGCCGTCTTTGGTCTCGCGGATGATGATGTTCTCGAACTCTTCTGGCTGAATCAGACGGCCGGGAGCGCTCACCGTGTACGTGAACTTCTGGTCCGCGGGCGAGGGCGAAGCGCCCACGCGCCCGGTCGGCGCTTGCAGGTTCTGCTCCTTGATCGCCTGAATGACGTCATTCGGCGTGAGGCCGAGCTGGGCCATGCGGTCCGGCCGGAACCAGATGCGCATGCCGTAGTCGGTGCCACCGAACAAATCGACCTGGGCGATGCCTGGAATGCGCAGCAGCTGATCGCGCAGGTTGATGCCGCAGTAGTTGACCAAGAACGGCGCGTCGTAAGTCCCCTTGGGCGAATAGAGGCCAATCAGCATCAGGATGCTGGGGCTCATCTTCTTGACGGTGACCCCTTGGGCTACCACGTCTTGCGGCAAGCGCGCTTGCGCGGCCGACACGCGATTTTGCGTGAGGACGTTGGCCATGTCCTGATTGACGCCGACGCCGAAATTCACGTCGAGCTGCATGCGGCCGTCGCTGGTATTCGACGACTTCATGTAGATCATGTTCTCGACGCCGTTGACCTCCTGCTCGATCGGCGTGGCCACCGATTGCTCGACGCTGATCGCGGAGGCGCCCGGATAATTCGCGGTGACGCGAATGTTCGGTGGCGCGAGAAACGGATACTGCTCGACCGAGAGGCCCTTGAGCGAAAAGACGCCGAGCATCACGATCAGAATCGCGATCACGATCGCGACGATGGGACGTCGGATGAAAAAGCCGGCCATGGTTCAGCCTCCGGAAGCCGCCCCGGACGCCGATGGGGCCGGGCTAGGAGCGGCAGCGCTCGAATCCGCTGCAGGGGCATCTTCGAGCGGGACCAGGGTTGGCTTGACCTTGGCGCCAGCGCGCACTTTCTGGATCCCCTCACGACGATTCGCTCACCCGCTTTGAGCCCCGAATCCAAGATCACGAGGCTTCCGATGCGTTCAGCGGGTTTGACTACGCGCATCTCGACCGTGTCGTCCGGTTTGACGACGGCAACGCTATTGATGCCCTGCGCCTCGACGACCGCGCCTTGGGTCACGAGGACGGCATTCTTCTTGAGGGAGACGGCGGCGCGCACCCGCGCGAACTGTCCCGGACGAACGATATTGCCGGGATTGGGAAAGGAAGCTTCCAAGCGAATCGTGCCCGTCTTGTCGTCGACGTTGCGATCGACGAAAGACAAAGTTCCCGGATACGGGTGGGTCGAGCCGTCAGCCAAAATCATCTGGAATTGCAGGGGCGGAGAGCCGTCATCGCCACTACCGAGCGCGCTGTTCGCCCCCGCACCGTTGCCCGCCGCACCTGAGGCCACGAGCCGCGCTTCGCGCCGCTTCGCGTAGAACAGGTAGTCACGCTCGGAGACGCTGAAGCGCACCTTGATCGGATCGATCTTCGACATCTTGGTGAGCAGCGTGGTGTTGCCCTTGCCCACCAACGTGCCGGGGAAGACCTCGGTCACACCAATCAAGCCGCTATCCGGGGCGAGCACGGTGGTGTAGCCGAGATCGATCTGCGCTTTCTGTACGGCTGCTTGGGCAGCGGCCACAGCGGACTGTTGGGCGCGCTCGTTGGCTTTTGCCGTCTCCAAATCCTGGACGGACACGGCGTTCTTGGCCACGAGGGGCTCGTAGCGCACGACGTCTTGGTGGACCCGCAGCGCCTCGGCTTGCGACTGTGCGACTTTGGCTTTCGCTTCGGCGAGGGCCGCAAGGAACGGTCGGTTGTCGATGGTGTAGAGCCGTTGCCCCTTCTTCACGAACGTGCCGTCTTTGAAGTCGACGGTCTCGAGGAAGCCCTCGACCCGAGCCGAGATGTCGATCTCCGCGTTGCCGCGAGTTTGGCCAACAGCGTCCACTGTGATCGGGACATCGCGAGAGACGGCCTCTGCGATCTTCACGACCGCGGGCGGCGGGGGCGCGGCGGTCTTCTGATCTGCCTTGTCGCAGCCGATGAACGCGAAAAATGAGAGGACTAGGACGGCACGCGACGCGCGAATGGCTAACGAGTTCATGTCACCAAGAGGCTTGGGCAACGGAGCCGGCTTATGTAAGAACCCCTGCTGATTTGCGCCCAAAGCGTGTGGAGTCGTCGCGCGTCCCGGGAGCGAAGTCAATTCGAATACCGGGGCGTTCTCATTTAGGAGTCAGCTCTTGGAAGCTCCGGCGCAACGTTTTCGTTCCAGCTACCCTGAAACAAATTCAGAGACTCGCCTCCGACTCGTTGCGATCAACGATCAGAAACGATCGATGACTCGGGAACGGGTTCGTTGAACATGCCTCGTTCAGCGAGATGCCTGCGATTGCTGATCGATGGCAAAGCACGGGACGCGCGCGCTCGATCTCCACGCGCGCATGGGAGCGAGGAACAGCGGAGTGAGTGTTCCGTGGCTCGCGAGCGGTTTGCCCGCTAGTAGCGGTACTCAATCTGGCGGGTGATCGTGAACTTGACTGGGAGTTCGCCGTTCGGCCCCTTGACGTGAATGGCCATGTCCTCGAGGAACTGCGCCCCATAATACTCCGTGGTCGATGGATCGATCAGCAGAGAGTCCTCGAGCTTCAGATCCATGCCGGTGACGGAGACCTGACTCGGATCCCCGCCCTGGGATTGAACATAAGCGCCCACCCGCTGCACGACTTCCGCGTACAGGGATTGTCGATCGACATCGTACTCCCGGCGGACCTGCACACAGCGCTTCGCGCCGCAAGCGGCTTCCGCGATGACGCGTATCTGACGCGTTCCGTTCTTGTTCGGATCATTGGCCATCCACGAGCTGCCCGGTTGTGCCGGACGGCCCACGAAGTCGGAGTGCAGCTCCTCGCTGCGCTCGATGGCCAAGGCTTTGAGTCGCTCCGGGGAAAAAACGCGACGGATGATCGGCTGAGCCTCCGGTGTCCCGAGGGCAACGATTGCATTCGAGAATTGCTCCGTGCCGCGCACGTCCACGACGTTGCTGTCTTTGTCCGTGAGCACCTCGAGCGTCACGTTGCTCGCCTTGACCTCGTCGCCGCGCAGCGTCGCGGCCCCGTTCACGTTGATTTTCAGACTGCCGAGGGTCATCACGCGGCGAAAGAGGTTGGTCTCTCGGTGGACGACCACCGACCATTCCATGACCCATTCTTCCACGTTGCGCAGCGACGAGCCCGGGATCGAAAATTCCTCGGAGCGGCGCATCCGCTCCTGGTGAGGGCGATCGAGCGCCGGCGCATAGACGAAGGTCGCGGCCTTGGCTTCAGCCGCCGTGTTCGATTCCTTCTCCAGGTTGGAAGGCGCGCAAGCGGTAAACAACACTGCCAACGAAGCGAGCCGAGCGAATGACTTCATCTGATTCTCCAAGAACGACGGCTGGTTTAGTCCATGTTCGAGGCGCAAAGCAACCGGCTGAGCTGCATCTGCGCTGCCGTCTCGGCCGGTCGAGCCCGGCGCTAAAGCAGCGGCGACGGTGCGGAGTTCGCAGGCGATTCCTTCGCCTCGCGCCGGTACGCACCGGGCGTCGTGCCCGTGACGCGAGCGAATGCACGAGTGAACGAAATGGGCGAATCGTAGCCGACGCGGCTCGCGACTGCGGCGATGGGGAGCTCTTCACGCAGCAGTACGCGCGCTAGAGCGATGCGTTGCTTGGTCAGATAGTCGAGCGGGGTGATACCGGTCTTGCTGCGAAACTTGGCGGCAAACGACGCTCGCGACATGCCCGAGCGCGCAGCCAGAGTCTCGACCGTCCAGGGGTGTGCGAGGTCGTCGTGCATGTCGCGCAGTGCGCGTCGTAGCTGCGGATCGGCGATCGCCGCGAGCAGCCCGTGCTTGGGCAGCTCGCTCTGCTGCACGTAGAAGCGAACCGCGGAGATGAATAATGCTTCAGCGAGCCGGCGCACGATTGGGAGCGAGCCGAGTTCTTCGCGAATTTCGTCGCGCAGCAACTCGGTCAGAGCGTGCAACGAGCTACTGCGATTGGCTTCGACGCGCAGATGAATGAATGGGGGCAGTGCGCCGACGAGCGTGCCTGCGTCATCTTCCGCAAGTTGCAGAGCCACACTCACGAGCGTCGTGGTCGTGCCGCCACCGCCGTAGCGGATCGAAAACGACTCGCGCAGGGACTCGAGCTCGCGGCAATCGATGCAGCGCGAGCTGCGACGATCCGAGACGCTATAAGGCGCGCCATCGAGCACGAGGAATAGATCTCCCGCTTGAAGCTCGAGCGGCTCGGGCAGCGCTGCGGTGCGCAGCCAGCACGCTCCGCGCGCGACCAACACGAACTTGATTTGCCCGCGATGAGTGACCCGATGACCCCACGGCGCGCTTGCCTCGAACCGCGTGTAAAACGCGTTCTGCAGGCGGAGCGAGCCGATGAGTTGACTAAGTGAATCCACGATTCGAACCAACCGTTAGACGAATTGTTAACTATCCGATACGAGATATCATTGTTAGTCTATCTGTTGGGACGCAGGATGCAACTCGGCGACGAACGGTTCGAAGCCCGAAACGAGGAATTCAGATGTTGCACTTCTATTTTCATCCGTCCCCCAACCCCATGAAGGTGGCGCTGCTGCTCGGCGAGCTCGGGTTACCCTTCGAGACCGTCGCGGTCGACATCTTCAAGGGCGAGCAGCACGAGCCGGCGTTCCGCCGGCTCAACCCGAACGGAAAAGTTCCGGTCATCGTCGACGACGGCATCACCGTCTTCGATTCACACGCGATCCTGATCTACTTGGCCGACAAGCATGGAAATTTTCTGCCTTCCGACCCTCGAGCACGCGCAACGACGCTCTCTTGGCTGCAATTCGCAGCGACCGGACTGTCACCTTTTTCTGGTCAAGCCGTGCACTTCTTGCATTACGCGCCTGAGCCGCTGCCCTATGCAAAAAATCGGTACCTGAAGGAGGTCGAACGCCACTACCAGGTGCTCGAGGCTCGACTCAGCGAGTCTCCTTTTCTCGGTGGCGACGAATACACCATCGCGGACATGGCACTCTGGGGCTGGGCGCGCGGAGCTGCCTACATCTTCGGCGACAAAGGTCTGTCTGACTATCCGAAGGTCCAACGGCTCGTGCAAACCCTCACTCAACGTCCAGCCGCCCAGAAAGCAGCCGCGCTCGCGACGCACTTGAAGCTCAAGACCGAGTTCGACGAGCAGACCCGTCGCGCGCTCTTTCCGCACAGCGTGTAGGAGCTCTGAATTGAGAGTCCTCGAGCCTTGTTCGGGTTTACTTCGCTCGAAGAAGGCGCGGCCGCCGCGGGCAAAGCCTCGGGAGTAAACATGGCATTTCGCGCTCGACAAAACTGCTTCTGCGATTCGTCGCGGGGCACGGCCATCGCGCGAGGAAGGTACTTTGTTCGCACAGTATCTTTTCGATCGACGAGCCCCTCGTCGGTAAGAGCCAGGGAGCGCCTACGTCGGTCGATGATCGCGGTCGAGGCGCCCGACGGTCGAGCGCCCGGCCTTCGAGGCGCCCCGCCTTCGAGGCGCCCGGCCTTCGAGGCGCCCGGCCTTCGAGGCGCCCCGCCTTCGAGGCGCGACGAAGGCGCATACTGCCGGTATGTGACTGATGAGCAACGAAGCCAGCCAGGATGCGCGGACGCGAGAGCGATCGACTTGGCCATTCGCGGTGACGAATGCCGAGACCGGCTCGGGCACGTTACGCTGAGCGCTCAGTGCATTTCGCCCTCGAAAAGACCGCTTCTGCGATTCGTCGCGGAGTCGGCGCGCCGCGCGAAAAGGGTACTGTGTTTGCGCAGTATCTTTCGATCGACGAGGACTCTCGTCGGTAACGTCCGGGCGAATCGAAGAGGAGGAGCGAGCGCCTCGAGGATTCGCTACGAGAGCTACGCGCCGCCATGCGGTTTTCCGCGCCCGCTTACCCAAACACCAGCGAGCCAATATCGAAAGACTGTGACGAATGCCTAGACGGGCTCGGGCACGTTTACGGGTGTCGCTCTGGCGCCGAGGCGCCCGCGCGATCGCTCGATGCCGAGTCCGGCGGATTGCGCCAGGGTCGATGCAGTTCTTCGACATCTATTCAGAAGTGACGTAGTGCCGACTCGCTGGTTGGCACACGTCGAAACCGATCCACTGCGAATGTAGGCTTTTGCCGTGCAGCATTTCGCGGGGCATGAAGGTACACGGGTGGCACTATTGTCGCCACGTTCGTGGCGTTTCACCCTCCGAACGCGGCAATTTGCCGGTGCGTGTCGGGTGCGAATGTTGCACAACTACTCGCGGAATCGTTCATGCCCCCAAGCAAGAGCACCGCGCATCTCTTACCGAGCGATCAAGACCGACTTCCCAACCTTCGACGGCGCGTCGTGCTGGCGGAGGACAACGAGGATTTTCGTGAGTTGCTTGGCGCGGTCCTCGTCCGCGCGGGGTACGAAGTAGACAGCTGCCGAAACGGGCAAGAAGCGCTGGAGCTTCTGTCAGGAAAAGCGGCCGACTTGGTCATCCTCGATTTGGTGATGCCCGTGATGGACGGCTGGCAATTTCGGACCGCCCAACGCGCCGATCCGTCGATCGCGGACGTGCCCGTCGTGGTCATGACCTCGGAAACTAGCCCGCAAGCCACGGCGATTCACGCCGACGCTTACGTCCGAAAGCCGTTCGAGTGGCATGACCTGCTGCACGAAATCGAACGGGTGTTCTTGGAGCGCGAACGTCGCGCGCAGGCGGCGCGCCTCGAAGAGACCGACCGGCTCGCGCTGCTCGGGACCGTCGCAGCGGGTGTTGGTCACGAGATCAACAATCCGCTGTCGTTCGCCATCGGTAACCTCGAGATCATCGACGAAGCGATGCCAGCGTTGCGGGCGGAAATGGCCGGTCTGTTGGACCCGAGCGCCACTCTCGAACAACGCGAAGCCATCGAGCGAGTACTGCAGCGGTTCGATGAGCTGCGCGGCTTGCTGGCGGACAGCCGAGCCGGCGTCGGGCGAGTGCGCATGCTGGTGCGTAACCTTCGCAGCTTGTCGGCGCGCCCCGCCGAGCGGCGAGAGCTGCTCGATCTGTCGAAGGTGGTCGACGCGAGCGTCTCGATGGCTTCCGGTCAGATCAAGTATCGCGCCACACTCATCCGCAATTACCGGGACTCGGCGCGAGTCTTGGGAGACGAAGGCCGGCTGTGCCAGGTCTTCTTGAACCTCTTGGTGAATGCCGCTCAGTCGATGGAACCTGACCGCTTCGAGAGCAATCGCATCAGCGTGAGTACGCTGCTCGAAGGTGATTGGAGCGTCGTCGAGATTCGCGACACGGGCCGCGGAATGTCTAAGACGCTCCAGAGCCGGATCTACGAGCCATTCTTCACGACCAGGGGCGCCGAAGGAGGGACAGGGCTCGGTCTCTCCATTTCCAAGGACCTCGTCGCGGCACACGGTGGCCGCATCGAGGCCCAATCAGAGCCTGGGCGCGGCAGTGTGTTTCGCGTGTATCTCCCGCTCCCGAAAAATGAGGCGGAAGCCCGCCTAGCCCAGAGCGCGCCGCCCCCAGTTTCGGCCGTGATCCCCACGGCGCCCGCTGTCCATCCGCGCGTCTGGGTTTTGGATGATGAGCCCTTGGTCGGTCAAATCATCGCCAGATCGTTGCAGGCTCGCTGTGAGGTATGGGTGGCGAGCGAGCCGCGCGAGCTCCTCGCGCGTTTGGCAGCTGGCGAAACGTTCGACGTCTGCTGTTGCGACTTGATGATGCCGCAAATGACGGGAATGGAAGTACGCGCCCGAATTGCCGAGGGGTGGCCGCAGCTACTCCCCCGGATGATTTTCGTGACTGGCGGCCCGTCTACCCAAGAAGGGCGGGACTTCATTTCGCGGCCCGACGTGCTCGTGCTCGACAAGCCTTTCGACGTGGAGAATCTGCGCTCCACGGTGCAGCGCGTGTTGAATGCGGCGGCCGTCTAGGAACTGCCGGAACCTCGACCAGATCGCCCACGGGTGGGTGCCTAGGCGACAACAGCGCCAGACTCGCACACTGCCTTGGAGCCGCCGTGCTTGATGCGCCTGGCTCGGCAGAGTAGTCGATGTTCGGGGGCAGGGAACCGTGAGGTGGTTTCGTTGTCCAGGGATACATATGAAGCGAACCATTGTTGCGTTGGGGTTGGTGGTTTCGCTCGTCGTCGCCGGTTGTCGACAGCGCAGCGCTTCGGGCGGCGTCTCGCCGAAACAAACGTTTGCCGAGCTGCGCACCATCAAGGGGGCGCTTCGCGTATCGGCCGCCGGCGAACCGGGGCGAAAGCCATATCCACGTGAGCGAATCGTCGAGGGCGAAACGGTCGACGTGCCCGAAGGGGGTCTCGCGTGGATGCGGCGCGACGGCGGCGCCACGTGGCTGGTCTCCGGCCCCGCTCGGCTCGTGGTCAAGAGCAACGCCGTGGAGCTGAACGCGGGGCGCGCTTTCGTCGATGGCGAGCAGGGCGAACCGGTCAGCGTCGTCACGCCCAAGGGAACGCTCGAGCTTTCTGACGCGCGCGCCAGCGTCGAGGTCGGCAAGCAGGTCACGGCGTACGTGCTGCGCGGCACGGCCCGTTCAGGGGCCGCAGAGCGCGCCAGCGCCGGCGAATTACTCACCCTATTGGGTGATGGAAAAGTCACGCGCAGCGCCGTGCTGTCGTGGCAAGACTGGACCGGTGGCTTGGGCACGGCAGACGCATCGGCGGATCCGGCGCCGTTCGGCATCGGTACCGTCGGCGCGCGTAAGCCGGGCGACCAGGGACAGCCTCGCTTTTCGCTGGTCATTCAACGCCTCGACGTCAAAGTGACGATCGACCACGATTTCGCCGTGACGGAGGTGGACCAAACCTTCGTCAACCCCAGCGTCGACACGGTCGAGGGGATCTTCAGTTTTCGCACTCCCATCGGCGGCACCTTGCAACGCTTCGGCGTAGACCGTGACGGCGAGCTCGTGTGGGGTCGCGTCAAAGAGAGCCAGGAAGCCGTCCGACAGTACGAAAGCAACGTTTACCAAGGCTCTCAGGAAGACCCGGCATTGCTCCAATGGCAGTCGCCGGGTGTCTACAACGCACGGCTCTACCCGATCAGAGGCGGAACCACGCGGCGAGTGGTCACGCGCTATGCCGAATGGCTCTCGCGCCAAGGCCCACACGGCGAGCGGCGCCTGTATGTGTACCCGATGGCCGCAGAGGGCGCGAAGGGCTCGCTACCGCGCATCGAGGAGCTCACGGTCAAGCTCGACCTAAGCCAAGCTGCAGCCAACTTCGTGCGCTCGGGCATGGGCGGCACGCGCAACGGCAACGAGCTCGTGGTCAAGGCGTTCGATTTCACGCCGCGCGCGGATCTGTCGGTCGAGCTCTTCGACAACGGCCAGTCTGGCGCCGTCGCCTACCGAGCGCCACACGACTTGCCGCCCGAAGAAGCTCCGACCAGCGGCGGCAAAGTGTTCGCGCGCGACGTCTCGCGCGAAGAAGCCGACTACATCGCCGTTCCACTGCGCGCTCCAGCTCCGCCAGCAGGCGAAAGTCAGGGGCTCGATCTCGCGCTGATCATCGATACGTCCGCGGCGACCGAGCCTTCGGCGTTGGCGATCGCGCGCACCATCGCCTCCTCTCTCTTGACGCACTTGGGCTCGGGCGATCGCGCGGCGCTGTGGACCGGTGACGCGACACTGCGTCCCGTCGCCGAGGGCTCGGGCTCGCTGACCGCGCTCGACAGCGACAAGCGCAAGCAGTGGCTGGCGGGCCTTTCAGCGGTCGAACGCGGTGGAGCGACCGACATTGGCGCGCTGCTGACCCAAGCCGCGAGCAAGCTCGATCCCAAGCGGCGTGGGGCCGTGCTTTACGTGGGCGACGGCGTTCCCTCCGTGGGCGAGCTGGCGCCCAAAGTTTTGAGCGAGCGGCTGGCGCGCTTGCCGGCCGGAACACGTCTTTTGGCGGCGGCGGTGGGCAGTCAACCCAACCTCCCCTTACTCGCCAGTATCGTGCGCGGCGCCCCGGTGGAACAGGTATCCGATGCCTACGGCGCCGCGCGGTCGGCGCTGCGCCTGTTGGAAGCTGCGGGGCGCTCCTCGTGGCTCGGAGCAAAGGTCGATCTGGGGCCAGGCGTGGAGCGCGTCTTGCCACGCGTGCTGCCGCCAATCAGCGCCGACGAAACGACCATGATCGTGGGGCGCTTGAACGGCGGGCCCCTGCCCCGCACGCTCGAGCTGTCGAGCAGTGAAGGGTCGGTGAAGCAGCACCTGTCCGTGCGTCAACTGAGAGACCACGGCGATCTGCGGCGCCGTTGGGCCGAGGAACGCTTCGACGAGCTGCGCGAGAGCGGCGCTGGACGGGCCTCACTGGTCGACATCGGGCGGCGCTTTGGCCTCGTGACGCCCTTCACGTCGCTATACGTGCCCACCCGCCGCGAGCACGAGCAAGAGCCCGAAGACCAGCCCGACCGCGTTTCCGCGGAAGCCCGAAGAGAAGAACGGGCACGCCGCTGGCGACCGTGGTGGAACCGCGACGGAGTGGCATCGGCCCCCGCCATGAGCGTGGCGAGCGACAACAAAGAGGGCGGCACTGGCACTCGCGCCAAGGGCGAAGAAGGCTCGATGGACAGCGCTGTCGGCCCGACCGTAGACAAGCTCAGTGAAGCCCCGGCACGCAAAGAGCCGCAGGCCGCACACGCCGCCGCCATCGGGGACGCCGAAGAGTTTAGTATGACCGGTCAGCTCGAGCCGAGCGCTTCTGGTGGCCCTCGGGGCGGCGACGTGCTGATGGGTGAGAGCCTGCCCAACACGAGCCCCGCGGCAGCCAGCCCCGCCGAGGTGAGCCCCCGCCCGGCGAGTCGGCCCACCTCGGCCGGTCTCGCGCTGTCGGGCACGGGCAGTGGAGGCGGCGCGCTCCGACCCAGGGTCGCGAGTGGTTTGGCGGGCATCGGCGCGGCCAGCACATCCGATGGGGCCACCAAAGTCACAGGGCCGAAGGGCAAGGCTTCGATCGGCGGAATCAACCTGGCGGGTGGTAGTATCGGCAACGCCGCTCGCGTCGTCGCGGGGATGCGCGCGGGCTTCCGCGCTTGCTATCAGCGCGGTTTGGTCGAAGATCCGGACGCGGCGGGAAGCATGCGTCTGGTCGTCCGCATCGCCGAGGCTGGCGAAGTTGCGAGTGTCAGCTCGTCCTTGACGGGCAACCTGCCCGCTTCGGTCGTTTCGTGCGTGACGGCGCGCGTTCGCGCGGCGCAGTTCGAGCCGCCCGAGGGCGGCAGCGTCATCATCAACGTTCCGGTAGCATTCGACGCAGAGGACCGACCCGAACCGTCCACGCGCGCCAGCGCCATCACGAACACGGTAAAGGAACCCGCCACCACGATTAGCATCGGTAGCATCCGTCACGAACGCTTGCCGTGCGGCAAAGGCGCGGATTTGCCGCTCAGTGAACGGATCGTGCTCTGGCGCGAACGGCTCGGCAGCGGCTTGGGCATCGACTTGGCGCTGCGCGTCTATCGTGCCGCGCTGGCCGACTGCGAAGCCAGCGATTGGCGCGAGCGCTCCGCGCTTTTGGTGCAAATCGTGGACAGTCTGAGCTCGATCAGCGACCGCGTAGCACTGTGGCGCGCGCTGCTCGCGATGAGCCCGACCGCCGCTGACGCCGTGTATCGCTTCCTGCTGCTACGCGTGCAAACCTCGCAAGATCTGAAGGAGTTGCACGAGGCGCTCGGTCTCTCACAGATCGAGCCGCAGCTGCTCGATGCACTGTTGAAGAAGGCGAAGAACCCCGCCGAGCGTCTGGCGCTGCTACGTGGGGCCGCCGAAAAGTTCGCAAACGACACCGAGCTTTCGCTGTTGGTGCTCGACGCCTACGAGGATGCTGGCGACGAAGCGGGTGGCCGTGCTTGGGCCCGCAAACTCCGACGTCGCGCCGACGCTTCTAGCCACGTGCGCACCAACGTCGGTGAGTACTACCTGCGCCTCTCCACCCGCGCCAAAGGCGCGCAGGCCGAACGCGACGCCCAGGAAGCGCGACGCACTTTCGGTGAGCTGGTCGAGTTTGCACCCGAAGATCCGTTGTCACGTCGCCGCCTGGGCGACTTGCTCCGCGCGCACGGTTGGTACGAAGAGGCGCGGAGGCAGTACGAAACCCTGGCCGCGCTCACGCCCGATGATCCGAGCGTGCCGCTCTTGCTCGCCGCCGCCAACCAAGGCACGGGCAAGGTCGAAGAAGCCGTGCGTTGGGCCGAAAAGGCCGCAGCGACCGGCTCACCCGACGGTGAAAGTCAGATGGCCCTGGCTGCGCGTGCGTTGGCCAGCGCATTCATGTGCTGGGCCCGCCAAGACTCGGCGCGCGAGGGTAATACTCTCGAGGTCGAGCGCCTGCGCGGTCGCGCCGCGCGACTAGCCGCATCGGAGCAAGGCCAAGGAGTGCGCGTCATCCTCAGCTGGGCGCACCCGGAGCTGCGGCCCGCCCTGTGGAGCAACGCGCTCGGCTCGATGATGCCCGCGCCAAACAACCTGCCGCTCCTCGGCGTGGCTCAGGTTTTCATGCCCAGCACGCCGACGCCAGAGATAGAGCTGCGGCTGGATCCCGAGGATGCGGCACGCGCCGCTCGGCTCGAGCTGGCGGCGACGGTCACCGTTCTGGTCGCAGAAGGCACCCCACAGGAGCGGTTGGCGCGGTTGGACGTCTCATTCAAAGGGCAAGCCGGCAGACCGCTCGACAGAGTCCGACTGCGCTTCGAAGACGGCGCCCTCAAGGAGGTGCCATGAAACCAGTCGATATCCGCTCGCGGGCGCGGCTCGGCTCGCTGCTGCTTTGGCTGTTGTGCCCAACTTTCGTGTCGTGCCGCGAGCACGCGCAAGCGCCACTGGTCTTCACCGTCGGCGATATCCAAGCCGTGCACGCGGACGTGACGCTCGGCGCGCGCCCCGTGCAAGGCGAGCAGCGTCTCTCGGACGGCGATCGCGTCGTCACGGGCCCGGACGGGCGCGCTCGCCTGCGCCTGGATGACGGCACCATCGTGGCCGTCGACGCAGCCACCCGCCTCACCCTCCACGGCAGCAAGCTCGAGCTCGAAGCTGGCCGCGTGTTCGTGCAAGGTGGCGTCGCGGCTCGCACGGAGGTGAGCCTGCGCGGTGCATCGACCACGGTGGCCTCGAGCGCTGCAGCGTTCGACAGCGACGGTCGGCAGAGCAAAGTGTATTGCGCACAAGGCGAGCTGATGTTGAACGCATCTGGCAGCCAGCTGCGCGTCAGCAGCGGCGAGACCGCCACGCTCGACGGCAAGAGCAACCGCGTGGCGCCAGAAAAGGCCTTCGAAGATTGGACCGGCGGCTTGGCCGTGCCGTGGGCCAGCCCGCTCGGTGAACGCAGCGCGATCCCGAGCGCGCGCGCGAAGAACGATCGTTCGGACCCGGGCACGGAGCTCGTGATCCGCTCACAGAAGGTGGCGGTCGACGTCGACGGCGAGCTGGCCGTCAGCAAGACGCGCACCACCTACTTCAACGGCGGAAGCACCGCGCAGCACGCCGAGTTCCAGCTCTCGCTACCGGCTGGCGCGATCGTGCGCGGCGTGACTCGCTCGATTGGCGGAAGCACGAGCTCCGCCAATCTGCAGGCCGCTCGCGAAGCCGGGGGGCTCGGCGCGGGGCTTTCGTTCGCTGGCGGCGGCTGGCTGAGCGGGGATCTGGGCAGCGTCCCGGCGGGGCAGACGCTCGACTTCGAGCTCGAGTATGCCGAGTGGTTGCCGACCCGAGCCGGTCGCGCCGCCTATCGCTTTCCAATGGCGGCGAGCGAAAAGACGAGCCCTGTCGGTGAGCTATCGGTCGAGGTCGACGCGACTCGCAGCAAGAGCCCGTTCCTGACCGCGAGCGCCGGCTCGACCGTCAAAGACGGCACCGTCTACTTTCGACAAGCCGACGTTCGACCCACCGGCGATCTGGTGGTCGAGCTGGCGCCGAATGTCGTGCGACCCAACACCGCACGCGCGTACGTCGTAAACGCTCCGCGCGCAACCGAGGATCCATTCGTGATGATCCGCACCGAGGTGCCGGAGCGCAGCGACGCTGGCGTGACGCTGGCGGTGGTCGTCGATTCCTCGATGAGCGTGGGCAGCGCCACGCTCGAAACCGAACGCGCCGTGGTCGACGCCATTTTGGAGGGCCTTGGACCACGCGATTCGCTGGTGGTTTTGGCAGCCGACCAGACCCTGCGGCCGATGGGACCGGCGGCGCCAACCGCCGTCTCGCCTGCCGCGCGCGCGCAAGTACGGACGGCGCTCGGCTCACTGCGTGCTGGCGGTGCTTCGAACCTGGGCGGCGCGCTGCAGCAAGCCGCCGATATCCTCGATTCACCGAGCCGTGGAGCGCTCGCAGGCTCGGGAATGGTCGTGTACATCGGCGACGGCCGGCCCTCGGTTGGCGAGCCCGACGCCGAGTCCATTCGCCGCCTGATTGGGCGGCGCGTGGGCGGTTTACCGCGGCTTGGCGCGGTGTCCGTCGGGGCAAACGCCGATCGCTGGCTGCTGGCGAAGCTGGTCGCAGGTGTCGGCGCTGTCTACGAAGTCGGCGACCGCGCCGATGCCGCGCGCGCCGGCGCGAAGCTGCTTGCCGACGCACTACAACCGACGCTGCGCGACGTGGAGCTGGATCTGGGCTCGACCATCGATCGCATCTATCCGCGTGAGGGACGCGCCGTGTTGGCTGGCTCGACCGTGACGGTGCTGGGGCGACTGCGTGGCAAGTTGCCGACGCACGTGGGTTTCCGCTTCCGCGACGGCAACCAGCTCGTCCAAGAATCGCGACCGATCTACCGCACCGTGGCGCCGCACGGTCAGGACATCATCAAGCGCTGGGTAACCGCTCGCATCGAGGACATCGCGATGCGCGGCGAGGGCGTGGAGCCGGCGGTCGTCCTCGCGACCGAAAACCAACTGCTCACACCGTGGACGAGCTGGTTCTTCCCGGGAGAAAACGGCTCCGAGCCCTTGTCGCATCGGCTCTTGGACCTCTCTCCGCTGTATGACACGCCATTTGCGACGCAAGCGGACGACCTAGTACCGAGCGGCTCTACCTTGCTCGAACCGCCGCGCACGTTCGGCGGTGGCGTCTCCCTGCGCGAGGCCGCGGAGGCGGCAGTACGGCGAGTACTGATGAGCGCCGCAGGAGCCGTCCGCGCCTGCCGCGACGCGCGGGCCGCCACCCGTCCGGAGATCGGCCGCGAATTCAGCCTGGATCTGTCGATTAACGGCGACGGGCACGCCACCCGCGTGCGTGTCGAGATCGTAGGCAGCAGAGGCGGAGATCGCGTGCTCGAGCGTTGCATCGAGGGCGTGGTCAAGAGTCTGCCGTTCTTCGCGGCGGGCGCGATCATCAACGTGCAGCATCAGCTCACCGTTCCTGAGAGTCGCGGGTTGCGGCGCACCCAGTGTTCGGCCGCGTCGAAGGTCTCGCTACCGCTGCGCAAGATTATCTGGCGCGCGCGCCGCCTCGGGAGCGGTGAGAGCTTCTCGGATACCTACCTCGCTGCCGCGCGCGTGTGTGAGTTGCCCACGTGGACGGACCGACGCGCGCTGCTGCTCCTCTATCTGGAGTCCAACGCCGACCTCGAAAATTGGCTGCAGGTGGCCGGAACCCTCGAGGTGGCGGGTGAGGCTGACGCCGCGGCCTTCTTGAGACGCGAAACCCTACGCCGCGTCACGACCTTCCAGGAGCTGCAGAAAGTGAGCGAGTTGCTCACGCAGGACGAGCCCAAGATCGACGCTGAGCTCGATAAGGCTTACGAGCGCGCTGGCAGTGACCCCGAACGGTTGACCGTGGTGCGGCGCTTCTTGCGGCTTGCCCCACACAATGGCCTCGCTCGACGCCGGCTGCTCTCCTTGCTCGAGGCGCTCGGCGAAAAAGAGGCGCTCGTCAGCGAGATCCAAAACTTACGCGCCGAGCCCTTCGCCGACGCGGGTCTCTTGGCGCAGAGCGCTTCTGCGTTGCGACGCATCGGATTCGACGCCGAAGGCCGACGCGCTTTCGGCGAGCTCATCGAGCGTGCTCCGCGCGATCCCTGGACCCTCGCCTACGTCGGCGATCGCTTGCGCGCCGAGGGCATGTTCGACGAGGCCGGAGCTGCGTACGACAGCTTGGCGCGTGCGCTGCCGAACGACGCGGGGGTAGCGCTCCGGCTTGCGCTGTCGCACGCGGGCGCAGGGCGACTCGACGTCGCGACGCGCCTGCTCGATCGCATCGCCCAGACTGGCGGACGCGGCGACGATGGCCGGCTCGGCGAACTGGCTTCGATCACGCAAGCGATACTGCTCGCGGGCGCGCGCGGCGGAGCGGACGCGGAAGTCGAGGCCGAACTCGAAAGGCGCCTGTTGCGCACTGCACTGCCGGACGTGCAGAGCGTCGTCATGATTCAATCCCCTCCCTCCGATGATCCCATCGAAGTCAGCGTGGTGCGCGCACGAGGGGAAAAAGTGGCGCAATCGGCCGATCTCGATGCGCGCGAACTCGGCGTTGCTGCGATCCGCATCGAGCGCGGCGACGGCACGGCGCGCATCTCGCTCAAACGCGCGCTGGAGCTTGGTCCGTCACGCCCTGCCAAGGCCAAGCTTGCAGCGCTGATCCTGGACCGCGAAAATAACCAGCCACGAATCGTCACCAAGGAGGTCGACGTGTCCGCCGATGGCAAGTCGGTAACGCTCGAGTTCGACGGGGAGGCATTTCTATGACCGACCAGGATACGTATGAACCGCTGGCTCCGCCGGCTGAGCCTACGGCAGCGCCGCCGGCGCCAGCACCCCAAGCTCTGCTGGTTGACGGTTGGGTCAGACCGCAGCGCGTTCAGCGTCCGCTGGTCGGTGCGACCCTTTGGTGCTTCGGCGCGCTGTTCTGGTCCTACCTGGTCGTCGGCGAGATCGTGGTCTGGACCGCGGTGCCGGAGGCATTGGGAGTAATTGCCGTGCTCAGCGCGTTCGGTCTCGCGTGGTACCGCGCCACCAGCCAGATGGCCCAAGCACCGCGCTGGCGTTGGCTCGTGCCTGGCATCATCGCCTTCTTCGCCTGGCTGCTCATGCTGGCAATGAGCACCGCTGTGTTCGAGACGGGGGCGCGCAAACAAGCCGAACTGGCCGCGCTGGTCTTGTGGTCCTTCGCAGCAACCAGCTACGTGCTGGGCCGCCACCTGACGGCCCAGCAACGTGTGCCGTTGAGCCCGAACGCACGAGCCGGACGCATCGCGCTGTGGCTGGCCACCGGCATCGCGACCCTGATGGCCGGCGTCAACATCATCAGCAACGCGTGACTGACGCGCTGTTCCGCCGCCCGAAGTCGACGCGGCGCTACGCGAGGCTCGGAGCCCGCCGCGCCCGCGATCCAAAAACTCGGAAATCTAACTCGCCTTGCCGTCGCCGCGCCGACGAAACGTTGGGGCGGACGGCGTGCGCGTTCGTGTTATCACGCCGTCATGTCGGAGTCGCTCGCAGCGCGCTTGGAAGCCACCGTTCGCCGTCTATCCGGTGAGATTGGGGAACGCCATTTTCGGCGTGCACACGCGCTCGACGCGGCGCTCGGCCTGATCCACGAAGAGCTCGATCGCTCGGGCGTGGCAGCGACCGATCACCACTTCGAAGTGTCGGGCCGCCGCTTCAGCAACGTCGAGGTGCTCGTTCCTTCTCGCTCGGGCGCGAGCGAGAACGCTTGCATCGTCGTCGGAGCACACTACGACACGGTCCCCGGCACGCCGGGCGCAGACGACAACGCGACGGGCGTGGCGGCCTTGCTGGAGCTCGCCCGACAACTCGCTCATGAGCGCTTCGAGCGCAGTTTGCGACTGGTATTCTTCCCGAACGAGGAGCCTCCGTTCTTTCCCGACGCAGGCATGGGGAGCGCTGTGTATGCGGCGGAGCTGCGGCGCGCTGCCGTCGACGTGCACACGATGAAATGCTCGGCTACTACAGCGATCGACCAAACAGCCAGCGGTATCCCCCAGGGCTTTCGCTCTTGTACCCGAACCGGGGCAACTTCATCGGCTTCGTGAGCAACCTCGGCTCGCGCAAGCGCCTACGCGAGCTGAAGCTCGCGTTTACCGCCAGCAGCGACTTTCCCTGTGAGAGCTTGGCGGCGCCCGAGTGGACCGTGGTCGTGGGTTTGAGCGACCACAGCTCATTCTGGAAACAAGGGTATCCGGGCTTGATGGTGACGGACACCGCGTTCATGCGAAATCCCCACTATCACCAAGCCAGCGACACCGCAGACACGCTCGACTTCGAGCGCTTCGCGCAGGTCACCCAGGGGCTCGTGGGAGCGGTGAAGCGCCTGGCCTCGGCAGCCGAACCTTGAATTCATGCTTCAGCCGAAGACGTCGGCGAATTTACCGCTCACCTCGCCGAATTTGTCGTCGGCGTAGCCGGCGGCTTGCATGGCGCTGATCAAGACTTGACCGGGGTGCGTGTCTTGCGGAGCCACGATGTGTCGGCCGGGCGCGAGACCGCCAGCGCGACCGCCGACCAGCAGCACCATGCGATCGACCGAGTGCGTCTGGAAGTTGCTGGTCCCGTCGTTCAATTGGATGCCGTGGCCGGCTTCGGGCATGAAGATCATGACCGTGTTGTCGAGCACGTTACCCGCACCTTCTGGAGTGCGCTTGAGCTTGTCCAGCAAGTAGGCGTAGTGGCCGATGTGCCAACCGAGGCAGCGACTGACCGGCTCTTGACCGCGCGTGGTCTCGTCCCCGTTGTGCCCGCATTCGTGCAAGTCGGCGCGGATGGGCATGCCGAAATCGCTGGAAATCTGGAACATGTTCATGTGCGACTGAAATACGGTGATCTGTAGCGTGGCCACACGGGTGATGTCGCACACGAAGGCCATGTGGATCAGGTCTGCGAGCAGCCGCGCGCGCGTGTCTTCGTCGCTGTAGCCGGTGTTGGTGCCGATGCTCGAGGAGTCGGAGCCGGCGTTGTCTCCACCGAGCGGGAGATCGCTGGGCGGCGCGCTCGTTTTTTGGCACTGAGCCCCAGTCGTGGGTGGCGCAGCCGCAATGCGCATTTCGAGCGCGCGGATCTCGTCGAAGTGGGCCTCCAGGCGCGCTTTGTCCGCGGCGCCGAGCTTGCTCAAGATGCGTTGGCGCTTGTCGGTGATCAACGAAAGTACGCTCTGACGCGCGCGCAGCTCGAAAGCGTGCGCGGCTTGCTGACCGTCATCCGCGGGGACGAAGCTGTCGAACAGCGAGCCGTAGACGATGCTCGGGTTGATTTGCGCTTCGATGGCTTTGCCGCCTGCGCCGTAAGAGATGTACTGGCGTCCGGCGAACTCCGAGCCCGAGAGGTACCAACTCGGCTGGGCGCGGAGGACGAGCGAGCCTCGCGTAGTTTTGTTCAAACCCGCGACGATCTGATCGCTGGTGATGCTGGCCGCGCGGAAGCTCGCAGACTGCGAGCGCGTGCCGCAGAGTAGTGGGCTCGCGCCACCGCCATGAAAGTCGCGAAAGGCTCCGCCCGCGGGCACGTCCGCGCCTTCGACCGAGTTCGGATTCCACGGGATCTTGAGGTTGGAGACCAGGCTGAAATCACCCATCAGCCCCAGCTTTTCGAGCGGTTTGAGCGGGGTGGTCACGGTGTAGCCGGCGCCCGCGGCGGTGTCGGCGATGAAGTGCCCGCCCTCGGTCTTGCGCGTGCCAGCAACCTGCGACTTGTTTTCTTCCCAACCATCACCACCAATGGTTTGACCGGCAAACACGATCGCGTACCGTTTGGGCAGCTGTGCCGCTTGTGCGTAAGCATCACCGTTGCCGTTGAGCATGCACTCGAGCACCGGCACGCCGACGCCGACGCCGCCGAGCCCGCGCAGCAGCGTACGCCTAGACAGGACTAATTTCTTCACGGCGCCGCCTCCTCTTGCCTAAGCGCGAATCGCTCATCGCTGACGTAGCGTGAGAGCATCTGTTGCAGATCGTAGCCGCCGGCTTTGAAGCTGGCCAGGAGCGAGTCTTTGGCGGCGGATTCCTCTGGGCGAAGCTCACGCCCGACCGCGTAGCTCATGAAGTGCTGCACGAAGCACGACTCCAGCTCCCCGTTGCTCACCAAGAGCTGCGCTAGCTGCCCCGGGCCGCTGAACTCGCCAACACCGGGAAGCTCGCCTTTGTCCGGCAAAATGCAGTCTTCGTGCGCATCATCGTGGCTGCGGTAGCGCCCGCCGATGTCGTAATTCTCGAGCCCGTAGCCAATCGGGTCGAGCTGCTCGTGACAGCCTTTGCAGCTCGCGAGCTTGCGATGCTCATCGTAGCGGTCGATCTTGCACACCTTGTCGCCGTCGCCCGGCGGCTGATCGACGTTGACGTTGGCGGGCGGCGCCCCGATCTTGTTACACAAGAGCCGCGTCTGTACGAAGATGCCGCGCTGCGTGGGGCTCGTGTCCGAGAATTTGCTGAACGCCGCGAGCACGCTGCCGTGCGAAAGGATGCCCGCACGCTTGTCGTCCGCGTACGACACCCAGCCTTGCCCGCCCGCCGGCGCCGCTACGCCGTATTGCGCCGGGAGCGGACCACTCACGTAGGTCTGTGGAGAGGTGAACAGATCGAGATAGCTGGACGGCTGATCGAAGACGACCTTCTCGATCAGCTTGTTGGTCTCCAAGCTGAAGGCCGCCGCCAGCTCGGCGCTCGCCGGAATCGCCCGATAACCCAGCCACATCGCGTGAAAGCGCTCGAGTTGCACGCGGGCCCGCGTGTCGCTCAGCAGGCGCGCCGCGGCCTGCGCGCGTGAGCCAGCTTCGGTCAGTTTGCCGGCGCCCGCCTGATCGAGCAGCGCGTCGTCGGGCCCGCTACCCCAGAGCAAGAACGAGAGCCGCGAAGCGACCTCGTAGTCGTCGAGCGCGAAGATGCCCGGCTCGCTCGTCGGTGTTCCGACCTCGATGCGATACAGCACCTCGGGATCTTGCAACATGCTGCGCAGCACCAGGTTCACGGCGGTGTAGAAATCATGCGGCACGCTTGGGTCGCTCTCGGTCGCATAACTCTGTAGCGTTAAATAGGCCTGCACCTGCTCTTCGCTCAACGGCCTGCGATATAAGCGCCGCCCAATGCTCTCGATCGTGCTGCGCAGGCACGCGGCGTCGCCCGGTCCCGTCGGTGTGCAGGGCACGATCCTGCCGCGATTGGCCGGCAGCACCGCGCGCGCTGCAATGTCGTTCGCCGTGGCTTCCAGGGATTCGATCAGCGCGCTGGAGGCGCTTTGCACCGTGTAGTCGTTGTCGAACGGCCGATACTGATCTTCGCTCAAGAACTTGGCGGGCGCGCTGCTCTCGTCGCCCAGCACGTCGCGCACCAGATTCGAAAGCTCCGTGCGCGAAAGCCGCCGCGCGACCGTGGCCGAAGCCGTGGACAGCTTGCCGGGCCCCGTGCTGCTGCCGCCGGTCTGCGCGCTGCCGCCACCGGTCTGCGCGTTACCGCCGTTTGCGCTTTCGCCACCGGCGCCACTATCGGTCGAAGCCGAGGAGGATCCGCCGTTGCAAGCAACCATCGAAAGCGACAGCGCACACGCCATCGCCACCGCCCTGCACCTGTTCCCGATCAGTGCATGCATGTCGCCAGTGTGCCCGACCGAGCCGCAGCGCGGAACCGGAAGCGCGCTGCCGCATCACAAATAGCGAGGTGCAGCGCGCAGACTGAACGCGCTTGTCCCACCGCCGCTCCACCAATCAGCGTGCACAGAACGAGACATCGGGGCGCGCACCTGCGGTCTGTTGCCCGCACTCGAACTCGGCCAGCCGGAAATAACGCCGGCGTAAGCGCTCACCGAATCTTCGAGCTCACTGCGCGCGGCGCATGGAATTCGCCACCGGCGCAAACATTGCGCGAGGTAACGCCCTGTCTGGATAAATCAACTGCAGCTGGCAAAGGCACGGTTGTTGCTGTCCCCATGGCGGCATGGCGACGCGATGCCGTGGGTGATCGGACGCGTTCGAGCCATGAGGAGTTGTCCGAAGGGATTGGCTGAGGGCCTGGAGCAGAGAAGATGGACGTCAAACGGGAACTGATTCGAGATCACGAGGACCACGAGCGGCTGCTCGAGCAGCTCACTCGGAAGCTCGAGGCGAGGCCACCGCTCGCAGAACTTCGCCAATGTTGGGCTGATTTCGAAGAAAACCTGTTCGATCATCTGGCGACGGAAGAGCGGTATCTCTTCAGTGTGGCGGTCCAAGCTCATCGGCTCGAGATCCAGCAATTGCGAGCCGAGCACGGACAAATTCGACGAGCCATGGGGGCAATCAGCGTATCAGTCGCGCTCGACACTCTGAGCAAACAGGAGATCGACGATCTGCGCGCGCTGTTGGTCGCGCACGTCGCACACGAGGAGCGCTCGCTGCACCATTGGCTGGAAATCGACGAAGGGATCATGGCCCAACGCGGCGTGCTCGCAATCTGCAGCCGTCGTGAACGTGCTTCCGCGCGCTTGCGAGCTGCCTCCAAGGTGAGCGGTTGAATTTCGACGCGCCTCGGGTGTGACGCGCGCTACGAAGCATGCAGATGCTCCAATAGAATCTTGATGCCTAGGCCGATGAGCACCACGCCGCCGGCGAAATCGAGCCGTTTGCCGAGCATTGCTCCGAATCGGCGGCCCGCAAAAAGTCCCGCAATGCTCAAGAGCGCGGTGACCACGCCGATGGTCAGGACGGAGAGCAGGAGCGGCGCATCCAGCATCGGCAGCGTGACGCCTACGGCTAGGGCGTCGATGCTGGTTGCGATTGCGAGCACCAACATCGGTCGAAAAGCAAAGTGATCGACCGAGGAGCTCTCCTCACTCGCGTCCTCGCCACCGCGGGCTTCCCAGATCATCTTTCCGCCAACGAAGGCGAGCAGAACGAACGCGATCCAATGGTCCCAGGCTTCCACGAGCGGACCGATCCGCGAGCCGAGTAGCCAGCCAATGAGTGGCATGACCGCCTGGAAGCCACCGAAGAAAACTGCGACGAGCAGCACGTGGCGCCCACGAATTGCGGGCACGGCCAAGCCGCGCGCCGCAGAAACCGCAGTCGCGTCCATCGCCAGTCCCAGCGCCAGGAGGACAATCGCACCGAAGCTCACGAGCGCACCCGCGCGTCAGGCATCATCGACGAAGGGCCCGAGTGAAAACCCGAATGGCGCACGAGCGCAGCGAGGCGGGCCGGGCCAAGCGAGCGGGGAATCCTAGAATGTGCCATCTGCGTTCGGGAGGTAGCACGCGTCCGCGGGACGAAGAATACCCGGAGCATCGGCAGGCCGTGAGGGCACTCAGCGGTTGCGCGGGGTGCCGCCAAAATTGCCGCAACAGCCTGCCGATTCAACGGCTCTTGAACGCTCTTCTACACGGGCGGAAGTTGCACGCACATCCACGGACGATTGGCGCACATGCCCCCAATACAGGTTCCGCACTCGCAATCGCTGCTCGTCGTGCACCGCCTCACGACACAGCCACTGCCAGGCAGCGAACTCGGCACGCAGTCCGAATTCGTGGGACAAGCCAAGGCCCCCGGTTGGGAGCATTGGATCACCGCGCAACCATGCACGTCCTTCGGAGCACTTGCGGCAGCGGAGCAGCTGTAGCCGTTCGCGCAGGTGTAGCCCTCCGTGCAGGGCACCGGCTGGCAACCGTGGATGTCCGCCCCGGTTGCGCCGGCAGCAGCGCAGCGGTAGTCCGCCGGACAGCTCCAGTTCGTTGGACACGCCTTGGGGACGCAATGCCCATTGCTCGCACACTCGTCGTCGGCTCCGCAGCTCGTCGCGGTGCATGCCGGAACGCATGCGCGCACGGGCGGACAACTAGCGGCGGATGGACTCGAAACACAGATCCCGCTGCCGCAGCTGGCGTCGTCCGTACAAGGAGCCATCGTCGGTGGATTGCAAACGGGACCAACACCCGAGCCGGTGTATGGCTTTTCTCGGCATAGCGGGGTGAAGCCGGAGCAATCTGCGTCACTGACACACGGGGTGCCCACGGCCGACTCGCCGGGGCAGTATCCCGGTTCGGGCCCCTGATCGCTTCTGTCGCCCACACCACCGCTTCCCCCGGTCCCGCTATTGCCCGCTTGGTTCGCGCTAGCCGCACCACCGCCACTGGCGGCCCCCGCGCCCGCCGCGTTGTTGCCCGCAGATCCGCCGTTGCTCCGTCCCGCGACATCACCCGCGTTATCGCTCGCGCCGACTCGCGAGTGCTGATCGCTACCAGATGATCCACACGCTGCAACGCTTGCGCTCAATAGTGCGAACGCAAAACCTTGGCGAAAGAGCGAAAATACTCGAGAGATGCTCTCGTTCATCCGTACCCCGAGGATGAGTCGAGCGTGCTTCCGAATTCGGCGTGACATCGACCCCTGCTCTCCCTGGTTGCCCGCGTGGTATCTCGAGAAGAGCAAGATTGGGGCCAATACGGATTCACCGCGAATTCCTCGGCGCTGTGGGCCCGCGACGTCGACCGCATGCGGAGAATCGGACAGCGCGATCACGGTAGTTGGGGTGGTGGCACACGCTCTGGCACAATCCGAAGCGCATCCATCGGAGTCATTCCCGGGCCCTTAGAGCCAATCCTAGAACCCCTCCCGTCGCCCACCTGCGGATCCGCTTCGCAATCCTGCGTTGCGGCTCCTCAACGTACTTTTCAAGTACGCCCTCGTCGCCGCGCCTAGGCTTGCTCGCG
>Ga0164309_10000027_pt1 | contig 84318 bp, 68 predicted proteins | sample Whisoiple_247_MG_FD_109984 | JGI IMG/M metagenome (GOLD analysis project Ga0164309, IMG submission 109984) | Soil microbial communities amended with fresh organic matter from upstate New York, USA - Whitman soil sample_247_MG | ecosystem: Environmental > Terrestrial > Soil > Unclassified >... | reverse complement strand
GCATCTGGGTGCTGCACCGGTATTGTGAAGCTGCCGTAGACGGATTGGAAGGCGAGAAGCGATGGCCGAGTTTACTTGGGAAGCCCGTGGTCGGACCGGTGAGGTCCGCAAAGGGGTCATGGAGGCTGAGAACGAAGAAGCGGTGAACAACCGCCTTCGTCAACAGCAACTCGCGCCGGTTCGAGTCAAGAAGAAGAGCCGTCTGAGCGAGATCAAGTTCGGCAGCCCGAAGGTCAACACCAAGGATTTGGTGACCTTCACGCGCCTGTTCGCCACGATGATCGACGCCGGCTTGCCGCTCGTGCAGTGCTTGGAGATCCTCGGTTCCCAGCAGACCAACGCGGCGTTCGGCGGTATTTTGAAGGACGTGCGCGGCGCGGTCGAGCAGGGCGCAACGTTCAGCGAGGCGCTCAAGCGCCATCCCAAAGTGTTCGACGAGCTATTTACCAATTTGGTTCACGCCGGCGAAGTCGGCGGCATTTTGGACGGCATCATGAGCCGTCTCTCCGTCTATCTGGAGAAGCGGCAGAAGCTCATCCGGCAGGTGCGCGGTGCGCTGGTCTATCCGTCGGTCGTGGTCGTGATCGCGGCGGCCGTGATGACCATTCTGCTCATTTTCGTGATCCCTGCGTTCGAAGGCATGTTCAAAGACTTCGGCGGTGGGAAGGCGCAACTGCCGTGGTTGACGCAGGTGATGGTCGGGATCTCGCACAACTTCGTGAGCTACTTCCCGTTCATCGCCGTGGCCGTGGTGCTGCTCATCGTGGGCTTCGGCTATATGAATCGAACTCCGGGCGGCAAGGCGTTCGTGCATCGCACGGTCCTGAAAATGCCGGTCATGGGCCCCGTGCTGCGTAAGATTGCCGTGGCGCGCTTCACGCGCACGCTCGGCACCTTGCTCCAGTCCGGCGTGCCAATCTTGGACGCGCTCGAGATTTGCGCGGTGACCGCGGGCAACGTGGTGATTGAGGCCGCGGTGATGCACGTGCGTCAGAGCATCAGCGAAGGCAAGAACATGGCCGAGCCGCTGACCGAGACCAAAGTGTTTCCGGACATGGTGGTGCAGATGATCGCGGTCGGTGAGCAAACCGGCGCCTTGGATCAGATGCTCAACAAGATCGCCGACTTTTACGAGGAAGAGACAGACGTCGCTGTGGCTGCGCTGACCAGTGCGCTGGAGCCAATCATGATGGTCGGCGTCGGCGGCATGGTCGGCGTGGTGCTGATCGCCATGTACCTGCCGGTGTTCTCACTCGCGGGCAACATCCACGCGGATTGAGCCCTGGCCGCCCACGCGCGCGGTGAGCCATGCGTCTTCAACTCGGCATCCCCGAAATCCTGAGTGCCGCGCCGCTGGCTCGGCGCTTGGCTGGACTCACGGCGGCGCGTTTGCTGCTGTTGTCGTTGTCGTTGGCCTTGGTGGGCACGTTCTATCTCCGCGGCAGATTCGGCTTCGATTCCTTCACTCTGCGCGTCGCCTTGGAGACCTTCGGGTTGTCCTTCGCGCTCACTGGGGTCTACTCGGCGTTGCTCAGAAAAGGGCAGCACCTCGAGCGCTTGGCCGAGGCCCAGTTGGTACTCGATCAACTCACCTGGACGGTCGTTGCTTACCTGACGGGCGGCGCGGCCAGCGGGGCAACGTCGTTTTACGGTTTGTCTTGTCTGGTCGGCGCGAGCTTGCTCGGGCTGCGGGGTGCCGTGCTTGCCGCGCTCTCGGGCGCGTTGTCCTACGGCGGTTTGGTGTTCGCGCTGGAGCGTGGACTGTTGTCGGCTCCGCGCGATCAGCCCGCCTCGCTGTACCGGCTTTCGTCGGACGAGCTCGCCTTTTACTTGGCGGTGAACCTGTTGGTCTTGGTTGTCGTGGCGTTGCTCGCCGGCACGCTCGCGGATCGTCTGCGTTGGACCGGTGGCGAGCTCAAGTTGGCGACGGAGCGCGCCGACCAAGCCGAACGCATGGCAGGTCTCGGTCGCCTCGCGGCCGGGCTCGCGCACGAAATTCGCAACCCGCTCGGGTCGATCGCAGGTTCAATCCAACTGCTACGCACGGCGGCCGGCTTATCCGAAGAAGACCAGCGTTTGTGCGACATCATTCAGCGTGAAACGGGTCGCTTGAACGATCTCGTTACCGACATGGTCGACTTGTCGAAGCCCAAGAAGCCGATCTTCGCGAGCGTCGACGCCAGCCGTGTCGCCCGCGAGGTCGTGGCGCTGGCGGCGCGCAGCGGCCGTGCGGTGTCCGACGTAGAAGTCTCGTACACGGGCCCTGAGAGTGCTCCAATCTGGGCCGATGGCGCTCAGCTGCGGCAAATGATCTGGAATTTGGTGCGCAACGCCGTACAAGCCAGTAGCCCCGGCGACAGCGTCGATGTCGCGGTGGAAGTCGTCGACAAGAACACCTGGCTGCGCGTCTCGGATCGCGGCGTCGGTATTGATGACGCCGCCCGCGAACGTCTGTTCGATGCGTTTTTTACGACCCGTTCCCAGGGCACTGGGATGGGACTCGCGGTAGTGAAGCGCATCGCCGACGAGCACTCGTTTTCGATTGTGGTGGACAGCAGCCGCGGTCGCGGCGCGACGTTCCGCGTCAATTTGGGGCAGAACCGCGCTTCACTGCTGCCGCCCACGGATTGACCCGCCCCCGTGAACTGCGGATCACGGGTTGCGCTTGCCACAGCGAGCCGCCGGGCAACGGTGTCGCCTTGAGTCCCGCTTGGCGTTTTTGCAAATTACTCAATAATTATAAATTCTTACGTGATTATGTCCGAACGGTGTCGGGCAGGAAGAAGCTTTGGCACCCCACTTGCGTATAACCCGCAGAGAACACAGATAGGGTACCGAAACTCGAGAGCCGAACCATGACCAACATCCGACGCAAAGTTCCCGTCCTTGCCACCTTGGCGCTGGCCCTGTCGCTGTCACTGCCGGCCTTCGGCGCTGAAGCCGAGAACTTCGTGAAGGGCAAGCACAGCGAACTCACCGAGCTCGTCACCAAGGCCAAGTCTGCGGACGACCAGAAGAAGCTCGATGCGGCGTTCGACGCCGTGTTCGACTACGACGGCCTCGCCAAGGCCACCTTGAAGGATTCTTGGGAGCAACGCACACCTGCTGAGCGCGTCGAGTTCACCCTGCTGCTCAAAGACCTCGTGCGCAACGCCTACCGCCGCAACATCAAGAACACCCTCGGCTACGACGTCGACTACAAGGGTGAGCAGGACGGCGAGGCCGGCAAGATCGTGCGCACCGTTGCGCACAACAAGAAGAACGCACGCGAGGAGCCGGTCAGCATTGACTACGTCGTCCACCAAGTCGACGGAAAATGGCTGATTTCCGACATCGTGACCGAGGGCTCGAGCCTGGCTCGCAACTACCGAAACCAATTCCGCAAAGTGATCGATAAGAAGGGTTTCGACGAGTTATTGAAGCGAATGAAGGCCAAGCGCGACAAAGGTGACAAGAGCGGAGACGTTTGAGAACCGCGCTGGAACGTCAGCGAACCACGGTTTCTGGCTTTTCGGGCGCCATCTTGGCGCCCGAGCTGCTTTTTCCGGCGTGAAATTGCCCGTCCGGGGCGTGTCACTGGTACGATCGCGGGACCTTGGGTCCGTCTCGGAATTCGTCTAGCGCCCCTCCGTTGGCGCTTGCGTCGCCGCCGTCAGCGCCGCCGGGTGCGGAGCCCATCCAAGCAACGCCGTTCGTGCTCGGTGACGATCAGCGCGTCCCGCTGCGCTTGACGGTCACACGTGGCGTGTTGGGCATGGAGTTGTACCAGCCGATCGAGTTCGGCCCGTTCGATGTCACGCGCCTATCCATCACGCTGCCGAACCTGAAGTTCCCGCTCGACCTGAGCGGCGGCGTGCCGCAATTTCGCCACCGCCGAGGTGAGCTGGAACGCGCGGTGCTGAAGACTTCACTGACGCGCCTCGCTCGCTACTTCGAGACGCGCTTGGGAGACGTGCTCGGGACGTTGGTTCGCCCAGTGGCGGTTTTTGCTCGCCCGCAGGGCATTGGCGTGGGGCTGGTCGGGCAGGGACGGGCTTTGGCCTTCGACTTGTTGTGGGTGCCAGACGAACGACATGCGCGCCTGGTCGTCAGTGACGCACGAGGTGTTGGGCTTTCGGGGGCTGCGCTCGGCTTCGCGTTGCGCGCGCTCGACCGTGTGCTCGGCGGTCTGGGTGTGCGGCGTGGCCGAGTGATATCCATCGCCGACGCGGGAGCCAGCTTGGCGCGCGTGCTACTTCCCGCGGTCGGCGCGCGCGCGCCCTCTGCTCGGCGTGTTCGCTTTGGCGCGCTGAGCACTGACGGCGACGACCTGCAGGTCGAGCTCGACGCGACGTTCGTGCCTGGTGAGCTCACCGCGCACGGCACTCGCGCGCTCGAACTCGCCCGCCTGGTCACCGCGGCGGACGACGCGCTCTCGCGCGGGGCTACGGATGACGCCCGCGCCGGCTATTTGCTCGCGCTCGAGCAAGCTCCGCGTCACCCGGAACTCGTTCGCTTGATCGCGGATATCGATCTGCAAGTGCCCGAACGCGCGGAGGCAGCGCTCGGCATGGTGATCGAGAGCATGCCTTCGATCCGCGCCGGGCTCACTGGGGCCGAATTGCTCTGGCGCGTTGGCGACTTCGATGGCGCGCGACAGGCTTTGAGTGAAGCCGCAGCGCTCGAACAATACGCGCCGCTGGCGGCGCTGCTGTGGTGCCGCTGCGCCGAACGCGACACTTCGGCTCTAGAGCGACGCAATGCGCTGGACCGCGCGGTCTCGCTTTCGCCGGGTTTGGAGTTGCCGCGCGCGCGACGCTTCGCGGCCCGCTTGGGACATGGGGACAGCGCGGGCGCGCTGGCGGACGCCGAACATTTGGAAGCCATGACCGCCGGCGCCCGCGGCAAGCACGACAGCAATTTGCACGCAGCGCGCGCGTTCTTTGCGGCTGGTTTCGTGCGCGAAGCGCGTCGCTGTTTCGAACGCGCGCTGCGCTACGCTCCGGACGACGCGCGCGCCACGGCTGGCCTTGCCCGGGCGTTGCTCGAGAGCGGACAACGCGAGCGCGCGACGACCCTTTTGGCGCGCGCTGTTTCGTTGTCCGAGCGCAACGGACAGCCCGACGCCGACGCGCTAATCGACTTAGCCATGGTGTTGGCTTCGGATCTCAAGGATCTGCCGCAGGCGATCGCGCGCACTCGCCAAGTCTCTGCGGCGTCCCCGCGGTACGTCGAGGCGCGTCGTCTGGAAGCGCGCTTTCGGGCCGACTTGGGCGACATTGCGGGCGCCTCCTTGTGTTTTGGCCGGATGCGTGAGGCGATCGAATTGAGTCCGGAGCCGCCGGCGTTCGCCGCGCAATTCTTGGTCGAAGCGGCCGCGTTCGAGCAAGACGTCGAACGCGACGTACTGGCGGCGGAGCGGCATTTGGCGGTGGCACTGCGTGTGGCTCCACGCGACGCGCGGATTGCCGAGCGTTATCGCGAAGTCGCTGCCGAAGCTGCGATTGCGGTCCGGGCTCGCGCTCGAGATAGTTAGCCGAACAGCGCGTGCCACGCGCGTTCGAGCTCGGCCGCGTCTTGCGCAGGAACCACGGCGCACAGGCGCAGCGGCGAGAGAGACGTGCCGAGCGCCGATGGCGGGATGCATTCGAGTGCGCGCGAAAGCACATCGGGCAGCCTGCCAACGCCAACCGCGACTGCACTCACCGCAGCGACGTCGGTGCGCACCAGGCTTGCGCCCGCACTGCGCAGCAGGGCTGCAGTGACGGCAAACTCGGGCACACTGGTTAGCGACAGCAGTAGGTTCATGCGTTGGTCGAGCCAGGCGTCGCGCACCGGAATGCCCGCAGCCGTGACGATCGAGAGCAATTGGGCGCGCGCGGCCTCGGGCGCGCTGAGCCAAGCCAGCTTGCTGTCGACCACGATCGCGGCCCGCTCGGCCGACCTTGCTTCGACGCGCGTCTCGCGACCCGTGCCAAGCTCGGCAAAATCCGTGGTCCTGCGCGCGTGAATCACGATGCCGTGGCGCTTGGCCCAGGCGACCGCGCGCGCGTTCAGAACTTTTGCGCCGGACTCCGCCATCTCTTGCATCGTTTCATAGTCGATGGTCGGCAAATGGCGTGCTTCGCTGACCGAGCGGGGATCGGCGCTGTAGATACCGTCGACGTCGCTGTAGATCTCGCAATGTTCCGCACCGATCGCGGCCGTTAGCGCGACCGCAGTGGTGTCGGAGCCTCCGCGACCCAAGGTCGTGATCTCGCGTCCCAGGCTCATGCCTTGGTAGCCAGCGACGATCACGACTCGATCGCGCGCCAGTTCGTCCCAGATCCGCTGCGGGCGTACCTCGATGATTTCCGCGTCGAAGTGACGATCGTTGGTGATGATCCCGGATTGCGATCCGGTGAAGCTCACCGCGTCGACACCGAGCGTGGTGAGCGCCATCGACAGCAGCGCCATCGTCACTCGTTCACCGGTGCTCACCAGCATGTCGAGTTCTCGGCGTGGCGGCTCCGCGGCGAGCGTTCGCGCCAGAGACAGCAGGTTTTCGGTGGTCTTGCCCATCGCGCTGACCACCACCACTACCTGTCTGCCGGAGTCCCGCGTGGCGGCGACGTGACGCGCGACCTGCTGGATCTTCTCCGGATCGGCAACCGACGATCCGCCGTACTTTTGAACGACGATGGTCACGCTACGGTGATGGCTATCACCCTGCGACGATTGGGGCCAAAAACTCGGCCGAATCAGCCCGACGTTGGCCCGAAGCTGAGCACTCCGAAGCCGCCGGTTGCCCACAAGCGACCACTCGGAGCGTGCCAGCTCAGCGCCGAAACTTTGGCCCATTCGCCGCGCTCTATCGCGTCGGATGGGGTGTGCTCACTCGCGACGTCCAAATGCGCGATGCACTCGGCTTCGGCACGTACCGGATCGATCGAGAGAATGTCACTCTGATCGCTGGTCTCGCGATAGACGGCGGCGAAGAACCGGGCGCTGCCGTCTATCATCGCGCCAGCGATAGCGGTCGTGTTGCTACTGCCGGCAACGCGCACGAATGTTTTCCCGTCATCGGCCGAGACCAACAGGGCGCGTCCGCGTTCGGCGAGGGCTAGCGCACTGCCGGCAGTCGCGAGCAATGGCGCGGCGCTCTGCGCGATCGACAGCGCCGACCCGTGCAGTGGCACCCCGCCATCTGAAGTACGACCGAGGGTCACGAGGGTACACGTGCGCTCGCGACCGAGCAGAATGGTCGCGCTCTCACGCGCCACAGCCAGGACCTTGCCGTCGAGTTCGAGGCGCTCGAAACGATCGCCCGCGTCGAGCACCTCGAGCAGGGTGCCATCGTGAAGCCAGAGCAGGACACGCCCCTGACGCGTGCTCAACTCGCCACCGAAGGACAGCTGAGGGCGCGAATTCTGCGCGGTTCGCAGTTGTTCGCGAAAGCGCGACAGTTGCTCGGCCTGAGATGCGAAGCGCGCACGTCGGAACAGCTGGCCACTACGAGTCGTGGCCAGCGCAATGTCTTGATCCGCGCCCACGAGCGTCAGATCGGACAGAGCGCTGCCGTCGACCGCGACTCGCAGCGGCTTGCTCGTTTCACCGCGGAACCAAAGCAGGTCCGAACTGCCGGCGACTACTGCGTCCGGGCTCACGGCGAGTGCCGTGCAAGCCTCGAGCGGCGTCACCGGATGCGGAGCTCGCCAAACCAGCGCGGCCATCGGTACGCGCGCTTCGTCGCTGGCTGCACCGAGCGAGATCTCGCGCTCGGCGGCGATGCCCTCCGAGCCGTCGTCCATTTCCAGCGCGGGGAACTTACTTTCGTCGACGGTGATCGAGCCATCCTCGAGTCCTTCGCTGCCGTCGTCGGGGGTCAGCGCTTCGGGTACGGTTAGCCCTACTGCGGGATCCACTTCGAAACTCGAGTCGGCGTCGTCGTCGATCTCGCTTTGCGCGTCGTCAATGCCGACGATCGTGCCCAGATCGAGCTCGATGGGCTCATTGTCCCCCGCGGGTTCGCCGAGCACGTCGATTTCCTCGCCGATGACCAGGTCGGTCGCTTCTCGGTCGTCGTTCCCGCCGTCCTCGAACTGATCGAGCTCGATCGGTTGATCGAGGTAGCTCTCCTCGTCGTCGGCCGAGGCGGGCACTGCGGAGAAAATGACCATGCGCAACCTTGCGTGACCCATCGCCGATCAGAATAGCAGCTTTCGTGATACACTCGCGCCCGCTTGCAGCTGGCAGAACTCCTCGATGACGGCCTGATTGTGCGGCGCCTCTCGGTCAAGAACGAGGACGTCGTGTTCGTCAAGGGGATCTTCGAGGCGAGCGAGGGCTTGTGTGCCATGTTTGCAGAGCGCGGCGGGGACCTGACCATCCTCGCGCCGATTTCGCGTTCGCTAGAGTTGGACGTGCTTTTGCGCGATCTTGCGCTCGAGCTCGACGGCGTGATCGATGCTTCTGGCGACTCGCAATGAGATAACTTGCGTGAGGCGCACGCTGCCAGTGGGTGCTAAAGCCCCCGAGTGAAGGCCCGAATTTTTTTCTAATCGACGAATGCGCGCGATGCGGTTGCTTGGCGTTGCGAGCCCGGTCGCGATGCTTTAGCTTCCGCCCTTCATGCCGGAGCCGTTCGCGCCGTCCCAGATCGCCGCTCTGCCGTCTCCGGCGGAGCGCACGCCGTTGCCGCTCCCGCTCGAGGGGCGCACCGATCCTCGCGTGCTCGACGCGTGGTGTGAGTAGCTCGGCGCGTTGGCGACCGACGCTGAAGCTGCGCTCGCTGCTGCAATTGCGTACCGCGAGCTCGATGCCGGCGCGCGCGATCGCTGGCTGACCGTGCTCGAGCAAGACTCGTTGCGTCTCAACGTGCCGCGGATCGCGGTCTACGCACCGCTCCTGGCGGTGGAGTCGGACCCGGAGCGCCGCACCCGCATCACCGACGCGATCGGCCCGATGGACGCGGCCGCCACCCCGCGCTCCGCCGCTCAGGGGCTGTGCGGAAGGCTACCGGATGGCTCCCACCTGGCGGTGCTGATTACTCCGCTGTATCTGGATTTCGTGCAGGTTTTGGCGTGCTCCTTTCGTGTCGAGCGCGGTTTCGGTTGGGTGCGCCATGACCCAATCGTCGACCGCAAGCACGCGCCGCGTCACGGTGAACGCATCGACGGCGCGTTGGTCGAACGCACGCCGCTGAAGAGCCTGGTCGACGACCTGGCGCACGCCGTACTCGCGCATAAACGCAGTGGTCGGGATCTGCCGGAAGCGTTGCGGGTGTTTGCGGATCTGTTCGGTCCGAACCTGAGTGGTTCGAGCCCGCCCTCGGCAACGTGACTCGGTCGGCCGCTCTCGGTTTGTTGCTACTGGTGGCCGCCTGTCATCGGGTCGCAGAGCCGCCCGCCCAGGACGAGAGCGAGCCTTCGACCAGCGGTCAGGTTCAGCGCTACGTCCTCGGCACGACCGACGGCGAAGAGGTCAGCGCCGAAGGCATGCGCGGTCGCGTCACGGCGTTGATCTTCGTGACTACTTTCGACCTCGCCTCACAGCTCGCAGCCAAACAAATGAACAAGGCGCTGCACACGCATGTCCCGCGAATCAACGTGGCCGCCGTCGTGCTCGAAGCGCCGAAATACGCGCCGCTTGCGGATGTGTTCAAGAGTTCGCTGCAGCTGTCTTATCCCGTGGCAATTGCCGACTTGGAGTTGCTCGGTAGGAATTCGACGCTCGGCGAGGTGCACAGCGTGCCGACGCTGATCATCCTCGACAAATATGGCCGCGAAGTTTCGCGGCACTACGGCGCGTTCAGCAACGAAGAACTCGACGACTGGCTCACCCGCGCGCGCTGAGCGCTGGCGGAGCGATGCTGGCAGCAAGCGTCGCGCGCTCGACACGCGGCATGCGGGCCATGTTCCAGATGCGCTTGAACGTCCACTTGGTGCTTTCCCAGCGGTGCAACGTTGTCTGTCCGATCCGCTCGCGATATTCGATCGCGACGTCCTCGACTCGATATCCTCGGCGAAATGGCAGCAGTAGGAGCTCGACGGGCAGAGCAGGGCCGTTCGGATCCCAGTCCAGGTCGCGCACCATCGACATGCGGTATGCGCGCATTCCCGAATGGAGATCGGTCGTGTCGAGCCCGCACAGTACGCGCGCGACCGCGGCAAACACGCGATTGGCCAAAAAGTTCGCGAACGGCATGGCCGCGGGCCGCGTTGTCACGCGATTGGCGTTCACCAGATCCACGCCGCTCTCGATACGTCTCACGAGAGCCGGAATTGCGTCGACCGGATAGGTATCGTCACAGTCGAGGGTGACTACGACGTCGCCACTGCCTTCGCGGAGAGCACGATCCATGGCCGGCCCGTAGCCTCGCGGCGGAAACTGGCGCACCACGCGGCAACCGAGCGACGCCGCGATTTCAGGCGTCTGATCCTTGCTCGAATCAATGACCAAGATTTCGGCATCCGGGACGACGCGGCGAATGTCCGCCACGACCTTTCGGATGGCGCCTTCTTCGTTCATGGTGATCATGGCCACGGTAAGATTCACGGTCACTCACTCGCCTTCTTCGCGCCGTTCAACTTGTTCGCGAGCGACAGCGCGCGCTCGACGCATTGATCGGAGTTGATGTATTCGAACTCGGCGAACCGGCCGAGCAGCTCGAGCCCAGTTTGGGCGACCGCTTCCCGCAGCTGCCGAGTTTGCTGGAAGTATGCGTGGTCGTAGATCGGGTAGCCGTAACGGAAACGCATCACGCGCGTGTATGAGACGGTCTCGGCCGAGGCGAGTCCCATGTCGACGAGCTTTGCGATCGTGTCACCCACGAGGTCGTCGTCGGTGCGACTCCAGACCTCGTCGTCGTACGCGCAGGTAATCTCGGCCATCATGGCCGAAGCGCCGGCCGGAGCGCACTCCGGGCTGAAGTTCTTCGGAAACGAGAGCCGGTGGAATGGGATCTGCGGGTCGGGCACGTACAAGGCGGTATACGGATAACCCCGGTCCTCGTTAAGGCCGACGAGCACGCAAATCAGGCTGTTGTAGCGGAGTTTGCTCAGCGCTGAACGCGCCTGCGCCGGGAATCCGGGCCAAACCCTGGCAAGTTCGTGGATGGGCAACGTCGAGATCAGCGTGTCGAAGCGATGGGCATCGCCGCCCACCTCGACCAGCCACGCACCCGGGCCACCCTCGATCCGCGTGACTGGACACTCGGTGAGCAGCTCGCCGCCCGTCGCCTGGGCCGCGTAAGCGTGCACGATCGACTCGTATCCACCTCGCTTCGGATAGTAGAAGTAGAGCTGATGCAGGTAACCCTCGGTCGAGATGCCGATCGCGCTCTTCAATACGTCTTCGAGCGGTGGCTTCGGGATCCGTGACACCCAATCGAGCGTGATGCTCGAAGGTTCGACGTTCCAGATCTTGCGGTTGTAAGGGAGAAAGTATTTGTCCGAGATCCCCGCGCCGAACGTTGCGTACGACCACTCTTCGAGATTCTCCGGAGGCTTGGTCCAAGGGTTCTTGAGGTAGCCGAGGATGCATTCGAAGCAATCCTCTTTGGGCAGGTCCGAAAGCCCGTTTTCGAACGGGTACTTCACGAAGTGACCCTTGAACCAAATCTTGTTCTCCCGCCGACGCTGCTGCACGTTGTCGCCGAGCACGGCGACCATCTGCTGAAGCACGTCCTTGTTCTTCGAGAACAAAATGTGCGGACCCGCAGCGTCGAACGTGAACCCGCGTTCGATGACAGAAGCGCAAAGACCGCCGAGGCGCGGCGCCTTCTCGAACAAGCGAAAGGGCGCATCGAGGTGAGCGGCCAGACAAACCCCCGAGACGCCTCCGCCTAGGATGCCGGTCGTCGGCTTCGAGCCTGGTCCACTAGGCTTCATCAAACATCACCTCGCTACCTGCAAATAGCGGCAGGCTAACAGGAATCGCCGCGGCACGGAGTGGTTTCTCGATACTATGCCGGCCACGATGACGCGACCCGCTGCATCACTGATTTCCCCGCACCGGCTGATTGCCCTCGCGGAGATCGCCCTCGCGGCGCTGCTCGTTGCCGCACATTGGAGCTTCTTCGTCGAGCATCGCCTGTTCGACCAGTTGCTCAACTTCGCGGAGAACTACGCGTTCGTGCTCAATGCCGGTGAAGCGCGCTACTTTCTCGTCACAGCCCTGACGGCATTCCCGGCCACGCTGTTACTCGTCGATGCGAGTTTACGCCTGTGGGCACCGACGGCAGGATCGCTATTTCAGCGTATTTCAGCGCGTCCGCGGGTCACGGCCGCTGTTTGTGCCGTGATCGGCGTGGTCCTTTCGGAGTGCTGTGCGCGGCTCTTCAGTCACGTGCAATTCACGGACGACGAGCGGATCTACCTATGGGAGGCGCAGAATCTCCTACACGGTAGCTTCACCGCGGCGAGACCCGAGCCTTCGGAGTTCTTTCATCGCTTGTTCCTGTTCATGCTGCCGGAGCCTGGTGGTCGTTGGGCATCCATTTACCCACCCGGGCAGCCAGCGCTGATCGCACTCGGGATGTTGATGCACGCGCCCCACCTGCCGCAGCTCGTGCTGGTGGGGTTGACGATCTGGTCAGCTTGCCGGCTTGCGGACGAGCTGTGGGGTGGCGAATCCGCCGCGCTGACCGGCGCGCTCGTGGCGAGCTCGCCGCTCGTCGTGCTGATCGGGGCAACGCTGCACAACGCAGTGCCGACGATGTTCTTCGCGCTCACGGCGCTGCGCCACGCGTTCCGTTATCAGGCTTCGGGGCAGCGACGCGATCTCATTTTCGTGGGCTGCGCGACTGGCGCAGCGCTCGTTTGCCGCCCGTTCGACGCCGTGTTGCTGGCCGTACCGACGGTGCTGCTGATCGTGTCGCGGCTCGTGCGAAGAGAAGGTGCCGCATGGTCGTCGAGGGCGCTCGATGTCGTTTCGGGCGCAGTCGCTGCGGCGCCGTTCGCCGCGCTGCTACTGGTCTGGCAGCGCGCAGTGACGGGTAAGGCGTTGCTTGCGCCCTATGCGCGCTTCATGGAGCATTGGCAGGGCGCGCATGCGTTCGGCTTTGGCCCGAGCGCGTTCGGGGTCGACCACACGCTGCCACTCGCGTTCTCGAAGTCTCTCGTGGTTTGGGCGCGCTTCGACACCTGGGTTTTCGGCTGGCCATTCGCGTCGCTGCTCGTCGTGATCGTTCTCCTCGGCCTCAAGCGCGATCAGGCCGCGGGTTGGTTGCTCGTCGGCGCGGCGGCACATTGCGTCGGCTACTTCTTTTATGCGGCGCCATCCGTGCACACGTTTGGCACGTACTACCAGCTGCCGCTTGCGCCGTTGGTGGCGCTGTTGAGCGCGCGCGCGATCCTCGGCCTGCGCGATACGTTGCGTGCTTTGGGCGAAACCGCTTCGGCGGTGCCGCTGCGCGCGCTCGCTGCACTGAGCATCGTCGCGACCCTCACATTTTGGCTGCCTCAGCTCGCATACCTTTGGCGCGTTTCCGATCTCATCGCCGCCCCGTTTCGCGTGGCCGAGGCCGCTGCCAAGGACGGGCCGATCATCGTCTTTCACCGCGCGATGCAGCCGTACAAGGAACCGCGTTTTACGAGTTGGGCGGTCTGGCCACCGATCGCTCACGCCGATCTCGGTGATCGCATCCTTTGGGCCGCCGACTACCGCAGTCACAATCTCGAGCTGATCAAGCGCGTGCCTGACCATCGCCCGTTCTTACTGCAGTGGGCCACGTTGAACCACGAGCCCGTGCTGGTTCCGTGGAGCATCGAGCTGATCCCTCCCGAGAAACGCCAAGATCGGGACTCGAAGCAGATCACCGCGAACGACGAGTCGAAGCCCGGGGTGATGTTGGCGCAGCCGAACCAAATGGTCATTCCGGACGGAATCGGCTGGTCGCCCTATGAGTGGATGCTCACGTTGCGGCAAAGGGAGCTCGAGCGATGGGAAAACCCAATGCTGTTCGAGCAACAGTGCCGAGACGCCCTGAACCGAAACACGGCCGGAACGAAATAGCGCGGCCGTTCGCGCCCTCAGCATCGAGGTTGACCGCGCACTCCAAAGTTCTAAGGTGTTCGCTCGCAGCGTCACTGTTTGGCCCGTTGAGGCCTGGAGGAGAGACACATGGCGAAACTCGAAGGCACCAAGACTCATGAAAACCTGAAAGAGGCGTTTGCTGGAGAATCGCAAGCAAACCGCCGTTACTTGTATTTCGCGAAGGTCGCGGACGTAGAGGGGTATCCGGACGTGGCAGGGTTGTTCAAGGACACCGCCGACGGTGAGACCGGCCACGCGCACGGCCACTTGGATTTCTTGAAGCAGGTCGGTGATCCGGCGACGGGCAAGCCGATCGGCAACACCGCGAAGAATCTGCTTTCGGCAGTCGCGGGCGAAACCTACGAGTACCAAACGATGTACCCGGGCTTCGCCAAGACCGCGCGCGACGAAGGCTTCGCCGACATCGCGGAGTGGTTCGAGACCTTGGCCAAGGCCGAGAAATCGCACGCCGGTCGCTTCGACAAGGCCTCCAAAGAACTCGGCTGATTCCGAGCATGAGCAAGCACCCCGCCCGAACACCGACGATCGCGCCGGTGTACGACCCGAACGACGAACGTTATTGGGATCCCCGCGATCTCGAACAGGAACTCTTGCGCACCTTCCAGGTGTGCCACGAGTGCCGCATGTGCGTGACGTACTGCGGCTCTTTCCCGATCTTGTTCAAGAACATCGATCGCGAGATCGACGCGGGGCGGGCGGAAGGCTCGGAGCGAGTCGACGCCGAGACGGTGCATGCCGTCACCGATCACTGCTGGCAGTGCAAGCTCTGCTACATCAAATGCCCGTACACGCCGGATGAAGGCGCTCACGAGCTCTTGGATTTTCCGCGCCTGATGGCGCGTGAGAAGGCGCAGCGAGCGCGCCGCAATGGCGTGCCGATCGTCGACCAAGTGCTCGGTGAGCCGCAGCGCATCGGCGCGCTTTCGGTAGGCCCGCAAGCAAAAGTCGCGAACCTCGTGAACAGCAAGCGCTTGGTGCGCAAAGCGATCGAAAAGGTCACTGGGATCTCGGCTGAGTTTCCGCTGCCGCCGATCGCGAGCGAAGCCTTCACGACTTGGAATCGCTCGCACCGACCCAGCGAGGATGCCGGCAAGAACGGGCAAGTCGTGCTCTTCCCGACTTGCTACGGCGAATACAATTTCCCGGAAGTGCCGCGCGCCGCGGTGCAGGTGCTGGAAAAGAACGGCTTTCAGGTGATCGTGCCCGAGCAGCTCACTTGCTGTGGCATGCCCAATCTGGACGGTGGCGATCTCGACGCGGCGCGCGCGAAAATGCGCCAGAACGTCGAGTTGATCCGCCCGTACGTGGAACGCGGCCTGCGCGTCGTCGTGCCCGGCCCGACCTGCGGCTACACGATGAAGAAAGAGTGGCCGGTGTACCTCGGCACGCCGGAGGCAGCAGCGGTTGCGGCAAAGACCTTCGACTTGATGGAATTCCTCGATGGCCTGCGGCGCGAGAAAAAGCTGGTCAAAGACTTCAAGCACGGCCTCGGTCGGGTCGCGTATCACGCGGCTTGCCATCTTCGCGCACAGAAGATCGCCATCCCGGGCGCGCGCGTGCTCTCGCTCTTGCCCGACACCGACGTGCGCATCATCGAGCGCTGTTCGGCAGTGGACGGCACTTGGGGCATGAAGGCCAAGTATTACGAGGAGGGCGTGCGCTACGCCAAACGCCTGGCAACGGCGATCGAGGACGAGGCTCCCGAGGAAGGCGAGCTGTCGGTGGTCACTGATTGCAGCCTGGCCGCGTTGCGCGTGCTGAAGGAAAACGGCCGCGCTGCTCGTCACCCAGTCGTCGCGTTGGCGGCGGCCTATGGTTTCCCTGAAGGAGGCACGTCATGAGCCTGGTCACCCGCGGCGAACTCTTGAACCTCGCCGAATACGAACAGGTCCGAGAACCGTTTCGACGGCGGATCGTGGCGCTCAAACAAGTGCGCCGCGTGGCGCTCGGTACGAACATGACCGTGCTGTTCGAGAACCACGACACGGCCTTGTTCCAAATTCAGGAAATGCTGCGGACTGAGCGAATTACCGCGGAAAAAGCCGTGCTGCACGAGCTCGAAACGTACAACGAGTTGGTCCCGCGCGGTCGCGAGCTGTCCGCGACGATCTTCATCGAATATCCCGAGCGGGAATTGCGTGAACGCATGTTGGTTGCTCTGGCGGGCGTGGAAAGCGCCTTTTACGTGCGCATTGCCGGCGAGCGCTTACCCGTGACACCGGACCTGCGCGGTACGGATGCGAGCCGCACGATGGCCGTGCAATACGTCAAGTTTCCGCTCAGCGATGCCGCCCTGAGCGCGCTCCGTCTGGACGACGTCGAACTCTCGCTGGGCGTCGAACATGACGCCTACCGCGCCGAGGTGGTGCTCAGCGCAGCCACCGTCGACAGCCTCCGCGAAGACCTCGACTGAGGGCCCGCGCTCAGCTCAAGTCCACCATGTCGTGGACTTGGCCGTGGATTGGCGCGGCCCGCGCGAACGAGCGATCCGTGCGCTGAACGCGCATCAGGATGCGCGGGGAAGGGCACAGCGTAATGCCGAAGTAGCGATCGATGCGCTGGTTCGGCACCAACTCGAGCCGAAAGCGCTGCAGCATCAGGGCGAGTACAATCTTGATTTCGAACCACGCGAAGGTGGCGCCGATGCACATCCGCGGTCCGGCGCTGAACGGGTTGTAGCCGTACGGTCCGGGATCGCTGGTTTCCCAGCGCTCCGGGCGAAAGCGCAGCGGATCCGGATATAGGTCCGGCATACGGTGCGTGTGATAGATGCTGCTCAGGACTTCCGTCCCCGCGGGGATTGCGTAATCGCCGAGCGCCGAAGCGCGCGCCGTGATGCGATGATTGAGCGGTGCGGGCGGGAACAGGCGCAGGCTCTCCTTCACCACGCGGTCGAGCAACGGGAGCTCGGCGAGATCTTCGAACTTCGGCGCGTCGCCGCGCAATTTCCCGGACAGCTCGTCGCACAGGTCGGCCAAGATCCGCGGGTGCTGCGCGAGCATGAGTAGGGTCCAGCTGAGCGCGTTCGAGCTGGTCTCGTGGCCAGCGGCGAAGATCACGCCCGCGTGACCGATCAGCTCGTCCTCGCTCAATTGCGCGCCGCCCTCGTCTCGGGCTTCAATCAACATCGACAGCATGTCACGACCCGCGCCGCGATTTTCGCGCTTCCGTCGGACCACCTCCAACATGCGACGATCGATGCTGCTCGAGAGATCGAGCCAACGTCGATAGGGCGTCAGGGGCAGATCGAACGGCACGATGTTGGCGGCGCGCATCGTCGCGTTCCAGCCCTCGATATCGTGCCCGATTTGCAGGCCGAGCTCACCGAGGTCTTCGCCAAACAAGGTCGAGGTCGCGATGCGCAGCGTGACGTGCGTCATGTCCGGGCGTATGTCGCGGGTCGTCCCCGGCCGATACTCGGCCAGGAGCGCTTCGGTCACCGCTACCATCTCGTCGCGATAGCTCTCGATACGACTGCGATGAAAGGCGGGCATGAGCAAGCGACGCTGCACGCGATGATCGCCTTCGTTGGCGTGGAACAATCCGGTCAACATTCGCGTCAAGGGCCGCGTGCGAGCGCTGAGTGGTTCCTCTGGATACAGTGGCCCGCTCAATGCGCACTTGTGATAGTCCGCGTGATTCGTCAAAAGCGCGCGGTTGTATTCAGGGCCGTACAGAAACACCGTGCCCGGGACGTTGCGCTCGGTGGATACGATGTGCGTGGGGCTCCCCACCACGAGCTGCACGATCGGGCCGTACTTTTCGAACAGCACGCCAACGTGGGCGAGCGGATCCAGTACGAAGCGCAAGAGTTCGGCGATTGGCCCGAGCACGGGTAGGGAGGTTGGCCCGGGCACGGATAGCGAGGCGCTCATCGCGGGCGAGTGTCGTCGAGCGGGCGCCCGCGTCAACTTCACGGAATCGTAACTGTTGCGCGCTGCGGCGAGAGCGGTTTTTCCGCGCGCTGCGCGCCGATGCGATGCCGCGCTCGGGCGGGAATGCTAGCGTGAGCTCGTGGCAGGCCTCGGCGATTTCGATTTCCCGGCTTTCGTTCGCGAGCGTGCGAGTCGCCGTCCAGGGAGTGTGCTCGGCAACGATCACGGCTACGCCTACGTTTCGGATCGCAACACTCGAGCCACCTTTCAACGGTTGAAGCCCGTCGAACTGGCGGTCGCTGCGGCCGTGCGCACGTTCAAGAACGTCGGTAAGGCGGAGCTGCTCGGGCATGCGGTGAAGATCGGCCCGCGGCAGTTCCCGCGGGTGTACGCGCTAGCCGAGCGATGCGCCGAGACCTTGGGCATTCCCGTGCCCACGGTGTACGTTGTCTCGAACCCGCATTTGAACGCCGCCACGTACGGCACCAACGAGGACGCGTTCATTCTGGTCAACTCCGCGCTGATGGATCACTTCAGTGATGAGGAGTTGCTGAGCGTGATCGGCCACGAGTGTGGGCACATTCACAACAACCACGTGGTCTATCTGACCGCGATGCATTACCTGACCAACGTCGCCGGGATCGTGCTGCGAAATCTGGCCGTCCCCGCGCTGTTGTCGCTGCGTGCCTGGTCGCGTCGCGCGGAGGTCACTTGTGACCGCGCGGGTGCTCTGTGCGCGGGTCAGCTCGACCCCGCGCTGCGCGCGCTGACCAAGCTCGCGCTGGGCTCGCAAAAGCTCTACGAAGAGCTGAATATCGACGCTTTTCTGGAGCAGCACACCGAGGCCAAGCAAAGCCTCGGTCGTTTCGGCGAGGTCTTTTCCAGTCACCCGTGGTTGCCCAAGCGCGTTTTGGCGCTGCAAGCATTCGCCGAGAGTGCGCTGTTTCGGCGCCACGCGGGGCTCGGTCCGGGTGGGCTCGACATGGCCCAGGTCGACGAGCGTGTCCACGGCTACATCAAGGTCATCGGTTGATGTCCAGCACGCAGGGCATCGCCTCGCTGCCACCCGAGTTCAAAGCGCTCAAAGCCAAGGTCGCGCTCGACCTGGCCGATTTTCGCCGCGAAGTGGGTTTTCGTTTGCCGGCCGCGCTCGAGTCGGTGAGTGCTTCCGAGATCCGTCAGCATTTGGGTCCGTTCTTGGAACACACCTTTCGCGACTGGGCCGAACGCGAGAACCGAGAGGTGCAACAGGCGCTAGCCGCGTTGGCTCGGCCCGACGCTGTACTCAACGATGACTCCAACCCGGATGCGGAAGCGCTCAACGGGCCGGATTCACGGCTGATGCGGCCGAGCTTCGAAGTCAGCACTTTCGCTCTGGATGCGAGCGTGGTTGCGGCATTGGCGTTGGGTGTGGGCACTCTATTTGCCAATGCCGCGGTGGGCGGATTGTTTCTACTCGTCGCGCCCACGCTGGCTGCCTTTGGGCGCGAACGCGGCGATCGGGCGCTCCGCCAGCGCGCCGCGGAATCCGCGATGGTCGCCTTGGACCAGGCCATCGCGCGGTTGGGTGTCGAACTCGAGCGCGTGATCGACCGCTACAGTCGCTAGAAAACCGCCAATTCGCCCCAGCCTAGGCTGTTATTTTCGTGCTAAGGGTCCCACCCAACCCACGGAAATCGACGAGGAACGAAGGTCATGACGGTTGCTCGAGGCGGCAGGTTGCCGGACGAAATCGACGCTGCGATGGAGCGGCTGAACACCAGCGTGGACATCGACTGGGAGCTGTGGCGCGAGGACATCGCGGGCTCGATCGCGCACGCGGAGGGGCTCTCGAGGGCGGGCGTGCTCACGAACGCGGAAGCGCTGTCGATCGTCACCGGGCTGCAGCAAATCAAGGGCGAGATCGAACGCGGTGAGTTCGTTTGGGATCGCAAAAAAGAAGACGTCCACATGAACATCGAGTCGCGCCTGCGCGACATCGCAGGGCCCGTCGGCGGCAAGCTGCACACCGGCCGCTCGCGCAACGATCAGGTGGCGACCGATCTAAGGCTGTGGACGCGCCGCCGCTGTGAAGAAGCGATCTTGGCGATCGACGAGCTTGCCTCTGCCGTGCTCGATCGCGCAACGTCCGAGCTCGAGCTGTTGATGCCGGCGTACACGCATCTGCAACGCGCGCAACCGAGCCGACTCTCCCACCACCTCTTGGCCTGGCAGGAGCTGTTGCTCCGCGATCGCGGTCGCCTAGTGGACGCCATGGAGCGCCTGAACGAATCCCCGCTCGGCGCCGGTGCGGTGGCGGGCAGCGGTTTTCCGCTGGATCGTGAAGGCGTGGCTCGCGCGCTCGGCTTCTCGCGCCCGATGCAGAATTCGATCGACGCGACCGGAAGTCGTGATTTCTTGATGGAGGTCGCGTCTGCGCTCGCGATTTTCGGTGTGCACCTATCGCGCATCGGCGAAGAAATCGTGCTCTGGTCGACGCAAGAGTTCGGATTCATGACCCTCAGCGACGCATTCTCGACCAGCTCGTCGATGATGCCCCAAAAGAAGAACCCGGACGTCGCCGAGCTGGTACGCGGCAAGTGCGCGCGGCTGGTTGGCTGCGTGACCACTCTGCTCGTCTTGGAAAAGAGCCTAGCGTTCGGCTATGGGCGCGATCTGCAAGAGGACAAGCGTCCGATTTTCGATGCGTTCGAGTGCGCGTTGACCGCTGCGCGCGCGCTCACGGGCGCCATCGCCACCGCGACGTTCCACGGTCCACGCATGAAAGCCGCCCTCGCAACTGGCCATTTGTGCGCCACGGACTTGGCAGACTTTCTGGTGCAGCGCGGGCTACCCTTCCGTGAAGCGCATCACGTGGTCGGTGCGATCGTGCGTGAGGCCGAGGAGCGAGGCGTACAAATCGGCGAGCTTCCGCCGAGCGTGTTGGTCGCCGCGCACCCGTCGCTGACGGGGCCGGAGCTTGCGTTGGCCCTCGATCCCGAGGCCGCGGTGGAGCGCCGCTCGCTCGTCGGCGGCCCCGCCAAGGCGCGCGTGCAGAGCGCAATCCAAGAGGCCCGCTCGCGCTGGCCCACTCGCGACTAGAATCCGAGCGCCATCTGTTTCTGGCCGTTCCAGATCCAGACTTCGCGGCTGGTTGGCTCGGCGCGATCGAACACGCCGGCACGCCACAAGGCAATGCTGGTGACGGCGAGCGCGCCGACTGACGCGGCCACGGCGTAGGGCCAGATGGTCTTTTTCTTGGTGGGTGTGAGCTCGGCGCGTTCGGTCGCGCTCTCCCAGATCACGACTTTGCCGCAGCGGTCGCGTTCGCACGAGGCTGCCTCGACGCCACCTCCCGAGCGAGCGCGTGCGAGCACGTAACTGTCGCAGCGTGCGTGCGCAGCGGCGATGGCGCGGCCGCCACTGAAGTGGCCGCGGCCAATGTCGTCGGTGCTGCAGGCGACTGTCTCGGGCACTGGCAGCCAAACGCTTGGCTTACCCTCGGCGATCTCCAGCCAACCTGCCCACATCAAGCGCCCGTTGCGCGCGACGCGAACGTGATGCGCACCCGCTGCAGTCACTAGCGTGGAGTCGTCGGTCGCTGCTCCGTCCCACTCGAGTCCGTCACCTGGCTCCAAGCCCTCGATGGTGAGTCGCTGAGTCAGACCGCGCTCGGGATCACGCTCGGGCGCGCGATCGGCAAAGGGCGCCGCGCGCGGACCCTCGAGGGCCGCGGCTCGCTTGCGCAGAGCGCTCGCGGCCTCGGCGCCGTCCGGCGCCATGCTCGCGAGTTCGGCCGACTGTTCCAGGATTTCGGCCATCATCCAGGCGGACTGTGGCAATTCTGGATGCTCGCGCAGCACGCGCTCCGCACGCTCGAGCGCGTTGAGCGCTCGGCTTGGCTCGAGCGAAGCCGCGGCGTTGCGCGCTTCTTCCAGGAAGCTCTCGATCTGCGCCACGGCGTCCGGCGCGTAGGCCGAAGCGTGAAACGGTGCTGCGTTTTCGCGTGGCGCTTCGAGCCGCAGTAGTCGGCTGTGTGCGAACGCATCCAGATCCGCACGAAATGTAGGTAAGAGCGAAGTGGCTGAAAGCCAGACGAGAACGGCCGTTTGGCTCATGGATGCGCCATGGTAGGCTAGCTTTCTCGTTTTTGCCGCAACTTGTGAAGCGGAGCATGCGCCGTACGGCGCGGAAATACCGAGGGTCCTGTGCAGCTTGATTTCGTGAACCGCGAGCTCACGATCAAACTCGTTTACTACGGTCCAGCTTTGAGCGGCAAGACCACCAACCTCCAAGCGCTGCATAAAGCCGCGGCGCCCGGAGCGAGTGGTCGGTTGATGACGCTCGAGACCAAGGACGATCGAACGCTGTTTTTCGATCTATTGCCGCTCACTTTCCGCAATCAGGGCAGCCTGGCGGTGAGGCTCAAAGTATTCACGGTGCCGGGACAGGTGATTCACGCCTCCACCCGGCGGCTCGTGGTGCAAGGCGCCGACGGCATCGCATTCATCGCGGATTCACGCACGGCGGAGACTCAACACAACACCGAGTCGTTCATGGATCTGCGTGAGAACCTCAAGCAGCACGGGCTGACCTTGAGGCAGATGCCGCTGATCATCCAGTTCAACAAGCGCGACATGCCCGACGTGCGCAGCGACGCGGAGATCGCGGACTTGGCATCGAAGGGTCGCGAGCCCGTCTACTTGGCGGTCGCGACACGTGGTGTGGGCGTAGTCGAGAGCATGATTGGCCTGCTCCATTTGACTTGGAGTGCGCTCGACGCCGAGCATGATTTGAACAAGAAATTCGGCTTCGATCCCAAAACATTTTTGGCTCAAGTCGCGCAAAAGCTGGGCAACCCGAAGCCGGTTCCCGAGATTTTGCAGGCGTGCGTGGGCGGCGCACTGGATGTGCTTCGGCCGGAGGCCGGCTGATGATCCCGCCCGCTGCTGCAAAAACCTTCGATGAACTGACGCTCGGGCACGGCGTCAGTTTGGAGGACTTGATCGACCGCGACGCCCTGGGCGAAATGGTCAAGAGCTTCTACGACTTGTTCGGCGTGCCGCTACGCATCTTCAGCGACGAAGGCAAGCTGCTCGGGGATGCCGCGGAACAGAACCCGCTTTACACGTTCCTGAACACGGTGAAGGCAGGTCGCGCTGCGATGGCCGAAGTCGCGGGCAAGGTGAAGAACCTCGCGCTCGGCGAAGACGGCATGGCGAGCTACCTGTGCGCCACCGGAGAGCACTATCGCGTTGCTGCGATCCAATACGACGGCAAGCGCATCGGCCGCATGATCCTCGGACCATTCGTGACGCCGGCCCAAGTCGAGCCACCCGCGGCGTTGCTCGCGCTCGACCCGGAGCTCGACCAAGCGCGGCTCGCGGAGCTATTCCGGGCCATGCCGCGCGCCGAGGACGACTCGGTGGTCAAGCTCGCGCGCCACCTCGGCCGCACGCTCGACCTCTTGATGTTCAGCGGTCACCGCGCGCTCCTGACCAGCAATATGCACCTCGCTTCGGTGCGCGAGAGCTTTCGTGAGCTGGAGGACAAGAACGACAAGCTGCAAACCGCGTTCGATCGCTTGAAGGAGCTGGATCGGCTGAAGAGCAATTTCTTGGCGACCGTTTCGCACGAGCTGCGTACACCGCTGACCTCGATCATCGGTTACAGCGAAATGTTGGTCGAGGGACTCGCGGGCGAAATGACCAGCGAACAGCGCGACTTCGTCCAGACCATTCGCGACAAGGGTGAACAGCTCTTGCAGCTGATCAAGGGTCTCTTGGATCTGTCCAAGCTCGAGAGCGGCACGATGAGCCTGCGCAAGACGCAAACCGATGCGCTCGGCATCCTGCGCGACGTGGCGCAAACCATGACCCCGACCGCACGCAAAAAAGACGTCGAGCTGGTGGTCGACGTCGAGAAGGGCCTGCCGTTGATTTGGGCCGATGCCGAGCGTCTACGGCAGGTGTTTTTGAACCTGACCGAAAACGCGATCAAATTCACCCCCGCGCAAGGCACGGTCACCCTTTCGGCGCGCATGACGGCGATCGAAGCGGCGCGCCCCGAGGACGCCGGCGGCGTCGTGATCCTGAGCGCCCGCCGCACGGCAATCGAATTTCGCGTGGCCGACACGGGAATTGGCATTCCCGAGCTCGAGCGCAGTCGCGTCTTCGACGCCTTCTACCAGGTGGACTCGAGCTCCACGCGTGAGGCAGGGGGCACCGGTCTAGGCCTTTCGATCGTGCGTCGCCTGGTCGATGGTCACGACGGCACGGTGCGCATCACCGACAACACGCCCAAGGGCACCGTGTTCGTGGTCACCATACCCGTCAAACGCGCAACCATCGGCTGACTCGTGTACCGTGCCGCGGATGTCGGCGCGCTCGCGAACGCTCGCGGAATTTTCGGCAATCCCACGGCTCGAGGCGCTATTCCGCCAAGCGCACCCCAAGGTCGAGCTCGGCATCGGCGATGACGCAGCCGTGCTCGCGCCGAGCGGACGCACCGTGTGGACCGTGGACTCAGCAGTCGAACACGTGCACTTCGAGCGAGCCTGGTTGACGCTTGCGGACATCGGGTATCGCAGCTTTCAGGCCGCTGCGAGTGATGTGTGTGCGATGGGCGGAACGCCGACTGCCGCGCTGTCCAGCGTGATATTTCCGGCTAAGTTTTCGCAAACCGACCTTGCGGAACTCGCGCGCGGCCAACGCGCCGCGGCGCGCGAGTTGGGCTGCGCCGTCATCGGCGGCAACTTGGCGTGCGGCGCCGAACTGAGCATCACTACCACCGTGCTCGGCAGCGTCGCGCGTCGGCCATTGCTGCGCAGTGGCGCGCGCGTCGGAGACGAATTGTGGTTGTGTGGGGAGCTCGGCTTGGCTGCTGCAGGATTGAAACTGTTACAAGCGGGGGTGCGGCGCGGCGCCGATGCCGCAGAGCGCAGAGCGCTCCGAGCGTTCCGACGACCCAAAGCGCAACTCGCGGCGGGTCAAGCGTTGGCGCGCGTTGCACACGCGGCGATCGACACTTCCGACGGGTTAGCGGGCGATGCGGGCCATATTGCGCACGCGAGTGACGTCGAGGTGCAAATCGATCTCGACGCGCTTAGTGCGGCGCTCGGCCCGGCATTGCACGTGTTGGCGCCGGGCCTCGGAGTTTCAGCAGTCGACCTCGCGTTGTACGGTGGAGAGGACTATGCGCTCTTGGCGATTGGGCCGAAACGCGCGCGTCCAGACGGGGCGCGCGTGATTGGCAGCGTGCGGAAGGGGCGGGGAGTGTGGCTGCTTAAGAGCGGACAACGGCGACGCGCAGGGCGGGGGTTCGAGCATGGGAGTAACGGCAAGTCGGAACTCGACGACGCGCGAAGTTCCCCTGCCATATGACGCATTCAGCGACAGAGCTGATTTAAGCCAAGGTTATGGAACTCACAGCCAGCCTGGCCGTTCCAACAATTGTGTGAGTTAACGGCGCTTCCGCAGGGGGGAGTAGAACTCGCAAAGTCTAGCGTCGCGCACCCGCATTGCGCATTGCACGAGAGGCACCCTATTGCGCCGCCTTTTACGACCTGCGGCTCCTCGCCATTTACACAGTTGTAGTCAAAGCTTCCGTCACCGCGATTGAATTGGAACCAGTTGGTTTGACCCGGAAAAACGTCCGCGTTCGAGTCATAACAATCATCGACCGGCCCTGTGATGTACTTGGCAGGCGGCGCGCCGCAGATCGTCGTCGAGATATTCACCGCGTGACCGTCGCCATCCGCATCCAGGTAGTACGTCGTCATGTTGGTACCGCCAATGCACGCGCCAAATTGCCCATTGCGTCCGTCGGTACACGTCTGAATGCCGTCCTGGCACACCCCACAAGGTCGGGTCGTGACACCTTCAATGCACAGGCAACCTTCGTTCGCCGGCCCGCTGCAGTTGTCGTTATTGCTGGGTTGGCAGGTATCGGAAGCAGCCGGGACAATGCTGCAGGTTCCCCAGGTTGCGTCAGCACCGCAGGTTTGCTTACCCGCGGCGCACTTACCGACCAACCCGCCGTCCGAGCACGGTCGTTGCTGCCCTTGAATACAAGGACAACCCTCGTTTACGACGCCGTTGCAGTTGTCGTCGTTATTGGCCGCGCAGGTGTCTTTGCTTTTCGCCTGCACGCTGCAGGCGCTCCAATGGCGATCCGTGCCGCAGGTTTGCGTTCCAGCGGCGCAACTGCCCAGCAAGCCGGCGCCGGCGCAGGAACGTAGCTCGCCGACCTTGCAGGCGCAGGCATGACCGTCGCACGCGCAAGCCTCGCCGCAGCTCGTCCCAGCAGCGCCGCTCTCACCGCCGAGCCCAGCTTCTCCGTTCGTGCCGGCGTCCCCGTTCCCACCACCGACTCCGCCTTCACCACTCATGCCGCCGGAGTCAGCACCCGAATCTGAGAATGTTCGGCCTGGCCCAGCCGCGCCGGATGCTCCTCCGCTCGATCGGTGCCCGCCCCCAACGCCGCCGCCAGAATCCTCGCCCGCTGCGCCGGCGTCGTCTTCGGTTTTAGGAGCGCAGGTGTATGTTTCCTTGCAAGAGTGAAATGGCGACGAGCAGGCTGTGCTTTGCGCAACGGCTACGCCAACGACAATGAGGAATAGACAAACCCCTGAATTCGAAATCTTTGCTCTCATGCCGCCCCTATCGACCGCGTCTGGAAGCCGGTTGTGTATTTTCTTGTATTCGCAGTCCGAAGCACCGTCAAAATGCTACGCCGCCAAAGCCGGCCCTCCGTCCAGATCGGATTCCGCCGGAACGCACCGCCCCAAATCGCCCCAAAATCTCAGTTTGGGCGGGGCTTTAACTGGGCTCATCGCGGAAAAGCGCCACTCGCAGCCCGGAGTACGGGACCGGTTCCATAATCCGCATCGCGTCTCTGGACAGAACGAAGTCCGTCGCGCACATTGTGTCGCCCTTAGTTCAGCCCGTCCGGGCTTGGAGGATTCAGAATGACTAAACGGAAATTGCGTTACTCGGGTCTTGGCCTCGCGGTGCTGATGATTGGTGCGGTCGCAGCGTGCAGCAGCGACAACAGCAACCCGGGGGGTGGTGGTGGCAGTGGTCCGACGGCGGGAACGCACTCTGGCGGTACCGGGCCTGGCACTGGCGGTGCTCCCGGCACCGGTGGAAGCAACGTTGGTGGTACGAGCACCGGCGGCAGCGCGACGACGGCAGGCACCAGTGCTGGTGGCAGCGCGGGTTTCGCGTGCACGAACACCATGCCGGCCTGCGCCTCCATCACTGACGGCGCGAACCTCGTCTCGGACGCCAGCAGGGCCGGAGACTTCAAGTTGAGCGGCGCTGTCGAGGGCGGTACCTACACCTATGCGGCAAACGCGCTCAAGCTTGATTCGGTGGGAAGCAGCGCGCTCAACGTCAAGGGTAACGTCAAGACGTACGACGGCTTCGGCATTTTCTTCAACACCTGCTACGACGTGAAGACGCTCGGCTACACCGGCGTTTCATTCAGCATCAAGGGTAGCGCCGGACCGACGGGCATGGTCGGCTTCCGCGTGCAGACGAACAGCAACACCGCGATTGACGCGACGAATAAGAAGGGTACGTGTGTCGCTAGCAATCCGACGGACACCTATCCTGATTGCCACGCAGCCGAAAAACCGGTCCCGGTGACCAGCACGCCGACAGTAATCACCGTCAACTTCGCCGATCTCACCGGCGGCGTCCCGACGGCCGGCGTCAGCGGCGCAGACGTCGTCGGCATCGAGTGGGCCCTCGCCTGGGATCCCAAGTGGGCTGCCGGTGCCGGCGGTTCTGGAGCCGGTGGTTCGGCTGCCGGCGGTGCAGCTGCCGGTGGTTCGGCTGCTGGCGGTGCAGCTTCCGGCGGAAGCGGCGGCAAGGCGGGTTCAGGTGCCGGCGGCAGTGCGACTGGCGGCACCGGTGCTGGAGGTACGGGAGCGACCGCGCCGGGTCCGTACGACGCAGATATCACCATCGACGATGTGAAGTTCATCGGCGGTCCGGCCACGCCCGCTGTCTGCCCGGCGGGCACCGGCGGCTCTGGCGCTGGTGGTTCGAGCAGCGGCGGTTCGAGCTCGGGTGGCTCGAGCAGCGGCGGTTCGAGCGCCGGTGGTACGAGCAGCGGCGGTTCGAGCAGCGGCGGCAAAGCTGGCTCTGGCGGCCACGCCGGCGGCTGAGTTCTCTTAGTTAGCGTTGCGAAGAGCGGCGGCCCGGCTGATGCCTGGCCGCCGTTTCTCGTTTGTGCTCCCAAGGATGCGAAGCGGCGCGCGCTGCGGACGTCCGAGCGTGTGACATGAAACGCGCGACGTTCACTCCTGAGGGTGAAGTTGCGGAGCGGGCAGCGGGACCACAAAATGCAGCGTGGGCCACTGACTTGCGTCAATGACCCACGACCGCTCGGTGTCGATCAACTAGCGAGTGCTAGAGATCCACCGTATCAAGGCGCTCGACTCAGCCGCCGGCCTTGCCCGCGCTGGCGCTGCCGCCGCTGCTCGAACCGCCGCTGCTCGTGCCGCCGCTGCTCGAACCACCAGCCGCCGGACCAGAGCCGCCCGTGGCTGCGGGACCAGAACCGCCTGTGGCCGCGGGACCAGAGCCGCCCGTGGCCGCGGGGCCAGAGCCGCCGGTGCCGCTGCCCGTGCCCGGGTTCGGCGGCAACGTCACGCCATCAGCAACGAGAGCGCGGATGTTGGTGACGCAGAAGTCGAACGGGACCGTGCCGGTGGTGTTGGTGACGACCTGCCATGAGGCCTTGATCAGGTGAGCCTGAACGTCCGGCGTAACTTTCTTATTGGAGCCGTCAGTTTCGACCTTCCAGCAGGCAGCCATCAGATCGCTGAACAGAACGGTGTTGGGGCCGCTCACGACCTTCTTCATCTTCGGCGTGCAGTACTCGGTCGTGCCGTCCTCGACCTTGAAGCGGAAATCGTTCGGGCCGGGAATCATGTTGCCCGAGATTTCGAAGGAGAAGCCTTTGAGCTTGGTCGCGTCGTACGGCATTTCCTTGCCGCCTGCAGGCGGGACGAGGGTCATGTCGATCGGCTGATTCAGGTTCATGCCAATCGCGACGCCCCAGAACGTTCCGTAGCAATCGGTAGCCGGAGCGACCGGCGTACAGTTCATGTCGACCTTGGCGGCGGTGGCGGCGAGGCACACTTTGTCTCCGGCGATGTTCGGCATCCAGCCCATCTTGGAGGTGTCGTCGCCGAAGGCGAAGACGGCGCCTTGAATGCGCGCGTCGTTGGTGTCGGCGATCCAGCCGTCCATCGGGTTCAGCGGTACGCCAGAAGCGTCGCCTGGCGTAGAACCACCCGTACCCGTCGCCGTGCCGCCGGTACCAGGAGATGCCGAACCACCGGTGCCGGTGCTCGAGCCGCCAGTGCCGCTACCGGTGCCTCCGGTCAGCGTTACCGGCGGGGTGCCCTCACTACCGTTGTCACAGGCGGAGAAGCCCGCGGCCATCGCCAAAACCGAGACGCCTAGGATTACTTTAACAACTGCCGAACTCATGATCTCGACTCTAGCCGAGAGCCCAAGGCAGTTCAAGCGATGAGGAGACGAAAATCAAGCTGAACCATCGTAAGATCCGACAACCAACCTGGTACCGGTTCCGCATCGGTGCCACGTTAGGCCACCGCACTTTTGCAGCGCAACGCGCAACGACGCGTTTACGCGAATTCGAGTTCGCGTCGACGCGTGTCGAGTTGTTACTACGTGTTAACGCCGAGCGCGAGCGCGCGGGCGCTCACGCTGCATCATTTCACGTCAACGTAAAAATCAGCCGTGGCAAGGTTGGCGACGGGCCCGTTCCAGATCTCGTAACCCACCGCAACAGCCAAGATTTGTGACCCGGGCAAGTTGAAGTTACGGGTCATCGAGTCCTTGTACAGGTCCAGCACGTCGAACTCGAGCTCGCTCAGGTCTTTCCCTTCGGGTTGCACATAGTTCACGATCGGCAGGCCGTTGACGGAGCCCTTCCAGATGTTCCAGGTGCCCGGCACATTCGGAATCGTGACACCCGCCAATGAGGCAGAACCCGCGGGCTGCTGGCCCGGAGGATCGCGCAACCAAACCATCAGGTACGAAGAGAGTGTGCCATTGTTGCCGAGCCAGATATCCCAGGCAGCGTTGTACTGACCGCCGCTCCCGTTGGAGGCCCAACGCCAGCCCGTCTTGATCGACTTGGCTGCAGTGATGGTCACCGGCAGACCGCAATCATCCGACTGCTTCATCGAGTACAGCCCGCAGAACATGGTCGGGTAACCTGCGGGTGAATAGTTAGTGCCCTGGCTGCCGTTCAAGGAGTTGACCGTGAAGGAAGTGCCGAACCAGGTGATGGCGTGGTCCTGCCAGTTCGCGCCCCAACCATTGGCGATGAACTTGTAGCCGACGTTATTGCGGTACACGTCAGCCTCGCGATACTGCACGTCTTTGCCGGAGCCGCTGATCATGCCGGCGCCCGAGTAGGTGCCCTTGCCGAGCTGGCTGCCGGTGCTGCTAGAACCCGCGGTGCCCGGCGTGCCCGCGGTGCCGGGGCTGCCGCCATGCGCGCTCGAGCCGCCCGCACCTGTGCCTGGAGTGCCGCCGGTGCCTGGACTGCCGCCTGCGCCGGTAGAGCCGCCCGCACCGGGAATGCTGTGCACGCCAGTCACTGGATTGACGAAGTCGCAGTCCTTCTTGACGACTACGTTCTCACGGCTGGTTTGCAGATCGGGCAGGCCGTCTCCGTTGAGGTCAACCGAGTCGTAGAGGCCGTCGCAGTTCGTGTCGAGGGCGAGTCCGTCGGCCTTGCCATCACCGTTGATGTCCACGGCGGGGCCGTCTGGCTTGCCGTCATGGTTGATGTCGATCGAGTCGCCGCCTTTGACGCCATCGACATCGATGAACACGCCGAGGTCATCCGCGAGGCGGTCGTGATTGTTGTCGAGGCCGGGCTTGTCTCCGCCGCCGCAAGCGACGGTGAGTGCGAACGGCGCGATGGCGACCGCTGGGATCAGCAGGGTTCGGAACACTGGCTTTAGCGATGAAGCAGCGAGCCGCGCTGCAGATGAAGGGAGGCCTTGGGCGACACGCCCGGTGTAACGCTGCGTCCTAAGCACCATGATCTGCATGTACATTGAATGTGGAAACGGTTCCAGTCCAGCACAGAAATTGCGAAAGCGAGCGTGTCGACCACGACTCGATTGTCAGACCCTCGGCGCTGGAAAAATACGCACGCACGCCAACCTACGCTGAAATTCCGGGCATTTTTCGAGATGTTGCAGGCCGTTGCTCGACTCGATCAGTTGTGCAGTCTCGTATTGGGTTAGTTATCTATCTTTGTCATGCGCTGTGTTGCATACGATTGTGTCGGTCACACGATGTGCGACAAACGCTGCAACGCACTGACGAGGACGCACGAACGCTGTCCGCGGCGTCTCCAAACAAAGGATCGGGAGCAGACGCGACCGCCAGATCGTGCCGCTAGTCAACGCAATTTTCACAACCGCTCGGGACGCTACTCGGATGGAATTCAGCGAGACAAAATGAGCAACGCCCTGATGCGCTTCCGCGCACCAGGGCGTCATCGATTAACGATCGGAATCAGAGACAGGCTGAGGGCATGCCGACGCCGCGCAGCAAGCCCTGAATGGCGCTCACCACGCCCGGGCCACTCTTACCAGCCGCGACCAGGCTGTTGCACATGCCAGCAGCTTGGGTGAGGGAGGTCTTGGTCGGCTCGGGCGCACTGGCGGCGTTTTGGGTCAACGCAGCGCAGCATTTGGCGAAGCTCTGCGCCGGAGCGCCGGTGCCCGTCGGCTTCTTCACCGAAGCCGAGGCGGAGGCCTCGGGCACGGGTTCTGGCACGAGCTCGACCGGCGCCGTTGGCGTCGGCACCGCTGCAGGAGCCGCTGAGGGCAGGGGCGGCGGCGGTTCGTCCTTCTTGCAGCCCAGGTAACCGGTCGCCAAAGACGACACCAGAAGTCCGAGCAGGACTGGGCCCAACACCGATGAGGCTACCTTAGACGCTTGCGACATTTCCGTTTCCTCCGCTGAAGCTGTTTACCGGGTAAATCTAGCCGTGTCTCTTCTACTCGAAGAACGCGCCCGAAGCCGAATACTTACACCGCGAGTTGGCCTTGGACGAGGCTGCCAGATTGAGCCCTGTGCCTTGATATCATTGGCCTTTACCGGCAGCAAGCACGCCAAAAATAGCTCGACCCGCGGGCGCGCACGGCGCAAGCGGGTCGAGGCAGTTTTTGGGGGCGGGCGCGCTGCTAACGCGCCTCAGTCGTCGGGAGCTTCGCTCCTGCCCCGCTGAAGTGAATTCAGCGGGGCCCCACCCTCAGTTTTGGGGCTCCAGCCCCAAAACATTCTTCAGGAGCAGCCCATGGAGTTGCCGCAGTTCAGGCACTTGTAGCAAGCGCCGTTGCGGACGGTGATGTGACCGCAGCCGTCGCAAACCGGGGCGTCGCCCATCATTTCTTCCAATTGCGCGTCGAGCGCGCCGTGGGCGCTGGCCGCGTCCGCGCTGGGCGGAGGCAACAGGCTCGCCGTTGGCGGTTCGACCGGCACGTGCTTCGGCAAGGTGGGATCTTCGATCGCGACGGCATCCTCAGCGGGCTTCACTTGCGCGAAGTCGTAGCGCTTCAGGTATTCGACGCCGATCACGCGGAAGATGTAGTCGACGATGGACGTCGAGAACTTGATGTTCTCGTGTCCCGTGACCACGCCGTGGGGTTCGAAGCGCGTGAACGTGAATTGTTCGACGTACGTCGAGAGCGGCACGCCGTACTGCAGACCGACGGACACCGCCATGGCGAAGCAGTTCATCAACGAGCGGAAGGCCGCGCCTTCCTTGTGCATGTCGATGAAGATCTCACCCAGCGTGCCGTCTTCGTACTCGCCGGTGCGGAGGAACACCTTGTGACCACCGACATGCGCCTCTTGCGTGAAGCCGCGGCGCTTCTTGGGCAAGCGCACGCGCATGCCTTCGGGGCGGATGGCACGCGCCACTACTGGCGTCGCGACCGCAACTGGGGCGAGGCTGTCATTCGCGGATGCGGCTTCTGCCTTCTCCGTCTTGTCCGCGCTGGAATTGAGCGGCTGCGAGGCCTTGCAACCGTCGCGATAGAGCGCAACGGCTTTCAGTCCGAGCTTCCAGCCTTCTTCGTAGATCTCGCGCACGTCGGCGACGGTCGCGTCGTTGGGCAGATTCACGGTCTTGCTGATCGCGCCCGACAAGAACGGCTGAGCAGCGGCCATCATCTTCACGTGCGCCATCGGCGCGAGGAAGCGCTGCCCGATCTTGCCGCAGCGATTGGCGCAATCGAACACGGCATAGTGCTCTTCACGCAGGAACGGCGCGCCCTCGATCGTCATGCGACCGATGATGGTCTCGTTGGCTTCCTCGATCTCTTTGTCGTTGAAGCCGAGGTACCTCAGCAGGTTGAAGCCGGGCTGGCTCATACGCTCGGCGGTGACACCCAAGCGATCATAGGTTTCACGGCCAACGACCCACGGCGCGAAAGCCAAGCTCAGATCGAACACGCCCGGGAGGGCGGCTTCGATTCGTGTCAGCTCTTCGTCCGTGAGGCCGCGCGCTTTCAGCGAAGCTCGACTGACATGCGGAGCTCCGAGAAGCGTGTTCGTGCCTGAAACGTAGGCAACGATCTCTTGGATCTGCGCTTCCGTGTAACGCAAGCGCTTGAGTGCCTCAGGCACCGACTGGTTCACGATCTTGAAGTAGCCACCGCCGGCGAGCTTCTTGAACTTCACCAGTGCGAAGTCCGGCTCGATGCCGGTGGTGTCGCAGTCCATCAAGAGTCCGATGGTGCCAGTCGGCGCGAGCACAGTGGCCTGTGCGTTGCGGTAGCCGTGCTGCTCGCCCAAGCGAACGACGTTGTCCCAGTCTTCCGTCGCGGCGCGCCACAGTGAATCCGGGCACTGATCGCGGTTGAGCGCGTAGGCTGCGTCTTGGTGCATGCGCATCACGCGCAGCATCGGCTCGCGATTCTTGGCGTAGCCCGCGAAAGCGCCCTTGGCCGCAGCGATCTCAGCGCTGCAAGCGAAGGCGTGACCGCACAAGATGGCGGTGAGCGCGCCGGCAATGCTGCGACCCTTTTCCGAATCGTACGGAATGCCCAGCAACATCAACACAGTGCCCAAGTTCGCGTAGCCCAATCCGAGAGGGCGGAAATCATGCGAGTTCCGGGCGATGCGCTCAGTCGGGTAGCTAGACAGATCGACCAAGATCTCCTGCGCCAAGAAGAACACGTCGATCGCGTGTCGGTAACCAGCGATGTCGAAGTTGCCCTGCTCGTCGAGGAACTTGGTCAAGTTGAGCGACGACAGATTGCAGGCCGTGTCGTCCAAGAACATGTACTCGGAGCACGGGTTGGAGGCGTTGATCTTCCCCGTGTTCGAGCAGGTGTGCCACTTGTTGATCGTGCTGTCGTATTGCACACCCGGGTCAGCGCATGACCACGCGGCTTCGGCGACCGTGTTCCACAAGTCAGCGGCGTCGAGCGTGTCGATCACGGCGCCAGAGGTGCGGGCGCGCGTTTGCCATTTGCCACCGGCGAGCGCGGACTTCATGAAGTCATCCGTCACGCGGATCGAGTTGTTCGAATTCTGACCGCTGACGGTGTGGTACGCCTCGCCGTTGAAATCGCTCTCGTAACCCGCGGCGATCAGCGCCTTGGCCTTCTTTTCTTCACGCACCTTCCAGGTGATGAAGCTCTCGATTTCCGGGTGATCCATATCGAGGCAGACCATCTTCGCGGCGCGACGCGTGGTGCCGCCGCTCTTGGTCGCACCAGCGGCGCGATCGAGCACTTCCAAGAAGCTCATCAAGCCGCTGGAGGTGCCGCCGCCCGAGAGCTTTTCCTGCTTGCCACGAATGTGACTGAAGTTCGAGCCGGTGCCCGAGCCGTACTTGAACAGACGCGCTTCGTTCTTAGCCAAGTCGTAGATGGCCATCAGGTCGTCTTCGACGGATTGGATGAAGCAGGCCGAGCATTGCGGACGCGCGTAGGCGTTGGGCGTCTCTTCGCACGCGTTCGCGGTCTCGCTCCAAGCCCAATTGCCGCCCGAGCCTTCGATGCCGTACTCGTGGTACAGGCCGCAGTTGAACCAAACCGGCGAGTTGAACGCGCCGTACTGGTTGGCGAGCATCCACACCAGTTCAGCCTCGAACGTGTCAGCGTCCTTCTTGGTCGCGAAGTAGCCGCCGGCCTGTTCGCCCGCGTTGCGAATCGTGTGCGCGATCCGATGGACGACTTGACGCACGCTGGTCTCACCGACGTTCTTGTCGCCGCGGATGCCGGCCTTGCGAAAATACTTGGAGACCACAATGTCGGTCGCAAGCTGCGACCAACCCGCGGGGATCTCGGCGCCCTCCATCTTGAACACGACCGACCCGTCCGGGTTCGTGATCACGCTGGTGCGTCCCTCCCAGGTCATGTCGCCCAGCGGGTCGCCGCTAACGCTGGTGAATCGACGTTCAAAGGTCAGGCCACGGCTTTTCTTCGAGGTGCCGCGTTTGCCCGCGGCACCCGGCTGCGCCGATTCTCCCTGGGGCTCCGTCTGGCTCTTCACTCGGCTATTTTCCTGACCCACGATCGTCGACTGCGCCATGCTTGGAATCCTCCTCAAAAACGCCACGGCAGCGCGCTCAAATGCAAAGCGCACCACCAGCAATGCTGCCGGTCACGAATGCCCGGGTCAGCCCGTTGTCCCCTTGCGTTTGCCGTGCCTCATGTTGAGGAATCGGCCACCGGACCTGAAGACTTGCTACGTGAAAACCCGTTCAGGCGCTCTGCTCATCTGCGTATGTAACGACCGAAGCTTACTGATGACCCGAGCAGAGGGGCGCCTTGGGGTGGACACCTTGTCTACCCCAAGCCTTTGGGGTCGAGCAAGCAAAAAGCCACTAGATATTGGGCGCTCGGACCTACATGGACGCCTTGCGTCATCGTCCACAAGCCTAACTGCCTGACGTAATTCGGGTTTTTTCACTGAACAGGCGAGGGCTGAACAGGTAACGCCCAGGCAGCCGGCAGGGTACACAGAGGGACTGAACGGGTTGTCAACCGCGGATCCACAGCTTTGTGCACAGGCTGTGGAGTTCGGAGTCTCGGTCCGCTCAGCCGACGAGCTACTTCGCTGGCGGGGGTGCCGCGGGTGCCGTTGGCTTTGGTGCAGTTGTCGGCGCGGGCGCCGTTGGAGGAGCGGACGGCGCTGGCGCAGCAGCTCCCGGAGCAACTTCGAGCGGCTGCGTCGCGTCGAACGGCAGCGTGCGACCCGGTTGGAAGTCGTGCTCGGGGTCGATCACCACGACCTTGGCGAAATGCGAGAGCGGTTTGGCAATGACGGCGGCGTCGCCAGCGACGACCAGAACTGGATTCGGGATCTTGAAATACTTTTGGGCCGCGACGAAGACAGCGTTCTTGTCGAGTTTGCGGACCTCCGCGCGATACGTATCGAAGTAGTCGTCTGGCAACCCCAACAACGAGAGCTTGACCGTCAAGTCCGCGACTGCGCCGAGCGTTTCGGTGCGGAACAAGAAGCTGTCCGAGAGGTAGCGCGACGCCATGCCCACCTCGGCGTCGCTCGGCGGAGCGCTCGAGATCTTGTCCAAGTTCTCGAGCAGCGCTTGCATCGCAAGACCAGTCTTTGCCGTCTGCGTGCCTGCAGAGAGCACGATTGGCACGGGGCTATGCGCGGGCTCTTCTAGGCTGGAGCTGGTTCCGTAGGCGAGCGAGCGCTTCTCACGCACGTCGAGGAACAAGCGCCCGGCGACGCCGCCGCCCAAAACTTGGTTGGTGGCCGCGAGCGCGGGCCAGGCGGGCGTGTTGCGCTCGGGACCGAGCCCCGCCACGTAAATTTGGCTCTGCGCGCTGTGTGGGCGATCGACGAGCCAAACCGTGCGCGTCTCGGCTGGAACCGGCGCGTGATAGGTGAGCGTGTTGGGCTTGTCGCCTTTCCAAGTGGCGAAGACGCGCTTGGTCGCGGCCTCCGCAGTTTGCGTGTCGACATCGCCCGCGATCACTAGCGTGGCGTTGCCGGGCGTGACGTTGGTCTTGTACCAGCGCCGGCAACTCTCGAGCGTCAGCTTGTTCAGCTCGGACGGCTTGGCGTCATAGTGAGAGTAAGGATGCACCGCGGTCGGCAGATCGAACAGTTCTCGATAGAGCACCATCGATGCCGCCCAGCCGGCGCTGGCCTTGGCGGCGTTGCGCACTCGCTCGAGCTCGCGCTGCTTCAATTTGTCGAACTCGATCGGGGCAAAGCGTGGTTGCTGAGCCACAGCTCCAATCAGCTCCAAGGCCGCATCCAAGTCGGCGGTCGTGACCGCCATCGTGATGCGCGTGGAGTCGCGGTCGGTCACGACGTCTAAACTGGCGCCGAGCGATTCCGCGCGCTCGGCGAGCTGTGCGGTGTTCCATTTGCCGGCACCGCCGGCTTTGAGCAACTCGCCGGCAACTGCGGCGACGCCAGGCTCGGAGCCATCGCTGGCGATGCCCGAGCCCAACACCAGGCGCAGCTCGATGATGGGATAGGTCTTGCGCGTGACCACTCGCAGCTCGAGCCCATTGTCGAGCCGGCTGTGGCTGATGGTCGGGAATTTCATGTCCGCCGCGATCCCGGCAGGCGGAGGCGAGGCGAGCGGGTCGACGGGCGGCGCGGGCGGCGGAGGTGCGGGCGCTGGCGTGGTCACCGCGGGCGGCGCAGCTGCAGGTTGGGTCGAAGCGCAGCCGATGGCAGCGAGAGTCAGTGTCGTGAGGGCAATGAAACGAGTCATGGTGCGTGCTGAATCGAGCGAGGGGTTTACCCCTTCGGGTATCTCGAAGCGAGTCACTTTTTTTCCGCCTTGGCTGCGGGGAGGACTTCCACGAGTGAGCGGCGCTCCTGAGTGAGGTAGCGCGCGGCGGCTTGCTGCACGGCCTCGGGAGTGACGGCCAGGTATTGCGAGAGTTCGCGCGCGAGCAGACGCGCGTCGCTGTAGCTCGCTTCGAATTCACCGAGCTGAATCGCTCGGCCGTTGTTGGTTTGTAGCCCGAACACGAAGCTCGAGCGCAGTTGGCGCTTGGCTTTCTCGAGCTCTGCGGCGCTCGGCGGTGTCTTCTGCAGTTGCGCGAGCTCGGCGTCGACGGCCGCTTCTACGTCGGACAACTTGCCCTTGTCGGTGAGCACGCCCATCACGGTGAACTGATCGGGGCCGCGATGATCGTCCGTCCACGCGGAGATGCGCTCGACGACCGCGCGATCGTGGACGAGCTTTTTGTACAGCCGCGAGCTCTCGCCTTGGGTCAAGATCAAGGTCGCCATCTCGAGCGCGTAGTGCTCCGGGGTGCGTGAAGGCGGGATCATGAAGCCGAACATGAAGCCCGGGGTGCGCGCGTTCGTGTCCTCGACCGTGGCCCGACCAGTCTTGGGAGCATCGGGCAAGCGATCCAACATGCGGCCCGGGGTGGTCTGGCTCTTGGCGGGCGCGAAGTACTTCTGCACGAGCGCTATGGCTTGATCTGGCTCGAAATCACCGGCGATCGTGAGCACGGCGTTGTCCGGCGCGTAGTACTTGTCGTGAAACTCCTTCACCCACTCGAACTTGGCGGCGTCCAGATCTGCCATCGAGCCAATCGTGGCGTGGGCGTAGGGCGGATAATCTTGGAAGACGAGCTCACCCAGCCGAATCGTGCCAGGAACATAGGCCTGGTTTTGGATGCGCATTCGGTACTCTTCCTGCACCACGGCGCGCTGGTTTTCGAAATTCTCGGGAGTCACGGAGAGCCAACGCATGCGGTCGGCCTCGAGCCACAGCGCGAGTTCGAGTTCGTTCGCCGGTAGCACTTCGTAGTAGTTGGTGCGATCGCTGTTGGTCGTGCCATTGAGGCTGCCGCCGCGATCGGAAATGAGCGTGAAGTGCTCGCCCTTCTTCGCGTGCTTACTGCCTTGGAACATCATGTGTTCGAAGAGGTGAGCAAAGCCGGTGCGTCCCTCGACCTCGTTGAACGAGCCGACCTTGTAGGTCACCGAAACCGCTACTGTGGGCGCGGAGTGGTCCGGGTTCAGCACGACCTTCAACCCATTATCCAAAACCGTGCGCTGAATCGACGCGCCGAAGCGCTCGAGCGAGAGCACGGCCGGGTCGGTCGTCGGCGGAGCTGCCACTTTCACCGGCGGCGGGCCGGGCTTCTGCGGGGTGAACTGCACCGGAACGTTGCGCTTCACCTTGCCTGGGTCCGTGTTCACCCCGCGTGCCGATTGCCCCAACTGACCAAACAGCTTGGGCGCGGCGGCGCGAACCGGCGCGGAAAACCCGAGACACCCTAACAGTGCGAAGCAAAAGAGCGGAACTGACGTGCGCATCGCCGGCACAACTACCACGCTCCTAGTGTGTGCCAAAGCTCGGCGGGTATGCGCTGCGCGTTCGCTCGCGGGACTGGTATTTCTCGGGGCTTTTCTCGAACGTGTGATTTTATTCCAGCAGGCGGGAACGGGTCCGGTCATCATGAGATCGATGATGTGCAAACCCTCGGGTGCGATTGTTTACTCGCTCTGCCTCACTCTCGCTGGCATCGGTTGCGGCACTTCGGCGTCGGTCTCGCGCGGTGGCACCGAGGTGGCACGAGGTGGCACGGGTAGCGCGGGCGAAGGCCACGCCGGCGAAGCTTCCGTGGCGGGGCAAAGCGCGAGCGTCGGCGGCACGGTGTCTACGAATACCGGCGGCTCGAACGGCGGGAATGCGGGGCGCCAGGGGGGGACTGGAAGTGGCGGGACGAGCGCGGGCACGAGCGGGAATGCGGTTGGTGGTAGCGCCGGCTCGGCTACGACCGACGGCTGCGATCAGCCCGGTCTGGTTTGGAAGAGCGCCAACAAGACCAACTACACCTCGTACCCCGAACCCGGCAGTGACGAGTGCGTAAAATTCAGCGGCTGTATGTATGAAGGGCTGTTTGCTGCCTGCGACCAGAAGCGCTCCCTCGAGTGGGTCAAGTCGCACAATATCGTGGCAGCGTTTCCGGACTTGAATTCGCTCGAGCTTCACGACTTGTGCCTGAAGTCAGGAAACAAGACGATCATCGTGACGGTTTACGACACGTGTGGCGATGACGATTGCAACGGCTGCTGTACCCAAAACAAGGGGAATAAGGACGAGTTGATCGATATCGAGAGCTTCACCGACGCGCGCTGGGGCGTCCCGGATGGAGCCATCCAATGGGCGGATCTCGGCCCGACCAAGGGCGGCGGTTGTAACTAACGCCGAGGGCCTTCCCGAGGAAAACGCGAGAAACATCACCTGGATGTTTCATGAAGACGCATCAAAGATACTTATCGAAGTTGGCCCAGCCGTTGGTACTGGCGGCCCAGGCGGGGATTATCGGCTAGACTCGTGGATCAGGTTTCGAGGTCTCAATGCTCGTGATGCTGGCCCCAAGCTTCGATGGTTCGAACGATGCGTATGCGCGTCTCGTGAGGGCCACGGGCATGCTCGCCTACGACTTGAAGTCGCGGCTCAAGGCCGGAGTGTGGGGGGTAGTGCGAGCGTTGGCTGATGCTGACCAAGCGCAAGCGCTGCTACAAAGACTATTGGCGGAGGGACTGCCCGCGTTGAGCGTGCCGTCCGAGGTCGCGCACGATCCCAATCGCCGAATCGTGACCATCCGCGCGATCGAGCTTGGCGGTGACCGCCTGGTGCTACATCTGCGCGAGCGCGAGATGCCGATTCCGTTCGGCGCGCTGACGTGCATCGTGCGCGGCGAGGTGCACACGGGGCAGGTGCCGAGCCGTACGGTCACGCCCAGCAGCGCGACCTTTCGCGCGGTTGCACCGAGCACCGGTGACATGCAACTGTTTCGCGAGTCGGTCTCGGCCGGCAATTTCAACGCCTATGCGGCTGCCGATCTGCACTTCGCGACCGTGCTGTGGGTGGCGCGGCTGGATGCTCGTCACTTCGATTTTTCTGGGCTCGGACTTCCGGGCGAGAGCCCTGCGTCGGATTTGGATCGATTGGTGGACGTCCTGGCGGAGAGCGCAGGCATTCGTGTCGACCGCGGTGTGCGCGCCTCGAGCGTGGTGTCGGCGCTTCAAGGAGGCGGCTCGCGCAACCTGCGCGTTTCGTCGCATGCGCCCGGTTCCAAAGAGTCCCCCACGGATGAGCGTTTCGATCCATATTCTCGCGTGATCGGCGAAGCCGAGCGGCTGCTGGCCCAAGCGCGCAAAGTCGCTTAAGTTCCCGTCCGAGGTTCGGACATGACGGTACACAAGTTGCGCTGGGGCATCCTCAGCACCGGTAAGATCGCACACACCTTTGCGCGATCTTTGGCTGTGTCGGACAGCGGTGAGCTGACGGCGGTAGCAAGCCGCACCCCGGGCGCGGCCGCGTCTTTCGCGGCCGAGTTCGGTATCACGCGCGCTCACGGCAGCTATGAAGCGCTGCTCGCCGATCCGGAGGTGGAAGTCGTGTACATCGCGACTCCGCATCCGTGGCACGCCCATTGGTCGATCGCGGCGGCGCGCGCCAAGAAACACGTGCTGTGCGAAAAGCCGCTCGGCATGAACCACGCCGAGGTCAGCGCGATCGTGCAGGCGGCGCGCGAGAACGACGTGTTCTTGATGGAAGCGTTCATGTACCGTTGCCAGCCGCAGACTCGAGAAGTGTTGCGCCTGCTGCGCTCAGGAGCGCTCGGTCGGGTCAAGGGGATCTACGCCTCGTTCGGCATCGACGGCGCGTACTCGCCCAGTCATCGCGTGTTGAACCGAGAGCTCGGCGGTGGCGGCTTGCTCGATGTCGGCTGCTATCCAGTATCGATGGCGCGCTTGGTGGCGGGCGCCGCGTGTGGTGAATCGTTCGCCGAGCCCCTCGAGTTGCATGCCGTCGGTCACGTGGGGGAGGCCTCGCAGGTGGATGAGTACACCTCGGCCGTCCTCAAATTCCCCGGCGAAATCATGGCCTCTTTGTCCACCGGGGTGCAGCTCTGGCAGGACAACAGCGTGCGCATCTTCGGCTCCGAGGGCCGAATGCACCTGCGTACGCCCTGGCACCCCGCACACGAGTCGGACTTCAGCGAGATCGTCATCGAGCGTCCCAAGCAAGAAGTCGAGGTCATCCGTATCGCCGCGCCGGGCACGCTCTACAGCTACGAGATCGACGCGGTGCGCGCGCAGCTCGAGCAACGCCAAGCCGTCGAGATGAGTTGGGCGGATTCGTTGGGCAACGCGCTCACTCTGGATCGTTGGCGTCGCGCGTTGGGTGTTACGTTTGCGGCTGATAGCGCGAGTACGTAGATGCGGCCGCGCGTGCACAATGTCGTGAGTTATTCGGGCGCGTTGCTCGTGTTTTGGGCCGTGTTCGGCTGGCGCGCACGAGCGGGTGGGGTGTCGTTCAGCGCGGGCTTGGCTGTAGCGCTGTGGAGCGCGCACTTCGTGCGGCGCGGCCTCGAGTCAGCGTTCATCCATCGCTACTCCAAGCCGAGCATTGCTGCCGCCGACTACCTGACGGAGTACGCTTATTATTGGGGATTCGGCGCGTGGATCGCGTGGTCGGTGACGGCACCGACCGAGCGTCCGCCGCTCTTGTCGTTGCAAGTGTTGGGGCTCGCCTGGTTTGTCTTAGCCGAAGCCGGCAACGCGCGTGCTCACTTGATGTTGCGGGCGCTACGCACTCCGGGAGGCCGTGAAAAGCCAATTCCGCGCGGGTTTCTGTTCGAGACCGTGTCGTGCCCGCACTACTTGTTCGAGATCTTGTCTTGGGCTGGCTTCAATCTGGTGACGCAAACTTGGGCCGGGCTCGCGTTCATGCTCGTTGGCGCGGGCATCCTGGGTTCATGGGCTCACACCCGGCACGTCGCGTATCGCAAAGAATTCGACGGCGTCGATGGCCGAGAACTGTATCCCGCGGGACGCCGCGCCTTGCTGCCGTTCGTTTTCTGAGCGCGGCTCACGGAGCCGGCAATTCGTGACACACGGGCGCGTCGTTGAAGCGGCAGAGCTCACGTGCGCGCGCGAATAGCGCGTCCGCATTGCGATCGCTCTGCGGCACCCCGCTACCGGCGCGATACATGGTGGCGAGCGTCGCGCACGCCAGAGACGAATTGTGATCGCACTGGCTGATCCAAACCGTGAGCGCGATCCGTCGATACTTCGAGGCCTTATCGGCATCGGTCACGCCCGCGCTGCCGGTCTCGTAGCTCCGCGCAGCCACGATGCAGGCTTCGGCTTTGCGCTGGTCGCAATGCATCTCGTCGCGCAGCAACTTTTCCTTGGTGGTCGGCAGCGGCAGGAGATCGGCTGCTGGGGGCGGCGCGGGAGGACGCGCGGAAGCAGTTGCCGTGGGCGATGCGGGCGTGGAAGCGCTGGCGGCGGGGACGGTGGGGACTGACTCGCTGCTGCTCGCGGGCACCGCTGCCGCTGCGTTGGCTGAGGGGGATGGCGCGGCAGCTGCAACGGTCGCGCTCGGGGTCCGCGCGGCGATCGACGCTACCGGTCGCAGCGGCATTTCGGCCGAGGGTAAGGGTGCTGTGGCGGGTGCGCGGCCCGAACTCCCGATCGCTGCCAGGGTCCCGGCAGTTCCTCCGACTGCGATGGCCAGCCAGGTTGCGACGCGCGCGCCCATCAGCTCAGCCCTTGGCGTTCGAGCAATGCGTCGACGGTCGGCTTGCGGCCGCGGAAGGCCACGAACAAATCCATCGGGTCGCGGCTGTTTCCCTGGGAAAGCAGGCGATCTTTGAACTCCTGACCGACCGTGCGGGAGAGCAGCCCTTCGGTCTTGAAGCGACCAAAAGCGTCCGCATCCAGCACCTCAGCCCACTTGTAGGAGTAGTAGCCTGCCGCGTAGCCGACGGGGTGACCGAACAAGTGCGAAAAGCTCGCGAGCATCGCGTAATTGTCCGGGAAGGGCGCGACCGCGTACTGGCTCATGATCGCGCGCGCGTAGCGCAGTACGTCGCCGTCCTTCTCCGGCTCGTAGTCGATGTGTAGGGCTAGATCGACGGCCGCGAACCCGAGTTGACGCATCTGCATGCTCGCCGCGCGAAAGGTGCGCGCGGCGTTCATGCGTTCGAGCAGGACCGCGGGGAGCGACGCGCCACTTTCGTAGTGACGCGCGAATAGATCGAGCGCATCGCGCTCCGAACACCAATTCTCCATGATCTGCGAGGGCAGCTCGACGAAGTCTTGCGCCACTCGCGTGCCGGCCAAGCTGCGCACGGGCACGCGGCTCAAGCAGTGATGCAGCAAATGACCGAATTCGTGAAACAGCGTCTCGACGTCTCGGTGCAGCAGCAACGAGGGTTTGCCGCCCGAGGGCGGGCTGGCATTGAGACAAAATACAGCCAAATTCGGCTGTGGAGGCACGCTCGCAATCAAGCCGTGCATCCAAGCGCCGCCGCGCTTGTTCTCGCGCGGGTACAGATCCACGTAAAACGTACCGAGCTCCAGGTTGGCTTCGTCGATGATGCGGTAGGCGCGCACCGCGTTGTCCCACGCGGGGACGCCCTCAAGGCGTTCGATGCGCACCCCGTACAAGCGCTCGGCGACGGTGAACGCGCCCTGCAGCGCGAGTTCTGCCGGAAAATATTCGCGTAGCTCTTCCTCATCCAAAGAGAAGCGCGCCTTGCGCAGCTTCTCCGCGTAGTACGTCACGTCCCAAGGCTGAAGCGCGGGCGCATCAGCGCCCTCGAGCTCGCGGCGGAACGCCAGCAGTTCGCGAGTTTCGCGTTCGAAGGCGGCTTCGGTGCGCTCGCGCAGTTCGTGCACGAAGCGCTGGGCGTCGGCACCCTTCTTGGCCATGCGATCATCGAGCTGGAAGTCGGCAAAGTCACGGAAGCCCAGCAGCGTTGCCTTCTCTTTCCGCAGCTCCAAAATGCGGGCAATGATTGGGCGATTGTCGTGCTTGTCGCTGGTGGCCAGCGTGCTTTGTGCGCGCCAAATGCGCTCGCGCAGCGCGGCATCCGCCGCGTACGTGAGCACAGCCATCAAGCTCGGTGCTTGCAACGTGAAGCGATAGCCGGACTTGCCCTTTTGCTGCGCGCTGTCCCGTGCGGCGGCGCGAGCGGTCTCCGGGAGGCCCGCGAGCGCGGCCTCGTCTTCGATCACGATTTCGAACTCGTTGGTCGAATCCAGCACGTTCTGCGAGAAGCGCGTAGTGATCAGGCTCAGCTCGCTGTCGATGGCCTTGAGCCGAGCTTTCTTTTCGTCGTCCAGCTGCGCGCCGCTGCGTCGAAAATCAGCCAAGGTATTGTCCAAGAGCCGACGCCTCACCGGATCCAGCGCAGCGGCTTCGGGCGTCTTCGAGAACTCGTTCAGTACGCGCCACAAACCGGCATTGAGCGGAATGCTCGAACCAAATGCGCTCACGTCCGGCAGCACCGCGTTGTAGGCGTCGCGTAGCGCGGTCGTCGTGCTGACACTCTCCAGGTGTTCGACCAGCGACATCACCAGCTCCAGCTGTTCCGAGGCGCGTTCGAGCGCGCCGAGCGTCGATTCGTAGCTGAATGGTCCCGCGCTCCCGGCAATTGCGTCGACCGCGGCGTGCGCTTCGGCAAGTCGCGTCCGCACCGCTGGCTCGATGTGCTCTTCACGGATGGCGTCGAAAGGAACGGGAAAGGTCAGGTCGAGGAGCGGGTTTTGCATCGGCCTCCGCAATTTAGCACTATTCTTTCATGCTTCGGAGGCAGCGATGACCGATGCGGTGAGTGAAGGAACGCTCTTGTGGCAGCCCAGCGCGGCTCAGCAAAAACACAGCCGCATGGCGGACTATTTACGTTTCCTGAAGCGTACGCGAGGGCTCGATTTCGCGGACTATGCGCAGTTGTATAACTGGTCCACCGCGGAGCTCGGTGACTTTTGGGCGTCTATTGCCGAGTATTTCAGCGTGCGGTTTCGCTCCAGCGCCACACCGGGCCCGACCGGCGCGCTGCCCGGGGCACACTGGTTCGAAGGTGCGACGATCAACTACGCGGAGCATGCGCTTGCCGTGCGCGACGAGCAGATCGCGCTCGTTTCGCGCAACGAGAGCGGCGAACGCAAGATTTGGACGCGCGCGCAGCTGGCTGATGACGTCGCGCGCGCCCGCGCTGGCTTGCGTCGGCTGGGCGTGGCTGCGGGCGACCGCGTTGTCGGCCTTTTGCCGAATGGGGGCGAAGCGGTGATCGCGTTCTTGGCGACGGTCAGCCTAGGCGCGATCTGGTCGAGCTGCGCGCCTGAGTTCGGCGTCAGCAGCGTGCTCGATCGCTTTCGCCAAATCGAACCGAAAGTGCTCTTTACCGTGACGGGTTACCGCTACGGCGGCAAACAGTTCGAGCGCTTGGCGGAGGTGCAAAAGATCGTCGCTGAACTGCCGAGCTTGTGCGCGACAGTCGTGGTTGGGGCTGATGCGAATGAGCTGCCGCAAGCGCTCTCGTTCGAGTCCTTGCTTGCCGACTACGAACCGCTCTCGTTCGAGCCCGTGCCGTTCGAACACCCGATCTGGATCTTGTATTCGTCGGGCACGACGGGCGCGCCCAAGGCCATCGTTCACGGTCACGGCGGCATGTTGCTCGAGCACCTGAAGGCGCTCGCACTCCACATGGATCTCGGGGAAAAAGACGTCTTCTTTTGGTTCTCCACCACGGGCTGGATGATGTGGAACATGCTCGTCTCTGGGCTGCTCGTCGGCGCCACGACCGTCCTCTACGACGGCAGTCCGGCCCATCCCGGCATGTACGCTCTGTGGAAGCTGGCCGAAGAAGAGCGCATCAGCTACTTCGGAACCAGCGCGCCCTATCTACTCGCGTGTCAAAAGGCTGGCATTGAACCCGGCAACCACCACGATTTGAGCGCCATTCGCGGCTTGGGTTCGACGGGCGCGCCGCTGCCCGCGGCAGGCTTCGGTTGGGTTTACGAGCACGTCTCGCAACAACTCTTGCTCGGCTCAGTCAGCGGCGGCAGTGACGTGTGCACGGCGTTCTTGCTCTCATGCCCACTCTTGCCGGTACGCGCCGGAGAGATCCAATGTCGTGGTCTTGGTGCGAAGGTCGAAGCCTTCGACGCGGCCGGCCAGAGTGTGACCGGTGAAGTTGGCGAACTGGTGCTGACCGCGCCGTTCCCGGCGATGCCCGTGTGTTTCTGGGGCGACGCGAACGGCGCTCGCTTCAAAGATAGCTATTTCTCGACTTATCCGGGCGTCTGGCGTCACGGCGACTGGCTCAAACTCACGCCCAGTGGCTCCGCGGTGATCTACGGCCGCTCCGATTCCACGCTCAACCGCGGCGGCGTGCGCATGGGCACGAGCGAATTCTATCGCGTCGTCGAACAAATCCCCGAAGTTTCCGACAGCTTGGTCGTCGACACCGGCTCACTCGCGGACGCAAACGGCACGCTCTATCTCTTCATCGTCCTCGCGCCCGGCGCCACGCTCGACACCACACTACGCCGCCGCATCGAAAGCGAAGTCCGCCGCGAACTCTCCCCGCGCCACGTCCCAGATCGAATCCTCAGCGTGCCCGCCGTACCGCGCACGCTGAACGGCAAGAAAATGGAAATCCCCATCAAACGCCTCCTCCTCGGCGCCGCCCCCGAAACCGTCGCCAGCCGCGATACCCTCGCCAACCCCGCCGCCCTAGACGACTTCGCCGCCCTCGCAAACCAACTGCGTAACACTTGAGGGTGAATGGGCGCTCGCGATCCAGCAGCGCACCTCGAGCTGCGCCCATGTTCCCGGCTCAAGAACGGCTCCCAGAGGAGAGACCGCCAAGCCGCCAAGTCCGCTTCACGTCCCGGAGCCCGCGGCATCCACCGGTGCTCACGATGAAATTGGGGTCCGCTGAACACGTCGCATTGCGTCGTGATCTACAAACTGCAATTGGGGTTCGCTGAACACGTCCCATTGGTCATGATCTACGACTGACGGGATTGTACTTAGCGACCCCCCAATCCTCTTGGCGCTCTCCCTTGGCGGCTTGGCGGCTTGGCGGTTCAAACCTCAGGGAGCCGTTCATTGCGTGGAACCGCGCGGGCCGTGGGTTGCGATGCTGGGTTGCGAGCGCCCCCCTAATGAAGAGACGGGCACGGGCACGGGCACGGGCACGTTTACGTTTGGGATTGGGATTGGGAGCAGAGTTTGGTTAGGCGGGCCTTCGCGATGCGGTGGGCGAGGGGGCTTTGGTCGATGCCGAGCCAGGGGCGGGAGAGGCGTTCGGCGGCGGCGAGCGTGGTGCCGGAGCCGTGCATGGGGTCGAGAACGAGGCTGGTTTCGTGCGTCGATGCACGGATGATTCGCTCTAGGAGGGATTCGGGTTTTTGGGTGGGGTAGCCGGTGGCTTCTTTGATCAGCGGCGTGTTGGCGCGCATCGAGGGGCAATCGGTCCAGACGCTGCCGATGCGGCGACCGAGGTCGGCGTAGTAGCGGTAGGTTTTGCCGGAGACGACGCGGTCTCGATATTGGCGGCCGTCAGCGTCGACGTTTTTGAAGTGCATCCGCAGGCTGGTTTCGGCGTGGCGTTCGCGGAGTGCGGGATCGTCGCCGTTCCAAATCATTTCGCGGCCGCGCGCGTAGATCAGGATGGTTTGATGGGTGACGCTCGGGCCTGAGCGGCGTTTGCCGCCGTTGCCGGGGACCCAGATCACTTCGCCTTGAAAGGCGCTGCGTCCGAACACGCGATCGCTCAGCACTTTTGCGTCGTGCACGGCGCGGTGATCGAGGTGCAGCCACAAGCTGCCGTTTGGGCTCAGCGCGTCGCGCACCGCGACCAAGCGCGGTTCGAGCATGGCCAAGAAAGCATCGAGTCCGCCCCAGGCGTCTTTGTACGCGAGTTCGCCGGAGACGCGTTCGCCCTTCTTTTGGCGGGCTCCGCGCTCACCGCCCGCGTTGAACGGCGGATCCATGTACGCCAGATCGACGTGGCCGTGCAGTTTGCGATCGAGTTCAGCGAGCTGTATCAAGCAGTCGCCGCGAAGCAATTGGCCGCGTCCGACGCGGACGCTAGAAGCCACGCTTGGGTTCCGTCAGTTCAGCGCTCAAGCGCTCGTTCAGCTCGAAGGGGTCGTCTTTGCCGATCTCGTCCCAGTCTCGCGCTTCGAGCGGTCGCACGGGTGAGTTCGGTGGGAGCCACTGCCAGCGTGGGCCGCCACCGCTGCAACCTGCGACGCCTTCGTCCGGCGCGCAAGCGATGCGCAGGTGCACGTGATCGTCGTGGCGCAAGCTGTCGCTCGGTTCGAGCATCACGGTTTCGGCCTGCCAAATCAGTGAGTCCGGCTCGCCGAGGGCGCGCGCGTGGTCGATCAGCAACGCCTCGATTTCGTGGCACACGAACATGAACTGCACGCCGATTTCAGGCGAGGTGAGCAGTGAGCGCAGCAAGAGCCATTCGCGGTCGACGTCGATGCGGACGTAATCGGTGCTGCCATCGACGCGCGCGAGGCCGTCGCCTTCGAAACGCACGAAGCCGGGGCTTTGCACCGAGACACCCGCGGGAGTGGTGACCAAGAACAGCAGATCGACGTCGCGACCGCTGCGGTGTGAGTCGTGACCCGGAATGCGTCCGCCGGTTTTTGCCGACAAATCGCCAATCGAGAGGGGCGCTCCGCCCGGTGCGCGCTTGGCGACGTCCAGAGCGGCGTTCTCGAGCGCGCGCACCAACCGTGGGCTGCCGAAATAGTGCGAGCTTTGCGGCCGAAAGCGCACGAAGCCGGGACCGCGCACGGGCAACTCTGTGGACTCGGTGAGCACGCCGCGATTGGGCACGCCGACCGTGCCATGCAAGCCGGGGGCGAGCGGCGTCGGCGTGTTGAAGCAGCCGGTCAGCGCAACGGCAAAGAGGAAGCTCAGCGCTCTCACGCGGTACGCTCGGGGATCCATGCCCGAATTCCTTCAGCGATGGCGCTGAAGGCTTGATGTGAAGCTAGCCCATCAGCCAAGTCGAGCTTGGTGTCGCGCACGGTCAGATAGCCGTGGTCGATGAAGGCTTGAAATGCGTTTTGCAGGATGGTTTTGCTTACGGCTTCCGCGCGTTCGATCGCGCCTTCCAAGAACAGCCGATGTCCCAGCGAGAGCGCCTTCTTGGTTAGCTCTTTTTCAGCCATGGGCGACTTTTCGAGCAATTCCAAGGCGCGCGCGGCCACGTAGTAGCCCTCGATGAAATTCTGCAAGATCGAAGCGTACGCGCGCAGCCAGGTGTGGCCGTCCCAGCCGTCGTGACCGGGACCTTGCGCGAGCTGTTCACCGTTTTGAATCACTTCACCCGCGTCCGCCATGGCGCGCACGGTGTCTTCGAAAATGGCTTCGAACGGGGCGTCAGCGCGGAAACGGAACTCGAACTTGAACAGCTTGGACAGCGCTTGTACGCGATCGCGCACCCAGCTCGCAGACGCCTGCGCAGGGTGCGGATTCGCGGATTCCTGAGGCGCGGTGAGCAGCGCCATGGCGACCAATGCGCGCTCCACGAAGAAGTGGACGATGATGTTCTTGGACGTGTCGAGCGAGAGCCGCTTGTTGCGTAGCACGCTGTAAGTCGCGCCGGGGCCCGTTTGTTTGCCGGACGCCGTTGGGTCCTCCAGGAATTGGATTTCCACGAGGTCGGCGTCGATGAACATCTGACAGGCTTCGCGCAGCGCTTCGGGGCGTAGCGCGCCGGAGGGCGTGCGCAAGAGTTGGCTCGCGCGCGCACCCAGGCCCTCGGCGACCGACAGCAATTTGCTGCAATAATCGACGAGCTCGGCGTGACCGATGCCGCGCTGCTCGTGCGAGAGCAAGCTGAGCGCGGTCAGCGCGCCGGGAGTGACGGCGGTCACGCGGTTGATCTCATCCATCACGCGATTGCCGAGGCGCGTGACCAAGGTGCGACGCTTGGCCGGCGTCAGCGTGCCGTCAGCGGGTAGCTGCAGCTCTTTGCGCAGCTCCGCGAAGGTGAGGATTTGCCCGACCTGCATGTTGATCGTGCCGTAGCGGTGCCGCAAAAGTTCGCTGCTCTTGAGTAGGCCAGCTGCGTCTTCCTTGGTCTTTTCGGCGCCGCGCAGCTCTCGCTCGTAACCTTGCGCTTCAATCACCCGTTCGTAGCCGATGCTGATCGGGACGAAGAAGCACTCCTGATCGGGGATGGCCAATGCGGCATCCGCGACCATGTTCAGCAAGCCGAATTTGGGTGCGAGCAGCTTGCCGGTGCGGCTGCGGCCGCCTTCTAGGAAGAGCTCGACGGGATAGCCGCTGCGCAAGAGCCGGCGCACGTACGCATCGACCACCGCGGCGTACAGGCGATCGCCGCGGAACGAGCGGCGAATGAAGAACGCGCCGCCGCGTCGGAACACGGCGCCCATGGGGAAGAAGTTCAAATTGTCGCCGGCGGCGATGACCGGCAGCGGCAAATTATGCTGATTGAAGATGTAACTCAGAATCAGATAATCGATGTGGCTCTTGTGGCTCGGCAGCAACACGAGCACGCCAGCCTTGGCGGCGTTGCGCAGGCGCTCGATGTCGCTCTTGTTGTACTCGATGCCGGCGTAGATGCGCGTGAAGACCCGCTCGAAGATCACCTCCAGCGCCTTGATCGTGGTGCGATCGGGCGTGGCTTGCAGTTCGCGCAGCATCTCGAGCGCGCGCTGACGGAGCATGTATTTGTCCGTGCGCTCGTCGGCCAAGTCGTCGATCACGGCGCGCATCTTGGGGCTGCGGATGATCTCTTGGCGCACGCGCTCGGGCGGCTTTTCGGCGGGGCCGGTCACGCTGCGCCGTTCGCGCTCGAGGCGCCCCAAGACCGCGTACGTCAATCGCCGAACCAGCACCGGGTCGGGGCTGCCGGGATTGTCAGCCAAGAACGACGCGAGCTCGATGGGCTCGCCCAGTTTCAGCTCGACGTGTTTGTAGTTGTACAAAAACTGGGCAACCGTGCGCAGCGGGCTCGGCCATTCGCGCGGTCCCAAAATGAAATCAAAGGGCTCTGTTCCGCGCGAGTCGGGGAATTTGGTCCACACGAACACCTGCGGCACGAGCAAAATGGGCCGTTCGCGCTTGCGCTGCAGTTGGAACAGCGTGCGCACCAGACCATCCCCCTCTTGCAGGCCGCGGCCACCACTGGCACCCGCCGCAACATCCAGCATGCCCGGAGGACGCTTGAGGAAGAGCGCGGCAGAGCCGCCGCGCTCCAGCGCGTCCTCCAGCTCGACGGAGCGCGAGATGTTTTTGGGCGGCAGGATCGCGTTCAGCCAACCCTTGCCCATGGGGTTCAAGATCCACAACCCGAGATCGTTGACGAAGCGGATCTGCGGCAAGCGATGGCGCTTGGTCAGGTAGTCCAGGGCCAGGAAGTCGATGAAGTTGAGGTTGCGCAGAACGTAGACAATCGAGCCTTCGGCGGCCAGCTCCTTCACCGAGCGCACCCAGGCTTCGTCGACTTGAATCTGCTCGAAGAACTGGCGGTAAACCGCGCGCAGTGCCGGGTTTGGCTCGTACGGGCGGGTCAGTTCACGTTTCGTCATCGACACTGGCGCTTGCGAAAGTGGGCTCGGGGAGAGGTATGGACGATCATATACTTGCTCGGCGCTAGCGGCGCGAGTAGTCGATGGCGGTCTTCATGATCGAGCGACGGTTCTCTCGCGTGGCCCTGGCCCTGGCCCCGGCTTGGCTGCTGCCTGACATGGCCAATGCTCGCTCCCGGTTCATGGCGCACTGCGTATCGGTTCGTGTGGGCTCGGTCACGGTGATTGCCGCTGGGGCACTCTGCAGCTTAGGACTCGTGGGCTGCAAGAAGAAGCCCCCTCCGCCACCTGCGTCGGCCCCCGCTGCCCAGCCGGATTCGCGGCAAGACAGCCCGGAAATCAGCGAGAGTGCCGCTCCGTTGCCTCCGTCTCCAGGGCCGGGAACAGCAGCAATCCCGGCGCGCTGCCACGAATTGCCGCAAGCAGCCCCATTTCGCATTGGAGAGCTCGTGGCGCCGCGCGCGGACAGTCCAGAAGATGGCGGTCCCGACGACGACGACGAGGTTCCCGACCCGTACGCCGTGGAGCTCGGACCGGCTCGAGCCGATCAAGACGGCTTCACGCTGAGCGCACTGCGGTCCATCAAACGACAAACGCACGCCCTGATTGCGGTGGTCGCCCCAGACGCCGCTTCGGGCAAGTTGATCGATCTGGGCGTCGTCCATGGCGATCCCGATCCGCCGCTTTTCGTCGCTGGGAAGAAAGATTTGTGGCTCGTCACCCCGGACACGGACGCCGGCGGCGGCATGCTGCGAGTGGGCGTGATTCACGAGCCGCGCGGTAGCGCCCAAGTGACCTGGGGACCGGAAATCACGGGCGTGCGGCGCGATTCGACGCTTGCGTTGGAAGCGTCGGGCGAACACGCCCTGCTCGCCTACGCCGCCGAGGCGGCCGGCAAGATTCGAGTCTTCGGCGTGCTGCTCGATCCGAGCAACCCAAAACAAAAGCTCAGCCCCGAGCCGCTCAGCGCAGCGGGGGCCGACGTCGACTCGCCGCGCCTCGCGGTGCGCAACGGCGGCTACTGGTTGGCGGTGGCGCGCTCGCTCGATGCGCCGAAGACCAAGGCCAAACCCGCTGCCGACGCAGGCGCTGCGGTGGTGGAAGAGGAGTCATTGCTCGACATCGGCACGCGCCGCATCGAGGTGACCAAGCTCGACGCGCAGGGTAAAGCCGTTTCATCGGCATTGGTCGTGACCGCGCCGGGCGCGCGCCCGATGAGCTTCGAGCTCGCCTCGGTCGCCGACGGTAGCGCGTACATCGGTTTTCGCGGCGATGATTCGACGCCCGGCGCGTCGGGCGGCGCGCTACAGCTGGTGCACGTCAAGCTCGACGGCAGTTTCGAGAAGCTCGAGCTCAGCGGCGAGACGAACGGCGCGGGCACCCCCTCACTCTTGAGCGACGCGAGCGTGCCGGGCGGACTTTGGCTCAGCGCCGCGGGTGAGAATGGCGGCACGATTTTCGGCCGCGTGCGCGACAAGAGCGCGCTATCGGCGGATAGCGTAGTGCGCGGTGGCGACCTGATCGCGGCGCGCGAAGGTAAGCTGCTCGTGGCGCGCTCCAAAGGCACCGCGGCGGAGCTCAGCCTGCTGACCTGCGACGAGTGAACTTGCTCATTTGACGAGCAACGGCCCTGGCACGATATCGAGCGCGCCGAGTTCGCCGCGCCAGTCGATGCCGAGCTGTGCCGAGAGCGTCGATGCCAGCTTGTGTCCGAAGCAGCGAGCCACGATTTCACAGCTCAAGTCGAGCCCGAGCGCGCTCTTGCTCGCCGTAAAGACCTTGCCGGAGACGCACAGTCCGTCGCGCGAGTTGAGCCGCAGTTTGGGATAGGCCGAGGCCATCTGGCTGGCGAGTTCGGGACTCACGGCGACCTTTTCCTCGGTGAGTAGGCCGGCCTGCGCCAACAGCCAAACCCCGTTGCCGAGCGCACCCACGAACTGTGCGCCGTGCGCCGCTCGCGACAGCCACCCCAAGAACTCGGCATCTTCCGCGGCGTGGCGCGCGCCGTAACCCCCAGGGATGATTAAGCACTCAGCGCCGACATGTTCGGATGCGCCGTGTGTGGCCTCGAGCGAGAGCGCGCTGCGAGTCGCCACGCGGCCTGGGCTCTTGGCCACCAGATCGATCTTGAACGGCTGAAAATTCCATTGCCGGCCTGCGCCGGAGAGCACGCTGACAGGACCGCTCACATCGAGCAGTTCGACTTCGTCGAAGAGCGCGATCGCCGTCGCGTAGGGCTTGGTGCGCATGGCCTACAGCTCGAGTAGCGTGCTGCCCGTGGTCTTGCGGCTCTCGAGCGCGCGATGCGCGGCTTGGGCATCCGCCAAGGGAAACCGCTGACCGATTTCGATCGCGAGGCCGTCACGAATGGCTTGGAAAAGCGAGCTTGCGCTGGACAGCAGGGCCTCGCGCGTCGCTACGTAGCTGAACAGCGTCGGGCGCGTCACGTACAGCGAGCCCTTTTGCGCGAGCAGGGCCAGATCGAACGGCTCTGGTTTGCCCGAAGCGTTGCCGAAGCTGACCATCATGCCGCGCGGTTCGAGGCAATCGAGCGAGTTGAGGAACGTGCTCTTGCCGATCGAGTCGAACACCACGGGCACACCTTGCCCGTTCGTGAGCTCACGCACGCGCGTCGAGAAATTCTCGCCGTCGAGCACGATCACGTCGCTGCAGCCGTGCGCGAGTGCCAGTTCGCGCTTGGCGTCGGAGCCAACGGTGCCAATCACGCGCGCGCCGAGCTTGTTCAGCCACTGACACGCGATCAGGCCGACTCCGCCCGCAGCCGCATGGAACAGCACGGTTTGACCCTGGACCACGGGAAAGGTGCGGTGGATCAAAAACTCCGCCGTCATGCCCTTGAGTAGCGCGGCCGCCGCGACATCATCGGAAACATCGTCGGGTAGGGGCACCAAGCGATCCGCAGGCACCACGCGCGCTTCCGAGTAGCTGGCCGGCGCGCCGGCTCCGGCGTAGGCCACACGTTCACCGACGCGAATGCACGTCACACCGGGGCCTACTTGCTCGACCACGCCAGCGGCCTCGGAACCCAGGCCTGAAGGCAAAGGCAGCGGATACAGTCCACTCCGGTGATAGGTATCGATGAAGTTCACGCCGATTGCGCGGTGACGAACCAGGGCGTCCCCGGCTTTCAGCTCCGGGATCGTGATCTCCGAGAGCTCGAGGACTTCTGGACCGCCGGTTCGAGTGAAACGAATGGCGCGTGTCATCTGCTGTCGCAGGGTAGCTTCTGTGGTATCCCAAAGAAAGCTCCCATGTCGTCCGATCCAGGCTTCGAGGTCAAGCCGACGTCCACCCCTCTGCCGGCCGCCGAGCGTGCAAAGCTGATGAAAGATCTCGGCTTTGGCCGCGTGTTCACCGAGCACATGGTGACCATTCCGTATCGGGCACCGGAGGGTTGGGGCAAAGGCCTACTCTCCCCGTACGCGCCGATTTCGCTCGATCCAGCCGCGTCGGTCCTTCACTACGGCCAGGCGATTTTCGAAGGTTTCAAGGCCTACCGTCAGCCAGACGGAGGCATTGCAACGTTTCGCCCCGCTGCCAACGGACAGCGTTTCAACAATTCCGCCGCACGCCTGGCGATGCCGGCGCTGCCCGTGGAGCGCTTCGTCGAAGCTGCAGATTTGCTGATTCGCCAGGAGCGCGATTGGGTGCCGCCGAACGCGGGCGAGAGCTTGTATCTGCGCCCGTTGATGATCGCCACCGAAGCCGCGCTCGGTGTCCGTCCAGCCAAGGAGTACCTGTTCTTGCTCTTCGGTTCGCCGTCGGGCGCGTACTTCCCGCAGGGCGTGAAACCGCTCACCGTCTGGCTGAGCAAAGAGTACGTGCGCGCCGCCCCCGGCGGAACGGGCGAGGCGAAGTGCGCTGGCAACTACGCCGCGAGCTTGGTCGCGCAACAACAAGCGCTCGACGCCGGTTGCCAACAAGTGGTCTGGCTCGACTCGGTTCACAAACGCTTCGTCGAAGAAATGGGGGGAATGAACCTGTTCTTCGTGTACAAGGACGGCGACACGTCGCGTCTGGTGACGCCCAAGCTCACCGGCACGCTCCTCCCTGGTATTACCCGCGACAGCTTGCTCACGATCGCCGCCGATCTCGGCTACATCGGTGAAGAAGCCACGATCAGCATCGATGACTGGGATCGTGACTTGAAGAGCGGTGTGCTCACCGAGGTGTTCGCGTGCGGCACCGCCGCCGTCATCACTCCCGTGGGTGAAGTGAAGTTCGACGGCGGCAGCTGGCAGGTCAACAACGGCCAGACCGGCCCCGTCGCACAACGTCTGCGCGACGCTTTGCTTGCCATTCAGCACGGCACTGCGCCCGACACGCACGGCTTCATGCATCGCGTCTTGTGAGAGCCGGGGGGCGCGGACGCGACGGTTTTGCGCGTTGCGCCTGGACCCGTCAAAAGTCGAGGCCATACGCGCGCAGCGCCTCTTGGAATTCGGGATCGTCGAGTGAAACAGGCGCCAGGTATTGACCCGCGTGCGATCGTCGCCATGTGTCGTGGCCGCCGAGCGGCGCAAATTCGTAGCGGTAGAAGTCCGCGCGGATGAAATGCGGGGGACGGGTGGGGAACGGATTTTCGGAGAACAGTGCCAGCACTGCGTCGTCGCCCCGGAGCAGTTTGTGCGTCAACGAGAGGAACCAGCGACGTTGGTACTCGGGCGAGAGCGGGACGAACCAGAGCTGCCAATCGAGCCGGTAGTGATAGGGCGTGATCCAGCAGGGCGCGCGATCCACGCGGCCCGGCTTACAGGGGAGTTGGTATTCTTTCCAGACGCTGTTTGCGTCGAGCGTCGTCGAGTTCGTGCCTTCGATGATCACTTCGTAGCGCTCGCGGCTCACGCTGCCGAACGCGCCGTACGTGTTCACCAGGTTGAAGGGGTCGAACGAGGCGTTCATCGCTTGGCGGGGTGACAACAAATTCATGATCGGGTTGAGGCTCAACGTGCCGATCACGAGCGCGAGCGCGATGCTCACGACACGACGCGCGCGCGATCGGGTTACCTCGGATAGCGACGCAACGCGCTGCCGCACGCTCTCGTGCCGCTTGGCCGGCACGAGGCGCAGCAGCGCGTGGTCGTCGAAGCAGGCGAAGGCAATGACCAATGTCAGCCAATTCAAGAACGACAGATTGCCGCTCAGGATCAGGATCGTCTGAAACGCGATGATCAGGCCGCCGGCGAGCAGTCGCGCGGGCCGTGGACCGAACACGCCGAACGGCGCAATCACTTCGACCAAGTGATTGAACAGCGTGCCGAGCTTGTGAAACCAGAGCGGCGCTGCGTGAAACAGGTGGCTGAGCGGACCCGGGTTGGGTTGGGTTTCGTAGTGGTAGGCCAGACACGTCAAGTTCGTCCAACACTCGTCGCCGCGCAGTTTGATCAAACCCGCGCCGAACATGATTCGAAACGACAACCAGCGAAATAGCACCACCACGATCGCCGACGGTGGCGACTTCGCGTCCAGCTCGCGCGGCCGCAGCGCGGGCGCGAGAAAGATGGCCAAGAATCCGGTTTCGCACAAAAGCGAATCCCAGCCGTAGCCGTAGAAGATTTGCCCGACGTGCGAGAACGAGAGGTACAGGGCCCAGAGCACGGCCAAGAGCGGCGCATTCGACCAGCCCGCGAGCATCGCGAGTCCGCCGAGCAAGCCCAACCAGGCGCAGCCCTGCAGCCAAGCGTCACTCGTGGACAACCAGAACAGGCTCGGCAGCTGCCAGAAGCCAGCGGATCGCGAATGCAACACCGTGCTCACGCGATCGAGATATTCGGTCGCCGGTAAGATCCCATGCGCGCCGATCAGCGCGGGTCCCTGACGCACCAAGATCAAGAACGCCGACGCGTAGATCACCCCTAGGCCGCGCAAGAGCGCAACGCGGACCAACCAAAACGAATGCCTGACACGAAACGGAAGCACGCCCAAACCCGCGGCGATCGTAACTCGCCAATGCGCGATCCCGCACCCGGGGTGCAGGTCAAAAGTGACCGCACCCGGGGTGAGGTCACTTTTGACCCACCGAGGCCTGCCCGGGCGGAAGTTGGGTTCAAAGTTGAGCGCAACAGCGCTGTGGCTAGCGCAGGTACAGTTCGAGCCGCGGAGCTTGTCCTTCGGCGAGGCCGGTGCTGAAGGTGGCGCCGGGTCCGTCACTGCCGCTGGCGATGACGGCCATGCCGAAGTCACGTTCCGGATTTTCAGCGGCGAAGCGCACGAGCTCACTGACGTCGAGGCGCAGTTCGCGCGGCGGCGACGCAGTGACTCGCGCGCGAGCATAGGGAGGGGCGAGGTTCGGTTTGTCGGACCAGGATCGCAGCGTGGGCGGCTGCCAATCCGCGCTGATGCGCCAGGCTTCGACGATCACTGGCGAGTCGCTGCTGGCGCTCCCTTCACGCGCGGACAGGGTGAGGAACGCCTGCCGAGGGACGCCGTGGGTGCGCCAGTCGTTCGAGAACTTCAGGTAGAGCGCGCTTCGCCCCAGTGGGCCACCGAAGCGGATTTCACCGCTCACGCCGGTTGCTTGCCGATCGCTCGATACGAACGCTATGCGGATTGGCGTGCTTACGAGCCGCAACTGGGCAAGCGCTGCGTTCGAGTCGCGATTGGGGCGAGCGCAACTGCTCGAACCGGATGCGACGCCCACCACCAAGGCAATGAGCGCGAGCAGGGGCCGCGTGCTCATGATTTTCTCCCGCGCCGGCGCGAGAGCAGGATTTCGGCCGCGGTCGCGGTGCGCCCCGGGGGACGATTCGAGCGGGGAGCGCTGGGCGGGCTGCTGATTCGAGGGGCGCCGGGTTGGGGAGGGGGTTGCGAGGGACGCGCAAAATGCGGCACGTCCGCCGGCGGTACCGTCGGCGCTGGGCGGGTGACTTCGTTGCGCGCTTTGGCTTGGCGAAGTGCGTCCAGACTCGGCTGTGAGGCGCCTTTGGCCGGGCGCGTGGGCGTGCGCTTTCGCGTTCGCGCTGCGGACAACCAGCCGACCACCGCGCTCGATGCGTGGAACACGAAATCGGGCACCGCCAAGCGTCGACTCGCGACGCCCAGCAGCAAACAACCGGCGCACAGCACGACCAACCATCTGCTCAGATTTTGATACGCGAAGCGCAGGGCGTCGCGATCCGAAAAAATCCCAGCCAAAGTATCGCGCACCTTGCCACCGGTGACGCGGGTGATCTGACGGAGCAGGCCGCGATCGCTGCCCGAGGGCCGGAGCTCTTCGCCGGCGGAGAGCGCGGCGGCGGTGGTTCCTAGCGCTTCGTTACTCAGCTCGTCGATCGCGGTCGCTACGTACGCGCCAGGGCGAGACAACGGCAAGCTGCCCGCGTATGAACCCGCGCCGGCCGCCTCCAGCGGCACCGTGGCCGAAAATCCATCCGGGCCGGCGACGCGTACTTCGATGCGTCGGAAATTCTCGGCGTGTCCGTGGTCGTCGAGCACGCTTGCACGCAGTCGGAGTTCGCCGCCCAATGTGTCGGCTTCGACCCGCACGCGCGGATTGTCTGCGCGCCTCGAGAGATCTCGGCCCAATTGCCCAAATAGGCGATCGGCGCCATCCCAGCCCGTCCAGGCAACGCCCCAGCGATCCTTGTAGTCACTGCTGAACACCGCCGAGCGACCGATGCCTGCGGACCAAGTGGCGAGGATCGGATCTCCCTCGGGGCCGCTCAGGTGAACCTGGGCGCGTCCCTTGGGTAGCGTGACGACGTAGCCCTTGAGCGCCGGGGCACTCGTGAAGTCGATGCCGCGCGTAGCTGGTCCCGGGTTTGCCAATTGTGGTCGGAAACTGAGTTCGTTGATCGAGCTGCGCGCGGCCAGGATTGTCTCTTGGGCGAACACCGCGGGCAGGCGACTCGCGTCTTCGATCAGGTAGAAGCGGCCGTCACCGAGCTTGCTCATGTGCTCGAGCGCAGAGACGTCCGAGCCCTTGCCCAGAGCGACCACGCTGGTCGTGATACCGCGCGCCTTCCCGGAGCTGACCAAGGCAAAGGCATTGCTTCGCTCTTCGGCGTCATTGCCATCCGAGAAAAGCAACAGGTGCTTGAGTTGCACGTGCTCTTTGGCGAGCGCTTTGAAGCCGGTTTCGAGCGCCAAGTCCACATAGATCCCGCCGCCGCCCGGGCCCACGCCGCGGATTGCGCTGGCGATCTTGGGTTTATCGAGCACAGGTCCGAGTGGCACGGTCCACTTCACGGCGGTGTCGACGTGCATCACGCCCAAGCGGTCGCCCGCGCCGAGCAGCTCGGCGCTGCGCACGGCGGCCTCATTGGCCAGCTCCAATTTGGTGTTCGAGCCGGCGCTGAGCGCCATCGAGCCGGAGTAGTCGACCGCGATCACCTCGGCGAGGCTTGCTCGGCGGCGTTCCTGCTTCAGATCGAACGAGACTGGGCTCACGTCTTCCACCGGAGTTTTGCCGAAACCGCCCGGACCGAGTGAATGATCGCCGCCCATCAGCAGCAGGCCGCCGCCCAGATCGCGTACGTACGAGGCGAACGCGGCGAGCTGAGAGGCAGAGAGCTCGCTGGCCGAGATGTCGCTGAGCACGATCAAGTCGTAGGCCGCCAGCTCGCCGAGATCTGCTGGGATGCCGCTCAGGCCCGCCACCTGGACCTTGAACGCTGCGCCTTCGAGCGAATGCTGGAGGCCTTTGGCGAGCGGTGGATCGCGCTCCAAAATCAACGCGATGGCTTCACCGCGCACGCGAACGAACGCTGAGCCGGAATTGTCTTCGTGGGCTTGATCGAGTTGGGCATCGAGCGCGCTGATCTCCACGTCATAGCGATGAAATCCAGGATCCCCCGCGACTTCGCGTAAATGCAGTACGTCTTCGCCTGCGGCGATCTTGGCTTGGCCTTTGCGGATCAGCTGACCGTCGCGGAACACTCGAAGTTCGACGTCCGCGGCAGAGGTGGATTCCGTGACGACGCGCAGGTCGAGCGCTTCACCGGCGTTCGCCCGCGGTGCCGTGCGCACGGACGAAATGCGCACGTCTGGTACCTTGGCTTGGTCGAGCGGTACGACATCGACGGCTACGCCCGCCGCGACGGCTGCCGCGGCCGCGCTCAGCGTATCACCCCGGGTGGCGACGCCATCGCTCAGAATCACGATTCGCGCGGCCGCATCTACGGGCACTTCACCGAGCGCGCGTCGCAACGCGGCACCGATGTCGGTGCCGTCGCGGCCGATTTCGGCCCGTTGTGGCGCCGGCAAAATCGAGTGCTCGCGCAGCGGATCTTCCACCGCGGCGCTGGCGCCGAACGCAATCGTGCCGATTCGGTCGTGCTCGCGCATGCCGATCTCCGCGACGCGCAGCTCACTCCCGATGCGCGCGTCGGCGCCGGGCACGAGATCGATGCTGCGGCTGCGATCGATGGCCACGATCACCGCCATCCGATCCAGAGGCCGGCCGAGCTCGACGCCGATCAGCGCGTACGCGGCACACAGCGCAGCACCGCCGAGCAGCACGGTCTGCAGTGCACGCCGCACCCGGTGTTGGCGTACCGACAAGCGTGCCAAGCGCGCCAGAATGAACCAAACCACGGCCGCCGCAGGCAACGCCAAGAGCGGACGCTCGAAACGGACGTACGGCAGATAAAACGAGGGCAGGCGGCCCAAGGCGATGAGCGCGAACGGCAGCGCGGCAAAAACGCGCAGCGTGTGACGTAGAACTGTCACCGCGACGCCCCGCTGGCGCGTTCAGCGACCCGGTCCGGAGGGAGGGGGAACGTCGGCGCGAGCGCGGGCAGCCGAGGTTTGCGGGTGACCCACCACACATCCAGCGCGATCAATAGCAGCGAGAGAGCAGCCAGCAGCCAGGACCAGTCAGTCACGGCGCTGGTGAGCTCGGTCGCGGTGCGCGCAGGCAGTGGTTGACCTTGCCGCGCTGGCAGCTCGCGCGGCCGCAAATCACTCTCGCGCTCACTCGTCAGGTTCGCCGCGAACAGCGCGCTGCCCGGGCTTTTTCCACCATAGCTCGCGAAGTAGAAGCCGGCGCGAGTCAGGTTGGGCACGACGCACAGTCCGTCGCGCGCCGAGAGCTTTTGACGACTCCCGCTGGGGCTCTCCAATTCGACTTCGCCTACATCGGTTGGGACTCGCAAGCTATAGGCCTCGCCGACTCGACCTGGGGCCTCCGCGCCCCGCATGCGGTGGCTTCGCGCCAGCTCGACCACGTTGCGCATGAAGAGAACGAACGAGGCCTTCAGCGGCCAATTGCTTTCACCGACCTCGAAGCCGACCACGGTGACACTGCGGCCTGGGTTCGAGGCGTCCGCGATCAGCGTGCCGTCCCGGCTCTGTACCAGCGCGGCCTGCGGCGTGTCGGTTTCCAGTCGGTGGGCAGCGCGCAGATCGACGCCATCGAGCGACAGAAAGCGCAGCCGCGGGTCGACTTCTGCCCAGGAGGTGAGCACAGGTGCTGAAAGCTTGGCGCCGACCAGCGCCGTGCCGCATGGGCCCGGAGGAGGATCGAGGATCAGCAGATCTCCGCCGGGGACGCTGCTTGGGCACGCGCCGCTTAGCACGACTAGTGCGTCGCGCGGCACTCCGGCGTTGGGTAGCCCGGCAAGCGAGCTGCCGAGCAGCTCGACGTTGGGGTCGGAGGCCAGAGCGCGTGCCACCCAGGGGCTGCTCTGGGGGGGGGCCATCACCACAGTGAGCTTGGCGCCGCTCGGGACGCGACCATAGGCGCGGTCATCGCTGACCAGCGCATCGTGCGGCGAAAGTTCGACAATCAAGCCGGCCCCGACGTCCCCGCGGGCGGGCTCGAACCCGAGCACGACCGGGGCACGCTCGCCCGGGCCGAGGTCGATACGCCGTGACGCAAGCGGTTGCACGACGTTGCGCATGCTGAGCGTGACGTACAGGCTGCGCGGCGTCAGCCCGAAGTTCTGCACCACGGCGAACGCCTGCACTTGTTCGCGGTGGCTGGTCGGGTCGTCGCTGCTCGCGATATCGAGGCGCACGATGCCCGCGTTGTCGACTGGGTTGCCGATGCGTACCAGTTCGAGCGGGAGATTGCTGGACGCAAAAGCGTCTCGATCGGCGAGTGCGCCGTCACTGACGACGACCAGCCGGGCATTGTGCTCGAACGGCCGCAATTGGCTGCTGGCGGTGGCAATCGCTTGAGTCATGCGACCCTCGGCGTCCGACACCTCGAGCTTCGCCAAAGACGCTTCCAGACGTCTCCGGTCGCTGTCCATGGGGGAGACCACGTGGGCGTCGCGGCCCGCCTCGACGATCACCGCCTGCGCGCCCGGCGAGAGGGCGGCGAGCACCGCCGAGGCGGCTTCGCGGGCGTGCGCCAGGCGAGAACGGCCGTCGGGCTCGATCGTGCCCATCGACGCGCTGGTGTCGAGCACGATGGCGATGTGCTCGCCCGCGATGTGCCCGCCGCGCGACGCCGGCCGCGCGAGCGATAGCGCGAGCAAGCACAGCGCGAGCAATTCGAGCAGCAGGGGAACCTGAGCGATCAGGCGCTTGAATGGGCTTTTTGCCGCCAGATCACGGGCCGCTGCAGCCCACAGCCAGGTCGATGAAACGACCACGCGCTGGCGTCGAATCTTGAGCACGTACAGGAGCACCAGCGGCGCGAGCAAGCCAAGCAGCCACAGTCCGTCGGGTGCTTTGAGCTCGAGGGGCACTCGCGACAGCATAGGGGGACACGCGCCGACTAGCTAGCGAGAGGGGCGCCGTGGTTTATGCGGGCGCCCTGCATTGGGTCGGCTCAGCCGGTGGGCTCGCGGCGGATGCGCGCGTAGCTCTCTTCTCGGTCGCGACGGATGTCCTGGAAGAGTGCCTCCAGGGTGTCGATACCCACTTCGAGAGCGGTATCGAGGTTGGCCTGAGCGATGCGCTGACGTAGGGAAACAGGCTCCTTTTGCGGCAATGGCAGGCTCCCGAGGTTCGACAGGTCGAAGAAGGAGGTGCCCTCCTGACTGCTGCCGCGGACGCGATCGAGTGCCGTGCAGCGCACGACCTGGATCGTCGGATCGGGGGTCCGGCGCAAGAATGGGATCAGCCGTTCTGGTTCGCTCGGATCGGGACGGGCATCAGGGTGGAAGGCGGCCATCGCGAACGGGATCGTCCCCACTTCGTGGCGTGCTGCGTCCCGCTCGCGAACGGTCCGGACGAAGCTCTCGAAGCCCAATCGGTCGAGCTCGAGATCGGGATAGATGAAGAGTGCGATATCGGTCTCGAGCTCGTTCTTCAGGCTGTCCAAAAGCGTTAACGATTGTCGCGGATCAGCCTGGTTTTCAGCCAAAATCACGGCTTCTACGACATGCCCGTCACGGCGCGCGGCGGCCGCCCAAGGGCACAGTGTGAAGCCCTCGACGACCTCCAACATGTACCTTCGGTAGACCCGTAGTGCTTCGTTGCGGAGTGCGCGTTCGTGTCCTCCGGAGCTCGTGTCAGGCATCGATTTTCGAGTGTACAGGGCCTCGAGGCCCTTCACGACAGCGATCGCTCGGAGTCGCGAAGCGTGTCCCGAATGACACGAGAGCGAGCGGCGAGCGTGAGAGGAAACGTGTGAGACGACAAACAATCAATCGCGATCGTCAACGAGCTTCTTGACGGCGCATGCACATGGATTGCAAAGTGTTGGTCATTGCGCTCACAGTTGCTGCGCAATCTAAAAAATAAGAGGACGGATCAATGGCCGCCAAAAAGAAGAAGAAGAGCGCGAAGAAAGCTGCACCCGCACCGGCTGTAGCCGCGCCCGCCAAGAAGGCGAAGAAGAAAGCCAAGAAGAAGGCCGGCAAGAAGAAGGCCTCCAAGGCTGCTGCTCCCGAAGCCGCGCCGATGGCCAAGCCTGCCAAGAAGGCCAAGAAGAAGCGCGCCAAAAAGGCGTGATCTTGTTCCGAGTGAACACGAGCGCCACCGCCCTCGCATCAGCGGAGTCGGTGGCGCTCGTGGCTCGCTCGGTCTTCTCGGTTCGTGGGATTCGCGGTCGCTGATAGTCGAATCGGTCCTAAATACGCCGATTTCTCAGTCGACTGCACGGGAGACGAAGCGGCGCACGGCGCCTTCCAGGGCTTCGTCATTGGTCATCCGCACATAGCTCGCACGGTGTTTGCGCGACCAGACGCGAAGTTCGTCGATTAGACCTGCCATGCGCACAACGTAGGCATCCACGGCGGCAGCGTCCATGCTGAGCTCCACCTGAGCCTCGGTTTCGGCGTCCACGAAGGCGAAGTCGCCATCGTAGTTGGGTTCGACTTCCTCGCGGGATAGCACCTGAATCAGGGCGACTTGATGCCCGAGTGCGCACGCGTGCCCGAGTGCCTTCGTGACCATTCCGGGGTCCAAGAAGTCACTCACCACGACCAGCACCCCGGGGCGCGCGGCCTGTTGAAGTGTCTGCTCGATGGCGTAGGTCAGGTTCGCGTGGCCGCCCGGCTTGGGCTCACTCAGGTCGCGCAGTAGCGCCGCCAAGGCGTCCCGACCACGGCGGGGGGTAGCAACGCGCTCGAGCCCGCGAGGGCTCGAGGGGACCGACTGACGTGCGGTTAAGACCTGTGCGCGTTGGCCGTTGGCCAGCGCGAGATACCCAATCGCCGCGGCCACGCGCCGAGCGACGTCGAATTTCTGGGGCGAGCCAAACGAGAGCGAGGCCGAGGCGTCCAGAACGAGCCGGAGCACGCTGTCTTCTTCGGCGCGAAATAGCTTCAAGACCGGCTCGCCCGTGCGCGCGAACGCTGCCCAATCGACGCGCCGCAGGTCGTCACCCGGTGCGTACGGACGGTGATCCTGAAACTCAGCCGAGCCCCCGCGGCGGCGGGAGGCGCGCTCACCCGCGCCACCGCTTTGCACCGTCACTGATAGCCGGCGACGCAGCGCTTCGAGTTCACGCACGAAGGCAGGGTCGAGCAGAGTGCGCGGATCCGACACGCTTCACGCCTCGTTGATGGCTTCCGGCGCAGCCGTATGAAGCGCCGCCTCTTCTTCTGCGAAGGCGTGTTGTAGGGCGGACCGCGCGCTTTCCTCGGCCGATAGTCGCGCCCGGATGCGCACGCCGGCCACGGCGAGCAGACCCACGCCGATCAGTGCCCAGGCGGCGGCGCAGGCCGCGCCAGTCGCGAGAATCAGCCCTGCGTCCGGGGAGGACGTCGAGGCCGCTTGGACCATCGAGACCGCGAAGCTCGGTGAGGGACTCGCCATGAGCATTGCGCGATCGTGTTGATTGGTGATTAGACCGGCGACCGCCATGGCGATCCACGGACCGACGAACGCGAAAAACAGCGCCGTCGCGAGCAGCAAGCGCGGGGTCCCGGCGCTTGCTGCTCGCGCACGCGCCCACGCCGTAAAGCCCACGACGAAGCCAAAGAAGGCTATCGCATAGCCGTGAAACGCCAGCACGCCGTCGCGATCGGCATTGGTTTTTGCCTTGAGTACGCCGAGACCAGCGTTGGCCACGAGGCTGGCCGAGGTCAGCAGCAAGAGCAGCACGCAAGCGCGCAATACACCGGGGCCGAGGCTGCGCGTGATCGACGGAGTGCCGCGTCGTTGCCAGTCTGCCTGCACGCGCTGCGAGGGGGCGAGCGGCTCGCTCGAGAACAAAAATGCCCCGAAGCAACCAAACGACCACAGCACTCCCGCGCCCGAATAGACCCAAGCCAGGTCGCGCGACAACCACGTGACGAGCTCCACGCAGACGGTCAGCGCGGGCATCGTGGTCAGGAACCAGACGCGGAGCCGAGTCGAACGGTCGTCGCTGGGCGAGCCCATATTGGCCACGGCTGATTCGTAGAACAACCAGGCTGGAGTGACCGCGGTCAGCGCAGGAAGCAGCAGCAAGAACACACAATAGGGCAGGCCGAAGTCAGCCCGCACATATGCGGTTGGTAGCCACACCGGTGGTCCACCAGGCACTCCGGGCCACTGTTCGTGAGCGGCGTACGAAAAACCGACCCCCGCACCGCCATAGACCGCGAGCGATACAGGGAGGGCGACCAGCAGCGTGACGATGATCGCGGCTGCAGGACTCTGAAACTTGGCGCTGACCGAGAGACCAAAGGCAACTGCCAGCGCCGCCAGCAAAAACAGGATCAGGAACGCGAGCAGCACCTCGCTGGCCGTGACTCCGCCGAACAAGAACGGCAGCGCGCCCACCGGCACGAGCATCACGATATACAGGCAAATATAGGTGTATGCGGCCAAGAATTTGCCGCGTGCGATGCGCCGCGGCCCAAGCCCGGTGAGCTGTAAGGCCTCCCAGGTGCGGCCGCTGCGCTCGCCGGCGATCGTGTTGGCGGCAACTGCCGGACCGAGCCAGGTCACCACTGCATAGGCCAGCGAAAAGAAGGTGTGGAAGATCCCCACACCGACTTTGGCGGGCTCCGCCGTCGTGCTGGCAACGCCACCGACCGAGCAGATCAACAGCGTCATCATGCCAGTGACTACCGACAGGATGATGGGCGTTCGCTGCAGTCGCGCGGCTTGCTTCAGCTCGCGCATCCAAACCGGATTGGGTTCGCCAAGCACGCGGGTCCAGAGCGTTTTGACCGGCGTTGGAGGGAATGAGCGCGACGGCGCGGGCGGAAGGCTGGGGGGGCTCGCGTCGATCGTCACTGCAGATCCCCTTTGGTCACTTCTAGGAAGATGCGCTCGAGCTCATTGCGCTCCGGCTCGACGCCCACGATGCCGACTCCACGCGAAACCAAATGCCGGACCACCTCCGCCACGAAGCGTTCGTCGCCGGTATAGTGGACGGTTAGCTGTCCACCCGGGCCGGGCTCGACCCCGAGCACTCCGCCGCCTCCCGCAAGCAACGGTACGACCGGGCGTGAATCGCCGATGACACGCAGGCGAAGGCGACGGCGCGCACTCTGCGGCACAGCCACGCCGCCTGCGGTCTCGACCAATTGCGGACTGGCGGTGTTGGCATCGATGACTGAAGGATCGCTCGGGGCGGCGGGCTGAAACGGCACCTGCGGCGGCAAAACCAGGCGCTGACCGTCGTCACCGACGGGCGCGTTGCGGGCGGCGAGGCGTTCCGCGATCTCGCCGATCGGACCTGCGACGACTAGCGAACCGCGCTCCAAGATGCCAATCGAGGTGCAGACGTCGCTCAGCTCCGTGAGGATGTGGCTAGAAAGAAAGATTGTCTTGCCTAGGTCGCGCAGCTCCAAGAGCAGGTCGCGGACCTCGATACGCGCCCGAGGGTCGAGGTCGGAGGCGGGCTCGTCGAGCACCAGCACCTTGGGGTCGTGCAGCAAGATGCGCGCGATCTGTAGGCGCTGCTTCATGCCCTTGCTCAGATCGGCAACCAAGCGGTCTTGCAGCTTGCCCAGCTCGGTCAGCTCGATCACCGTGGCGACCACCGAGCGGTCTGGAACCGCGTAGGCATCCGCAAAAAATTCCAGAAATTCCCGGATCGTGATCCGCTCGTAGACCCCTGCGTGGTCGGGCATGTAGCCGATCACGCGCCGAACTCGCTCCGGTTCGAGCGCGACGTCGATGCCGTCCACCTCGACGCGACCGGAAAGGGGTTCGAGCAACGTGGCCATGACGCGAATCGTGGTCGTCTTGCCAGCGCCGTTGGGGCCGATGAAGCCGAAGATTTCGCCCTGGGCGACCTCGAAACTGACGTCGCGCAGGACGTCGAAGTTGCCGAAACGGTGCCACAAATGGCGCACGCGAATGGCCGGTACTTGTGCGCTCATGGCACCCCTCCATAGCCGACCACGCGCACGAACACGCGGTCGAGATCCAGGCGCAGTCCGGAATCCTGGGTGCGCCCTTCGCCGCCGTCCAGCTCGGCGATCAACACCGGGACGTCTTCCGGCCACCAATCCGCGTCGACGCCGGTCAATGTCTCCAGCGCTTCCCAAGCGGCACCCGCGCCCTTGGCGCGCTCTTCCACCTGGTCGTGAAAGCTCATTACTTGAAGCGCGTGTGTCCCGAATGACGAGCGCGTGGGAGCCGGACCGAGCGAGCGGCCTTGTCGGATGCTCACTGTTTCGCCGTCGCTCAGTTTGGGGAAATAGCTCAGCCCTTGCCCGGGAGCGTTGACAATGACGCCCAGGAGATCACGCGCGCAGCGATTTTTGATCGTTACCTCGCCGTTTGCGGCCTGCAGCAGGCTCACGCCGGCCCCGAGGTTGGTAAAGCCGTCCTCGCGCACGACCTGCACTTGCCAAGGCTTTTCTCGCAGGCGTTCCAGGCGCAGGCCGTCGCGATCGACGAGCAATTCACGGGAAACCTCGTCGGCTTCACCCATCACGTCCAGCACGCTGCCGCGCGCCGCGCGCACGGTCAGGTCGTCCGCGCGAGCGCCGTACAGACCGCGAAAGCGCGTGATCGACGCGCGCGCCATGCCTGCGCCGGCCTCGATCAACGTCAAATGTCGCGCCCGCCCGGTCACGCCCTTGCCCAAAATCCCGAGCAAGACGATGCCGGCGAGCGCGAGGCCGGCCCACACCGGTAGATGCAAGAGCGCTCGCAACGGGCGGCCCGCGCGCTGCGCCAAGTAGAAATTCAAGGGACCAGCGAGCGCCGCGTAGATCAGGAGCAGCAGCGTAGAAACGACGACCGTCCAGCGCGTGCCCTCGTTTGGGTCGAGCACCCGCCGCACGTTCTCCGCTCGCGGTTCGTCGAGCGAGGCTTGGCCGTGAGGTAGGGCCACGGCGTTGGCGCGTTCCCAGGCGTGCCGCACCAGGTCGATCATCTCGAGCCGCAGCCAGGGGTCACCCGCTGCGAGCTCAGTGTTCGGGTTGAACGCGAGCAAGTGCACTTCACCTAGGCCGTAGCTGGCGCTTTCGCCCCAGGGACTCACCCGCAAGTTGGCGCCGGTCAGCCCGAAGAAAGTGGCGGCGAGCTCGGCGGAGGGCCTCGCAGTATCGAGAGTGACTCGCGGTGCATTGCCGAACGAGCCGCGGCCCGTGTTGTCGACAGGCACCGCAAACTGCGTCATTTGCGCGAGCTTTCGCGCCGCCGCGCAGCTCTGTACGTGACCGCCGAGCAACGCCTCGAGCCACGCGCTGTGTACATCCTCGGGGCGATCCACGACCAGCGCCAGCGCTCCGCCAGCGAGCACCCAGGAAAACAAGGCGTCGAGCGTGGGTTGGGACAAGCTCGAAATGGTCCGTCCCGAAGCCAACACCAAGGTCGCGCTCGCGTAGCCTGCAGCCAAATCCGGCAAGACCAGCTCACCGGTGGTCGTGTTGAGTTGCGGGCTGGTGACCGATAGCGTCGAGGCACCGTAGCCGTAGCTGCCGCTGTGCCTGCGCACGGTCGGCACCGGCTGTGAGTTGAGGACCGGCGCAAGTCGGCTCGGGGTATGCAAGTCGAAAAGCAAGGGATCGATGGTTCGCAGCGGAGGCAGTGCGGTCTCGCTCAACTCCTCGCCATGCGCGTCGACCGCTACGACCTTGGAGTCGCTGACCCGCAGCAAGTTGTGGCTGGGTAGCAGCAGGTTGACGCGGCCTTTGGGAGCGATCGAAAAGGGGGCGCGCGACAGCGTGCGCGAGGCGGCGCGGCCACCCGGCGTGGAGCGCAGCTCGAGGTAGCCGCTGAGTTGCGCGCTGCCGCTATTTTCCAAACGGACGTAGACTTCACCCCAGCCGTCGAGCGAGGGGCTGTTCGCGCCCAAGGCCGGCACGGCTTCGACCTTCAACGAAGGGTCAGCTTTGGCGGAGCGCGCGGAGAGCAACAACGACAGCAGCGCAGCGATTAGCCAGGCAAACGCGGTGGACTTGCGCACCGACTATACCCCTTGCACCGCACGTTCGACCGCTGCGGGCCTTGTCTGCACGCTCGCGATGAGCTCACGCACGATCTGATCACACGAGACCCCATCGGCTTCACCCTCGAAGCTGAGTAAGATCCGATGGCGCAATACGGGCGCCGCGGTGCGCTGCAAATCGGCAAAGGACACGTGCGCGCGGCCTTCGAGCAACGCCACCGCCTTGGCGGCGAGTACTAGTGATTGTGCGCCGCGTACGCCCGCGCCGTAGCGCACCGAGCGGCGCACCAGCTCCGGTGCATCGTTCGCATCCGGCGCGCTGGCGTTGACCAAACGGGCGGCATAGCGCAGCACCGGTTCTGCAACGGCCACTTCACGACACAGCGCCTGCAGCTCGCGCACGTCTTGGCGAGTGAGCACTCGTTCCGGCTCCCCCGCTGGCTTACCCGTGGTGCGCGTCAGGATCTCGGTTAGCTCGTCCTCACTGGGAGCGGGCACCGAGATCTTCAGCAAGAAGCGATCGAGCTGAGCTTCGGGCAGCGGGTAGGTGCCCTCCATTTCGATCGGGTTTTCGGTGGCCAGGACGAAAAACGGCTCATCCAAAGCGTGGCGCGTGCCGGCGATCGTGACCGCGTGTTCTTGCATCGCCTCGAGCAGCGCGCTCTGTGTCTTCGGCGTGGCGCGGTTGATTTCGTCCGCCAACACCACTTGTCCGAAGATTGGACCGCGGTGCAATTCGAAGCGACCTCTACTGCCCTGGCTGCTGCCGTCCATCACCAACACGTTGGTGCCAGTGACGTCGCTCGGCATCAGATCGGGAGTGAATTGGATGCGCGAGAAACGCAGATCCAAGCACGACGCTAGCGTGCGCACGAGCAGGGTCTTGCCGAGACCCGGATTGCCCTCGAGCAGCACATGCCCGCCCGCAATCAAGCCCCACAGCACTTGCTCCACCACTGCGTCTTGGCCGACGATGATGGTAGCGAGCGCGCGTTTCAGGCGGGCGCTGACGTCACGGGCTTGAGCGAGGCGTGCTTCGAACGAGGGCGCTGGCGGATCGGTCATCACGGACTCAGGCCAGCATACTCCCAATCACGGTTCGAAGTAGCGCCCGACCTGCTCTCGGTATTCCTCGGGGATGTCCGCGTGATCGACCGCGCCGACTTCGGTTTTTTGCGCGTCGCCCAAGCTTCCGGTACCGAGTTGATTGGCGGTTTCACCTGCGCGAGCCGGGGCGCGGCCGAGGGTTGCGCCGTGCATCGGCGCACCGGCCTGAAGTCGCGCTTCGGCTTTGGAACGCAGCTCTTTGGCCGCAATTTCCGGTGTCGAGCCTTGGTGATCGCCGATGCCGGTGTCGTGTTTGCTGCCTGGACCTGCAGTGCTGCCCTTGTCTCCTTGCCCGGGGTTGCCGGGCGAGCCGGGCTTGCCACCCGGACTGCCGTTGGGTGCGCCGTCCCCGTCCATGGGGATCGGTACTGCACCGAGCCCGCGTTGGGCTTCCGAGCCACCGCGTTCGGCATCACCAAGGCCTTGCTCGCGCTTGGCGTCGTCACTCGGCTCGGGTTTGGCGAGTTCTTTCAGCTGTTTCTCGAGCTGCTCGAGGCCCTCTTTACGGGCGAGCTGCTTCGCCATTTCTTCCAGCTGCCGCTTGGTCATGGGCGAGGCGTTGCCATGCTCGCTCTCGAGCTGTCGCTGCATACGCTCGGCCAAGCGCTTGCGTTCTTCCGGGGTCAGGCCTTCGAGCGCGTGCTCGAGGGCATCCGCCAAGCGCTTTTCCGCCTCGGGATTGCCCGAGCTGCCAAACTCTTTGAGGTCTTCGAGCTCCTCTGGTGAGAGCTTGCCTTTCATGCCCTGGGCGAGCTCGCGCAGCGCGTCCGCGTGTGACTCGCGGCGTTCGAACAGGCGTTTTTGTGCGTCGAGCGCATCCGCGAGGCCTTTGGCTCCTTTGGCGCGCGCCTCTTTCGCGGCTTCCTCCAGGGCATCCTTCGCGGCCTGCCGATCGCTGCTCTCGGCGCGATTGGCGAGCTTTTGCATTTCGTCGTCGAAGGCCGTCAAGTCGCCATTGCCGAGCGCCTTCTGTGCGTCGCGCAGCGCGGGGTGATTGCTGAACGCGCGCAGCGCGGCGTCGAGGCCTGGCCGATTTTGACGATCGCCGAGCTTCAACTGTTCCGCGGCAATGCCATCGCGCAGTTTCGCGATCTCGGACAGCGCTTCGCGCTTTTCCAAGCCCTTGGCCAGGCTTTCTCGCAGCTTTTTGGCTTGTTCGGCCAGCTTCTTCAATCGCTCGTCTTGTTCGGGATTTTGGCCCTGCAGACGCGCGAGCGCTTCGATTCGTTCGAGCCCCTTCAAGTTCTCGATCTGCACGCGCTCGGCGCCCGGAGCGTGGGGCGTGGGCGGCGGGGCAGGGGGCAGCGGAAGCAGGCTGACCACGCCGATGCCAAGCAGCGCGGCCGGCAGCAAAGCGTGAATGCGCGACCACAGCCTCGGCTTCACGCGCTTGGGATCGGCGCTGCCGAGCACGCTGCTTGCGCGCTCGAGCACATGGGCCAACGCTGGCTCGGATGAGCTTCGCGCGTCGAGTGCAGTGGTCACCGTTTCGTGGCTAGCGAGCCGCGCGTCTAGGTACAGCGCGACGTCGCGCTCCGACCAACGCCGACGATTCGCGAGCAGCGCGCCGGCGATGGCGCCGACGACACCGAGCCCCGCCGCTGCGGGCCGCCACTCGCCGAGGCGTAGCGCCCACATGCCGAGCGTGCCCAGCGCACCGAGCGAAAGACCGAGACTCGCTCCGGTGAGCGCGAGCCTCCCCGCGTGACGGCGATGCACGCGCTTGGCCAGGCCCTGGAACGCCCTGCGAAAGTCGCTCTGTGCCGGCTCTGCCACCAAGGCTAAGAGTTTAGCGTTCTTTCACTCTTTCGGCCAGGTGGTACGCTCCCTCGCCTACCCGGATGAACGACGCAAAAATTACCGCGCCCGCGCTACTCGCGAGAAAGAAGCGCGGCCCGAAAATCGCGATGCTCACCGCGTACGACGCCACCATGGCTCGTTTGCTCGACGAAGGCGGCGCGGACGTGCTGCTCGTGGGCGACTCGCTCGGGATGGTCGTGCAGGGCCTACCCAACACGCTGCCCGTGACGGTGGAAGAGATTTGTTACCACGGCCGCGCCGTTGCCCGCGCGGCGCGCCGTGCCCACGTGGTCGGCGACATGCCGTTCATGAGTTACCAAGCGTCGGTCGAGCGCGCGCTTTCGAGCGCGGGGCAAATGCTCAAGACGGGCGGCTTCGAAGCCGTCAAATTGGAAGGCGGCGTCGCGTTCGCCGCGCACGTGCGGGCGATCGTCTCGGCCGGCATCCCAGTGATGGGGCATGTGGGGCTGTTGCCGCAATCGGTGCACGCCATGGGCGGCTTCCGCGTGCAAGGTAAGGCGGAGCCCGACGCGGAGCGCGTGCTCGCAGACGCGCGCGCGATCGCTGAAGCCGGCGCGTACTCGATCGTGCTCGAGGGGATCCCGAGTGAACTCGGGCAGCGCATCACCGAAGCGATTTCGATTCCGACCATCGGCATTGGCGCGGGGCCCGGTTGCGACGGCCAAGTGTTGGTCTGTTACGACTTTCTCGGCATGTATCCGAGCCTCAAGCCCAAATTCGTGAAGCACTTTGCGGAGCTCGGCGCGCAGATCGTGACCGCTACACAGAATTATGTCGAAGAGGTACGCGCGGGTAGCTTTCCGAGTGCCGCGCACAGCTTCGGCGCACAACCGAAGAAAGATCCGCCGCTCGACACCGGTGCAGAACCGGTGCTTGGCCCACCCGCACCGAGCTACGGTCCCGCCAGCGAGGAACCATGACACTCACTTTGCATCGAACCGTGGCGGAGTTTCGCCAGGCCACGCAGGGCGTACGCAACGCCGGTAAACGCCTCGGCTTAGTGCCCACGATGGGCGCGCTTCACGCAGGGCACCTCTCGCTCGTGACCGAAGCGCGCTCGCGCGCCGCGGAAGTGGCGCTCACGATCTTCGTCAATCCCACCCAGTTTGGCCCGAACGAAGACTTCGCGCGCTACCCGCGCACGCTCGAACGCGATCTCGAACTGTGTCGTGAGGCGGGCGTCACGCACGTGTTTGCGCCCGAGGCCAGCGAGATGTACCCGAAGGGTGAGCGCACGCGCGTCCAAGTGAGCGGTCTTACCGCGGCGTTGTGCGGTCCGCATCGCCCGGGTCACTTCGACGGTGTGACTACGATCGTGAGCAAGCTATTCGCGGTCGCCGGCGAATGCGTGGCCGTGTTCGGTCGCAAAGATTACCAACAGCTCAAAGTGATCGAACGCATGACGCGCGATCTCTTGCTCCCGGTCGAGATCGTCGGTTTCCCGACGTTGCGCGACACGGACGGCTTGGCGCTCAGCTCGCGCAACGCCTCCCTGACGCCCGAAGAGCGCACGCGCGCCCTCGCGATCCCGCGCGCGCTCAGCGCCGCATGCAAAGTGTTCGCGGCCGGTGAACGCCGCATTTCCGCACTTCGCCAAAGCGCGGAACCCGCGCTCGCTGCGGGCGGACTACGCCTCGATTACGCCACCTTCGCCGACGCGGACGAACTCGCGCCGCTCGCGGACGACGCCATCAGCGGCGATCGGCTGCTGTTCGCCGTAGCTGGTTTCATGGGCAAGACGCGCCTGATCGACAACATCGTGCTGGGTGAAGATCCGTCGCCGATTGCATCCTAGAAAAAGTTCGACCAAGGCTCGTGGCTGTGACGCAGAGTTCCGCACCGCCGACCCCACGCAGCTCCATCGTACAGCGCCCCTACCCGGGTTTATTCATCGTCATGGAGGGCATCGACGGCTGCGGCAGCACCACGCACGCCAAGCTCTTGGCCGAAGCGATCCGCGGTCGCGGCGTCGAAGTCGAGCTCACGTGCGAGCCGAGCTCTGGACCGATCGGCGCCTTGATTCGACAAGCGCTGCAGCACCGCTTGTTCGACGCAGACGGAGCGACCCCGCACAGGCTCGATTGGACGACGATGGCGCTGCTGTTCGCGGCCGATCGCACGGATCACTTGGACTCTACCGTCGTCCCCGCGCTGCGCGCTGGCTCGGTCGTGATCAGCGACCGCTACGACTTGTCCAGCTTGGCCTATCAGTCGGTGACCGCTCGCGGCGGCGGCGATCCGGTGCCGTGGATTCGGCACCTCAATGCGCAAGCCCTGCGCCCGGACCTGACGCTCGTGATCGACGTCCCCGCGGAGGTGGCGGAAGAGCGCCGTCGCGCGCGCGGCGGCGTGGAAGAGATGTTCGAGGCGCGCGAACTGCAAGCTCGGCTGGCAACCGTGTACGCCCGCGCCGAGGAGCTCGTCCCCAATGACCGCGTCCTGCACGTGCCTGGGGTGGGGGAAATGAGCGCAGTCGCGGCGCGCGTGTTCGAGGCCGTGATTTCGGCAGGTTCGCCCTTCTTCCCGGCCCTACTCGCGCCGGCCAAGGCCTGACTTTTTGGCCTCCCAGCGCGGTCTGCGCCATATTCCGGGCACCATGCGAGGCGCGAGTCTGGTTTTGCTCGGATTATTGGTCGGCTGCGGCGCGGCGCCCGAATCGCCGCCGGTCGCGCCAAAACCCGTCGCAAAAGCGCCCGCACAGCCCGTCGCCCAACGCCCCCCACAAGGCGCCCTCTATCGTGAAGACGTGAACGCGCTGATCGCCCGCGGCTTCCCCGAGTTCCTGCAGCACATCGACGTCGAGCCGCGCCTGGTCGATGGCCAATTCCGCGGTTGGAGCATCGTGCAATTGAACCCGAGCGAGTTCTGGAGCGGCGTCGATCTCAAACCCGGTGACATCGTGACGCGTGTGAACGACCTGCCCATCGAACGCGAGACAGAGGCCTTCGACGCTTTTGAGTCATTGAAGCAGTCAGACGCGTTGCGCGTCGCGTTCCAGCGCGATGGCCAGAGCCGGTTTCTGGAGTACAAGATCATCGCGAAGAACTGAGCCGCCGCGCGTGCTGAAGCGTGGGAGAAGGACGCGCGGCGCCTTCGGCGCGCAATGGGAGACTCTCGTTTTGCGCACGCTCGGACGGTGGCGCTTGGCCGCCCGCGCTTGCGCCCACGGAAAGCACGCGCCTGTTCGGTCAGCTCTTTGTAGGTCTCCATCTCATTGGCAGATCGTGATCTGGTCTTCCAAGACTTCACGCTCGTTTTAGTTCCGGGCATTCGGCTGTTGATGCCTCCCGCGCGCCCGGCGCGAGCGTGCGACGCCTTCGGCGTGCACCCGAGTTTGTGAGCAGCGTCGCTTTACTCCGCTCAGCGCTGACGCGCGAGCGCGGCTGCAAAGTGGCGGAGCAATGCGACGCCGCTCACAAACTCTGGTGCAAGCGAAGCGCGCACGCGCGCCCAACACCTCAGCGTGCATGCAGGGAAAACAGAGCCACGCCCAAGTCCTGGCGGACAGATCGCAATCCGCGAAGGAGACCGAGCGGAGTAACACGACGCTGCCCACAAACTCTGGTGCGCGCCGAAGGCGCAGCACGCTTCGCGCCTAAGCGCGCGCGAAGGGGCACAGCCGCATGCCCGGAAATACGTCGAGGTCAGCCGACTTTGGCACGATCAGATCGCGATCAACGAATGAGATGGAGACCTACAAAGAGCTGACCGAACAGGCGCGTGCTTTCCGTGGGCGCGAGCGCGGGCGGCCCAGCGTCACCGTCCGAGCGTGCGCAAACGAAAGTCTCAAGACGCGCGCCGCAGGCGCCGCGCGTCCTTCAACTCTTGTTGTCCCGAAGCGCAAACTTCACGATCTCGTCCAGTACGGCACCGAAGCGCTGACGCGTGAAGCGCGAGCCGCTAGTTACCCAGTCCATGTGGAGTTTGGGTTTTTGATCGTCGTGGAAGTGGCCGAGAACGTCCAAGTGATCGGCTTCGCCGGCCCACAGGAGTTCGCCCCAGAGCATGCTCAACGTGGGGACGATGCCGTCGTTCGATTCGCCGTTTACTTCGTGGTTGATGCCGACGCGTAGGAACTCTGCTTCGCGCTGTGAGGGGCGCGCGTAGGGGTAGACTTGTGACTCTTGGCTCGCGAATTGATAGAGCGTCGCGTAGATGGCGGCCGTGAACGCGGCGTACGGCGACCAAATGCGGCGCGCGAAGCGCATCGCGCGTGGGGGCGCGGCGGCGGAGACCACGCAGCCGTAGCGCACGCGCGGGTCGATCACCGTGGCTGCGTTGAACAGGTCCATGGCTTCCGGCATGATCTGGATGATCGCGCCTTGATCGATGCGCACTTTGCTCAGAAAGTCCGCGATCTCGCCGCGGCCGTCGCGATCGACGAAGCGCAGCACGCTATCCGTCACGCGGCTGAACACCTTCATGTCGCCGCCGAATAGCGAGTCGATGCCGCCCACGCCCGCGACCAAGCGCGAAAAGATCGCCAGCGACGGCTCACCGATGGTGAGCGACACCACCGTGAGCAGGCTGAGGACGTACAACACGCGCGTGCCCGACACGGTCGCGAAGTACGTCGCGAGCGGCGTGCCGTAGTGCGGCGTGTTGATCGTCACGGCGCTCACCACTCGCTCGCGCCAGGCGAGCTGCTCGGCGGTCACGCCCAGGTTCACCTTGGGCGACAAAACCAAGCGCACATCCAGGCCGCCCGTGGAGTGCCCAATCAGATGAATGGGCCCGTTATCCGCGGCCGCGCTCTTGGCGACCGTGGCTGCTAAAATGCGCGAGCGATAACGGAGCGACGACGTGGGCGGCGCGGGCACGTCCTCGAACACCGCTTGGATTCCGGCTCGCGCGAATCGCTCTTCGAGGCCAGCGCGCAGGTGCTTGAAATAGTCGTAGCCCGCGAGTTGCGCGAAGCCGAACATTCCCGGCACGAAATACACACGGTGTACGGCGCTCACGGACGAACAACACTAGTTCGTGAATTCGACGTTCGCGCTCTGCTCGAAGTCGAAGCGCACTTCACCGGCGTCGACGCTGCCCGACGCGAACGGCTCGCTATGCAAGCGATGGAGCGAGAGCTCACCGAGCCCCGTGCCAGCAAAGGCGGAGGCGGGCACTGTGCCGCTCCCGGTGTCGTCACGGAACGTGCAGCGAGTGGTGGCGCTGCCGTCTTGCGTGGTGAACTCGACGTACACGAAGTCTCGGCTCGAGCCAGGGCTCCAGCTGAGGGCGATGGGGCCGTGCACGGCCACGCTGGCGAGCTCAGGCAGCGGAATTCCGCCGATGTTCACCGAGCTCAGCTGAGCGGGCGCGCTCGCGTTCACGTTGAACGCGCGCAGTAGGCCTCCGGAAGCAGAAAACGTATAAGTCGTCGCGGCTGGCAGCGGCTCAGCAGCGCGATCGCGCGTGGTGTAAACGACGCCGGCAATCAAATCCGTCACTGCGGGAAGCGCGCGGGTTGCGAGCAGCGCGTTGCTCGCGCTGGTTCGCAGCGTCACGTCGCCCGCGTCGAGGAAATCCACTCGACCGGTCAGCGGAACGCTGGTGCTGCGTCCGGGATTCGGCTCGGCGCATTGTCCAACCGCGGGCAAGTCGAGCCCGAAGCCAGCCAAGCGCAACATGGCGTTCGCGTCCACGTCCGGCGGGGTGCGGACGAAACCGGCGAACGCCGCGGCGCGCGGGGCTTCCGTTGAGTTCAGCACCGCGCTGCGCTCGACAGTGATCAGCGCGTGAGTGCTGCTACCCGCGTCGGCTTCGGCGCTGTAGTCGACGGGCGCGACGGAACAAGCAGAGGCAAGCGCCGCCACCATGCCGAATGCCGCCGTGGGGGCGAGACGCGCCTTGGCCAGCGCTACGCGCCCACCGCAACCGAGCAACTGCCAGAGAACCTGCACCACTTGAGGAGGCTAGCATCGCTCGGGGGAATTCAACAGTGCGCTCCGCCACCGTCGGGTGACGTTTGCGTAAGCTCTTCAATACACTGTTAAAATCTTGCCGTCAGCGCGCCGGCCGGCCGAGCCGACCAGCCGTCGATCTTCATGTCGTAGTGGGTGGCAGGGCGGTCGAGCGACCCGCTGACGTTGGCGTAGTCGAGCTCAATCTCAGCTGAGACCCAGAACGGCGGAAGCCCGACGGACATTCCGAAGATCGGCCCGAGCGACCAGCGGCGCGCGTCCAGGTCGAAAGCCGGATTCGGATCGAGGGTTACCGAGCCCGACCAGTGGTCGAAGCTGCCACGCACACCGCCCCAGACCGAGATCAGATCCGCGTCGCTGCGGTATCCGAGCAAGACCGGTAAATCGACCCCGAGCCCGTGGGCTCCACTCAAGTCGGTATTGGGCGGCAGGTCGGCAGAGGTGTGACCAAAGCGCCCCGTAAAGCCGAGGCCTGCCGAGAGCGCATAGGTGCCCCAGTCGAAAGCGTGCCGCAGATCACCGCGCACGGCTTGCCCGCTGTAACTGAGCCCGCCCTCGTTGCTGCCCGGAATGCCGACGCGCGCCGCCGCAAACGCCGCCACGCTGGGGCCTTCGGCCAAGGTCACCAAAGCGCCGCGCGCGCTGCGTGGATCCTTTTCGGGCGGCATCCCCGGTGGCGGCTGCATGGCGGCTTCGAAGGCATGCTTGGAGTCGCCAAGTAGAAAACGATCGCTGACCCCGACGGCGAATGCCGTATGACCCGCGGGCAGCACGTGCGCGGGATGCAGCAGCGGAACACCTCCGCCACAACCTGTCAGCAAGCCGATGGCGGCCGCAGCACTGAGCCCAGCCAGTGTCGCGAGCGAGCGATTGCTTCTGCGCAGGCTCACGCGTTTTCCGAGTCTACTTCCGGAACCGTGAAGGGAAGGTGTTGCTGGCCGCGCGCTGCTTCAGTTCCTCGTCATCGCCATGCAGGGAAACGGCGCGCTCGATCAACACCTTCTCGGTCTCGACGTGCTTCGGGTCGGGGAGGCAGCACTCGACCGGGCATACCGCCTGGCAAGCCTCGTGATCGTCGAAGCCGACGCACTCGGTGCACAGGTCAGGATCGATGATGTAGATTTCGTCGCCCTCGGAGATGGCGTCGTTCGGGCATTCCGGCTCGCACGCTCCGCAGTTGATACAGTCGTCGGTGATGAAGGTCGACATTGCCCTGTTTTTGCGCTGGATTTAGAGGGGAAGGGCCGCTCGGGGGCCTCGGTGAACCGAAGTTACGAATGGCCTGGCGGGCGTGTCAACTTCGAGTAGAGTCCCGCCGGCCCGATGCCTTGCACCGAACATAGCGCGTTTTCGAGTGGTTCGCCGTTGACCCGGCTGGCATGGCTCGGCCTGGGTCTGCTGACGGCCGCGCTCGCCCTCGGCTGCACGCCCCAGATTGGTGACAAGTGCACCGTTTCGACCAACTGCTCGACGACGGGCGATCGCTTGTGTGACGTCACGCAACCTGGGGGTTACTGCACGAAGTTCAATTGCGAGCCTGGCAGCTGTCCGGAAGATTCTGTGTGCGTGAACTTCGGCACCCGCCTGTCACCGCTCGAGGGATGCGCGTCCAGCCAGGCCAATTCCCCCTACAAGCGCTCGTTCTGCATGGCCAATTGCAGTAAGGACAATGATTGCCGCGAGGGCTATGCGTGCCTCCTGGCGAATGACTTCGGTGCGGTCTTGGCCGAGCATTCCTCGGGGCAAAGGGTCTGCGCGGTGCCACTGACCAAGGAGACCATCGACGCCTATTACGACGCGGGACCGGATGCGGCTCCGGACAGTATGAACGCTACCGAGGTTTGTACTGGTTCTGATGCCGGACCCGCTTCGGGCGGTTCGTCATCGAGTGGCGGCTCGGGCGGTTCGTCGTCTAGCGGCGGTTCGGGCGGCACGTCCGGCGCGGCTGCCGGTGACGGTTCTGCGACTGACGGCGGCGCGTCGGGCGATGGCGGCACTGGCGGCTGAGCCGAGCGGCCGCTCCGCTCTTTGCTGCTAAGCTCCTCCGCGATGTTCGGCATTCGCTCTTTGCCGCGAACGCTCGAAGCGGCCCTGCGCGACCTCGGTCACGCGAAGAACGAGACGCGCATCTCGGCCATCCGCGATCTCACGCGCTTGACCGAGACCGACGCGCGCCCGCGGGCCCTGCACGCCCTGTGTGAAGTGCTCGGCAGTGACGCCGATCTGCACGTGCGCGCCGCGGCGGCGTTGGCATTGGGCGACGCGAACGCCAAAGAGTCGCGCCAGGCGTTGTTGGACGCTGCTCGGGATGCGCCGATTCAGGTGCGCGAGATGGCGATCGCCGCGCTCGGCGAAATTGCTGAAATTGGTGATGGCATCGAGCCGGAGATCTTGGCTTTGCTGGAGGCGGCTCGCGTGGACGTCGCCCCGGAGTTGCGCTTTCAGGCATTGATTGCGCTCAATCGCGTCGCGCGCGCGGCCCTTTTGCTGCGCTTGGTGGACGCGAGCCGTGACTTAGACGCCGAGGTCCGTCAGATCTCGTTCCGCTTGGCCGAAGAGCAAGTGCTGGCCGATGGCGTCGCGCTGCCCGAAGCGCTGCGCCAGCGGGCGCGCGCCTCACTCCGCGACGACGCGGCGAGCGTGCGCTTGGCTGCGGCCATTTTGCTGGCGCGCGTCGGTGACGCGTGCGGCGCGGACGTGATCCGCGACGTCGTCGAACGTAAGGATCGCGTGGCTTCGTTGGAAGACGAGCAAGCGGCGATCGAGTTGTGCGGCGAGCTTTCGATCAGCGACGCGCGGCCCGCGCTGATGCGACGGGCGTTCGGTTTTTTCGGGCTCTTTCGCGATCCCTTGGCCTGGCACGCGCGCGTGGCGCTCGCGCGCCTCGGGGATCCGCAGGCCAAAGCCGCGATCCTGCGTGGCCTTGGCGCCTTCACGCGTGACGCGCGCACGATCGCCGTCGCTGCGGCGGGCCGCGCGCGCTTGCTCGAGGCGCGCCCGATCCTGCGCCGAATGACCGCCGCGCAAGCCGACCCAGAAACCGTTGCCGAGGCGTTGGCCGCGCTCGAAACCGCACCATGACCACGATCCCGCTGCCCTTGCAGCTAGAGTTCTATCGCGCGCTGCGGCGCATTCGCGGCTTGGACGAGCGCATGCAAGCCTTGCAGCGCCAGGGGCGAATTGGTTTCTACGGCACGTGCACGGGGCAAGAAGCCGTGCCCGTCGCGCTCGGTTTCGCGCTGGAGCAAAGCGATTGGGTGTTTCCCGCGCTGCGTGAAAGCTCGATTTTGCTCGTGCGCGGCTTTCCTTTGGTCAGCTACTTGGCGCAAGTGTTCGGGAGTGAGCGCGATGTGCTCAAAGGCCGACAAATGCCGAGTCACATGAGCGGGCGCTCGGCGAACGTGGTGTCGTGGTCGAGCTGCATCGGCACCCAGCTGACTCACGCTGTGGGTGCGGCCTGGGCGGCAAAGTTGCGTGGCGAGAGCACGGTCAGCATCGCGTGCTTGGGTGACGGCGCGACGAGCTCGGCGGACTTCCACTCGGCGCTGAACTTCGCGCAGGTGTTTCGAGTGCCGTGCGTGTTCGTCTGCCAAAACAACCAATGGGCGATCAGCACGCCGGCCGCGCGTCAGACCAACACCGCGACGTTCGCAGAGCGCGCCAGCGCGTACGCCATGCCCGCAGAGCGCCTCGATGGCAACGACGTGTGCGAGTTGTACCTGGCCTTTCAGGGCGCTGCGGAGCGCGCGCGGGCGGGGCTAGGCCCCACCTTCATCGAGTGTGTGACGTATCGCGTGGGCCCGCACTCGACCAGTGACGACCCCAGCTTGTATCGAAGCGAAGCCGAAGTGAACGAGTGGCGTGCGCGCGATCCAATCGCGCGTTTGGCGCGTTCGCTCGAATCACTCGGCGCGCTGGATGACGCCCAGCGTCGGGCTTTGGACGTTGAACTGGCTGCGGAACTCGACGCCGCGCTCGCGCTCGCCGAAGCCGCCCCGCCGCCAGCGCGTGCTTCGCTGTTCGATGACGTCTATGCGGAACTTCCGGGGCATTTGCTCGAACAGCGCAAGGAGCTGTTCACATCCGCGAAACGATTTGCGCATTCCTTTGGAGCCGGCGACCCCGACAAACCCTTGTGAACTAACAAAACAAGCGTTACATCACGCGGCGAAATGGATCAATTCGACGCCATCGTGCTGGGCGGCGGCCCCGGCGGTTATGTGTGTGCCATTCGACTCGGCCAGCTCGGGCTGAAGGTCGCCTGTATCGAAGAAGAAGAGTACGGCGGGGTGTGCCTCAATTGGGGCTGCATTCCGTCCAAGGCGCTGATCGCCAACGCTCACTTCGTGGAGAAGGCCCGGCACATCTCGGACTCCGGCATCACCGTCAGCGACGTGAAGGTGGACGTCGACAAGATGCAGGATTGGAAGGGCGGCGTCGTCAAGAAGATGACGAGCGGCGTGCGCTCTCTG
>Ga0164309_10000026_pt1 | contig 86303 bp, 74 predicted proteins | sample Whisoiple_247_MG_FD_109984 | JGI IMG/M metagenome (GOLD analysis project Ga0164309, IMG submission 109984) | Soil microbial communities amended with fresh organic matter from upstate New York, USA - Whitman soil sample_247_MG | ecosystem: Environmental > Terrestrial > Soil > Unclassified >... | reverse complement strand
TTGCCCACGCCGAGGATGGTGATGCCATCGGCATCGACTTCGCCCACCACGGCCGAAACCTTCGTGGTGCCAAGATCGAGTCCGACGACGATCTCGCTGGAAGTGAGGGAGGATTTCATGGTCGTTCAGCGGCTCCGTTTGCAGTGGCAAGCAGTTCGAGACTCGCCGACGCTGCCATGCACGGTTCCATAAGGCCAAATTTTGGCGGGCGGTTTTCGCACTTTTGTGCGTACTTCGTGCTCAAAGTCTCGTTTTGCGCGTGGAGGGCGGTCATCGCATCCTCACCACGACGCGCTCGGGGTGCGCCGAGTTGTCCAAGAACACGATGCCCGGGGTACGGCCTTTTTTGCGCAATTCTCCGACCACTTCTTCGGCCATCAGGAGCTTCTTGCGCCACGGACCGGTCCCGAGTTCGAGGGTCACGCCGTCTTTGCCGCAGGTCAGGGTCACGTCGCCCGCGTCGGCCAAATGCACCTCTTCCGGCGGGTAAACGCGGCTGAGCGGCACGCGCTCGAACTGTCGCAAGACCTCGAGTCCGGTCTGGATACGCTCGATTTCACGCTTTCGGTCGCGCTGTAGGTTCTCCGGTGAGGCGCCGCTGATCAGCGGCATGTCGAACGGATCGCCGGCCTGAACCTCTTTGAACGGTACGCCCTCGGGCGTGACCAGGAATAGCCGCTCACCCAAGGCTACGACCGCGGCCGCTTCACGTTCGCTGAGTTCGACACGCAAGATGCTGGGCAACCGGCGGGTGACTTTCACCTCGGCGATCCAGGGATTTTCCAGCAACTTTCGCTCGGCGACGTCCGTATCGAGCGCGAAGATGTTGAGGCCGACGGCAATGCCCGAATCGGTCTTGAGTTGGTCGAGGGTGATGCGTTTGGCACCAACCAAATCGACCGTGTGGATCGCGAAGCGCGGGCTGGTCAGCGCATAGTGATGGGCGCTCCAAGCCACCGCGAGCGACACGCCGACCACGACCGCCAAGCCGGAGGCGAGTTTGAGGGCTGCCCAAAGCAGCGCCACGAGACCGCGCGCGCCAGCCATTTCTGGCTCGGATCCACGGGCGTGTGCCTTGGCCTGCACCGCCGCAGGCACCGGGCTTTCGCCAGAGGCGAAGCCTTCATCCGGGGCGTTGACGTGCCCGCCGTGCATCCGTTGTTCTCGGCGATTCATGGTTGCTTACCCGCAAGGCGAGCGCGCAGCCCGCCACCCACGACGCTGAGGATCTTGTTGATGTCACCCGCGCCGAGCGCGATCACCACATCGCCCGGCTTGGCGATCCGGGCCAACTCCGCGGACATCGCCGCGCGATCGGGCGCGTACTTAACGTTGTGGTGGCCGTGTTGCGCAATCGCCTCAGCCAGGTGCTCCGACGTGATCCCGGGGATCGGCTTCTCGCCAGCCGCGTAAATGTCGGTCAAAAACAGCTGATCGGCGTTGTTGAAGGCGCGCGTGAACTCGTCGAACAGGTTCTCCGTGCGCGAGTAACGGTGCGGCTGGAATGCGACCAGGATCCGGCCCTCGTACGCGCGGCGAGCGGCGTTGAGCGTCGCTTCTACCTCTGCGGGGTGATGGCCGTAGTCGTCGACCAGCGCGACGCGGTCGACTTCGTCGACCACGGTGAAGCGGCGCGCCACGCCGTGAAAGGTGCTGAGCGCGTCCTTCACGACATCCAGCGGCACTTCGAGTTCATCGGCCACGGCGATCACCGAGAGGGTGTTCAGCACGTTGTGCTGGCCGGGCATACGCACGGTGAATTCGCCCAGCGACTTGTCGCGATTGAACGCGATGAAGCTGGTCGAAAGACCGCGATAATTGATGGACCGCGCGTGATAGGTGGCCTGCGGGCTCAAACCGTAAGTCACGTGCCGGCGTTGAATGCGCGGCAGCAAGTCTTGCACGTGCGGGTGGTCCAAACAGAGCACCGCGAGCCCGTAGAACGGCACCTTCTCGATGAACTGCACGAAGGCGTCCTTGAGCTTGTCGTGCGTCTTGTAGAAATCGAGGTGCTCGGGGTCGATATTCGTGACGACCGCGATCGTGGGCGTCAACCGCAAGAACGAGCCGTCGCTCTCGTCGGCTTCGGCGACCAGCATGTTGCCTTCGCCCAAGCGCGCATTGCTGCCCAGGGAGGACATGCGCCCGCCGACCACCACGGTGGGGTCGAGCCCGGCCGCGCGTAACACGGTGGCCACGAGCGAGGTGGTCGTCGTCTTGCCATGCGAGCCGGCGATCGCGATGCCGTATTTCACGCGCATCAGCTCTGCCAGCATCTCTGCCCGCTGAATCAGCGGAATTCCGCGCAAGCGCGCCTCGCGCACTTCCGGATTTTCGTTGTCGATCGCGCTCGAATACACGATTACGTCCGCGCCAAGCACGTTCTCCGCGCGGTGACCGATGTCGATGCGCACGCCGAGACGCTCGAGGTTCTTTGTGTTCTCCCCCTCGCGCAGATCGGATCCAGACACGTCGAACTCGAGCGTGCGCAAGATCTCCGCGAGACCGCTCATGCCGATGCCGCCGACGCCGATGAAGTGCACGTGCCGAACGCGACCGCGGAACATTAGACGGCCTCCCGCACGGTGAACGGAAAGCGTGAAGAAGAGTCAGGTGAAGATTGGTTGGGGGGCGCGGAGGAACCATCGCTAGCTGGGCTCTGAGCTACGCGACGCTCATTGGGCGCCACGCCCGCTAGCCCCAAAAAATCCACAGCGATGGCGTGGGCGGCATCCGGACGACCCAGTGCCCGTGCGCGTTCGGCCATGCGCAACAAGCGCGGCGCGTCCCCGAGAAGCGCCGAAATTTCGGCCGAAATGCGCTCGGGCGTGGCTTCGGTGGACGTGACGCAGAGTGCGGCACCGGCGCGCACCAAGGACTCCGCGTTGACGCGCTGATGATCGCCGGAAGCGAACGGATACGGCACGAGCAAGCTTGGTCGACCGACGGCGCAGATTTCGCTGACGGCGCTCGCGCCGGAGCGCGCGATCACGAGATCGGCATCGGCGAGCGCGCGTGGCATGTCATCGATGAAGGGCACCACCTCGGCGCGCGCTTCGAGACCGAGCTCGGCATACAAGCGACGCGCGTCCGCTTCGTGCGCAGCGCCGCATTGGTGCGTCACGCGCAGGTTGGCGGCGGTTTGCGCGAGCGCGCGCGGTACGGCTTCATTGAGCGATTTGGCGCCTTGGCTGCCACCGAGCACGAGCACGCGCGGCGCATCGAGCTGCGGAGTGTACAGAACCGGCTGAAAACCAGCGCGGATCGGCACGCCGGCGCGCACGACCACGCTCGGCACGAAATGCCGTTCGCTCTCCGCGAAGGCCGTGTACGCGCGTTGCACGAACGGCGCAATCAAGCGGTTTGCGAGGCCAATCACGCTGTTCGGCTCGGCCAGCGCCACGGGGATGCCGAGGAAGCGCGCGCTCAGCGAGATCGGGCCTGCGGCGTACCCACCGACCGAGAACACCGCGCGTGGATTGAGCTTCTTGAGCAAAGCGCGCGCTTCGGGCACGGAGCCCGCGGCGCGCGTGATGCCGCGCACTGCGCCGGTCACGCCATCGCCGCGGATCGGCAGCACGCGCATCAGTTCGAGCTCATAGCCGCGCTCGGGCACCACGCGCTTCTCCATGCCGCGCTCGGTACCCACGCACACGATACGCACCTGAGGCGCGAGTTCACGCACCGCGTCGGCCACGGCGATCATCGGGAAAACATGACCACCCGTGCCACCACCGGCGAAGACCAGCGAGTCGCTCATGTGGCCTCTTTGGGCACGACGGGCATGCGTGGCTTGCGACGTTCGGGTGCACGACGGCTGGGCGCGTCAGGCGTGAAGGACGCTTCCGTCACGAGCATGGCGCTGGCTTCCGGAGCATTCCCGGAGCTACCATCCATGAACGCGACGCGCGCGTTTCCAGAGCCATTTTTCCGAGAAATGCTGAGCAAGATGCCCATCGCGGCGGCGCACACCAAGAGCGAAGAACCGCCATAGCTCACGAACGGCAAAGTGAGTCCCTTGGTCGGCAAAACGGACATCGCGACGGCCAGATTGATCAGCGCTTGCACGCCGAACAAGACCGAGATGCCGAACGCGATGTACGCGCCGTATTCGTCCTCCGCATGGAGCGCCGTGCGCACGCCGCGCGCGACGACCACCAGATACACCGTGCACAACGCGAGGATCCCAATGAACCCAAGCTCTTCACCGATGATCGCGGAGATGAAGTCCGTGTGCGCTTCCGGCAGGTACAAGACCTGAAGGCCCTTGCCGAGACCCATTCCGAAAAATTTGCCGGAGCCGAAGCTCATCACGGATTGAAACGGCTGGTAGGCGAGATCTTGGCGATGCTCGCTCATGTTGAACCAGGCGACCATGCGCTCCCAGCGGTAGGACGTGAAGCGCACTGCCCAGACAGCGAACACCGAGCCGAGCATGGCCAAGCCGAGCAAGTAACCGAGCCGCGCGCCAGCCACGAACAAGAGCGTGAAGGTCAGGAGCAAGAGCACGGACGCGCCACCGAAGTCCGGTTGCTTGAGGCACAGCACCATCAGGAAGCCGGACATCAACAGATGCGGCAGCATGCCGATGGAGAAGGATTTGACGCGTTCGCGCTTCTTTTCCAGCGAATACGCGAGCCAGAGCACGAGCGCGAGCTTGGCCGTTTCGGACGGCTGGATGTGCACCGGGCCGACCGAGAGCCAACGCGCGGCACCGCCACCGCTGTGACCAAAGCCGATCACGCTCAAGATCATCATCACCGTGACCACGCCCAAGATCGGGTACGTGAACGGGCGCAGCTTGCGATAGTCGATGCGCGAGATGCCGAAGATGAGCAAGAGCGCGCCGATGGCGTAGAAGCCTTGTCGCTTCAAGAAGTACTGCGAGTCGCGGAACACGACGGTCGCTTCGATCACGCTCGCGCTGTACACCATGACCACGCCGAAGCCGAGCAGCGCCACTGCGAGCGCCGCGAGCACGATGTCGACTGGGCCGCGATCGGGGCCACGGCTGAGCAAGTTCTTGAGCGTCGTCATGGGCTGTCCTTCGGCTGGCTCTGGGCCAAGCGCTCTACGGCAGACACGAAGCGATCACCGCGATCGGCGTAGCTCTTGAACATGTCGAAGCTCGAGCAAGCCGGGCTGAGCAGCACGGCATCACCCGCTTGGGCGGCGGAAAACGCCTGATTTACGGCGTCATCCATCGAAGTCGCGCGCAGCACCGGCACGCGCGAGCCGACGGCTTTCGCGATCAGATCCGCGGCTTCACCGATGACGACCACCGCGCGCCCCTTCGCTTCGAGTGCGGCAACCAACGGCTCGTACGTGCCAAGCTTATCGCGACCACCCGCGATGAGCACACCCCGCTCCTCGGCCAAGCCACGCAAAGCAGTCACTGAGGCGCCCACGTTGGTGCCCTTGGAATCGTCGTAGAACGTCACCCCGCGCACGGTCGCGACGCGGGCCATGCGGTGATGAAGCGGTTTGAATGCGGCGAGCGCTTTGCGAATCGCGGCTGGGTTGAGATCGAGCGCGCGTGCAGCAGCGATAGCAGCGGCCGCGTTTTCTAGATTGTGACGCCCGTGGAGAGCGCTCGTCTCCAGGTCGAACACCTCACCGGAGCGAGTTTCCGTCACGATGCGGCCGGAGACCACGTAGTCCCCATAGCTACCGAACGTGAGCAGCTTCCCTCGCCCGCGCTTGGCCTGCTGCCGGCAATCCGAGTCTCCCTCGGGAATGATCGCGAAATCATCAGGATTTTGCGAGGCGAACGCGTTGCCCTTGGCTTCGGCATAGGCCAAGAAGCTGGGATAGCGATCGAGGTGATCTTCCGTGATGTTGAGCAGCACGCTCACCCGCGGCTTGAAGCTCGGCACGCGCTCGAGTTGAAAACTCGATACCTCGAACACCACGACGTCGTAGCGTTCCTTCACGGCTTCCGCCGTCGGGATACCCAGGTTGCCCCCGACGAAGGTCTTCAGGCCGGCCGCGAGGAACATATCACCCACGAGGGTGGTGGTCGTGCTCTTGCCGTTGGTGCCACCGATGGCGACGATTGGGGCGTCGATGAAACGGGACGCGAGTTCGAGCTCGCCGATCACTTCTACACCCGCGAGTTCGGCTTGGGTCAACTCGGGGAGCTGAGGGACTCCCGGGGAGACGACGACGAGCTGCGCCGTCTCGAACTTCGCGCCTTCGTGACCGCCCAAGATGAGCTCAATGCCCAGCGCGCGAGCTTCGTCTGAAATCTTTTCCGCAGGCGCGCTGTCGGTGCCGACCACGTGCGCAGAGCGGGCTAGGCACAGCTTCGCCGCAGCGATGCCGCTCTTGCCCAGGCCGACCACGACCACGCGTTTTCCGGCTAATTCCATCAGCGTAGCTTCAGTGAAGAGAGTGCAACGAGAGCCAACAAGACCGAGATGATCCAAAAACGGACGATGATGCGCGGCTCGGGCCAGCCCTTCTTTTCGAAGTGGTGGTGGATCGGGGCCATCAAGAACACGCGCTTACCGAAGAGCTTATACGAGGTAACCTGCGTGACCACGCTGGCCGCCTCAATCACGAACACGCCGCCGAGGACCAGGCTCAAGAGCTCCGTCTTGGTCAAGACGGCGAGCATGCCCAAACCGCCACCGAGCGCGAGCGACCCAACGTCGCCCATGAATACCTGAGCAGGGTACGTGTTGTACCAGAGAAATCCGACACCCGCGCCGATCATCGCGGCTGCGAACACCGCCAATTCTGACATCTCGGGGATGCCTGCGATGTCCAGGTATTGCGCGAGCGGACGACCGAAGAGGATGGCACCGGCGACGTACGCCCAAACCATGTACGCACCCGCGTTGATCATCACCGGGCCGATGGCGAGGCCGTCGAGGCCATCGGTCAAATTGACCGCGTTGCTCATCGCCACCACCACGAACAGCGCGAAAAACAGGTACACCGGCAGCGGCAGCGTGATCGGGTACTTGTGGAACGCGAGGAACGGAATCGCCAAGCGCGTGCGCAGCGCGAGCCACCCTTCGGGCAGCTCTGGCGTGTTCAGGAACACATACGAGAGCGCGAAACCGCCGATCACGATTTGCGCGAGCATCTTGTAGCGCCCCGGCAAGCCGCGGGTGTTGCTGCCCTCGATCTTCAAACGGTCGTCCAAGAAGCCGACCGCGCCGTAGCCCGCGGTGACCGCGGTGGTCGCAACGACGAAGATGTTTCGCACATCCGCCCAGAGCACCGTAGGCACGAGCACCGAGAGCAAGATCAGCGCGCCACCCATGGTCGGCGTACCGCGCTTCGCGTAGTGCGAGGCGGGCCCCTCTTCACGGATGATTTGGCTGATCTGTTTGCCGCGCAGCTTCTGGATGAACCAGGGAGCCACCAAGAACGACATCAGCATGGCCGTGATGGTGGCCATGATGGCGCGGAAGGGCGTGTAGCGAAGCACGTTGAACGCGCTGGCCCACTCGTACTTGTGGCTCCAAGGGTAGAAGAACTCGTAAATCATGCCGCACGCCCTTTGGCATCACACAGGCCGCGCACCAAGCGTTCCGCGCGCACACCGCGCGACGCTTTGACCAGCACGACATCTTTCGGCTGCAGACGGGAGAGCAGAAGCTCCAGGCCTTGCTCAGAATTTTCGGCAAAAAGTGAGTCGATTCCGGCGCGTTGCGCTGGTGCCACGAAGCCCTCCGCATCACCCACCAGGGCTAGAAGCAGCGCCGCCCCACTTTCGGCAATGAAACCACCAACTTCGGCGTGTTGCTCGGCGGCGAGCGCGCCGAGCTTGCGCATTTCGCCGACCACGAGCACTAGGCGCGCTCCGCGAGCACGGGCGATTTCGCGCGCGGTCGCGAGTGAACTTTTGACGCTCGCCGGGTTCGAATTGTAGCTGTCGTCCAGCACGACCGTGCCGTCGCGGAGTTCGATCGGCGTCAAACGCCCCGGCTCACCGGCGGCAGAGAGTGCCGCGGAAACGAGGGACGGCTCGAGGGCGGCTTGGGAGATCCATTCACCAACGGCGAGGGCCGCAAGCGTCGCATAGGCACCGGCTTCGCCGAGCAGCGGCGTGTCGAGGCGAATCGCGTCGGCAGAGAACGGAGTCCGGCGTTCGATGTCGAGCGCCGAGCCGCCGAGTGCGTTCGGCGTGCGCGCGCGCAAACGATAGTTGGCGCCTTCGGCGTACCCGTAGCTGAACGAGCGGATGGGCGCGACCGATTGCAGCGTGCGCTGCACGCGCTCGTCGTCCGCGTTGGCGACGGCTAGTCCTTCACGACCAAGACCGATCCAGATTTCGCCTTCCTCGCGCTCGATGCCGTCGAGATCGCCCAGGCCCTCGGTGTGCTCGAGGCCGATCAGCGTCAAAACAGCGAGATCTGGCGACGCGAGCGTCGATAGAGTGCGCACTTCGCCCGGCGCGTTAGTGCCGATTTCGACGACGCCGATGCTGTGCTCTGGCTCGAGGCCGAGCAGTACCATCGGTACGCCGATCAGATTGTTCAGATTGCCTGCCGCGAAGTGGACAGAGCCTGGATGAAGTGCGTTGAGCAACGCGGTGATGGCGCTGCGCGTCGTGGTCTTGCCGGCCGAGCCCGCGACGCCCACGATACGCTTTGCCCAGCGCTGACGATGCGCCGCGGCGAGCGCCCCGAGTGCGGTCAGCGTGGACCGAACCACGACGGCTGCGGTGAGGCCAGGTAGTTCGCGTTCGACGACGACGCCCGCGGCGCCCAGCGAGAGTGCTTGTGCCGCAAAGTCGTGACCATCGAAGCGTTCACCGCGCAGCGCCACGAACAGCTGACCGCGCAGATCGGCGCGCGTATCCGTGGTGACACCGACGCAGTTCGCGTCCGGGCCGTGCAGCGCGCCGTCACACAGCGTCGCCACTTGGGACAGCAAGAATTCCGCGCCATTCCGCGGGATCAGGCTTGCCATGCGCCTCCGCGTTGACGTCGCCGCGCGAGCGCGCAACGCGCCTCGTTGCGGTCGTCGAAGGGCAACGTCTGATTGCCGATGATTTGGTACGGCTCGTGCCCCTTGCCGGCGATCAGCACCACGTCGCCTGCTTCGGCCTGCGAGATGGCGCGCTCGATGGCGCGTGCGCGGTCGAGTTCGACTTCGTACTTGCCGTCCATCTCGCGCAGCCCCACTTCGACGCAGCGTGCGATGGCCGCCGGATCTTCACTGCGCGGATTGTCGTTGGTGAGGTACGCATAGTCCGCCAGGCGCCCAACCGCGGCACCCATGCGCGGCCGCTTTTGCGGATCGCGATCGCCACCGCAACCGAAAACGCACAGCACTCGGCGTGAAGTGAGTCCGCGCGTTGCGATCAGCACTCGTTCCAGCGCGTCCGGCGTGTGTGCGTAGTCGACGAGAACCAAGATGTCGTCACCGGGTTCGTCGCAGCGTTCGAGTCGGCCCGGCACTTGCGGGGCTTCGCCGAGGCCACGCGCGGCGCTCTGCAGATCCACGCCCGAAGCGTGCAAAATCCCAAGCGCGAGCAGCAAATTCTCCAGATTGTGCTCACCGACCAGGCGTGATTCGAGTTTCACTTCACCCACCGGAGTGTGAATCACCCCGTGGATTCCCTGAGCATCGACCGTCACCTGCTTGGGATACAGATCCGCACCAGGCCGCTTGCTGACGCGCGTTACTTTGCCGAGGGCACGCGCCGCGAGCTTTTCACCGTACGGGTCGTCGACGTTGAGCACCGAGGCCTCCGGAGCGAGCGCGGTGAACAGCTGCGCCTTGGCCTCACCGTATTCGGCGAGCGAGCCGTGAAAGTCCAAATGATCCTGGGTCAAGTTGCTGAACGCCGCGACGCGGAAGTGCAGTCCGCGTACGCGATCGAGCGACAGCGCAATGCTCGACACTTCCATCACGAAGTGCGTTCCGCCCGCGTCGCGCACACCCGCGGCATAGCGCGAGATGTCATCGGCTTCCGGCGTAGTCAGTACCGAGTCTTCGCTCTTTCCTGCAAACGAGAAGCCCACCGTACCGAGCCGCGCGGGCTTCGCGCCAGCGCCGGTCAGCGCGCGTTCGACGAGCCAGGCCGTCGTGGTTTTGCCGTTAGTCCCAGTGATGCCGATCACCGACAATTGCTGGCTCGGATTGCCGTACACCGCTTCCGCCGCGAGAGCCAAGCTGCGCCGCGCATCCGCGACCTCGATCATTGGCGCTGAAATTTCCGGCAATTCTGCACCGCGTTCGACGATCAGCGCCACCGCACCGCGTTCGACCGCCGCTCGAGCAAACTGCGCGCCGCTCACTTTGCCGCCACTGCGCGCGACGAACAGATCTCCTGCTTCCACGCGCCGCGAGTCTTGTCGCACACCGCGCACCTGCACGCTGCCGTCGCCAACGAGGCGCGGTGCCTCGCTGTGCAGCACGCCGAGCAACGCCGAGACCGGAAGACCTTCGGCAGCGTGGGCGGCAGGGGTGGGTGTGTGAGGGACCATCAAGGAAACTTCAGGACGCGGGTTCGAGGACCAAGAGTACTTCAGACGCGTTGTCGACTACGCTGCCGGGAGGCGGCTGTTGGTTGACGATCAGCCCGTTGCCCTTGAGCCGCGGAGTGAGGCCGAGCGAAATCATCTGCTTGAACGCTTGACGTGCCGGCACGCCGGTCAGATTCGGTATGCGCACTTTGCCGGCGGGCACGGCGCCCGTGGGCAGCACTTCTTGCACGGGGGGCTTCTTGCCCTGAGCCTCGCGCAGCGCCTCGTAGGCAATGTTCGCCGGATCGGGGGTACGCGCGAGCACGGCGACATCCGTCTTGTCCGTGGTGCGCGGCGTCAGTCCGGCCAATTTCAAGCTCATTTGCGCGACGCGCCGGAAGATTGGGGCCGCCACCACGCCGCCGGCGTGCTCCAACATCGGCTCATCGAGCGTGACCGCGATCGCGACAACCGGTTTCTCTGCGGGCACGAAGCCGACGAACGAACCGATGTATTTGTCGATCGAGTAGCGGCCCGTCTTCGGATCGCTCTTCTGCGCGGTGGCCGTCTTGCCTGCCACGCGGTAGCCGTCGATGGCCGCTTCCGTACCGGTGCCTTCACCCTCGGTCACCGCGACGAGCATTTCGGAGACAGCGCGGGCGACTTCTTTGGACACCACGCGGCGGCGCACGTGCGGCGCAACATCGCGCACGATTTCACCGCTCGAAGTCGTCACCTTGCGCACGAGCAGCGGCTCCATCAATTCACCGCCGTTGGCCAGTGCAGCGGCGGCCATCGCCATTTGCATGTTGGTCACACCGATGCCCTGACCGAACGCGGCAGACGCGGTTTCAACCTGCACCCAGGGGCGCGAGCGCGGACGCAGCGTGCCCGGCGCCTCACCCGGAAACGGCAAGCCCGACTCCTGACCGAAGCCGAAGCGGCGCAGCGCGTCGTACAGCTTGGCCTCGCCCATGCCGAGCCCGATCTTGGCCGCGCAAATATTGGAAGAAACCGCGAGGATTTGCGAAATCGACAACCACTCCGAGGGGTGAGTATCGCGGATCGTTACGTTGTCGATCTGCATCACGCCCTTCTCGCAGTACAGCTTCTGCGTCGGGGTGATCACACCGTCGGCCAAACCCGCCGCGACGGTGAACATCTTCATCGTCGAACCAGGCTCGAACACGTCGCTCATCGCGCGATCGCGGCGCTGCTCGGGTTGGCTCGTGGTGTAGTCGTTCGGGTTGAAGAAGGGCCAGCTCGCGAGCGCCAAGATCTCGCCCGTGTACGGGTTGACCACGACGACGGATCCGCCCGCCGCTTCGAACGTGCGCGCGGCGGCTTGCAGCTCGTGCTCGGCGACGTACTGAATGCCCTGATCGATGGTCAGATAAATGTTGTGCCCGGCGAACGCACGATCGTCCTCGATGCCGTCAGAGAACAACAGCCGGCCCGAGCGATCGCGCAAACCCTTGAGCTGCTCGGCGCTGCCTTTGAGATCGTCGTTGAGCGCGTACTCGAGGCCGTCTTTGCCTTCACCGTCGGGAGCCACGAAGCCGAGCAGCGGGCCCGCTAGCTCACGACGCGGGTAGTAGCGACGCCCCTCGCCTTCCACGACCAAGCCGCGGATGCGCGTTGCGCCGCCCGCATCGTCTTCCGACAGCGCGCGGATCTTGTCGGCTTCCTCAGCTGAAATCTGCCGCTTTAGCCAGGCAAAACGGCGCTTCGCCAGAATGCGCCGCTCGACCTGAGCCGCGTCGATACCAAGCACCGCCGCGATGCGATTGGCCGCGTCGCGCGCCACGACCGGCACCTGCTGGGAGGGCACGCCGCGCAATAGTTCGACCGCGTCCATGCTCACGCTCGGCACCTCCACGCTCACCGCGAGCGCGCTGCCGTTGCGGTCGTACACACCGCCGCGCTTCGGCGCGACGTGCAAGCGACGTTGACGTTGCGTCTCGGCCAGCTCGCGCCACGCCGCACCATCGCCAATCATCAAGTCGTAGCCCGACGAAACCACGAGGCCCAGACCGAGCGCGAGCGCACCGCACAGCATGCCCATGCGCAACCGCACCCAACGCCGACGCTTGTCTTCGTTCGGCGGCGCGGAAAGCTTCGCGGGCGTCTTGTTGGTGCGGACGTTCACGGCTCCTCCTGGATCTTCACCTTGCCCGCGTCATCATCGGGCTTGCGCCCTGCAGCGAGGATGCGATCCGGCGAGGGTTCACTCATGCCGAGCAAGGTACGCGCCACGAAATCGACGCGCTCGGGCGTCTTGTGCGAAGCCAGCTCGAGTTCGAGCACGTGCTTCACCTCACGCAGGCGCTCCACACGCGCGTGCGCACGCCCGAGTTCGTAGCCGAGCTCGACCGACTTCACGCGCAGTCCAAGCTGCAAAATGAACGCGGAAGTCGCGGCCAAAACCGCCAAAGTCCACAAGATCAGGAACACCCGCTCGCTCCGCATCAGGCTTCCTCCCCCCAGCTCGGGTCGCTCGGGGCTTCGGCTTCGACGCGCATCGCGACGCGCAGCTTGGCACTGCGCGCACGCGGGTTCTCCGCTAGCTCGGTCTCACCAGCCAACACCGGTTTTTTGTGCAAGCGCTGCCACGACGAGCGATCGAGGAACGCGCGCTTGACCAAGCGATCTTCGAGCGAATGAAAGCTGATGATGGCCGCGATGCCGCCGGGCGCGAGCAAGTTCTTGGAGATGTCGAGCAAACAGATCAACTGATCGAGCTCGCCGTTCACCGCGATGCGCAGCGCTTGAAACGTCTTGGTCGCCGGATCGACGCCACCCAAGCGCCGCGGACCAACCGCGCGCACCACGGCGCGACGCAGCTCCAAGGTGTCCTTCAGCTCACCAGCTTCGAACGCCTGCTTGATGCAGCGCGCGACGCGGCGCGACCGACGCTCTTCGCCGAGCTCGTAGATCACGTTCGCGAGTTCGTCTTGGCTCAGCCGCTCGATCAGCTCGAGCGCAGTCTCACCGCTCGTGGGATCCATGCGCATGTCGAGCGGACCACTCGAACGAAAACTCATGCCACGTTCGGCGTCCGCGAGCTGCTGCGAGCTCAGGCCAAGATCAGCCAAAATCCCGTCAATTTTCTCGATTCCGAGAGCCGCCAAGCGCTCCGGGATCTGCTCGAACGAAGCGTGCACGCACTGCGCGCGCACGCCGAACTGTGCCAGGCGCGACTGCGCCGTGCGCACCGCGAGCGGATCGCGATCGCACGCAATCAAGCGCAGGTCCGGCGAAGCCGCGAGCAACGCAGCCGAGTGCCCCGCGCCACCCGCGGTGGCGTCCACGAACACACCGCCACGTGACGGATCCAAAGCCTCCACCACCTCGTTCGGCATCACCGAGACGTGCGTGAAGACTGGCTCTGCTTCGAAATCGATCGCGGCCATGGTCATACTTTGAATTGCTCCACTGCAAGCCTGAAGGCAGAAGTCTCACTCGGTGCAATTTCAAGCGCCGCGTCCCAACGGGCCCGCGACCAAAGTTCCAAGTTCTTGCCCATGCCCGCCCAGAGCGCGTCGCTCTTGTCGAGCTCGGCGCGTTCGCGCAAATGCGGAGGCACGAGCACGCGCCCAGCCTTGTCGAGCTCACACTCGACGGCCGCCGACACGTACATGCGCCGAAAGCGAATCGCATGCGGGTCGAGGCTGGGCAGCTTCGACACCTCTTGCTCGAACTCTTCCCAAGTCTTCATTGGGTAGACGTGCAGACAGGGGTCGAACAGCGCCGGAGTGATGATGAACCCGGCATTGCTTTCGCCCACCAATACGTCGCGAAACCGGGCCGGCAAGCTAATGCGCCCTTTCGCGTCGACTGAATGAACGAACTGCCCGCGGAACATCTCTTCTTCAACACTTCATGGGCTAGCGAAACACTTGTTCCCACTATTTCCCACTGATGCTGGCGAAGCTACGGGGCCGGCCGGCCCATGTCAACAATCGCGACCGCCAAAACCTTGAGAAAGTCCTTGAGGTTTTGTAGGGGGCGCGGCGTCCACTGCTCGCCCACTCAGGTAAGCATTCGACCTACCCTCGATGGTGCTGAACGCATGCCGAAGCGAACCGCGGGTCCGGGTCGAACGGCATGGTCGAGAGGAAGGAGGGGGTCACCTCTGACCGCACCCCGGGACCGGCACCCCGGGTGTGGTCCGCGCGGCTCAGCGGGCTTTGGCGCCGCGGAGGCGGAGGGTGCTTACGAACAACCAGCTAGCGACGAGGCTCGGAAGCAGCGCGATCCAGATCATCATGGCAGGCTGCGATTGCAAGCCGTACACCGGCTCGTAATTATCGGACATTGCTGCGCTTATCCACGAGAGCCGCGTGTCTTTCAGTCCGCGCGTGTGTGCCATCGGACACGCCGCCGGCAGTCCCTACCCCTGCCGCAAAAACACCAATGCCCCCAACACGGCTGTCCCCGCGATCTCCGTCCGCAACACGAGTTCCCCAAAGCTGACCGCGACGAACCCCGCGCCTTCGGCCTCGCTCACTTCTTCGGGTGAGAGCCCGCCCTCCGGTCCGATCAAGATCGCGATCGGTGAGCCCACGCTCCAATCCGCCGTCAGCGCGCGCAAATTTTGCGCTGCGCCAGGCACCAAGCACAACTTGATCGCGCTTTGCGCGCGCCACTCGTCGAGCTCGATTCGCAATGCGTGCGGACCGACGACCTTTGGTACGTCGGCGCGACCGCATTGGCGTGCGGCGTCGAGCGCGATCGCTTCCCAGCGGGCGCGCTTGTTGTCGCTTCGATCATTGACGCGCGCGACGCTGCGTGCGCTCTCGACCAAGTGCAACTCGGCGACGCCGAGTGCGGTCGCCGAGCGCACCACTTGTTCGGTCTTGTCGCCCTTGCCGAGCGCTTGGACGAGCACGATGCCAGTGTCGGCGGTGCGTGCGGATTCGCGCAGCGCACCCACTCCGCAGTACGCGCCGTCTTCGTTGATTGCGAGGCGCGCGTCGGCTTCGGCTCTCGTTTCTGGATCGAAGGCGACGAATTTTTCACCCGCGCGCAGGCGTAAGACGTCGCACAGGTAGTGAGCCGTTTTCGGGTCGAGTTTGCGCTCACCGGGTTCGAGTCCAGTGAGCGGCACGCGCGTCAGCTTGGCCACTCAGCCTCCGGGCAACTCGCGGCCGTAGTCGGAGTAGGCGCGGCGCGCGCGCACCGACACCATGGCGTCGAGCCGAAGCGCGACGGGCGGCGGAGCAACGCCTTCGGGCAGGACCATTGCGGTCAATGCGCCGCCGTACACGCAAGCCGTGTCGAGACCCGTGGCGTGTGGATGCAACTGCGGGCGTTGCCGCGCGTTGTGACCAAAGACGATGTGCGGCTCGCTGTCGTACAAGCTGCCCCAGAGCGTGCCCCACTTCTCACTCGGCTTGCCGCGCTCGTCGATCGAGCGAATGTGAGTGATGAGCCAGGGATCCTGCTTTTCGAAGGGGACTCCGGGCACGATCCCCGCGTGCACGATGCGCACGTCATTTTCGGGAACGTCGATCCAGAGCGGGAAGCTCTCCAAGATCGCCCAGTCGTCGTCGCCCAACGCTGCGGACACTTCCGCGTGAGAGGAGCCGAGTTTTGGACCGGGTTCGCCGCGCAGGCGCGCGTGGCGCCCCGCGATCAATCGCTGTTCGTGGTTGCCCACGACCGAACGAGCCCTGAGCGATCGAAACAACCGCAGCACGCCGACTGGGTCGGGGCCGCGGCTCAGCAAGTCACCGACGAAGAACACCTGATCGTCCGCGGTGTGTGCGACCGCTGACAGCAGCTCGGCGAGCTCCGCAGCGCAGCTGTGGACATCTCCGATGAAGATGCTGCGCGCCATGATTCGCGCAGCCTAGCGCGGTTTGCGCCGAATCGAGCTCTGCCACATCATCCGGCTAACGGGCCGCACCGATCTCGGAACCGATCCCGCGACGAGACGCCTCATGCGGGCGGAGTCACGAGCTGCCAGCGTCATAAAAATTCCCGTACCTACATAGCATCGCGCCCTTGCAGTAGGGGCAGAACGCAGACTAGTGTCCCGGGAGTTTTGAGGAGGCACGAAAGAATGTCACTGATGTCCCCGCGTTCCTGTGGATTGGCTTTCATGTTCGTCGCGAGTTTGGCCGCTGTCGGCTGCGGGGGAGATGAGGTCAAATACGTGCCGCGCCCCGCCAACAGCGGTGCCAAGGCAAGTCTGCCACCCGTTGCGAACGTGCCGAAGAAGCCGATCAAGAACGGCGAGGCGTACACCGTTTGGGGTGTGAGCTACTACTTGCGCAGCCCGGTGCACACCAAAGAGGTCTCCCGCAAGAAGCTCTCGATCACCGGTTACATCACCAAAACCAACCTGGGTGAGGCGCCGGCATGTGCAGTTCACAAGGGCGGCAAGGCCGATCCCGAGAATTGCAAGCCGCCCATCCCCGCGTTCTGGATCGGTGACACCAAAGACGCCCCGGAAGCCGAAACCATCAAGGTGATGGGCTGGGCCTCCAACTTCGCGCAGATCTACGACGCGATCGCCGAGTTCGACAAAGGCAAGAAGGACGCGGAGCACGTGGACACGTTCTGGCAGGTCAAAGTGCCGAACCCGCTGCCCTCCAAGGGCGCCAAGGTCACGATCAAGGGTGACTACGGCACCACGTTCAGCAAGTCCTCGACCGGCGCGGAAGCCGACCCGTTCATGGGCATGCTGACCTACGAAGAGATGACCGTGGCAGAGCCCGGTGCCGAGCTCTCCACGCTGCCGGGCGTGAAGCGCAAGCCGCCAAAGAACTGACGGGTGCTCACGGAGGTCGCGGAAGCTCTCGCGACTGTCCTATGCTCAGCCGAGGAGGCTGATACTTGCTAGGCGCGCTGCGGCGCTCGAAAAGCCACTTACTCGTGGCCGTCGGGTTGTCGCTGTGCGCCGCGTGCGGGCGTGGCACGCAGTCGACGCGCCCGCTCGTTTCGGGCATCGATCTGCGTGACACGGACGATGCGCACGTCGTCGACGACAGCGCGATCTTGGACGGGCTCGCAACCTCCGACGAGTACGATCCGAGCCTACTGAGCCGCGATCTCGAGCGTGTCGAGCGCTACTACCGCGCGCGCGGCTACTACGAAGCGAAGGTGAGCGCAGCGCGCGTGCTGCAGCTCGACGGGCGCCACGTCAAGATCGAGATCCGCGTCGTGCCGGGCGCACCGGTGACGGTGCGTAGCGTCGAGATCCCGGGCTTAGCGAGCTTGCCGACTGTCGTCACCAAGCACGTGTTGCAGGCGCGGACGCTCAAAGTCGACGACGTCTTCGACGAGGCGCGCTTCGACGAGATGAAGGCCGCGATGATCGAGGCGCAGCAAGATCGCGGCTTTCCCTTCGCCAAGGTCGACGCCAAAGCGCACATCGATTTGGTCGAGCATCGCGCCGATGTGACGCTGCGGTTGCAGCCCGGACCACGCGCGACGTACGGCGCGGTGAGCATCGACGGCCTCAAGTCGATCCCCGAGGACAAGGTCCGCGACACGTTGAACATTCGCGAAGGCCAGAGCTATTCGCGCAGCGATCTCGCTTCCGCGCAACGCGCGCTACTCAACCTGGGCGTGTTCGGCACGGTCGAGCTACGCGAAGACCTCACCCACCCCGAAACCCAGCGCGTGCCCATCGCGGTGATCGTCCGCGAAAGCGAGCTGCGCACCGTGCGTCTCGGTGGCGGCGCAGATTTCAACGTGCTGCGCCTGAACCTGCACTTGGGGATGGGCTGGGAGCACCGCAATTTCCTGGGCGGGACTCGCTACCTCTCGATCAGCGAAACGCCGGGCGTCGACTTCTATCCGACTCGCTTCGATTTCGACGGGAAGACCTCGCTCAAACCGACGCGGCTGTTGCTCGAGAATTCGCTGCGCCTCAAGTTGCGCCAACCGTCGTTCATCGAAAGCCGCACCGCGGGCACGATCGACGCCAGCTACACGATCATGCCGGTGCTCTATCCGTTGCAAGGTGCGGATGCGACCAAAGAGCGCATCCTCGGATATCACACGATTTCGACCGCGCTCGGCCTCGAGCGACAGTTCTATCTATCTTCGTCGAAGAGTTGGCCGACCGTGTTGACGCTGGCCACGTCGTACAACTGGCAAGCGAACTTCCCGTTCACGTATCAGTTGGACGTACCCGAGGGCTTGACGCAAGTACGCGTCGCCTTCCCCGCTTTGGTGACGACGCTCGACGTACGCGACGATCCAGTACAGCCGCATCGCGGGTTCTATCTGAGCAATACGCTACAGGTTGCCGACAAGGTGTTCGGTGGCACGGTCTCCGACGTAAAAATTCAGCCGGAATTGCGCAGCTACTTTCCGATCACCAAGAACTCGGTCACGCTGGCTTCGCGGCTGACGATGGGCTTCCTGATCCCCAGGGACTACGGCGACACGCTGAAATCCGGCACGGACGAACGCAACCAATCGTTTACGAATCCGGAAGATCCGAAGGTCATCGCAGATCAGCAGAAGCTGCTGTTGCGTGCGTTTTACTCCGGCGGCGCGAACTCCAATCGCGGGTATCCGCTGCGCGCCGTGGGTCCGCATGGTCCGGTCGGCTTTTTGATCCCGACCGGCGTGAATTGCGCACCCGGTCAACTGAATCCTGATGGCAGCAAGGCCTCACTCAGCCCGTCCTGCATTCGCCCGCTCGGCGGCTTCACGCTCTGGGAAGCGTCACTCGAGGTGCGCTTTCCACTGTCCGGCGCGCTTGGTGCGGTCCTGTTCGCGGACGCGAGCGACGTCACGCGTGAGGTCGGACACATTCGTTTGAACGTGCCTCACCTTTCGGTCGGGCCGGGGCTCCGCTACCTGACGCCCGTTGGTCCCTTTCGACTCGATGTCGGCTATCGCGTGCCGGGTGCGCAAGCCATCGGCACCGACCTGACCAACGAAGGCGGCACCGACGTCAGCAACTTGTTCGGGGTCTCCTGGTTGCCCGTTGCGGTGAACATCGCCTTGGGGGAGGCGTTTTGAGTATCTACCGAAGTGCGCGACCGCGCGCGCCGCGTGAGCGAAGCGCGCGCTCGTTCATTGCGCGCGTGGCGCTGGGCGCGGGGCTGCTCTTGGTGTTCCTCGGCGGTTCCGTACTATCGCTCCTGTTGTACGGCAATTTGCCGGCGGCGCGACGCGGACTCGCCATGGGGCTGCAACGAGTCTTGGCGAACACCTTCGAAGGGGGCTTTGCGCTGGATGCCGTCGAGCACGTCTCGCTCCACGAGCTGCGCGCGCGCGGGTTCACTGTGTACGATCCAGACGGTCACTTGGTGTTGACGGTGGATTCCCTCACCGTGGAGATGGACTTGCCGGGCATGCTGCGAAAGCTGCTGCTCGGTACCGGCGTCGTCACCTTGCGCTTCAATCACGCGCGCCTCGAACGGGCAGAGGTCTACTTGCTGCCGGGCACGAACAACGTGCCGACGATCGTCGATGCGTTCACCCCTTCGCCGAGTCCGCCGGGCAGCGCGCCCAGCTCCGCGCCGACGCAGACGATCAAGGTTTGGTTTCCTGAAATCGAAGTCGGGCACATCTACGGGCGCATGGCTCTGGACGGTGTACCGACGCTCGAGACCGAGCTTTCGTCCGTGCGCGGATCCGTGGTTGGCAGTGCTGACCTCACCAGCGTGGACGTCGAGCGCTTTTCGGCGACGGTGCGCGGCCTTGGCGGCGCCGACGCGACCGGCGTCGGCAGTGTGCACGTCCGCGCACCGGGCGCAGTGTGGACGTCCTTCGACGGCTATTTCGGCGAACTGCAGTTTGGCACCGTCGTGCGCGTCGATAGCCCGAAGCTCGAGGTCACGCTCGATGTGCCGCGCGCTGAACCGAAGACCGTCCGCGCACTGTGGGCGGGCTACCCGGTGCTCGAAAACGTGAGCGCCCATGCTGAAGCCATTGGGACGCTTCAAACACTGCACACTCAGGCAAAGTTGCTCGTTGGGCAAGGTTCGCTCAGCGGCAGCGGCGAACTGCGCTTGAGCGGACACCCGGGCGCCGACCTGGATCTGTCCGCGCGCAGCCTGGATCTGCGCGCGCTGTGGGCGAACACGCCGAACACCGATCTCGACGCCGACGCGACGCTCGCCGTGTTCGAATCGGGCGATCAATGGCTGGCGAGCGTGAATGGCACCACGCGCGCAACACAAGTGCTCGGAACGCCGCTGCCGCCGATCGACATCAGCGGTAGCTATGACCCGAAGGGCTTCGTTGGGCACGCCACCGCGCACGAGCCGGGTATTCCGCTGAAAGCGAGTTTCGACGTCCATCCAGACGGTTCGGTCGACGGCAGCGTCGAGGCCAAGGGGGTGGACCTGAAGCGCGCGCCGCGTTTGCAACCGTACTTTGCCGGGCGCGGCATGCTCGATCTGCAAGTGAAAGGGCGAATCGACAAAGGACGGCTCGTGACGCAGCTGAGCGGCGCGCTCAATGCCTTCGAGTACGGCGGTCTGTCGATCGAGAGCAACCAATTCTCCGGCAGAGCCAGCGGACCGATCGACGATCCGCGCAAGCTCTCGGTCGACCTGGCGCTCGATTCGCGTCGCCTGCGCGCGGGCGCCTTCGGCTTCGACGAGCTGAAAACCCAGCTGCGCGGCCCGATCACGCGACCCGTCGTTTCGACGACCATTCGCAACAAGCATGGTAGCCAGATCAGCGCCAAGGCGACGATCACCCCACGCGAGGCCACGCGCATCGACGACTTGAGCGTGGAAGTCCGGCGCGACCAAGCGACCTTGGTCGCCACAGCGAGCGAGCTCGACGTGAACGGCGATCGCGTGCGTGTGAACGGCCTCCGTTTGGAAGGCGCGGGCGGAACCCTCGAAGCCTCTGGTCAGCTCGAGCCCGAGCGGGTGGCGCTCGTCGCGCATGGCAGCGCGCTCGATCTGGCCGTGATCGCGCACGCGCTCGGGCTGCCGCGCGGCACGATTGCGGGCAAGGCCTCGCTCGACGCCGATCTGGAGTCCACGAAGAAGACTCAGCGCGGCAGCTTTAATGTGCAGCTCCAAAACGGTGAAAGTCGCGGCATCGCGATCGATTCAGCGTCTCTCGCGGGGCAACTGAGCGGCTCCGAGTTGAAGCTACAAAGCACGGCAAAGCTGCAAGAATTCGGCACATTTTCAGGCGAAGCAAAAGCCAACTTGAACGGCAGCCTGGCTGACGCGACGACGTACCAAGACGCGACGGGCATCCTCACCGTCAAAGCCGAGCACGTGCCCTTTGCGCTCTTGAGCTACGCCATCCCCAAGAGCTCGGGCATCGACGACGTGCGCGGCGAAGGCAGCGCCACGCTCGTGGTCGACCGTGAGACGTCGGATGCGATCCCCAATCTGTCGTTGGTCGCCAACACTGCCGGCCTTCACGTCGGTCTGGCGGCGCGTGACGAGCACCAACAACCGCTCGCGTTCGACGGAGTGGAAGCGCACGCTGGCTTGAACATCCACGGCACCAACGGTGACACCGATCTAGTGTTGAAACTCGACGACGTGCGCGGCCCCCTTGCTTCATTGACGGCGCAAGCGCGCCTCGATCTGAGCAGCGCGGTCCATCACCCTGAACAGTTATTGGCTCAATTGCGCGCGACCCCACTCGTCGCCAAAGCAGTCGTCGACGACCGCGAGCTTTCGAATCTGCCGACACCCATCGCGCCGCGCGGCGTCAGCGGCAGATTGCGCACCGAGCTGTCGCTGCGCGGCAGCCTCGATCACCCTGTCTTCAGCGACAAAACCGAACTATACCGAGTTCGCTTTGGTGAGAGCGAACGACACCGGGCCGTCGATGTCTGCGCGCAGTTCGACTACGACAAGAGTAGCGGCCAATACGGCGCGCGCGGCGAAGTTTTTCTGCCGCAAACCAATGGCGATGCGCGCGCCTGTCGTGGTGGCCGAGTCGCGCAATTCAGCGCCGGCGGGCGAGCCGAGTGGGACAAGTTGATGAACTCGACGCTCAGCGCCGACCCGACGTGGACGGGCACTGCCGGTCTGTCCCTCGAGGGCATGCCGCTAGACATCGTGCCCGCTTTCGCCGACGCCGGCCTCGGAGGCCGCGTGATGGGCGCGGTCATGTTCGATCGCCGGGATGCGTTGCCGCAGGTGCGCTCGCAACTGGAGGTGCGCGACGCCGTGCTGACGCGCACTCGGCTCGGCAACGCGCTGATTCGCGCGCATACCGACGGCCGCTCGCTGTCGGCCGCGCTCGACATCGAGCAGCCGGATTTGGCCACCGGTAGCGGTAGCCAAGTCGGCGGCCGCTTGAACGCGGAGCTGCTCACGGCCATCAATTGGCAAGGAGTCGTGCCGAGTATCGACGATACGCGGCCTATTTCGGCAAACGCCACCGCTAGCAACCTGGATGCCACGCTGCTCTCCCCGTTCGTCGAGGACGTGCTGTCTGAAATCGGAGGCAAGCTCGATGCAGCCCTCGAACTGACCATGACCCCCAATCTGGAGGCGGGCAACGACGAGCACTGGGCCAGCAGCCTGAGCGGGATGCTGGCCGTCCGCGACGGCACGGTGCAGTTTTCGCAGCTCGGTCTCCGTCTGCGCAAGGTGCAGATCGAAGCGCAAGCCAAGGCTCGACAGAAGGGCACTCTGCTCACCGTCAGTTCTTTGTCCGCCGCCGCCGAGAGCGACAAGCCGAACGTTACCGCCGCCGGGTGGCTGGTCTTTGCTGGACCGCGCATCGCCAATGGCCAAGCCAACGCCAAACTGCAAGGCGTGCCATTTTCGATCGAAGGCGTCCCGCTCGCGACGCTGTACGGATCCGCCGTCGACATCCAACTCGAGCGACGACCGAGCGAAATGTTCGTTGGGTTGACGATTCCGGCTCAGATCAAAGACCCGAACGCTGACCCGAAGGATGACGCGAAGCCGTTCTTCGAAGCCAAACTGCCGCAAGAGGCCTCTCGCAGCTTGATCGATCTCGGAAATAGCACTGACATCGTGATCGCTCAGCCGCTCAGCAAACCGACGACCGTGTCGAACTCCGAGTCCTTGCCTTGGCGCATGCGATTCGATCTCGGCAACAACGTGAAGATCACGCGCGCTGATTTGGTCCTGCCCGTTTCCGGCTCCCCCGAGGTCTTGTTGGGCGAAGCGCTGCACATCCAGGGCAACGTCGATTTGCGCGCCGGCGGCCGGCTGAGTTTGCCTGGCGTGCCGCGGCCGTTCACGATCGAAAATGGCGTCGTTTCGTTCGACGCAGAAGGTGATCCCAAGGATCCCCGCCTCAAGGTGCGCGCCGTGTGCAAGCTACCGCAGCTTACGGTGTGGGCGACGGTCACGGGTACCTTCGAAGATGCACGCTTCGCCTTCGAGAGCGACAATCCGAGCCTCTCGAATCAAGCGCAAATCTTGGCCGCGCTACTCGCTCCCGGTGACTCCTCGAGCTCTGCGACGACCAGCGGCGGTCAGGGCGCAGACTCGCTGCGCGCCGGCGCTGGCTATCTCAGTCAGCGGCTGTTGGCGAACACCGCGCTGTCGCACCTCGAGCTCAACGCCGGCACTGAGACTACCGCCGACCGCTCCTACGCAACCTACTCCGCCGCCTACCCGATCACCGACAACGTGTGGTTCGAGGGCAGCTACAAGACACTCCAAACCCAAGACCTGAGCGGCGTCAGCCGCAACGCCATCAGCGGCACCTTCGACTACCGCTTCAAGAAAAACTGGTCCCTCACCGTAGAAGCCGGCACCATCGGCGCCGGCACGGACGTCCTCTGGCTGTACCGCTATTGAGCCTCCCGGTCGCGACCAGTGCGTCGCGGACGATCGAGAGAAGATTAACCGCCGAGCCGCAGAGGCCGCAAAGCGCCATTCAACCCCTAGCGACACAGAGTTCACTCCGCGGCGTCACGCTTAATTTTGTTGTTCCCAATCCGAGTCGCAACCTCGCAGTATCCACGACGCAAAATCGACGCATCGCGCGACCCCCCAAATCTCCCTCTCATCTCTGCGGCCTCTGCGGCTCGGCGGTTCAATCTCTGGGAGCCGTGCTTTTGTCGAGAACTGCGTGCGATCTGAGGTGCGTTGCTGGATTGTGGGCGCCCCTGTCCCCAAAATCAGCCTGGGGGCACGGGTTTTCTGGCGCTGGCGCAGCCGACGTTTAGGGTGAGTTCGAGTTTGCCTTCGGACCAGTATTTGTCGATGGCGTCGCGCACGTAGTCGAGGGGGCGTTTGAGGTCGGCGATGTCGAGCCAGGTGCGGACTTCGGGGATGATCATCAGACGGCTGACCGGGTCTTCCATGAAAGCGCGGCCACTGTCGAAGCTGAGGCTCGTTTGACGGATCTCTACGTCGATGTCGTCTAGGCCGGCTTCTTCCAACTCTTCGGACAAGGTCTCGATACTTGGGCGGCCGGCGAGTGCGGCTTCGAGGACTTTGGAGAAGTCGCTGTCGTCGTGCTTGAGGCTGTACTCGCGGAGCAGGTCGGCGATTTCTTGGAATGAACCGCGCAGGGGCATGGCCACCAGCGCTTGTCCGCCACCACACAGCAGGCGACTGATCTCGCCGAACAACAGCGAACGATCCTGTGGACCCGAGATGGGGTGAATCGAGTAGGCGTGCGTGAAATAGCCGCCTTCGAGCTCGAGCGGCAGCTCTTCGGCGAAGCGATAGTCGACCGCGACGTCACCGAGCACGGCGGCCTTATTTCGGGCCAGCTCCAGCGCGGACAAGGACGAGTCGATGCCGACGATGTCGACGCCGTCCATGCGCTCGTAGAGCTTCAAATCCGGATAGCCGGTGCGACAGCCGAGGTGCGCGATGCGCGCCGACTCGCCCACTAGGATCATCTCCAGCAGCAGATCGCCGAACAGCGACAAGTAGCGCGGAACCACGAAGGTTTCGAGGATCGCGGCGTCAGCGGGAGTTAGCTTTTCTGAGAAGACCAAGGCGGGTCATGGCTATCAATCTAGGGCCAAGGACGCAATCCAAACCGCCCGGCCCTACGTCCCTGAATCAAGTACTATCAGGGCATTTTTCGGGAAGAGCGTCGGCGCGCGCGGCGTTTTCCTGGTGTAACGTGCGAGGCTGGTATGGATCCGCTGCTCCGCGGGGCGTTAGCCATCACTTTGGTGGGTCTGTTGACCCGGGCCGCCGATCTGCGCGCGCGGCCGGCAGCGGGGCGTTTTGGCCACCTCAATCCGAGCGACACGCCGCCAACCGAGCCGCTTCGAAGCTCGACGAGCGCGCAGGATTTTTCGGCGAAGGACGCGCCCTGCCCACGCGGCACGTTGCCCGACGGCAATGTGTGCGTGCCCGTGCCGGACCCGGAAGCGGGGCACCAAGCGCTGGCCGAAGCGCAGAACGAACACCACGACCGCAGCGGTCGGTTGCGAGTGTACGACCAAATCCCGCGTAGCCCTGAGCGGCCAAAGGATTTCACCCAATACCGGCTGCCCATTCCCGCACCCGGCAAGTCGGGCTTCGTCGGGAGCGGTTACGATTTGGATCGTCCAGACGCCGAACAGCGACGCGGCGTAGAGTTGTCCGCGGTCGGCCATGGCGGCGTGGATTTGGCGCAAGCGCGCGGTACGCCGGTGCGGTTGGTCAACCTCGAACATCAAGTCGGAGACGCGGTGGTGCTCGCGGCGGGGCATTTGTTCGGAAACTCGGTCGTCACCCTGCACACGCTGCGTGAAGCGGGCGCGCTCCGCGAATACTTGGTCATTTATGGGCACCTCGACAGCATCGCGCCTGGCGTCAGTCATGGCGTCGCGGTGAAGGCGGACTCGTTGCTTGGCTACGTCGGTGACTCGGACAGCCCGGGTATCGTGCACCTGCACCTCGAAGTGCGACGCGCACGCGAGGGTGTCGATGCGGCACAGTTGCCCATCGGGCAGATCACGCAGAACGCCAAGACGGTCGCTTGCGATCCGCGCAACGTGCTCGAACTTCTGCCGTGAGCGCGCCCTGGGTCAAAAGTGACTGCACCCCGGGTCGGGTCACACGACTAGTTTGTAGCCGAAGCCGTACACGGTCAGGATGTGCTCGGGCTTGTCTGGGTGCTTCTCGATCTTGCGTCGTAGTTTGACGATGAAATTGTCGATCGTGCGGTTCGTCGGATTCGCGTCGACGCCCCAGATCTTGTTCAGGATCTCTTCGCGGCTCACGGGTTGCCCGGCGCGTTCGAACAGCATGCGCAACAGCTCGACCTCGTAAAACGAGAGGCTCTCGGTCGCTTTGCCGGCGCGCTCGAGGGTGTGGGCGGCGACGTTGACCGTCAGCTTGCCGAGGTTGAAACTCGCGCTCTCGCTTGGTCGGTTGGCCCGGCGAAAAATCGCGCGAATGCGCGCCACGAGCTCGCCCACGCTGAACGGCTTCGTCACGTAGTCGTCAGCGCCGGCGTCCAGGCCGCGAATCTTGTCGGCCTCTTGGCTCTTGGCGGTGAGCATGATGATCGGCACGAAGGCATCGAAGCGCCGCACGTCTTCACACACCTGATAGCCGTTCACGTCCGGCAGCATCAGGTCGAGCAAGATGGCGTGGGGGTGCTCTTGGCGAGCGAGCTGCGCGCCGTCTTTGCCGTTGCTGGCGGTCACGACGCGAAAGCCCTCGAACTCGAGCGCGTCTTTCAGACCCAGCGTGATGTGCGGCTCGTCGTCGATGACGAGGATGGTCTTCTTGGCTTCCATCCGTGCGGCCGAGTGTACACAAAAAGCCAACGGCGGCGAGCTAGTGGCTCGCCGCCGTCGTGTCTCACTTCAGGTCAGCTGGAGATCAGCCTGGGTCGTTCGGATCCGCGACCGATGCACCGAGGCACGCAATGAATGCCACGGAGCCCTGAGCGGGGGTCTTGACCTGATCCAGATCCCGGAAGCGCAGCAGTTGCTGCTGTTCCGTCGGGCAGTCCTTGAGCAAGGCTGCCGCACCGGGGCTCTTGGAGTCGATGTAGCAGTAACCTGCATCAGTAGTGCCCAAGCCGGCCTGGCAGTTCGTCAGGTTGGTCGAACCGTTCTCGTTGTCGAACTGCTTGATTTCGCACTGACACCAAGTGTCGCAGGAGGCCTGGGTACCCGTGCCGCACTGACTGCTGAGCTTCAGCTGCTTACGAACGGGTTCCAGCAGTTTGGCATCCACCGGCTTGCGACCGGCGGTGTGCTCGCAATCACACGCGCTCCCCTTCTGAGCTTCGATCACAGCGCAGAGCACTTGACCGTTCTCGTCCGTTTGGATCGCGCGGGGCAAGCACTTGCCCTTCAAGGCGTCTTTCAAACGCTCGATGATCGCGCCGACTGCGGGGTTGTAACCGTAGTTCGGATCGGAACCTGGATCGCCGGCCGTCGTAGTGACCTTCGGGCAAATCGAAGCGACGATCGAGTTTTCGCCGAAGTCCTTCAGCACCTGCAATTCGCGCGCACCGGGGTAGGCTTTAGCCGAGGTCTGCGTGGCGCTGACTGCGCCTTTGCCACCAGCCTGGCAGAGCGGGCTGTTCGCGGCGGTTACCGCATCCAGCTTGCCCATCTTGTCCGGTGAGCAATCGCAAGCGGCGTCGCCGTTCGCGCACGTCTTCGCCGCTTTCAGGGGGAAGGTGCACGCGTACTGCAAGTCGTCGAACTGCGGGATGTTCTGCTCGTGGCCGTTGATCTTGTTCGGCGAGCTGGTGTTGGACGGCTGAATCGTCTGTGACGGATCGGCCGGGTTCGCACCAGAGCGCGCATTCGGCGTCTCTTGCATGAACGGGTCGACCGGCAACTTCGGAGCCGAGCCATCCGTCGGATGGGGATCGCCTAGCAACCAACTCCAGTTGATCTTATCGGAGGGCAGGTAGTTGAGGGTCGTGGCGTCCTTGAGTGAAGCCGCGTCCGCAATGTCCTGCCACGGAACGCCGACGATGCCGGCCAAGAACACCAACGAGGGATCACGCGGGGGCTTGGTGGATCCGGTCGAGTCATACAGCGGATTGGTCACGATTTGACCCGACGACTGCAAGGCGATCGTCGTGTTCTTCAGAGCACTGACGTAGCGGTTGGTATCGTAGAGCAAGTCGAAGCCGAAACGCTGGTGCTGGTTGTAGCAGCGCAAGTTGAGCGAGTCGTGCGTCGAGTCCCAGATGGCGTAGGAGCCGTTGGCGGGGATGTTCTTGCAGTTGGCGTCCTCGGTGAGCGCCATGCAACCCTTCGGCGGGCCACCACCTTCTTGCTGGGCGCAAGAACGGCAGCAGGGATCGTTCGGGTTGGTTTCGCAGACCTTCGTGGACAGCGGCATGCGGCCGGTGGCACCCACGAACCAGCCTACTTGGTCGTCACGAATCGAGCAGTCGTTCTCGTCCGAGAGCATGACGATCGCGACGAGTGAGTCGGGACGCAGGAACGCTTTGCGCTGGGCGAGCAACGTGTCGTCACAGCCGGTGCATGCGCCGAACGAGCCGTCCTTGTTCACGGCGAGCGAGGAACCACGAACGGTCACCTTGCCGTCGCGCACGACGTTCGCCGGGGGTTCCGGATCGATCAGGAAGCGGTACCACGCTTCGAGCGAGGCTTCGTAACCGCAACCATGCTCGCCAACGGCGGCGATCTGGTCTTGGAAGGTCTTGTTCAAGTTGGCGGCGTTGGTCTCACCGGCCGGGCTGTTCTTGGTGCCGGTCGCGTCCCAGGCCAAGAAGCCAGTGCCGTTGTAGCTAGCGATGCCCGTGCGCATGCTCGGGATCAGGCGAGCTTTGTCATCCAGCGTGTCGGTCGCGGCGCCCGTGGCGCAGACGTCACCACCGTGAGAACCCAAGCTGGAGCTCACGATGCCGATGTGAATGTCGCCGATCGGGCTGAACTCGGCGGCACCTTTGCCGGCCGGGCAAACGCCGTTGCTCGACTGAGCGCCCGTCGCTTTGCCGTTCTCGTCCACGCAGATCGGCTGAACCAAGCGGCTCACCAAGACCGGCACTGCCGCCTTGAGGATCTCCTGCTTGTCCTGCATCGACACGGAGTTGTCGATCATGAACAAGAGGTCGATCTTATCGACCGCGGTCTGGATGATTTGGTCGACGAACACGTTGCTCGTCGTGGGCTTCTGCTTGACCACGGGGCGGTCCAAACAGCCGGTAGCGAATACAGCAACCGCACCGGCGGCTGCCAAACTCGCCAGGCCAGCTCGTACGAGCCGTGCCGCCGCACCGGTCTTGGACGCGGTGGTCGAACGCTTCAACATCATTGAAAGAACTCCTTGGATGAGCGCCGCCCCTGCCCGGTGAAGGGCTGGGGACGTGAGGGGTACATTGAGGACTGCGGGGCGAACGGGATCGACTTGGCCCGCACGGACCCCTCGCGCGCGGCGGCCGAAGGGTAGGTTTTCACACAGTAAGTTGTCAATCCTTGCGAGGACGCCCAGCAAACACCCGTAGCAACGGATATTTCCCGGCTATCTGCTCGGTCTAGATTTGACGGTTGGCTAAGCACGCCCTTCACTAAGCACGCACTGTGCCGCCGCTCAGCAGTCGATATTCCCGCAATTCCGCAATTCACAACCGACAACTCTGTTGGCAGTTCAGGGCGCAGGGCCAATCGAGTGGGCAGACGTCTCAGTCGGCACCTACACTCAACCACCCTGCGCCCTGTCGCGAGCGCCTATGAGCTGGGGCTCTCACTCGTGCGTGAATGGCTCCCCGAGGCAGGCGATGAACGTGAAGGCACCTTGGGCCGGGGTCTTGTGTGCGCTATCGGCGTCGACGAAGCGCAGCAGGTGACGCCGATCTGTCGGGCACAAGGCCAGCTGGCGCTCGATGGCCCGAGCAGTACTCGCGTCGACGACCTTTTCCGTGTGGTCGTCGGCGTAGCAATAGCCGGGCGGCACCCCGCCTTGATTGGCCTGGCATGCCCGCTGATGCGCCGAGTCCACCGGCTCGATCTCGCACATGCACCAGTCAGTGCAGGACTTTTGACCCGGACCGCCGCAGCGCTTCTCGGCATGCAGCCGAAATTGCACCGAGCTCGTGAGTTCCTCGGACGTGATCTTGCCGCGACCTGCAGCTCCGCAGTCGCAGGCTTGCTTGTCTTCCTGGGCTTCGATCACGTGGCAAAGCGCGTTTCCTTCGGCGTCGACTTGGAGCGTTCGCGGCATGCACTTACCCGAGAGCCGAGTCTTGAGGCGCTCGATGATCGCGCTCACCGCTGGGTTGTATCCATAATCCGGATCGGCAGAAGGATTCTCGGGGTGCGCGGGGATCGTCACTTTGGGGCAAATCGAGGCAACGATCGCGTTCTCGCCGAGTCCCTTCAGCACGCTGAGCTGACGTGTGCCCGGGTAAGCCTTGCCGTAGGTTTGTGTGTTGATGGTCGCGCCGCCCTGACACAGCGGACTGTTCGCAGCCACGACCTGGCTCGAGTCTCCTTTCGTCGGCGCGCAATCGCAGCTCTGCGAGTCCGCGTCCGTGCACGTCCGAGGCGTCTTCAGCGGGAAGGTGCAGGCGTATTGCAGGTCGTCGAACTTCGGGATGTTCTGCTCGTGACCGTTGATTGGATTTTCGCGCGGATTGGTCGCGCTAGCTGGCGAGGGCGATACGTTGGCGAACTTGTTCGTGCCCGAGCGCGGTTCGATGCTCTCGACCATGAACGGATCACTCGGCGGCTGCGGCGGTTTGGCGGTCGGGTCGCCGATCAGTGCGCTCCATCGACCTCGCGCGGTCATCTCTTTGGCCGTCAGGTAGTTGAGCCCCGCGCCGCGGAGCGAGGCGTCGTCCGCGATGTCTTGCCACGGCACACCAACGATGCCGGCCAAGAACACCAGTGACGGATCGCGCGCAGCTCGGCCCGACGTCCCTGGGTCGAACAACGGGTTTTTGACGGCCACACCGCGCGTCGATTGCAGGGGCACCGTCGCCTTGGTCAGCGCGTCTACGTAGCGCGACGTTTCGTATAGCAAATCGAAGCCAAAGCGTCGGCGTTGGTCGAAGCAGCGCAGATTGGGTGCGTCGTGCACGCCAGCCGTGGGTGCTTTGCAGGCCGCGTCATCCGCCAACGGCGAGCAACCTTGCGGCGGACCGTCGGGCTCCGTTGAGCCGCAGCTGCGGCAGCACGGATTGTTCGGGTCGCTGTCGCACTGCGAGGTCCCTCGCACGAGCGAGCCGCTGGAGCCCACGATCCAACCGGAGTAATCATCGCGAATCGAGCAATCGTTTTCGTCCGAGAGCATCACGATGGCGACCAGCGAATCCGGGCGCAGGAAGGCTTTGCGCTGTGCCAGCAGAACGTCGTCACAATCAACGCAAGCACCGGTGCTGCCGTCCGCATTGATGGTCAACTTCGAACTGCGCACGGTGTTCTTGCCGATGTGCTCCACGCGCGCCGGGGGCTCCGGGTCGACCAAGAAGCGGTACCAAGATTCGAGCGAGGCCTCATAGCCGCAGCCATGCTCGCCGATCGCCTCGATCATGTCTTGGAACGCGCTGGTCAACGATTTCGCCTCGCTGATGCCCGGCGGCGAGTTGGCGCGCCCGGAAGAATCCCAGGCGAGAAAGCCGCTATCGTTCCATGTTTTGGAAACGGGAAAACGATCGCCGCGCATGCTACCGATGAGGTGCGCTCGGTCGTCGTTGTTCTCTTGGCCCGGGCCGGGCGCGGCGCACTGCGACCCACCGTGTGCGCCGAGGCTCGAGCTCACGATGCCGATGTGGATGTCGCCAATCGCACCGAACTCGGGCTGGCCTTTTCCTTCTGGGCATTGGCCGTTGCTCAACGTGTTCGCTCCAGTCGGCGTGCCCGCATCGTCGATGCAGATCGGAAAGACCAATCGAGAGAGCAGGACCGGAACTGCCTCCTTGAGGATCTCTTGCTTGTCCGTCATCGAGACGGAGTTGTCGACCATGAACAGCAGATCGATCTTGTCGACTGCGGTTTCTTCGAGCTCCTCGACGACGTAGTTCGTCGTCGTCGGTGACATGTCGGTCAACGGTCGCGAGAGGCAACCCGTGACCAACAACCCCAACCCCAATCCCAACCCTAGCCGCGTGAACATCATGCGTGCTCACCAAGCACGCCGCGCGCCAGTCGACATTTCCGCGATTTTTGCGAACACGACGTGCAACCGGAGTTGCGCGTCGCCAACCAAGTAGCGGCGACGCTGCGAGCCTAGAAATCAGCTTCAATCACGAGTGATCGAAGCGCGCACCTGACGACATAGCTCGAGAGGTCGGACGGTGTGTTGCGCCGGATCGTTCAGCTCGAGGGCTGTGCGTTCGTGTCCTTCGCAAACCATTCGCGCAGCGCGCTCAAGTGCTTCTTACTCACGCCCGGCACGGCCAAGATCACTTCATCGCTCGCGCTGCGCACGGCGGAAAGTGAGCCCAGAGTCTTCAACAGGGCAACCCGCGTCTTGGGTCCGATCCCCGGCACTTGATCGAGTTCTGACCCCAGACGCCGCTTCTTGCCGACCTTCTTCCGACCGCGATTGGAGAAGCGGTGCGCTTCGTCTCGAGCGCGCGCCAGAAGAAACAGCTTCGGGCTATTCGGACGAAGCGGGATTGGGTTTTTCTGACCCGGCAAGTACACGCGATCGACCAATTTATCGCCGAGCACGTTTTCCTTCTCCTTGGCCAAGCCGCAGATCGGCAAATCATGCAAGCCGAGATCGTGCGCTGCCGCCAGCGCGACACCGAGCTGACCGCGCCCACCGTCCACCACGAACAAGTCGGGCAGTTGCCACTCGGCCGAATCGTTCGACTCGAGCGCCTCGGCAGTCTTCGTTGCGCCTTCGGCTTCCACTTCGCTGGCGACTCCGGCTGCCGCGTCCGCTTCAGTCTCGGCAGAGGGCTCCGCCGCTTCACGCTCCGCTGCGTCCTTGCCTCGGCGGAAGCGGCGCCCGAGCACCTCGAACATCGCACCGTAGTCGTCACCCTCGGCCACGCTGCGCACGCGGTAGGTGCGGTAGCGCTTCTTGTCGGGCAAGCCGTTGAACAAGTGCACCACCGCGCCCACTGTGTCCTGTCCGCCCAAGTGCGAGATGTCACAGCACTCGACCCGGCGCGGCAGAGTCGGCAAGCGCAAACGTTCTTGTACCTTCAGCAAGCGCTCGTCGATATCCGTCTCGGCGCGGCGCTTTTCTTCGAAGGCGTGGCGCGCGTTCTCGATCGCCATGTCGAGCAAGGCCTTGCGCGGGCCGCGCGCCGGGGCGAGCAATTCGCACTTCTTGTGGCGACCCTGGACCAACGTCGCGCGTCGCTCTGCCAGCCACTCGGCAACACCGTCTGCGCCATCCGGGAGCACCGGCACGATGATCTCTTCGGGAATCAACGCCTCACCGGAGCCGCCCTCCCCGTAGTGATCGCGCAGGAACGCGGCCACCACTTCATCGTCCGGCACCTCGACTCGGCGGTTCGAAAAGCTGGCGATGTCGATCACGCGCCCCGAGCGCACGAGCATCACGCTCAGCTCGACCAAATCACCCTCACGGTATATTCCGAGCACGTCTTGATCGCTGTCGGTCACCGACACCACGCGTTGGTTCTCGCGGATCGACTCCACCGCGGCCAGCTGATCGCGACACACGGCCGCCACTTCGAACTCTAGGTTCTCGCTGGCTGCGCGCATGCGCGCTTTGAGTTCGCGCGTGAGCTCGTCGTGCCGGCCGTCCATGAACAGCGACACCGCGCGGACTTGGCCTGCGTATTCCGCAGGATCGACGTCGTACACGCAGGGCGCAGGGCAGCGCTTGATCTGGTACTTCAAGCATGGCCGCTTGCGGCTCTCGATCTCCCGATCGGAGCAGGTCCGCAGCTGGAAGTGCTTTTCGACCAAGTGCAACGTCCTGCGCGCAGCAGTGGCGGAGTGATACGGGCCGAAGTAGCGCGCGTTGTCGGGCTTGGGTTTGCGCACGAGCTCGAGTCGTGGCCAGGCGTGCTCGGTCGACAAGCGCAGGCTCAAGAATTCTTTGTCGTCGCGAAGCTTGACGTTGAAGCGCGGCTTGGCTTCCTTGATCAAGCTATTTTCGAGGATCGCCGCTTCCTTCTCGGTCAGCGTGACGATGGTGTCGAGGTCGACCGCGAGCTTGCGCAAGAACGGAATGAACGCGCGCACGTCCGAGCTCGAGTCTTGAAAATAGCTGCGCACGCGCGAACGCAGGCTCTTGGCCTTGCCCACGTACAACACCGCCCCAGCCTTGTCCTTGAAGATGTAGCAACCCGGGCTGACGGGGAGATTTTCCAATTTTTGGAGCAACAGCTCGCTCATGTCGGAACGAGTCTTTTAGCGCGCCGGCCGGGCAATGCTATAGGGCCACGATGTTTGCGTGGATCCCCGGCGGCAAGAGCGGGCGCGTCATCGCGATAGCGGTCGCTGCTGGCCTCGCGATCGGGCTTTTATTGGTGCCCCAAGGCGCGAGCCCCAATGATCCCAAGGAGCCCCTGCCGCCGCTCACGCTGCTGAAGCAGCAGCTGCCGCAGACGGACACTGCCCCGAAAATGGCGCTCGAACGCGTCCGGCGTTACGCGGGGAGCAAGCTGCTGCTCGAGCTACCGGACGGCAAGCGGCGAGAAATCTTCGTGGCCGAGCTGGGCGGCGAGATCGACAAGGTGCGGCTCGCCGCGCTCGTGCACGACGCACAAGATCGCACGAGCGTGCTCTTGCGCGGCTACCACGCGCAGAGGCGTCAGGGTCCAATCACCCTCCCCGTCCCCGTCACGCTGGATCGCGAGCGCGCACAGAGCGCCCTACGCACCCTGAAAGACGAACTCGATCGCCTGCCTGTCGACGCGCGACTGGATCTCGAAGCACGCAAGCTCGTACCGGAACAGAACGGCCGACTCTTGGACATCGATGCCACCCTCGGCGCGATCGAGGAAGCGCTCGGCCGCGGTGACAACAAAGTCAAAGTCGTGTTCGAAGAGCGCAGGCCGAAGCGCATCGCCGCCGAGCTCGGCGCGGTCGCCTTCGACGACATCCTCGGCTACTTCGAGACGCGCTACGATCGCTCGGCGCGCTTTCAAGCGCGCAGCTACAACTTGCGCTTGGCCGCGTCCAAGCTCGACGGCCAAGTACTGCTTCCCGGTGAAGTGTTCGACTTCAACGACACCGTGGGCCCGCGCGATGAAACCAACGGCTACAAAGTCGCCAAGGTGATCGCCGAGGGCGAATTGGTAGACGGCATCGGCGGCGGAACCTGCCAAATTTCAGGCACTCTGCACGGCGCCGCGTTCTTCGCGGGGCTCGAGATCGTCGAGCGCTACCCGCACACGCGACCGAGCGGGTACATCAAGATGGGCATGGACGCGACCGTCGTGTACCCGACGATCAACTTCCGGATCCGAAATTCATTTCCCTTTCCAATCGTGCTGCATGAGACGGTCAAGAACGGCATCGTGCGCGCGGAGATCCTCGGGCAGAAGCGCACGCGCACCGTCACGTTGATTCGCCGCATCGACTCCGCGCTTCCGTACGAAGAAGTCGAGCGCCCGGACAAGGACCTGCCGAACGGCGTGCGCGTGCTCGGCCAGCGCGGCGTACCAGGCTTCAAATTGCGGCGTTACCGTATCATCCGTGAGGGTGACAACGCGGTGCGCGAGCGCTGGGACGACACTTATCCACCGACGTCGCAGATCGTCCGCGTGGGCGCCGGTGACGTTTCGAAGGAGCAAGCCAAAGTCCCGCAAGACGACCAGCACCCCGAGTACGTCGCTGACGAACTGCTCGTCACCAGCCAAGGGCCGAAGCTCGACGCGGCCGACTCGGATGAGAACGGAAAGAAGGACGACGACACCTCGGACCGCGGCGGCGTCATGCGGGAATCACGCGAACCGGGAAAATATGGAACGGCGGGCTGGACGGAGGAGGCCGGAATGCCCTATTGGCGTTCTGGGCAAAGCAAGGCCGCCGAACCGGAAACCGGCCCGAGCCGGGAGTCCAAGCCGCTGAAGCATAAAGGGAAAAAGGCCAAAGGATGAAGATCCGGAGCACGGGCTTGACTCAAACCGAGACCTGCGCGAAGACCCCCGTCTCCCGAGGGCGGTAGGCGGTTTTGCTCACGTCCTGCCCGAGCGATACCGGCTGGCCGGTGCATTGGAAAAACATGAACACCACAGAACCCGTCGTTAGCAGTCCCCGCAAACCCCCTGAAGAGAATGGCGCGTCGCAGCAACGTGCGGCTGATTGGGAGAACCCCCGCGTTGCCTCCATTCTCTCCGCAGCAGCCAAGTGCTTCGCGCGCAAAGGCTTCACGGCCACGACCCTTGCCGAAATCGGCAAGGAGCTCGGGCTCCGAAAGAGCATCGTCCACTATTACTTCGCCAGCAAAGCGGCGCTGATCCACGAGGTTCAGAGCTTCACCTATCACCGCTACCTCGATCGCCTGAAGGAGGCCACGCAGAACGGCGATGGTTCCACGTCGCAAGCGATGGAAGCGCTGAAGGCGCTCTGGGAAGCCATTCAGAACAACAAGACCGGCACGGGTCTGAACATCGAGGTGTGGAGCGCAGCTCGCCGTGATCCGGAACTCAAGCGCCGCGCCGCCGGCCTGCAGCGCGACGCGCGTCAGGTCATTCGCGAGGCGATGGGCCCGGCAGCGGCCAAGGGCGGCGTCAACCGCTCGGAAGCCTTGGCTACGCTCTCGCTCGCCGTACTCAACGGCCTGAGCGTCACCGAATACCTCGAGGGTGACGAGACACGCGCCCGCGAGGCGTACGAAACGTTCCTGCAGTTGCTCCGGCTCGGCCTCGAGTCGTCGTCCGCGACGTCGTGACGCGCCCCCGTCGGTGCGAAAGCCGGGCCTGGTGCCGGCTTTCGCACTGGCGATCGCGCCTAACTGGATGCATGCTCTCGGCGCGTTGTTGGCTCGAAAGCGTCACTTCCTGGTCTCTGCGCTCATTTTTCTGAGCGGCGTGTGCGCGTCGGTTCCCGCGCATGCCAGCTTGCGCAAACCCCAGCGTGAACCGCTTCAGCTGAACGCCTTCGGCCCCACGCTGCCGCTGACCGAAACCGCGTGGTTGGTCGATCGCGTTGGCCAGAACCGCCGCTTCGACCTGGGCAGTGATTCGCTGCGCACGTTGCTCGAGCGCTTCGTCGAGCCGGCGCGCAACCGCGTGCCTGAATGGCGCAGCTTCTGGCATGGCCGCTTCGGCCAAAATAACTTCCTGATGTACCCCAAGCTGGTTTGGTTGGGGGTAGCGGACAAGTCGAGTCTCGAGGCGACAGAAAGCTCGTGGAGCTTCGAGCTGCAGGGGCCAGAGCTGCGTGGACCGGAGCAGAGCCGCCCGTTCGACATCTCCCACGCTGAAGTGCTGCCGGATTGGTCGCTCGGCGTACGCGCACCCGAGCCCGACTTCTTCGGCATCACCCAGCGCGCCAACTGCCCGCGCTGGAAGTCGTTCAAGCCGGTTTCGGTTGTCCGCTATGACGGCGCGGAATACACACGCATGGCCCTGGTCGATTGCGACGGCGCGATCGCGCCGGACGCGCTCGATCGGCTGAGTGTGCTCGCGCGCCCACCGGCGACACCCAAGCCGGAGATGCCCCTGCCCTTGGAGCCGGACGAAGACGCGCCGAGTGGTGAGTGGCTGCCGCGCGTCAAACTGCTGCATCCGCGCTTGATCTGGGTCGTGCAGAAAATCGCCGAGGCGTTCCCGAACCACTCGATTTTCATCATGAGCGGGTATCGCCGCGACGCGCACGGCAGCAATCACCAAAAGGGCCGCGCACTCGACCTGTACGTCACTGGCGTCGACAACGCGGATCTGTTCACGGTCTGCCACACGCTGAGCGACGTCGGCTGTGGCTTCTATCCGAACAGCAAATTCGTGCACGTGGACGTGCGTCCGTACGGCTCACACCGCGTCGCCTGGGTAGACATCTCCACGCCCGGCGCGCCCCCCGAATACGTCACGAGCTGGCCTGGGATCCTCGCGGATCCGCAGGAGCTCAGCACCTTCGGCTCGGAGTAGCCAGCCCCTGCTCCCACGCGGGTGCCTTTCGTAGGCACCCTCGCGTCGTTTTCCGACGCCGCCGGGCCGGAGCGCCCTCCTGCGGGCCGACCGGTCGCGACTCCGCCTGCTGGGCAGTGAATCAACCTCGGGGGTTACATCATCCCTGTTCCGCCCGGACGGCTGATTCCACCACTACCTTCGTGACAATCGTGGAATTGAATGCAGCGATTTCACTTTTCGCGATGGACTCAATCCTATCGAGTTGACTCATGCCCGCAAATCGAGGCTCGCGCGTCAATTGCGTGACGCTGTGTCGTAGGTGGGTGAAGGAAGGAGAGAAGAGAAGACTCTCGCGATGCAATGGACGTTTCGGATGGTAGTTGACCGCCTTTCTAGCTAGTCATTCGAAAGTCGATACGAGCGACTCTCAACGAATCGCTGACTTGGCTTCTCGGGACATGAACGAACTAGAGACCGTCATACAGACACTTGAGCGTTACATCTCTCCCTTGAATGCTCGAAGCCTCGTGCGGCGAGCGACGCGCGACCGCCCGAGCGGCGTTCGTTCGTCCAAGGCGATGGCCGAACTCGTGACTGCGCTGCAAAAGTCGATTCGGCTATTTTTGGCCGAGCCCGAGCTGAGCCGCGCTTCGCGTGATCTGGAAAAACTCTGCCGCGGCGGAGTCGCGCCGAAAAACGAGACCTGTCGAATCGTGATCGCGACCGAAAGCGACATCATCACGGCCCGAATGGAGGCCCGGCGCATTTGCGATGAGATGGGCGTGAAGAGCTTCGAGACGCAGAAGGTCACGACCGTCGTCAGTGAGCTGGCACGAAACATCATCAGCTACGCGACCGCTGGGCGCATGGACATCGTGCCGATGCCCGACGTCAGACGCATCGTGATCAACGCCGTCGATGAGGGCCCGGGCATTCCGCATCTGGCGAAGGTGTTGTCGGGCGAGTACCAAAGTCGAACCGGCCTCGGTCGCGGGCTAATGGGAACGAAGCGCTTGGCCGTTGCTTTCGACGTGACGACGGGATCCACTGGCACGCGCGTGGTCGCAGAGATCGCCGTATGAACTTCGAGACGGCTCACCTCACCTTCCCGAAGCCGGGCGAGCGGGTCAACGGCGACGCCGTGCTGGTCCGCCGCGACCCGACGCTGAACCGTACCTTGCTGGCCGTGATCGACGGCTTGGGGCACGGACCGGGCGCCGCTGAAGCCTCCGAACGAGCGGTCAAGCAGATGGAAGGCGGTTCGCTGGGCACCTCCGCTTTGGAGCTCATGACCTCGGTTCACCACGCATTGCGCGGCTCGCGCGGCGCAGTCGGCACGATTTGCTTAATCGACAGAGATCGCCTGGAGGCCTGCGCGGTGGGGAACGTGTCGTTGATGACCGCGAACTGCTACGTGCCGCTCGTGCTGTCTCCCGGCATTCTGGGCCAGAGCGTGAGTAAATTCCGCGTGGCTTCAGCGCAGCTCGCGGCCGGCGCGCGGCTGGCGTTGCTTTCCGATGGGCTCTCGCTGCGTTTCAAGCTGGACGAGCTGCGCGAGCTCACGCCACGTGAAGTCTGTAAATCGATCGTCGATCGCTTCCGCCGCTACGACGATGACGCGACGGTATTGGTCGCAGAGCTCAAGAGCTGACATGGATCAGAGTTATTACAGCCGTATTCCCATCATTAAACTCTGGCATCTATTGCTGGTGCCGCTGCAAGGCGAGCTCACCGATGAACTCGCCAGTCAGCTCACTGACGAGGTGCTAGAGCAGATTCACAAATTCGGCAGCTCAGGCCTGGTCATCGACATCACCGGGTTATGGCTGGTCGACAGTCATTTGTGCGCGGTGCTCTCCCAGTTGTCCTCGGCGGCTTCGCTGATGGGCGCATCGACGTTCATCTCGGGAATGAAACCGGACATCGCCCTCACACTCGAAACGATGGGCGTCCAGCTCAAGGGCGTGAGCACGACACTCGATCTGGAAGGCGCGCTCGAGCGGCTTGGAGTGCAAAGCCCTGAAGACGACGGCGACGACGACGACGACGACAGGGGTCGCGAATTGCGCCAGGTATCGACACCCGACCTCGTTAATGGTGGCCCCCGCAGCAAGCGCCATGCGCGCGATGATTCTCGCACGGACAAGTGAGCCATGACTACGAACCGAACGAACGCCACGACGACCGTCGCGGATTTGGTGGCCCCCATCACGGCCATCGTCGGCACGCTGCGCCAGGCCGAGGATGGAGATTTGACGGCACGCGTCGAGCTCGCCCTGCCCGAAACCGACCCAATCGGAGCGCTCGCCAGCGCCGTAAACTTCATGATCGAGTCCTTGGCGGAGCGACGCGAGCAGACGCTCTCCTATCAACACGAACTCGAAGCTCAAATCAGCACGATCGAAAAACAGCGCGCGGCGATTCGCGAGCTATCCACTCCGATCATCGAGGTCTGGAGGGGCGTGTTGTGCGTACCGATCGTAGGCGTGCTCGACAGTAGTCGCGCCTCGGAAATGACGGCCGCGCTGCTCACGGCCATCGTGGACAAGAAAGCCGAGTTCAGCATCATCGACATCACGGGCATCGACGCGATGGACACGCGCGCGAGCGATCACTTCTTGCGGATGGCGCGTGCCGTACGCTTGCTCGGCGCCGAATGCGTACTGTCGGGTGTCAACCCAGCGGTCGCTCGCACGATCACGCATATGGGCGTCGAGCTCGACGGAATCAAATCGCACCGCAGTCTGCGCGACGCGCTGCAACACTACGTGAGAACACGCGGCACCCGCGCGCGGCGCAGAGGCGTTCGCGGGCCTGAGGCGGGAAGATGACCATGAGCGAGATCCACAAGCCTTCCGGGAGCGCCGAACCCAACGCGGGTGGGACCGTGCGTGCCTACTGGCTAGCCCAAGGCGCCGAGTTCATTCGCCATCATTTCGAGCTCGAGACTCGCTCGAAGCTCGAGCGCGACTTCAGCTCGGACCTGACCCAGGCGCTTGCCGAACGCAGCCTGGGCGACTGGGTTGCGCGGGCTCACTTGGTCGAATTGTTCGAGGCGACCTCCAACGCCCGGGGCCGCGCCGAGACCCTGACGGATCTAGTCGCGTGTGGTGAGTTCATCGCACAGCGAGCCAACAATCGCTTCACGCACCTATTGACGCAGATCTTGACGCCCGAACTCTTGATGCGAAAGCTACCGCTGTTCTGGCGTCGCGATCACGGACTGTCAGGCTCTTGTGTCGTCGATGCCTGCGCTCCCGGCAGCGCTCGCTTTCACATCGCAAGCGTGAGCGACTTCCCGCACATCGGCGCCGTTTGGCTGGGCTGGGTGCGCGCGTCGCTCGGTTCGGTACATGCGCGTTCGGTCGAGGCGAGACAAAGCGGCTACAGCGCAGCAACCCCCAGCCCGGCGCGCGTCGATTTCGAGGTAACTTGGTCATGACGACGAACAACGAGCTAGAGCAGGTTCGCGAACGAGTCGTCGAGGCTTTGCTACTTCTTTCGAGCGTCGGATTTGGCGACACCAGCGTCCAACTGAGGGTCGACCTGAAGAGCCGTCATCCGTTGGAAGCTGCGTTTGCCAGCATCAACGAGCTGATCATGGCGTTCGCCGCCGAAAACGAGCAGAGCAGCGCATTTCGGCGCGAGCTCGAGGGTCACTTGGACGTGATCGAGAAGCAACGCGCGGCGATTCAAGAGCTCTCGACGCCAATCATCGAGCTGTGGGAAGGCGTACTGTGCTTACCCGTCGTCGGGGTGCTCGACACCGTTCGCAGCACGGAGATGACCGGTGTCCTCCTGCAAGCGATCGTCGAACAAAAGGCGCGCTACGCGATCATCGACATCACCGGGATCGAGGTGATGGACACGCGAACGGTCGATCACTTCATGCGCATGGCGCGCGCAGTACGACTACTCGGTGCAGAATGTGCATTGACGGGGATCAATCCGCACATTGCGCAGACAGTGGTGCAAATGGGCCTGGACCTCACGGACATCGTGACACATCGCAGTTTGCGGGACGCCCTCGGATACTACGTGAGTACCCACTCGAAGTAGCCCGATGCCTCGATTTGCGATCCGCGAGCGACTCGACGTGTTCGAACCACGTCGACTCGTTCGCAGCGCAGCGGCGGCCGTTGGCTTCCGGCACAACTGCTGTCTGGAGCTGGCGATCGTCGTTTCGGAGCTTTGCTCCAACGTACTCAAATACGGCATCGAAGGGAGCATCGAGTTCGACAAGGTTGTCGATCCACCGAATGGGCCGGGGCTCGTCATTCTGGCCACGGACATCGGGCTACCGTTTCGAAACCTGGAACTTGCATTGCAAGATGGCCACGATGATCGCGGTCCGATCGATCCCGGCTCGATGCTGACGCGTGGTGGTCTCGGTACCGGACTTGGCGCGATCACTCGCCTCACGGACGCCTTCTCCGTCCAATACGCGGAAGGCTCGAAGACGATCAGCGTCAAGCGCTACGTGACTCGTCCACGGACGACAGCCGTAACACGCAAGTGAAGGTCCGCCCCAGTTCGGCTCCCTGAATTTTGAACCGCCAAGACGCCAAGACGCCAGAAGAGGAAGAAGCGGAATAGGGGTTGCTCTCGGCGGTTGGGCCCTTCGTTGGAGCACCAGATTTCGGTGCTGCTCAGGGACGCGATCGCAGCATCAGAGGCGACAGATTGATCGCACCGCATCGGCTCAGCGTAAGCGACGTTTGACGTAACCATGACGTCGTTCTCCGTGCAGCGTGCCCCCATCCTTCTCCCCTCTTCTGGCGTCTTGGCGTCTTGGCGGTTTGTCCCCTTTCCCCTCTTCAGCTCTGCCAAGCAGCGGCACGTGGCATCGATTTTTCGAGCGACGCCACGTGTGCCCGAGAAACTCACCACATCACGACGTAAGTGCAGCTGTCGGCACCAGACTTGCGACAGGGCGCGTCGTTGTCGTGTACGGTGCGAGCGAGCGGTTGGAAGCGTGTTGCCATCGCCGTGATGATGCCTCGGTCGAAGTCACACGGATACGGATTGTGACAGACGCAGACAATGCGGTCATCGTCACTCGCGGCTTCATAGCCGTAATGGCCGATTCCATCCAACATCTGCCCAGTTTCTGGGTTGAACATGACCGTTCCGTTCTTACGGTGGTTCATGTGATAGGCAACGTCGATCGATGAGATGCCGGAATGAATGTCTTTTACGTGAGGTGGAAACGTCGCATTCTCGGGGATGCTCTTGCCGATGCCGAACAGTGAATTCAAGCCAATTTCGTTGGCGATGCCCTCATAAGCGGCGAGCCAGTCTTCGAGCGGATACCAACCATCACGATCGATGTCGGCCGGCTTTCCAGCGACGCTCTTGACGAGTCCGTGGCGAGTCAAATATTTGGCAGCAACAGTGGGATACTTCCGAAAGCCCTCGACGATGGCGCCCAGTGAAGCGCCGCTGACCTGAATCCCTGGCTCGAATACTTTGAATTGCATGATATCGGCAAAACCTCGCGTTTACGAACCCTCCGCAAGTACGAAATCATACTCTCCGACGCCTTCTATACACAAGAATGAACACGCTTGGTCATCGAGGTTTGCGGCACAGTGGACTACACCTGGCTCGATCACGAATACGGCTCCTGGCCGCAGTCTGATGCGATGTGTTCGGCCGCTGTTGGTTTCGCGCACGTCATTCGGCTGTCTTGTCGGAGTGCTCGTGTCCGACGCAGCGCTGATGAGGTGAAAGGCAGGGTTCGGCGTGCCAGTGGCTTCGTGCAACGTGAGAGTCAGACAGCCGGCCAAGATGTAGAATGTATCGCGTGTCCTCGTATGAGAATGAAGCAGCGAAGTTTCACCCCGGCGCAAAGTCACGTGCGCGACCTGGACGCCTTCGCTCAATCGTTCGCGCCGGAATGACTGGATGCTCGCTTCGTTTTCAGCGGCCGTTTTCGACATTTCTAGTGCCGATGCCTGGCTGGATCAGCCTGCGCGACGAGCTGGACGGTTGCTCTGTCGAGTCTGACGCGCTCGCCCAGCGGACGTGGTGGAGCCGGCCGCGGTTGGCATCAGGCCAAGCCACTCATCGAGCATGAAGCCCATGAGTCGGTACAAGTCCTCGACGACGCGTCCACAATCAGCCATCGTGTCATCGTCGAAGGATGGCACGAACTCCCAACCCATTTCCGGATGCTGCTCGTCAGCCTCGGTGTGGTGAACCAAGGCCTGGGCTGAGAGGTTGTGAACGGCCATTGCCCGCAAGGTATTGCTGAAGAACAGAAATCCGATGCTCTCCATCACCTGCATGATGGCGACGTTCGTCACGTATTCGTTCTCGTGTTGAATCGTGGCGATGAGGTAACCGAACATGGCTTTCGTGAACATCTTCGGTTCGATTCCGAAGACTTCGTCCGTGGAGATGCCATTGTTCTCCAAACACTCGCGAAACAGCTCGGCGTGACCGATTTCTTCCTTCAAGTGTTCGCGAGCCATCTGCAGCAAGCGCGGGTCACCACTACTGGAATACTCGGTGATTCGCCGAGTGAGTAAGCGTTCGAAAAAGACCGAGAAACAATAGAGCTGCTTCACCAGTTCGAGCATTTGCTCGCGCTCTAGCGCGCCCGTCTGGCACAGCCGGAAATAGCGATGATCGAGCAAAACCTGATTCTTCGAAGCGATCAGCTCGCGCAGAGTTCGAACTTTGGAATCGGCAGACTCGTGAACCTTCAAACGGATCTCGGAATCCATGATTACTCGCCCTTAAGGATGTGCTCGACCGTCGGATAGAGTAGTCGAGTGAGGCATAGATGTAGCCCATGAGATCCATACTCGCAAGTAGTTAATCATCACCCTCGAATGTACATATGGACTCCTCGGGGGAGTGTCGGAAAGCGCCAGTCTGACTGCCGAGGCCTCAAGTCCTCGACTAGTACTAATTCCATGCAAAGCGGAGCACAGAGACGCGCGGCACTTGGAACGTGTTCGTACACGCGGACAGAAGTGCCATGTACACCGAACAAAGCGCTCCGATTGCGAGAGTAAGCAATCGACCGCCGATTCTCAGAACACGCCAATCACCGAAAGGGGTGACGACATCCAGATGTCTTTTCGTTCGGCTCGTTCGGCGTTCGGCCAGCGAGTCCAAAAGCGACAATGGAATAGCGGAACGATGACATTCTCCGAGCAGCCCGTCGGCCTCGACGAACATTCGAACTTCGGGGCGCTCTCGCCGATCCCGGAGAGCTCGGCGCGTTCGGCTTGGAGGATTATTTGGGCTGGGCGTCGACGTAGAAGTCTTCGCTCACGAGATTCGAGATCGGGCCGTTCCAAACTTCGAAGCCGACCGCGACCGCTAAGACGCTCGAGCCCGTCAGCGTGTAGCCCCGCTGAATCGCGTCCTTTTGAACATATAAGACGTCGAACTCGAGCTCACTCAGATCTGCGCCTTCAGGCTGCACATAGTTGACGATCGGCAAGCCGTTCACGGTGCCTTTCCAGATGTTCCACTTGCCTGGCAGGCCCGCAACCGTGCCGGCCACGACCGCGGCCGAGCCTGCCGGCTGCTGCGCAGGCGGATCACGCAGCCAGACCATCAAGTACGACTGCAGAGTGCCGTTCGCTCCCAGCCAGATATCGTAAGCGGCGTTGTATTGCCCGTCGTTGCCGTTCGCCTTCCAACGCCACCCCGATTTGAGCGATTGGAGGGAGCCAATGGTTGCAGGCAGACCGCATGCTTCGGATTGCTTCTTCGAATACAAACCACAGAACATGGAGGGGTAGCCCGCAGGTGCGTAATTCGACCCCTGAGTGCCAGCGAGCGACGTCACTGTGAACGAGCTCCCCTTCCAGCTCATGCTGTGGCTTTGCCAGTTGCTTCCCCAGCCATTGGCGATGAATTTGTAGCCAACGCCATTTCGGAACACGTCCGCTTCGGCGTATTGGTCGGTCGACACCCCGAACCATTCCAAGCCTAAGCGAAGCCACAATAGCTAGAGCGATAGCAGGTCGAACCTCGGTGCGCCCCACGAAACAAGCCGAGAATCGCCTCAGTCGCTGCGATTGAGCAACGCGCGTTCCGAGTGCGAGCCGCGCTGTGCCCGGAACGATGCGCCGCTGCGAGGTGCGACGCTGGAACGCGAGCGCCCCCCTCTTTTGGAAATCGCTAACGCGAGGAGCGCAGCTGCGCCAACGCACGTTCGGCGGATTCGACGGTGATCAGGCCAACACCTGCGATGCGCGCGGCGATCAGCTCGACTTCGTCGCCGAGAGCGCCCGCTGCGCTCGCCACGGAGCGCGCGTGCAACGACATGTGACCGCGTTGAATGCCCTCGGTGGCGAGCGCGCGCAACGCCGAGAGATTCGACGCGAGCCCGACGCTCGCGGCGACCATCGCAAGTTCGTCAGCAGAGGTGACGCCCAAGATTTTGAGCGCGAGGCGCGCGGTCGGATGAACGCGCAGTGTGCCGCCCACGATGCCCAGCGAAAGCGGCAGCTCCAATTGGCCCACCAAGTCTTCACCATCGCGACGCCAGACCGCGAGCGGTGCGTAGTGCCCGGAACGCGCAGCATAGGCATGCGCCCCGGCTTCGACCGCGCGAAAGTCATTGCCGGTGGCCAGCACGACGGCGTCGATACCGTTCATGATGCCCTTGTTGTGCGTCGCCGCGCGGTACGGATCGAGTTCGGCAAAGCGCGACGCCGAGACGATCGCGTCCACGACTTCGAGGCCGTCCAGCTCTTCGGGGGCGTCGGAATCACGGTCGCTGGGCTTGCTCGAGCGAGGCGAACTGACGAGCTCCCGCGCATGCACGCGACAGGTGGCGTGCACGCGACGGCGGTCGCACAGGTTGGACAAGATGCGTAGGCCCAGCTTGCCGCCGGCAATTTCCGCGGTGATCGGGCCGAGCGCCTCGGCGATCGTGTTGACCAGATTGGCGCCCATGGCGTCGCGGCAATCGACCAACACGTGCAGCACGATGCAGCGCTGACCGAGATCGCGCACGTCAATCGCGCGCGGACCGCCGCCGCGCGCGATCAGGTTCGGCACGGCTTTGGTTGCCAGCTCGAGCAAGCGCGGCGTCGCGGCTTCGAGCCGTGCCACGGCGTCAGCGGGGTGCTCCACGTCCGTGATCTGCACTTGGCCGATCATCAGAGATTCCACCACTTCGGCCCGGAAGCCGCCGCTCTGGCGGATCATGCGGGCGGCGTTGGAGGCAGCAGCGATCACGCTTGGCTCCTCGACCACCATCGGCACCAAGCGATCGGTGTTGTTGACTCGCACGTTGAGCGCGACGCCAAACGGCAGCCCGTAAATACCGAGCACGTTTTCGACCACTTTGTCGGCGGTGGCCGTGTCGAGACCACCGGCTTCGAGCGCGTGCTCGAGCTCCGCCAAGTCGACGCGCGTGCGGCTGGATACGACCGCGCGGCGCTCAGCGAGACCCAGTTTGTAGAATCCAGGGATGCGCGAGCCTTCGGACATTCGCGCATGGCTTATCACAGCTAGGGTTCAAAAGAGCGCTGAAAGAGCCAGGCGCACGTCGGCGAAGGGTCGTTCACCGCTGAGCGCTCGACAGTCGAAACGACTGTTCAGGTCGTCATCCGCGGCACTTTCGGCGCTGTGCGTGCTCTCGAAGCGCGCGGGCTTTCCAACCCAGCACAGGTCGCGCACTTGCACGCTCGCCTCACGCACCCAATTCGGTTTGCCCAAGAGCTCACTGGAGGCGTCGCACAACTCCCACAGCGCGCTCGAAACGGGCAACACGGGAAAGCCGTGGAAGTGCCCCGAACAGAGCGACGGTGAGACTTGGGACAGCTCGCGAATGCCGAGCGCGATTCGCTTCGCGGCCGGCAAGGACAGCGGCTGGCCTTGTTCGGTGGGTTGAAACTGATCTCGGTACAAGCGCTCGAAGGTCGACTCCGTGAGCACCAAATAGTTCACCGAGAGGTCCATCAGCGGCGCGCCCGACGCGAGATCGCTAGCGCGAATCGTCGAGCGCGCCGCGCGCGTGCCGAGGCTCTCGGGGCGCGCCACGAACAGCACCGCCGATCCATGCTTCACGCGATTGTAGCAACCGTAGTAGCGCGCCTCACTGACGAGGTAGTGACGTCGCGCGGAATCTGCCTGGCTCATCGCGAGCGCGCACAAGCCAGCGTTGGCGCCGTGCCGAAAGAGTTCGGCGGCGCGCATCGGTCCCGGTTCGTACTTCGATCTGGGCAATTCGCTTTGCGCCACCGCCGAGAATTTCCCGCCGGTCCAAGCCACGCTCTCCAGCGCCAAATACGGAGCTCGAATACAGGTCCGCGCCCACAGCTCGTCCTCGACGCTCGTGTGTAGTTCTCTCGAAATCGCGGCAATCGTCATGTGGTCCCTCTCCGTCCGACGTGCGGCCGCCTTCCAGCGGCGAAATACCGAGCCGTGATCCCTCTTCGCGCTCGGCCAACCCTCGACATGCGAGAGTGTACGGAAATGGAAGAAAAAGGGGGTCTATATCGTTCCTCAACAGTGAAGTGACTCGCGCGCACGAGAACGCGCGCACTCTCCACAGGCTGCGCCCGTTGCACGAACGTACTAGGCTCAGCGACCGGTCAAGGCGTGTACACCGCGCGCAGCGAGCGAAAGCTGGACGCGGGTTAGACCGAGTTCGTGCGCGCGAGCCGCGAAAGCGGCTGAGGGGGCGTCCGCGCCAACCCAATACGCCACGTCTCCGCCGCCTGCACCCGCAGGCAAGAACGCCGCACCGTGCTGTGTTGCGATCCGCGCCAGCTCCCCAAGTTCGGGAGTAACGATGTTTACGTTCGCCGCCTGGCCCAAGGCGGACAACGTGCTCACTTGGCGAGCGATTGCGGCCACGAAATCTGCTGCGTGCCCGCGCTGGGCGGCCCCGAGCGCCGCTTCCGCGGCCTGCGCTTGATCGCCAATACAGCGAGCGTGTGCAGCCGGGTCGCGCTTCGCAAACTCGGCGATGCGCGCCAAGAACGCCGACGTCGACGCGGCGACCGAGCAGGCCCATACCTCGAACTGAAGAGCGCTCGGTAACGTGAGTCGCGAAAGCTCGAGAGTGCCCGAAGCCGTGCGCCGAGCTCCGAGTAAACCTCCGTGAGCACTGGCAGCTACGTCGACGCCGCTGCCGCCGCCCTGCGCCGCGCGATGTGCGATGAACGCGCGCTCGTAGACACGTTCGCACAGCGCGTCGTCACTGAGCGCGGGTTCGTCCGCGAGTTCGAGCGCCGCCAAGGAAGCGACCAGGATGGCCGCGCTCGAGCCCAAGCCGAGCTTCTTGTCGCCGTCGCGCAGCGCGCTCGCGTCGAACCAGGGTGCCGCGCGCTCGCCGAGCGCGGCGTGCACCTCGGGCGTCAAGAAGGTGGCTGGGCGGGCGCTATCGGCAACCGCATAGCGATCCACGGCCACGACCAACGCCGGCGCACCGTTGAGCACCGCATACGCGCCCGAAAGCACCAATTTCCCGGGCGCGCGTGCGATGCTCACGGGTCGACCCAATAGGCGTCCGGACCGGCCGCAGAGCGCAATACCTTGGTCACGCCTTCGATCTTCGCTAGCTCGAGTTCGAGCTCGGCGGCGGCGCTCGGTTCGACCAGCACTTTGACGTGCGGACCAGCATCCATGGTGAAGTACGCGCGTCCGCCGCTCTTGCGGAAGGCACGCACGCGCTCCATCACGCGCAGGGTGGCGGGCGCGAAGTAAATCAGCGCTGGGCGCGCCGCGAGCATCGAAGCATGCATGGCCAGCGCGCTCTGTTCGACCGCGGGCCCGAGTGCGTCGAAATCACGCGCGAGCACGGCGCTACGAACCTGTTCGTAGATGGCTGGCGCTGCCTGAACCCAAGCCTCGTAGTACGGACTCGTGCTTTGGGTGTGCCCCATGCCGTCCGTGGACGCCGTCTCTTTTTCGCCGGACACGGTGACCGCGACCAGCATTTCCAGTGGGAAATCCTGGCCCGACGCGACGCGTTCGGCTGACTCGGCGCGCGCGCCGAGCGAGACATAGCCGCCGAACAGCGAGCGTGCTGCGGAAGCCGAGCCGGCTCGCGCGAGCGCGCTGACTTGCCCGAGCGAAAGCTCGAGCCCCGCGGCGCGCGTCGCCGCCATGGCCAGCGCCGCAAAACCGGACGCGCTCGAGGCGAGCCCCGCAGCCGTCGGGAAGTCGTTGACCGACTCGACACGCGCGCGCGCGGTGACGCCGGCCTCCAGGCGAACGCTATCGAGTAGCTTGCTGATTCGTTGCAGCGGACGTCCTGTCACGAGCGCTCCACCGAGCGCGAGTTCGTCGGCCGCGAGCGAGTCGTCGAAGCGAACCGTGGTGACGGTGCGCAAGGCCGCCAGTGTCAACGACAGGCTGGGCACTGCCGTCAAGTTGCGCACGGTGTCCGCTTTGCCCCAATACTTGGCGAGCGCAATATTGGAGTGCGCGACCGCTTTGGCGACGCCGATCATTGGCTTGCTCCTTGCACGCCGTGCGCGCGTACCCAACTACCGAAGCACTCGATGCCGGCGGCACGCCACGCGCTCAGAATTGGCTCTGAATCGCGATCACACAACGCGATCACCGCGCCACCTCCGCCCGCGCCGGTGAGCTTGGCGCCCAGCGCGCCAGCCTCGCGCGCCAATGCGCAGCAGCGCTCGATCCCCTCCGTGGAGACGAACATCCCGGAGAGCAACATTTGGTTGTAGTTCATCAGCGATCCGAGGCCCGGAAGGTCGCCCGCTTCCAAACAAAGCTTGGCATTGCTGACCAGCGCACGGATCGCTTGCAGCGCCTTTTCGAACAGCTCCGGCCGGCGCTCACGCTGCCGCGCCACGCCCTCCACCATCAACTTGGTGCTCGCGGGCGGGCCGGCCAAGCCGATGGCCAACACCAGATCGCGAGCGAGCGAAAGCGGCTGAGGACCGTTCACTCGATCGTACAGCAGACAGCCGGCGTGCGCGGCGGCAGCGGCGTCTATACCCGAAGGGTTACCGTGGTACACGCCTTCCCAAGCCGCGGCGGCGCGCAGCACGCGCGGCCCATCCGCAGCTACACCTTGAGCGACCAGCACGGCGCGCGCAATGGCCACGCCGAGCGCCGCGGACGCCCCGAGGCCCGATCCGGGCGGCAACTCGAGGGTCGCCTCCACCGCGTAGTTTTCGGCCCCGAGCGACTCGAGCAGCGCGCCAAAGGCGCGGCCGAGCTCGCTCGCGTCACCGACGCTGGCGTGCCGTTCGCCAATGCTCAAGGTCGAGCTCGGTGCGGGGCGCGCGCTCGCGTCGACCCCGCGCTCGATGCCAGCAGCGATGGCGGGCACGCCGTACACGACTGCGTGCTCGCCGAGCAGAATGACTTTGCCGTTGGCGCGCGCCATCACTTCCGTCAACTCCGGCGAGCAGTGAGCGCTTCGGTTGCGCCGGTCAGCAGCTCGACGCCTTGTCGACTCACGCCTTGCCCGAGTTCGGCCAGGCCCGCCCGCACCAACTCGGCGATTCGCTCTTCGATCGAAGCGCGCGCGCCCGAGCTCTCGAGCACGGACAACGCGGCCCGTAGCTCGACGTCGCTCGCTTCGGCATTGCCGATCACCGACTTGAGCGCTTTCAGATCTTTACCGCGCGCGAGCTTCAGCCCGGCAGCTAGGAGTGCGGTACGCTTGCCCGCGCGCAAATCATTACCGAGCGGTTTGCCGGTTTGCTTCGGCTCACCGAAGGCGCTGAGCAGATCGTCACGCAACTGAAATGCGACGCCAATCGGTAGCGCGAAGCGGTCGAGCGCGAGCAGCGTCTTTGGCCCTGCGGAAGCCAAAATCGCGCCGAGGCGCAAGGGGCCGCGCACCGTATAGCTACCAGTCTTCAACTGATAGGCGAGCTTCACGTCGTACTTGCCGCCGATCAAATCCAGCTGCTGACCGGCGATGGCATCGAGCTGCATTTCCGCGAAACAGGCGAACGCCGGCAATGCTGCAGCGGGTTTCATTTCGACTTGGCTGAGCGCTTCGAGCGCAACGGCAGACGCGTAATCGCCGGCCAAGATGCCCGATGCGTCGCCTTTTTGCTGAGAGCGAAAGCGCTTCGCGAGATGCGCGTGCACGGCCGGACCGCCGCGTCGCACCAGATCGCCGTCCATCCAATCGTCGTGGATCAACAGGTAGGCTTGGAGCAATTCGAGGGGCACGCCCGCGTCGAGCGCGGGCTCGAGCGCCGCGCGCTCGCTGGCGCCGCGGTAGCCAGCCACGAGCAACGCGGGGCGCAAGCGCTTGCCACCCCGCAAACACAGATCTCGAACCGCGGAGACCATCTCCACCACCTCGGGACCATGGCGACGCGCGACGTCCAAGCGCGTCTCCAGGAAGCCGCGCAAGCGCTGATCGACTTCACTCTGCACGGCGCCGAGCAGCACGGAAAAAGGGTTCTGAGCTAGCGCTTTGGGAGCCACGCGCGGCGCGAGGCCGGCCCGACCGCCAGGAGTCCGTTGTTTGCGCGGGGCGCGGGGAGGCTTACGCGATGCCATTAGGTCCTTTGGGGGGGCGGAGCCTACACCGGCTGCCAGAGCTTGGATCGTCAATTTTTCGTTGAGCGACGTGGTTCTGTCGGCGTTCTGCTCGGGTGTCCGTCACGTCGCCGCCCCACGTCTCCTGCCCGCGCCGTTGGCCTCAACGGGCCAGGCCGGGTATGAGAGAACGCATTCATGGCTGACATCTCGGAGCGAAAAACCGACCACCTCGACCTTGCAACCTCCGGCGACGTCGGCTTCAAGCGCACCACTACCCTGCTCGAATGCGTCAAGCTCGTTCACGACGCTTTGCCCGACCTCGATTTGGACGCGATCGATCTCGGCTCGACCGTGCTCGGCAAGCCGCTCCGCGCACCGATCTTGATCGCTGCCATGACCGGCGGCGCAGCTCGCGCCGAACGCATCAACTTGGAGTTGGCCGCGATCGCGGAAGAGCGCGGCTACGCGTTTGGCCTCGGCAGCCAGCGCGCCATGCTCAAGCGCCCCGAATCCAAATCGAGCTACGCGGTACGAAAGGCTGCACCGAGCGCGCTGCTGCTCGGAAATCTGGGCATCGTGCAGGCCGCCAAGATGAGCAGCGCGGAGGTTTCCGAGCTGGTCGCCGAAGTGGGCGCGGACGCGCTGTGCGTCCATTTGAACCCGGCCATGGAGATCGTCCAAGAAGAGGGCGATCGCGATTTTCGCAATGGCCTCGCCACGCTCGAGCGCTTGCGCGTCGAGCTGCCCGTACCGGTGATCGTCAAAGAGACCGGCTGCGGTCTCTCGCAGCGCGTCGCCGAAAAGCTTCGTCGCGTGGGCATCGACCATGTCGACGTCTCTGGTGCGGGCGGTACTTCGTGGGTTGCGGTCGAAACACTGCGCGCGCAGGCGGAGAAGAAAGCGATCGGGCAAGCCTTTTGGGAGTGGGGCATTCCGACCGCGGTCAGCGTCGCGTGGGTTCATCGCCACGGCTTCGAGACCGTGTTCGCAACTGGTGGGTTACACACCGGTCTGGACGTGGCGCGCTCGATCGCGCTCGGCGCCAGCGCGGGTGGCATTGCGCGAGCCGCCTTACAAGCGCTCGAAAAGGACGGACCGAGCGGTGCTCGTCGCTTCTTCGACGGAGTCGAGACCGAGTTGCGCGCGGCTCTGCTGCTCACGGGCTCCCCGAATCTCGGGGCGCTCCGCCAAGCGCCGCGCGTGCTCGTGGGCGAGCTGAAGGACTGGCTCAGCCAGTCGAACGCATGACGCGAGGCCCTTACTTGCGCTCGACTGGGGGCGGCGGATGCGAATGCGAGACGGAAGACTGCCTGGTTTCGAAGGCAGTCGACGACGCTTGCTGGTAGAGCGCTTTGGCCCCCGGCCAATCCGGATCCCGACGCATCAGTTGAATCAAAGCTTGCATCGCAGCGCCGGAGGGCATCGAACCATCGTACAAAGCGAGCTTGATGCGCACGACCGCGTAGCGCTCGTCATTCGAGGCAATGCCCTTCAGGGCCTCCCGCGTGCCACTCAAATCGTCGGCCTCGAGCATCGCGTCCAGTACGTCGGGCCCGAGCTCAGAATCATCCGCCATGACTTCGCAGCATATCAGGCTGCGCCTGAACCGCGAAGAACCGCGCCTGAGCTGGAGCCACGAATCGCGCCCGGACCGCTGAAAAAGCGCGCGACCAGCTCGGGCACGCTCGCGCCGATCCAAGAATGTCACGGGCGCTCGCCTCTCACGCACAAGCTGCTAGGATGCCTACATTATCTTACGGAGTCGGGATTTTCCGCGATATTTGCCGAGGGCGCGCGGGTGTGGGACAGAGGCGGAGCACAAGGGCGAGGCAGACAGCAAAGTGGCGGCGGAAAGCCCGAGGAAAATATGGAGACTTTCCGCGCGCCCCAAAGGTCCGTCTATACTGGTGAGATTCGATGACGAAGGACAATCGGAGCCGGGGCACGGACAGCGATACCCCTTCCACAAATCTCAGGACCGAACGCGACGAGGTTCTGAGAAAGTTTTCACGAGGCACGCAGCTCACTGAAGACTTCGTACGTGAGCACGAGCGCATGCAGGGGCGCCTGCAGGATCTCGAGAGCGAGAACGCAAGCCTGCGAGCCAAGGTAGAGGCCGATCAAGCCGTCCGTGAATTGTTGAAAAAGATCGAACGACTCGAGAGCGAAAAGAGCGAGCTCGTTTCGGCAGCCCGGCAGGCGGAGGCAGCAACCACCGAATTCACCGCGCGCGTGCAAGAGGTGGAGTCGGAGTTTGCCAATCTGGCCAACCTGTTCGTGGCCAGCAACCAATTGCATTCGAGCCTCTCCCCGCGCGGGGTCACCCGCCGCATCAAAGAGGTGTTGGCCCAGTTGGTTGGCGCAGAGCGTTACGCGATGTACCTGGTGAACCCCGAGGGTGAACAGCTGATCCCGATCGCCTCCGAAGGCGTACCGGGCAACGAGCTGGTTCCGGTGAGGATTGCCGGGACCCGGATCGGTGAGGTCCTCCGGAAAGGCTCGGCGAGCGTGGCTGACTCCGACCCGAGCCAGGGCACCCTCAAGGATCCGCCAGCCGTGATTCCGCTCTCGGTTGATGACCGGGTAGTCGGAACAATTGCCATCTTTTCGACGTTGGCGCAAAAAAACAAGTTCGACCAGGTGGACTTCGAGCTATTCAAGTTACTGGGCCAGCACGCGGCGCAAGCCCTCGTCGCGGCGAGCCTGTTCGCGCAAGCGGAGCAAAAGCTCCCGGGATTGGAAGCGTTCTTGGACCTCAGCGTGTGACTCATGGCGGAATACTCGTGCTTGATCGTTGAAGACTCGCCGATGATGCGGCAGCTCTTGGTGTTCGCGTTGGCGCGCGTGAAGAACCTGCGCGTGACTGAAGCGGACGACGGCGTTGACGGCCTGCGCAAACTCGCGTCGGCCCGCTACGACATCATCGTGACCGACATCAACATGCCGATCATGGATGGCTTGAAGCTGGTGAAGCGCGTGCGCACCGATCCGGTGCACAAGGACACGCCGATCGTGATCATCACCACGGAAGGCTCGCAAGAGGATCGACAACGCGCGCTGCAACTCGGCGCCAACGCCTACATCACCAAGCCCATCCAGGCTCCCCAGGTGATCGCCACCGTCAAAGAGCTGCTCAAGATCGAGTAGCCCGCCCCCCAAGCGTCCCCATGACCTTCGTCAAGATCTGCGGCATCACCAGCGTTGACGACGCACTGCTGGCGATCGCCGCAGGGGCGGACGCACTGGGGTTGAACCTGGTGCCGACGTCGAAGCGCGCGATCGATATTCCAACCGCTTCGCACATCGTGGAGTCCGTCGGTGACTTGGTGGAGCTCGTGGCCATCGTCGCCAACCGCAGCACTGACGAGCTCGAGGATTTGCGCCAGACGACCGGCATTCGCTGGTTGCAACTGCACGGCGCGGAGACACCGGCGGACCTGGGAGCCGTCCAGCCCGAAGCGTACAAAGCCATCGCCATCGGCAGTGCGGCGGACGTCGCGCGCGCCGCCGAGTACGGCGGCGAACGCCTGCTTCTGGATGCGAAGAGCGCCAGCGGTGAGCTCGGTGGAACCGGCACTCGCTTCGACTGGACGCTGGCAGAGCCGCTGACCAAGACTCGCCAGGTGATCGTCGCCGGCGGGCTCTACCCGGACAACGTGGCCGACGCCATCCGCGCATTGAAACCCTTCGGAGTCGACGTGGCGAGCGGCGTGGAGCTCGCGCAAAATCCGCGCAAGAAGCACGAGGGCTTGCTACGCTCCTTCGTGTACGCGGTTCGAAACGCCGACCAAGCTTGACGCGCGCGTTGGGCACCATCGATCTGCCGCGCTGGGAGCTAAATGAACGAGTCGAAGCCAGACCGGAGTCCGATCGAAATTGCTTGGGATGAAGCGTCCCACGGTTACGACGCCTACTTCAGCCCGCGCTTCGTGCCCTACTTGGCCGCGGCGCTCGGCACATTGGTCGGTCGCGCCAGCGAGTTACCCAACCCTGGCTCGATCTTGGTGCCGTGCGCGGGCCCCGGTCGCGAGCTGAGCCTGCTCGCGCGCGCCTTCCCCACGCGCCGCATCCTAGCCAGCGATTGGTCGGGCGAAATGGTCAAACTGGCGCGCGAGAACAACACGCGCTTCGCGAACGTGTCGGTCGAGCGTGACGACGCAACGCAATTGCGGAAGCCCTCCGAACCCGTCGTCGCGCTGTACAGCGCCTTCGGTCTACAGCTGCTGCCCAACGCAGCCGCAACCTTCGGTTCTTGGCTCAAACTACTCGAGCCACGAGGCCTCGCCGTAGTCGTGTATTGGCCCCGAGACACCGACGACGGCGGCCCCTTCGACGTCATGCATCGCCTGCTCTCCGAGTCCTTTCCCAACGATCGCTCATGGCAAGGTGAGCTCGAAGCCAGCGCACACGCCGCCTCGTCGCGCGTTCGCGAAGACGTGCGCGTCGCCTTCGAAATGCGCCACGACAGCGCGTCGAGCATCTGGCATGCCCTGACTCGCCTCGGCCCGCTGCGCGCCCTCGCCCAAGCCAAAGGGCAAGCCCTCGTCGATCAACTCGGCACCCGCTTCGAAGCCGAATTCCCGCCCGGCCCCATCAGCCACACCCCCGAAGCCCGCCTCCTCCTCATCGAACGCAACCCCTAACGTCTCCTTGGGTTTGATGGTCACGCACCACGTCGCAACCGTCAAAGCCTTCGGCGTCACGGACGACTCTCGAGAGAAGAGAGGGGACTAACCGCCGAGCCGCAGAGGCCGCAGAGCGCCAAGCAAGACCCAGCGACACGAAGTACATGCCTCAGAACCACAGGGTGATTGGTGGTTCCCAATCCAAGTCGCGCCCGCGCAGTATCTACGACGCCAAGCGACTGATTACGCGAACCCCCAAAATCTCCCTCTGATCTCTGCGGCCTCTGCGGCTCGGCGGTTCAAATCTCAGGGAGACGCGCTTGGGGCTCTCGGGTTCGGCAACGTGATCGACCGCCGTCCTACGCACGCCGCACCGCGCCGGGAACTATGGCGTATTGTGAGGTGCGTTGCTGGGTTGGGGGCGCCCCCCTTCTTCAATCCAGCGTGATCACGTGTTGGGCGACGTTGATGCCTAGGGCGGAGGTGGTGACGATGGTGAAGTTGGCGTAGCCGCCGCCGGGGGCTTCACCGACGGAGCCGACGTTGACGATGCGGACGTCGGCGACGGTGCGGTCGAAGGCGACGTGGCTGCCGCCGCAGATGATCAGATCGCCGGGTTCGTCGCCGAGCAGAGCGATCAGTTCGTCGTCGCTCATCTCGGCGGTGAACGGCTCGCTCGGGTCCAAGGGTGAGCCATGGACGGCGAGCAGCGTGTGGCCTGACTCGATGGGTAAGCTCGCCACTGCGGGCAACTGACCCAAGCGCGTCACGATGATTTCACCGAGCTCGTGCTGCACCTGGCGCAGGCGTTCGATGCGGTTGCGTTCGACTTCGGTGGTGGCGCTCAGCTTGTTCGGATCGATCTGGGCGAGCGCGCGGTCACCCACCCCTTGCACACAGAGCGCGCGGTGGCTGAGCAAGGTCTTCCAAACGGCCAGCGGAGCCGGACCGGGGAAACACAGATCGCCGCAGGCCACGAGCTGGTCCCAGCCTAGGCTGTCCGCCTCTTTGATCACGGCGTCCAAAGCAGCCGCCTGGCCGTGAATGTCCGAGATGCACAAAAACCGCATGCCCACGGTTCGTACGGTCAGGCGGGCTCGGGGACAAGAGGCTATGCTCCGGGTCCAGGTCCGACCGCGAAAATTCACCCGAAAACCACTGTGACACTCGCCCAAGAACTCGAAAACCTGGCCTTGGCCATCGCGCCCGAGCGGGCCCGGATGCTGCTCGCGGAGCAGAGCGGCCGCGAGGGCGGAGCGCTGGGCGTGTTGCTCGGGTCGGCCTTCCCCGCCCTGACACCGAGCGCCGGCTTTCAACACGATGCCCTCGATCGCATCGCGCAGGAAGGGTTTCGCGCGCGCCGCCGCGCGCGTGACTTGTTCCCCGCGCTCCGCAACGCGATCAAGACGCCCGACGATCCGGAGCGAGGCATCGCGCAACTGCGCCGGCGTGTGTGGGCGGAGAAGGCGCGCATCGCGCTGCGCGAGCTCTTGCCCTTGCGTCTGGGCGGCGCGGGCATCGAGGTCACCGCGAGCGAGCTCAGTGACTTAGCCGCTGCGGCCTTCGATGCGTCGCTCGTGGAGGCCGAAACTGCGATCGCCGAACGCTTTGGCGCGCCGCTGCGCGCGGACGGTCTGCCCTCGACGCTGGTGATGCTGGGCCTGGGAAAACTGGGCGGAAACGAGCTGAACGCCGGCTCGGACGTGGATGTGATTTTCATCTACGACACCGACGAGGGAGAGAGCAAACTCTCGCTTCACGAGCACTTCAACCGAGTCGTGCGGCGCGCCGTGGCCACCATGGGCACGCCCAGCAAAGACGGATTGATCTGGCGCGTCGACCTGCGACTGAGACCCGAAGGCGCGACCGGCGCGATCGTCAACTCGGTCGCGGCCGCGGAGCGCTACTACGAAACTTGGGGCAGGCTGTGGGAGCGCGCGGCGCTGCTTCGCGCGCGCCCCTGCGCGGGGGACTTGGAACTCGGTCGACTACTCGGGCGCGAATTGATCACGCCCTTCGTGTATCGGAACCGCGTCGATCCGACGATCGCGGAGGCGTTGAGCGAGCTCGTGGTGCGTTCGCGCAACGAGCTCAGTCCCGACCCGCAGCGCGACCTGAAGCTCGGCCGCGGCGGCATCCGCGAGGCCGAATTCTTCGTGCAATCGCTGCAATTGGTGTGGGGCGGACGCGAGCAGGCGCTGCGCGTTCAGGGCACCCTGCCGGCGCTGGCGCGGCTCCGAAGTCAAGGGTTGGTGAGCGATCGCGAAGCGCAAGGGATCGCCGAATCGTACGTCTTGCTGCGCCGTGTCGAGCACCGGGTGCAGTGGGCGACCGGTGTACAAACGCACTTGCTGCCCAGCGACGACGAAGATTTCGAACGACTCGCGCGCGGCTTGGGTTTCAGCGACGGCAAGGGGCTTCGACGTGAGCTTGAACTCGCGCGCGAACGGGTGAGCACCACTTTCCAATCGCTGACGACCGCCGGACCGAGTACTCCGCGCGCGCATTTGCCGAGCGAGTTCGAGGGTGCCGATCCCGAGCTCGGCCGCGTCGCCGAGGAGCAGTTCAAGAGCGCCGACATGGGCGAGCACGTGGCCGCGCTCGCCCGACGACCGGACGGCTTACTCGGTGCGCTCACTCGTGATCGCTTGCCTGGGCTTGCCGACAGCGTGCTGGACGCGCTGTCGAACTCCGCGGATCCCGAGCAAGCCGCTCGCTATTTGCGCTCCTTCTTCGGCAAATTCCTGGCTCCGGCCGCGTACGTGAACGCGCTCGGCGCGGATCTGCGCGCGCTGCAGCGACTGATCACGGCCTTTGGCGCGAGCGCATTCGTCGGTGATGCGGTGTCGAGCCGACCGGAGTTGGCAGACGTGATCCTGTTCGGCGGGGGCGCCGTGAGCGATCCGCAAGCCGCCGTTCGCGCCGAGATCTGGAACGCGGCCGAGTCGCTCTCACCCGATGCCGATCGCGATGAACGCGAAGAGTCCTTCATTGGTGCGCTGCGCGCGGCCAAGCGGCGCATCACCGTCGAAGTGGCGGTCGCCGATCTCGCGGGCACGATTGGCATGCGCGACGCCACGCGCATCTTGGCCGATTTGGCCGAAGAGATCTTGTCGTGCGTGGTGCGGCACGTGTTCGGTGACGTGCCCGGCTTCGCGGTGCTCGGGCTGGGCAAACTGGGCGGTCGAGATTTGGGGTACGGCTCGGATTTGGACGTCGTGTTCACGTTCTTGCCCAGTGCAGCTCCGGATCCCCAAGAAGCAACGACTTACTTCGTGCGCGGCGCGCAGCGCGTGATCCGCCTGCTCAGCGAATCGCACGCAGCCGGCCCTGGCTACGAGCTCGACGCGCGTTTGCGGCCGTCCGGCTCGCACGGACTGCTCGTGACGTCGCTTTCGTCGTTCGCGCGCTATCACGGTCAACCGCTGGACGGCGGCGACGCCGAAACCGGCCCCGCGGTGCTCTCCTCGGGCGCGTCCTGGGAGCGGCAAACGCTGCTGCGCGCGCGCGGCGTGGTCGGCGACCCGGAACTGCTACGCCGTGCATTGACCATCGCCTGGCGTGCGGCGTACGAAGGTGGCGCGCCCCCCGCGTCGGAGATGCACCACCTGCGCATCCGGCTCGAGAAGGAGCAGGGGCGCGAACGCGAAGGCCGCTACAACCTGAAGACCGGCCACGGCGGGCTGCTCGACATCGAATTCGCGGTGCAATGGCTGCAGATGAAAAATGGCAGCGATTCACGCATCCGTACGCCGGATTTGGGCGTCGCGATGAGTGCGCTGCACGCGGGCGGCTACCTCAGCACCACCCACTTCGAGGTCTTCAAGGACGGCTACCGGTTTTTGCGACAGCTCGAGCAGCGCATCGTCGTAAAGAGCGGCGTGAGCAGCAGCGGCGGCGCGCTCGTCGACGCCCGAAACGCGGGTTTCGCGCAGCTCGCGCGCCGCATGGGCTTCCAGGACGGCCAGGGCCAGCGCGCGAGCGAGCACCTACTCGCGCGCTACAAGGCCGTGACCGAGAGCGTGCGCGCGAGCTACCAGAAGGTGCTGGGGATTGAGTGAAGGCTTAGAGCGGGGTTTTAGGACCCGCTCTTAGAGAGCCTATCCCAATAGCTTTGCGGCTTCGATCGCTGCGTAGGTGAAGATGATGTCTGCGCCGGCGCGGCGTAGACAAAGCAGCGTTTCCAGAATCGACTTGTCGTAGTCGAGCCAGCCGTTTTGAGCGGCCGCCTTGAGCATCGCGTACTCGCCGCTGACTTGATAGGTGGCGACGGGCAGCGCCGTGAGCTCGCGCACGTGCCGAATCACGTCGGCATAGGGCAAACCCGGCTTCACCATCAGCCAATCGGCGCCCTCGGCTTCGTCGAGCCGCACTTCGCGCAGCGCCTCGCGCACGTTCGCGGGATCCATCTGGTAAGTCTTCTTGTCACCCCCGCGCGGCGCCGAATCCAGCGCTTCACGGAATGGACCGTAGAAAGCGGAGGCATACTTCACGCAGTAAGAGCAGATCCCGACCTGGCTGAAGCCGGCCGCGTCGAGCGCGCTGCGGATCGCGCCCACGCGGCCATCCATCATGTCGCTCGGAGCTACGATGTCGGCACCGGCTTGAGCCTGTGCGACGGCCATCTGCGCCAAAATCGGCACTGTAACGTCGTTGTCGATACGACCGTCGATCACCACGCCGTCGTGCCCGTCCGAAGAATACGGATCGAGCGCGACGTCGGTGATCACCAGCAAGCCGGGCACGGAAGATTTGAGCGCACGCACGGCGCGCTGTAATAGACCCGCGCTGTTCGCGCTCTCGGCGCCGCGCGGATCTTTCAGATCATCGCTCAATGCAGGGAACAGAGCGACGCCGGGCACGCCGAGCGAAAAGGCCTGCGCCGCGGTCTCGACCAGCAAATCGATCGACAAGCGCGCTTGTCCGGGCATGGAGGAGATGGGCGTGCGCTGCCGCTCCCCTTCTTGCACGAACATCGGGTAGATGAGCTGTTCGGGGCTGAGTGTGGTCTCGCGGGCGAGGCCGCGCATTTGCGGAGTGAGCCGATTCCGGCGGGGGCGAACGAGCATGGCGCCCTACCCTACCACGCGCCGCCCGCGCGACGCCCTTGGAGCCGCAAAGACGCCTCAGCTCGCCTCGAGCGTGTACTCCCAGTCCTCTTCTTCACAGGCGATGCCGAGTTCGCGGCGCAGATCTTCGAGCGCCAACGCGGAGGGAATCTGCAAGCTTGCCTCCAAAATGAACATCGGCGTCCCGCTCTCCGGCGCAAACTCCAACCGCGATTCGAACGACGCGACGTTCACGCCCCGCCCGGCGAGCACGCCCGTCACGCGCTGCACGATGCCCGGCCGATCCACGCCCGTGACGCGGATCTCGAAGGGCGAAAAGTCCGTCGCAACCTGACGGGAAGTGGTCGGCTTGGTGAGCAAGCGAAGACCGAGCTTTGCACCCAACGCGTCACCGCGAGCAGCAACTTCACGCGTCGCCTTTTCGTCGCCCGAGACCAACACCAACAGCGCAAACTCGCCGCCCAAGATCGCCATCCGGCTATCCTCGAGGTTTGCGCCCGCACTGAGAACGAGCGAAGAAATCTCGCTCACCAACCCCGGCCGATCCGGTCCCACCGCCGTCAAAACCAGATAACTCTTGTCAGCCATGACTCTCTGTTAGCCAATCAAAGCCCCCCAAGCAAGGCACCGAAACGTCACATCACGGCGCTCTACGAGAGGGAGATTTAAACCGCCAAGCCGCCAAGCCGCCAAATCCACTCCACGTCCCAGGGCCCTCAGCGTCCACCGGAGCTGACTGTGAGATTTTGGGGGGCGCGAAATGCGTCACGCTGAGTCGTATGTTCGAAGGGCACGGCTGTCAGAGTGAACCCCAATCTCCCCTCTTCTTGGCGGCTTGGCGGTTCAAAAATCAGGGAGCCGCATCACGGCACCACATGCTTCCTGTGAGCTCATCGAGCTGCCACGGTAGGAACGCGCTGCGACGGGAACATCGCGTTGTGTGAGGTGCGTGGCGGGGTCGCGGGCGCCCACTCTCGAGAAAACGCGATTGGCGGCTACTGGGAGCGCGTGGTGCGGGCGGCTAGGCGATCGAATTCTTCGAGGAAGCGGCGGGCGTCGGCGCTTTTTTGAATGGCGCCGACCGCACCGGTGGAGCGCACCTTGGCTTGTAGCTCGGTCGATTCGACCGACGAGTACAAGATGATCGCGATGTCTTTGGTGGCGCGGCGCTTTCTCATCAGCTGCGCGAGATCGGGGCCGGTGAGCGCTGGCATGTTCACGTCCAGCAATACGATGTCGGGCTGGAACTCGGCCGTCCACTGCGAGGTGCCGAGCGCCTCTTCGCGACAGTGCACGACGTAGCCTGCGCCCTCGAGCCGCTCGCGCGTGACTTCGAGGATGATCGGGTCATCGTCGACGACCAGCACCGTGCGCCCCTTGGTCGCACGGGTGTCCCGACGTGAAACGGCGTCGATGTCGGGCAGCGAGTTGCGGTCGGCGGTGTGCGACAATGTCGTGTTCACACCAAGACGGCCGTGCCAGCCGCCAGATAAGGCAGCGTGCGGTTGCCTGGTTAAAAATACCTAGACACCGAGGAAGGCTAGGAAATCAGCCGCGGTCTCGGCCTTTTTGCCCCGGTCCTTGCGCTCGTTCTGGCGGGTGTTCCAGCGGGCGACTTTCTTTTGGTACGCGCTGGTGGCCGCGAGGTGCTTTTGGTGCAGGGTCTGGATTTTGCCGAGATCGTTCTCGCCGTCGAGCTCGTACAGGCAATCCGTCGCTTGAATGAGCTTGAGGCGATGCAGCTTGCCGTCCTCCTTGAAGGTGGGATCGAACGGGAAGATCCGGCAGCCAAGCGGACGGTGGTTGTAGATCGTGCAGCGGTCATCCGAGCCGAGGTAACGGCAGCCTCCACCCTCGTTACGGTGGCGCAGCACCATCACGCGCTTGCCCTGACGCAACATGACGAACGCTTCCGGCTCGTCATCCATGTCGATGCCGTTGCGATCGACCCAGCGCACGAGTTCGTGACTGCGTTCGCCCGTGTGCCGCACGATGCGCTTGATGTCCGAGTCGGTCAGCGGCAGGAGCGGCTCCTTGCAGCAGTTGCCGCACCCGGTGCAGCGAAACTTTAGGTACTTCTCGCCCGGTGCCACGTGTTTGCTCCGAGGGTCCTCACTACCAAAGACCTCGACGATGGTCGAGACATCACTGACCGGACTAGCGGCCCGAAACACATGCTCCAAGCGCCGAAAACGCGAGCTTTGGCCGCCGTTGGACACGTGTAGGTAAGCTGACGGTGCCCCTTCTTAGCAGGCCCGCAAGTCCTGGAAACGTGCAAGAATAGTTCCTGAATGTCGCTCAAGATCGATCAGGACCATTCAAGGTTCCGCAACATCGTTCGCGGCAAGATTCGCCAGAACCTCAGGCGCTACATTTCGCAGGGCGAGATGCTGGGGCGCAAGGGCAAGGATCTCGTCTCGATTCCGATCCCGCAGATCGACATCCCGCGCTTCACCTTCGGGGACAAGCAAAAGGGTGGTGTTGGTCAAGGCAAGGGTGATTCCGGTGACCCCGTCGGCGGGGAACAAGGCGAGGGGGAAGACGGCGCGGGGCAGGCCGGCAAGGACGCCGGCGATCACGTGCTCGAGGTCGACATCACGCTCGACGAGCTAGCGGACATTTTGGGTGAAGAGCTGGAGCTGCCCGCGATCGAGAACAAGGGCAAGAGCCGCATCATCGCGGCCAAGGATCGCTACACGGGGATCCGTCGCGTCGGTCCGGAGTCCCTGCGACACTTCAAGCGCACCTACAAAGAGGCGCTACGCCGCTCGATCGCCAGCGGCGCGTACGACCCAGGCAATCCGGTGATCGTCCCGCAAAAGGAGGACAAGCGCTTCCGCTCGTGGAAGGAAGATCACGAGCCCGTCGCCAACGCCGTCATCCTGTACATGATGGACGTTTCTGGCTCGATGGGTGACGAGCAGAAAGAGATCGTGCGTATCGAGAGCTTCTGGATCGATACCTGGCTGCGCCGCCAATACCAAGGCCTAGAATCGCGCTACATCATCCACGACGCGGTCGCGCGAGAGGTGGATCGAGAAACGTTCTTCCGCACCCGCGAATCGGGCGGCACGATGATTTCGAGCGCGTACCGGCTGTGTGCGCAAATCATCGACGAGCACTATCCGTCCGCGGAGTGGAACATCTATCCTTTCCATTTCTCCGACGGTGACAACTGGTCGATGGACGACACGCTCACCTGCATCGAGCTGATGAAGAAAGAAATCCTGCCCAAGGTGAACATGTTCGCCTACGGCCAGGTCGAGAGTCCGTACGGCTCCGGGCAGTTCGTGAAGGACTTGCGCGAGCACTTCGCGAGTGACGAGCGAGTGATCACCAGTGAGATTCGTGATCGGGACGCGGTCGTAGGCAGCATCAAAGAGTTCTTGGGTAAAGGGAAGTAACGACAATGTCGCAGTTTGCTACCAACACGACGCTGCCGCGCTACCTGAGGGACGAACAAGAAAAGATCGAAAAAATCGCGCGAGCCCACGGCCTCGATTTCTTTCCGGTCGTGTTCGAGATGCTCAGCTACGACCACATGAACGAGATCGCGGCCTACGGCGGCTTCCCCAACCGCTACCCGCACTGGCGCTTCGGCATGGAGTACGAGCGGCTCAGCAAGAGCTACGAATACGGCCTGTCGAAGATTTACGAGATGGTGATCAACAACAACCCCTCGTACGCCTACCTGCTGGAAGGCAATAGCCTCACCGATCAGAAGCTCGTGATGTGCCACGTGTTCGGGCACGTCGATTTCTTCAAGAACAACTTCACCTTCCGAGCCACGGATTTGGACGCCGGCGAGCACATCGCCGACCCGATCGGCCGCAAAAAGGACGGCTACGACCCCAATCGGCGCTGGGTCGACAAGATGGCCAACCACGGCTCGGCGGTGCGGCGCATCGTCGATCGCTACGGCATCCACAAGGTGGAAGAGTTCATCGACGTCTGCTTGTCGCTCGAGAATTTGATCGACCCCTGGTCTCGCTTCGTCGTGCGCCGCCGCGATTCGCGGCCGGACGAAGAGCCCGCTCAGGTGGAAGTGCCGCGCCTCCGCTCGAAGGACTACATGGAGGAGTTCATCAATCCGAGCGAGTACATCGAAGAGCAGAAGAAGAAGATGGAGAAAGAGCGCGAGCTCGAAAAGGGCAAGTTCCCTGCGCAACGCGAGCAGGACGTGCTCTTGTTCTTGCTCGAAAATGCGCCGCTCGAACGCTGGGAGCGCGCGATCCTGAGCATCATTCGCGACGAGGGTTACTACTTCGTGCCGCAGATGCAGACCAAGATCATGAACGAAGGCTGGGCCTCGTACTGGCACTCCAAGATGATGACGGGCGACGTCTGCGACTGGAGCGAGATCGTCGACTACGCGGAGAACAACGCGGGCGTGATGGCCACCAGCGGCGGGCGCTTGAACCCGTACAAGCTCGGGGTCGAGCTGTACCGCAACATCGAGGAACGTTGGGACAAGGGTCAGTTCGGTCAAGAGTGGGAAGACTGCGACGACCTGGACGTGAAAAAGAACTGGGATTTGCGGCTCGGCCTGGGCAAGCAAAAGGTGTTCGAGGTCCGCGCGCTGTACAACGACGTGACCTTCATCGACGAGTTCCTGACTCCGGAGTTCGCGATGGAGAACAAGATGTTCACCTTCAATTGGTCGAACCGGAACGAACGCTACGAGATCGACACGCGCGAGTTCCAAGCAGTGAAAGAGAAGTTGCTCGCGCAGTTGACCAACTTCGGTAACCCCTCGATCTTCGTCGAAGACGCGAATTACGAGAATCGCGGCGAGCTACTGCTGGTGCACGAACACCGCGGCGTGGATCTGCGCAACGACTACGCGCGCGAAACCATGGCAAGCTTGGTGCGGATCTGGAAGCGCCCGGTTTCGCTCGCGACGCTGGCCGATGGCAAGCGCGCCGTGTTGCGCTTCGACGGCAAAGAGCACAGCGTGCGCCACGACGCACCCTAGACTCGCAATGCTCCGTTTTTGCTCCTCCCGCGCTCACCTCACGCCTTCGCGCGCGGCGTGGTTCGCGCTCGGCACGAGCGTGCTACTGAGCGCCTGCGCAAGTGCTTCCCCGGTCGCCGCCATCAGCTCGCCGTCTCCCGCGGTCACCTCCGCTACCGCGGGTACGAGCGCAGCCGCTCCTGAACCCAAGCCGCTGCCGAGCGCGCCCCAATGCGCCAACGCCGCCCCTGGCGCGGCCTGTCCCGACACCAAAGCCGCAGTCAGCGCGGCGCCCTCGCAGCCACAGCGCGAAAGCACGCCCGAAACCGCGCCCGCTCCCGAGCCCAAGGCGGTCCAGGGCGGGCTGTCGCGAGGTTCTTCCGAACCGGCTGATTTGGAGCTCGCCGCGGGCGATCGCGCCTACCAAAATGACGACCTAGCTGCAGCCAAGGCGCACTACGAGAAAGCGCGCCAACTCGCCGCGAAGGACCCCGCGCCGCTGGTGGGCTTGGTGCGCGTGGCATTGGCCAGCAGCGATGTTCCGACGGATTACGCGGCCGCGCCCAAGAACGCGACCGTGCTCGCGCTGCTGCGCAAGGTCGACGCCGCGCTGAAGTTGGATGAAGCGTATGCACCGGCGTACGTCGAGCGCGGTCGACTGCTGTTGATTTTGGGCAGCGCGCCGGAGGCGTTGAGCGCGCTCGACCGCGCGCAACGGCTCGCGCCGGACGACGCGGAAACCCAGTCCGCCCTCGGGGTCGCGCTGCTGGCCACCGGCAAACCCGCCGAGGCACTGACACGCCTCCGCCGCGCCGCCGAACTCGATCCGGACAACGCGGAGCGCCTGACGAATCTCGGCACTGCGCACTTGATTCAGGGTGAAGTTCCCGAAGCCGTACGCGCCTTTTCGCGCGCCGTAACGCTCGCGCCCAACGACGCCAAAGTGCACGGTGACCTGGGCGCAGCTTATTTGGCGTTGAACCAGACTGCCAAGGCGCTGCCAGAGCTCGACCGCGCCGTCGCGCTTGCGCCGGATCGTGCGACGTACGTTTCCAACCTGTCATATGCCTATTTTTTGGCGGGCCAATTGGAGCTAGCGATCAGCACCGCGACCAAGGCTACGAAGCTCGATCCCAAGCTTGGCTCGGCCTGGATCAACCTGGGCACGGCTCTGGCGAAGAAGGGCGACCTGCCAGCGGCGGAGCGCGCCTACCAGCGCGCGCTCGCGCTCGACCCGAGCGATCCGCGCGCCAAAGCAAACCTTGCCGAGCTCGCCGAAATGAAAGGTGAGAAACACGACAAGCGCGGAGCCGCGCCGAACGCGCCGAACGCGCCGAACGCGCCGAACGCGACTGACAAGAAGTGAAGTTTGCCAGCGCTCGCGCGCTAGAGCATGATTTCACTCCATGCGCTTCCGCTTATTTAAGCCGGGCCAAACTTGCCGGCTGCTGGCATTGGGCCTCGGCTCACTCGCTTGGTTCGGGCTAGGCGCCGGCTGCAGCGGAAAACCATTCACCGCAGGCGGGTCGGGCGGGAGCAGCAACGGCAGCGGCGGCACCGCCGCCGGCATTGGCGGTGAGAGCGCCGGTGAGGCCGGCGCGAGCGGCAGTGAAGAAGGCGGCAACGGCGGTTTGTCGAATGGCGGCAACGGCGGCGTGAAGCCGAACGGCGGTGCGGGCGGAAAGGCCTCAGTCGCCTGCGATTGCAAGGCGGGCGAGTACTGCCAAGACAATAGGAAGTGTACGTCGTGTACGGACTTCTCGCGGCTCAAATTCGGTGAGCCGCAAAGGCTAACTTTGCTCGCGGAGAGCAACGGCACCATCGAGCGCTTTGCGCGACCGACCGGCAGCGGGTCGGCGTTGTTCTACGCCTCGGGTAAACCGGACGTCTCCAAGCTCATGTATGCGGCCTTACCGCTCAGCGGAGGCGGTGTGGAAGTGTCGCCCACGAACCAGGTCGACAGCGGACCGCTCTTCAGCAATGCCTTCACGAGCTTCTCCCCTGACGGTCAAAATTTGTTCTTCGATCGAGTACAAGCGGGTGGACGCAAATTGCACATGGCCGTGTGGAGCGCCCCAACGACGCTGACGAAAGTCGTGCTCGCGCCCGAGCCGATCAATACGCCAAACTCACAGGACTACAGCATTGCGGTCTCGCCAGACACCGGACACGTGTATTGGATGAGCACTCGCAACGGCACGCCCGAACCGGAATTGCTCTGGCAACCCACCAAGATGAGCGCCCCTCCCGAACCCGCGGTGCTCGATTTGAAGATAAAGACCGGGACTTCGCAATGTGCGCGCTCGGGCGAGGACGCGACTCCCTGGGTCAACCTCGCCGGCACGGTGCTGCTGTTTCGCAATCCGTCGCTCAGTGACAATTGTGAGCCGAATGATTCCGGGGCAACCGATATGTTCGCGGCTCCGTTGAACAGCGACGGTACGCCCAAAGCCGCCGCCACGGCGCTCGAGGATCTCAACCTCCTCGGCGGTCCGCAAGAGACGGATCCGACGTTCTCGGCCGACGCATGTACGATCTACTTTGCGTCCGATCGCGATCACGCTGGCGATTTCGATCTCTACAAAGCGGCGCGGAACTAGCCGCGCTATTCGCCGCCCATGGCGGACACGTAATGCTCGATCACGGCCAGCTGATCGGGCGCGAGCGCCGCGAACTCGAGACCGATCGCGCCGGTTCCCCGCGCCTTCTTTACCCAGCGCGCGATCGCGGGAACCTCGAGAATTTTGCCGGTGATGGGCAACGCAAAGCGCACGCTGACGTTTTCCTCGTTGCCAAACGCTTGTGGGGCCAAGACGAGCAGGCCGCCCGCCGAAATGTCCTCGCTGCGACCATCGAGCGAAGTGCCATTCGCGCATAGGATCCGAACAGGCGTCACGTATGGCGCGCGCGCGAAGCGGCGGCGTGTGGAGGGTGGCTGCGGAAGCGGCGGCGGAACGCGCGCTCCGGCGACGGGCGTCGCCGCAGTGGCACGCAACCCGAGCAGCGAGGTCGGCTGCGCATTGCCAACGGGCACGCGACTCAGTGCCTCGGCAAACTCACGGACGGTCGCGTAGCGATCCGACGGTTCGCGCGCCAAGGCCTTTTCGATCGCGGCTTCGAGCTCGAGCGGCACTTGCGGGCAGCGCGCCTTCAACGACGGCGTGGGTTGCGTCGCGACCTTCAGCAGCACTTCGCCGAAATTACCCTCGAATGGCACGGTTCCGGCCAAGGCTTCGTACAAGCTCACCCCGAGCGCATAGATATCACAGCGCGCGTCCACCTCTTGGGCCAAGAGCTGCTCGGGGGCCATGTATTCGGGCGTTCCGAGCACCGACCCCTGCTGGGTGAGCCTCTGGTTGTGTTGAGCGAGGCGCGCAATGCCGAAGTCGAAAATCTTGGTCACCTCGCGCCCGGATTCGCTGCGCGAGATGAACACGTTGCTGGGCTTGATGTCGCGATGCAAAATCCCGCGTTCGTGCGCCGCGCCGAGCGCGTCGCAGAGCTGCATGCCGATGTACACCGCATCGGCGACGCCCACTCGTCGACGCACCGCCAAGATCCCTTCCAAGGTGCGGCCTTCGAGCAACTCCATCACCAAGTACGGCGTGCCGTCTTCGGTCTCGCCCGCGTCCAAGCCGAGCACGACGCCAGGGTGGCGCGCGACACTGAGCGCGCGTGCCTCGAGCAGCAATCGCTGACGCGACTCGGCCGCCTCGGCTTGTTCGGCGATCAGCAGTTTGATCGCCACGGGTCGACTCGTGTAGAGGTGTTCGGCTTCGAACACGGCTCCTGCTCCGCCACGCGCGATCTCACGCTTCAAGCGATAGCGACGATCGACGACGGAGCCGACGTCGAGCTGAGGCTTGCTCCACGAGCCGCTCTTAGCCGCCTGAACCCAAGCCATTCCCTATTCGATACGGTCGGGACGCGGTGCCCTTGAGGGTCTCGCGCGAAATGGCCGAAGCGCTCCATCCGCGCGGCTGATTTCAGCCTCCGCGCAGGTGCACCTACACGGCTATTCGCCGACCCGCACGCGCATCATGCTGTTCGAGCGCACGAAGGGCAGCTCACCGCGACGCACCCGAACCAAGGCTGGCTTCGCCGACACCAGACGTCCCATGAATGCGTTGAAGCCGAGATCCGCGGCCGAGTCTGCCGCGTCGAAGCGCGCGTGCACCAAGTACAGGCCGGGCCGCGCAAAGCCGTGCGCCGGACACATCTCGATCAAGCGGGTCACGGCCGAAACCTTGCCGCCCGGGCGGAGCGTTTGCACCGAGGAGCGATCGGCAGGCGATCGCTGATCCGGCTTGGGATCACACTGGAATACGCCATCCGGACCGCTCACCTCGTAGGTGATCAGCTCTCGCCGAAAATACAGGTCCTGCTTGCGGGCGCCGCGATTGGTGAAGGTGGTCGTCGCGGTGACCGCCCCCTCATCCGCGGCGTCACTTCCGGAGATGGTCAGCTCGAGTCCGGGCGGAGGCGCATTGGGTCCCGACGGCGGCTTGATCTCGTTGGCGAAGTTGCTGCCGAGGGTGAACGGAGTGCCGCTCAGCTCCTTGACGCGACGTTCGCTGGCCTCACTGACTCGAGCCCCTGGCAGCGAACCTTGCGCTTCAATCGGCTCGGCCACGAATGGCTCGCGTTGCACGGCGGGCTCTTCTTCACGCTTGCCGCCTTTCCACACCGTCTTCATCTTCACGGGCCAGCCAAAGCGCGCGCTGATTTGCGCCCCCTCGACCAGCGGCCACGGTGTTTTCCCGACGCAATACAGGCGCGGATCGAAGTTTTGAACCAAGCCCTCGCCCGGTTCCAACTTGATCGCCAGGGCTGGGTCGACCGAGTTCGGAATGACATCGCCCGGCATCCGGCATTGCACCGGCTTGGGTGGCTTCTTAGCGTTGGGTTTGGCCTTGCCCTTGCTGGGCGGCTCGTCCGATTCAGGTGGCGGCAAGATCTCGAGCGCGAGCAACCGCGCGTCGAAGTCCACGACGGCGGCCTCTGTGCCGCGATTCACGATCGCGAACGCCCACGGCAACTCGGGGCCGAGCTCCATCACTTCGAAGCGTAGGCCGAGCGGAGCCGGCCCGCCCTCCCCGCTCTTGGCGACGAGCGCGTGTGCAACCGCGGGCTCGATGATGGGCGGCGCACTTTCCTCGGCCTGCGCGCCAGCGTCTGCCGTCGATGCAGCGTCACTCGCGCCGGCGTCGCTCTGAGCCGTGTCGGCATTGCCTTGTTCCGAGGCAAGGGCCGGATCGTTCGTGAGTGATCCGGCGGCTTCAGAGGCTGGTTTATTCCCGCCCGCGCAGCCAAGTGCCATGAGGCACAGTCCCAAACCGAGCGGTAGGCTCGCAGCTCGCATGCGGGCGGCGTAACATATCCCCCGTGCGCGGCCTATACCCGATCGTTGACGTTGACAGCCTGCGCGAACTCGGTGCGCCGCCTCGAGCGGTCGTCGCGTTCGCAGAGCGGGTTCTTTTGGCTCGACCTGCGCTGTTGCAGCTACGGGCCAAGCACTTGGGAGCGCGCGATACGCTGGAGCTACTTCGGGCGTTGCAGCCACTGTGCGCTGAATCCGGGGCGCGCCTGATCGCCAACGACCGACCCGATCTCGCAGTCCTCGCTCAGTGCGATGGCGTGCACATTGGTCAGGAGGATCTGCCGCTGCCTCTGGTGCGAACGCTCGCCCCCGGACTGCTGGTCGGAGTGTCCACGCACAACCTCGAGCAGCTCACCGCGGCCCTCGCAGAAAGGCCGGACTACGTCGCCTTCGGGCCCGTGTTTGCCACGGCTTCCAAAGAGCGCCCCGATCCGTCGGTCGGACTCGCATTGCTCGCCGAAGCTCATGCCGCCGCGCAACGCGCAGGGATCCCGTTGGTCGCGATCGGCGGCATCAATCTCGAGCGCGCGACGCAGATCGCCGAGCGCGCGGAACTCGGCGCGGTGATCGCCGCGCTGCAACCGAATCGTGGCTCGCTGGAAGGCGTGAGCGAGGCCGCCCTGGAGCTTCAGCGAGCGCTCAGCTGAGGCCTAGATTTGCCGCAAACGATAGATCATCGACTCGAGAGCGAGCGCCGGCGAGACATTGCGATCGACGTCCTGCATCGCCGAAAGCACGACTCGGTGCTGCTCGGCGGAGCGCTCCGCTTGCTCGACTCGCGTTGCTGCTTGTTCGCGACCGGCTAGCGCCAAAGACTGTGCAAAGTAAGCGAGCAGGCCCCGCAAGCTGTCGCGCTCGCGACGCGCTTCGGCAAACTTGATCGCGGGCGCGAGATCGCGAGCGGCAATCGCAGCTCGCGCCGCAGTCACGAACTCTTCTCGCTCCTGGATGGCGTCTTCCGACGCTAGGTCGAGTGCCAGTGCGACGCTGCCCTGAGCCAGTACGGCGACCTTGGGGTCGAGCCCCTTTTCTTGCAAGATCTGCGCGACCAGAGCATCCGACAAGGGCGAGAAGCGCACCGGCAGGGTGCGCGAGCGAATCGTGTCCAAAAGCCGATTGGGGCGATTCGTGAGCAAGACGAAGTGCGTGCCTCGGCCCGGCTCCTCGAGCGTCTTCAACAATGCATTGGCTGCCGACACCGTGAGCTCGTCCGCGTCGCGCACGATGAACACGCGAGCGCGTCCCTCGTGCGGCCCAAAGCCAACACGCTCCAGAACCATGCGCCTAACCTGTTCGATACTGATGCCAGTCGCCTCGTTGGCACTCAGGCGCCCTCGGTACAGCCCGCGCTGTAGCAAGATCACGTCCGGATGTGCGGGCACGCGCGGTTCCTCATCCGAGATGCGCACGGCGCGTTGGCAAGCGCTGCACTTCTCGCACGCGCGCGGGCCGCCGAGCTCGCAGACCAAGGCTTGAGCCAAGGCAAAAGCCGCGCGCTCCTTGCCAACCCCAGCGGGCCCCTCGAAGCGGTAGGCGTGGTGTACATGACCGCTGTCGAGCGCGCGCGTCAGCGTCTGCACTGCCGGATCTTGGCCAAGGATGTGCGAGAACATGGCGCGGGGATGGACTATGCTCCGAGCGCCCCAATGGCGGAACCTTTTTCAGACATTCTCTGCCCGGCTTTGGCCGAGCTCAGCTCGTATACCCCCGTCGCTGGCGACTTCGCAGTAAGACTCGACGCCAACGAGGCGCCGGAGCTGCTCTCTGCCAGCGCAAAGCAGCGCCTGGCCGAGACGGCCGCCAAAGTCACTTGGGAGCGCTATCCGGATGCGACGTCGAGCGAGCTCAGGCGCGCGTTGGCCGAATATTCGGGGGTGAGCACGGAAGAAGTGCTGGTCGGCGACGGCAGCGACGAGATCATCACCATGTTGCTGTCTGCGTTTTCGCAAGCCCGCGATCGCACGGGCAGCCCGCTTATCATGACCACGACGCCGAGCTTCGTCATGTATCGCATGAGCGCCCGGGTTCGCGGTCAGCGCGTGCTCGAGGTGCCCCTCGATGCCAATTGGGACCTGTCACTCGAGTCGATGCTGCGAGGCCTGGAGCACGCCGCGCCCAACCTGATCTTCATCGCGACGCCCAATAACCCAACCGGCAATCTTGCCGATCGCGAGCGGCTCGAGCGACTCATTCAGGCGGCTCCCAATTCGTTGGTCGTGATCGATGAAGCGTACATTCCGTACTCCGATCGCGATCAGCTCGACTTGTATCGCCGCTATGAAAACGTGGCCGTCATGCGCACGCTGTCGAAAATCGGCTTTGCCGCGCTGCGCGTTGGATGGCTAATCGCGCGACCGTCCTTGCTGGCCGAGATCGACAAGGTGCGTTTGCCGTACAACATGAACGCGCCAGCGCAGGCGCTGGGCGCGCTCGCCGTCACCGAGCTCGCGCCGGAAATTCGGCGCATCGTGTCTTACGTGGTGGCGGAGCGCGAGCGGCTGAGCACCGCGCTGGGCGAGCTGCCAGGCATTACCGTCACCCCGAGCCAGGCCAATTTCCTGTGGTTCAGGAGCGAACGCCCCGCGGTCGAGCTGTTCGAAGGGTTGAAGACGCGCGGCGTGCTCGCGCGCAGTTTTCATCAGCGCGGTGGACGACTCGCGCATCAGTTGCGCGTCACGGTCGGCACGCGTGAAGAAAACGATCGCTTCCTCAGCTGCTTGCGCGAGCTCACGTGATCCAGAGCCGGCGCGCAACGCACGAGAAAGGCCGAAGCAACACGCTGCGCATCGCGAGCGTGGCGCTGGCCATTTCGTGGTGCGTGAGCTGCGTGAGCGGCGCTGGCGGCGTGACACGCATGGTCGACGGAGTCCGCTACGAAGGGCGCTTCATCAACCCGGAGGCCTATGCGGCCTACCTACTCGGGGTCGAGCATGAAGCCCGCGGCGAGTACAAAGAGGCCCTGGGCGCCTATCTAGAAGCTCACACCGAGGATCCGGATAGTGCCGAGGTTTGGGCTCGAATTGGCGCCGTTCGCTGCTTCTCGAGCGAAGCCAGCGCCGGCCCCGCCGCAGCTCGAGCAGCCTTCGAGCGTGGGCAACAGCTCGACCCCGCGTACTATGGCAGCTACCTGGAGCGTGGCCGTTGCGCCGAGCGCGCGAAAGATTTTTCGAGCGCACTCACCGACGCGATGGCGGCCGTGGCACGCCGCCCTCAGGACGAACCGGCCAACCTGCTCGTCGCCCGCGCGCTCGAGGCGCAGGGCAAGCACATCGAGGCCCGCGCGTGGCTGGAGGCGTATCGAAGCTATCATGCGGCAACGCGCGACACCGAGCGCGCGCTCGCAGACGCACGCCATTCGTCGGCACCAACGACGACCGCGAGGACGCTCGTGGATTCGCCATTGGCGCGCTCGGACGCATTCGCCGAGCTGCGCTCGGGCAGAGCCGAGCGCGCGCGTCAACGAGCGCAAATCGAGCTCGAAGCTGACCCGACCAACGCCGACGCTTGGATTGCGACCCTGGTCGCCTGCGACGCCTTGCGCGACGACGCTTGCTTCGAGGCGACCATCAGCCGTCTGCAAACGCCGAGCTCGTCGCCGAGCAATACCGCGCTCAGCTACCTGCGTGAGCTCCTGGCACGCCGCGCGGGCGTGCCAGTCAGCTTCTGAACCGTGGACGCAAAGGCCGGCGTTAGGGTTTCGACGTCGCGGGTGCTGGGGAACCGGTGCGCCGAGCGTCCCAAGCCTTGCGATCGAACGTGAGGGTCAGCGGGACCTCGACTAGTTCGCCGGCGTGCACCTCGACCTCTTTTTCGTTTTGCGCCTGGGTGACGGGCAAAAGCGCAGACACCTTCACCTTGCCCACCGGAACGCGCGGAATCACATAGCGGCCGTCCAGAGCGGTCACCGCGTGCGTTCGGAACTTCACGACCAGCACCTCGGCCATCATGAAAATGCGCATGCTGTCGGTGAGCTGATAGCGGCCCGGCTGCTCCGGGTAGAGGTGGATCGCGTCACCGCGTGGCAACGCGACCAGCTGCGCCTTGAGCTTCGCGCCCATCAAGTCTGGGACGTACGGTCGCGAGTCACGACTGCGCACATCCAAGCTCTGACCGAAAGTGAGCACGTACGTTCGCGAGTTCCAGGCGCAACCCGTGGCATCTGCGAGTTGCGCGGGCGCGTCTTCCGGCAGGTAACCGGAGTAACCAGTGACCCCGACCACCACGTCCGCGAGCGCGCGATTGGCGCCCTCGCGGAACAGCTTGCCGTACATCTCCTTGGCGCCCTCGCAGTCCGTTGGGATCGCGGAAGTCAGCTCGGGCATGTCCGGCGCGGGATCGCCGCTGATGGTGATCGTGCCGCTAATCGTCCCGGTTGCGCCGGCGTACGGAGCGTCACCGTTGCCGTTCACCGTGGCGCTCACGATCTTGGGATCGATCGGCAACGAGGACGCAATGGGCGCCGGCAGCTTCACGCTGCCGACGGTCACGGCTTCCGAGTTGGTCTTGCCCTTGTTGCAACCCCAAAGCGCGAGCGCGCTGACGAGCAGCAGACCGAAGCGACCGACGAACGCTCGCTGGGCCATCAGCTGTGAGCGATACCGGCTGCGGCCGCGATGTCGAGCGAAGAGCCCGGCAGAATGCCGAACACCAGCACCAACACCGCCGCCAGGATCAGAGCGGCGACCACGAAGCCAGAGCGCATCGGCGTGGCGATCGGTGCACCGGGCTCAGGCTCGCGCATGTACATGTAAACCATGACACGCAGGTAGTAGTAGGCACCCACCACGCTGTTCAGCAAACCGATGACGGCGAGCACGTTGAGCTGCGAGTCGACGGCCGCGCTGAATACGTACAGCTTGCCGAAGAATCCGGCAGTCGGCGGTACGCCGGCCAGCGAGAGCAAGAAGAACGAGAACGCCAAAGCCACCGCCGGATGACGCTTGCCGAGGCCGGCGAGGTCTTCATAGCTCACCGCTTCCGCACCGCGTCGGCCGCACAGGATCAACGCGCCGAACGCGCCCACGGTCGAGACGGTGTACGTCAGCATGTAGAAGAGCACGCTGGAGGTGCCCTGCGCCGAACCCATGGCCGCGACCACGCCCACCAAAGCGTAGCCGGCATGTGCGATCGATGAGTACGCGAGCATGCGCTTCACCGACTCTTGCCGGCCAGCGATCACGTTGGCGACGACCATGCTGAGCACGGCCAACCAAGCCAAGACCTGTGGCCAGCCCGAGCCCCAGCTCATCAAGCGAGGGTCGCCGAATCCGACCACCAAGATGCGCAGCAGGATCGCGAAGGCCGCGCTCTTGACCGCGACCGCCATGTACGTCGTGCTCGGGGTCGGGGCACCCTCGTATGCATCGGGCGTCCACATGTGGAACGGCACGGCGCTGATCTTGAACGCCAAGCCCGCCACCACGAGCGCGAGCGCAACCAAGATGATTGGCGCGTTCACCGCGCTGTTCGCCTTGCCGATCGTGCCGATCGCTTGACCGATGCCCACGAAGTCCGTGTGGCCGGTGGCGCCATAGAGCAACGCACCACCCATTAGGGTGAGCGCCGCTGCGAAGCTGCCGAGCAAGAAGTACTTGAGCGAGGCTTCGCTCGCGCGCAGGTTGCCGCGACGCAGGCCAATCATGCAGTACACGCCCAGCGACATCGTTTCCAAAGCCACGAAAAAGCTCAAGAAATCGCCGGAGGCAGCGAGCGCCATCGCTCCCACGGTGCTGAACACCAAGAGCGGAAAGAACTCACCGCGATCGAGATTGTGCTCCGGCAGGTAGCCGCCAGCGAGCAGCGACGCGAGCCCGCCACCCAGGCACAGCACGAAGCAGAAGAAGAGCGAGAAGCGGTCGATGATCAGGTACGGCGCGAGCGACTCCACACCGGGGATCGACTCGGGTCCGACCTTCCAGATCGCGACGCTGATCAGCGCACCGGCGAACAGCACGACCGCGCTGCCGAGCGCGAGCTCGTCAGCACGACCCGCGCCGGCGTCCGTGGACACCATGCCCGCCTGAGCACCCGTGAGCGCAACCGGCTTGCCGAAGGCCTCGGCCAGCATGAGCAGCAAGCCGCCGATGGCGACGGCCAAGATTGGAGAAACAGCGAGCAACAAGTTGAGGGTCACGGCGCCTCCGCATTCAGCGCTTGGGCTTGGACTGGAGCAGGCGCGTCGGTCTTCTTGGCTGGGGCTTCGGGGTAGCCTTGCTCGAGCGGGCCGCCGTGGCGGTCCATCAGCTTGGCCGTGTCCGAAGATCCGAGCTCGAGGTAGGCCTCGCGGCCTTCTTTATAGCGCTCGAGCGCGGCGGACACGCCGTCGGTCATGCGGCTCAGGAACAAATTGGGGAACAGACCCACGATGAAGATCAGCGCGATCAGCGGGGCCATGGCCACCGTCTCCCGCACGTTCATGTCGGTCAGTCGCTTGTTCTTGGGGTTCGACAGCGGACCGAAGAACACCTTCGCCACCATCGACAGCATGTACACCGCGGCCAAAATCACGCCTGCGGCAGACAAGCCGGCTTGCAGTTTAGCCTGCGCGCCGAGCGTCTGCGAAACGAAGGTGCCCATGATGATCATGAACTCACCGACGAAGCCGTTCGTGCCCGGCACGCCGACGCTCGACATGGTGACGGTCACGAAGATCGCGGCGTAGATCGGCATGACCTTGGCGAGGCCACCGAAGTCACGCACCAAGCGCGTGTGCCGACGGTCGTAAATTACGCCGACCAAGAGGAACAGCGCGCCGCTGGAGATACCGTGGTTCAGCATCTGCAGCACCGCACCCTCCATGCCGGCTTGCGTGCCCGCAAACAGGCCGAGCATCACGAAGCCCATGTGCGCGACGGAGGAGTAAGCGACCAAGCGCTTCACGTCGTCTTGCTTCCACGCCACGAGCGCCCCGTACACGATGCCGCCGCCGATCGCGAAACCCGCCAAGGTGGCCGCGCACATCCAAGCCACACCGCCCAGCAAGCCCATGCAGAAGCGAATGTAGCCGTAGGCGCCCAGCTTGAGCAGCACGGCGGCCAGGATGATCGAGCCTCCGGTGGGCGCCTGCACGTGTGCGTCAGGCAACCAAGTGTGGAACGGGAACATCGGCACCTTGATGGCGAAGGCCAGGAAGAAGCCGAAGAAACAAAGCCACGCAGCCTTGTGAGGCAGAGCCACGCGCGAGAGCGCCAAGTAGTCGAAGCTCGGATAGCCCGCGAGCTTGGTGTAGTTCCAGACCAAAACCAGGATCGCGGCCAGCATCAGCATGCTGCCGACCATCGTGTAGAGGAAGAACTTGTACGCGGCCTTGATCTTCTCGGTGCCACCCCAGACGCCGATCATGACGACCATGGGCACGACCATCAGTTCCCAGAACACGAAGAACAGGAACATATCGAGCGAGACGAACACGCCCATCATCGCGCCGTGCAGCAGCAGGAACGCGAAGCACAAATCCTTGATTCGCGTCTTGAGCGAACCGAAGGCCACGTAGGCCGCGATCGGCGTGGTCAGCGTGGACAGCAGGATCAGCCACATGCTCACGCCGTCCACCGCGACGTGGTAACGAATCCCGAACGCCGGCACCCACTCCACGATGTGCTGGTAGTGCCAGCCGCGAGTCATCGGGGTCGAGAGCAGCGCGAGCGAGATCAGGCCGTCAACGCCTAGGATCAAGAACGTGACGCGCTTCAAGATCACCGGCGATTGCCGGGGCAAGAAGAGCATGAAGATCGCGCCCACGATGGGCAGGAACACGATCACGCTCAGCAGGTACGGCCATTCCTTGGCGTTCTCGTCGACCGGCGCAGCCTCAGCTGACGGCCACAGGCCACGAATGAGCAACAGCGACAGCGCTGCCACAATGCCGATTGCGACGCGCTCTGGCGTGCCTTGGCGGCGCGGAATGAGCGCGCCGACCACGAACGCCAACAGGTATGGCGCAAACTGAAACAGAGCTAAAGCCAGCGAGTTCATTTCTTATCCTGGGGCGTCGGGGTCGGACGCACATCCCCCACTCGGCGCACCGGAGCGGCGTTACCATCAAGCTGTGAGGTGAAACCCGAGCGATCGGGTGCGGGGCGCTCGAAGTTGAACGAGCGGACCGCAGTTCGGCCGAACGCGTTCTTCACTTCGAGCCGAACGGTTCGATTCTCTTTCACGGCCAAATTGAGCGACTGCTGGGTGGTCTCGCCAAAGTCTCCCTTGTCGTCCCATTTGCCGTCGTTGTTCAGGTCCCAGCGGTAGCTGTAGCCGAGGCCTTGGTCGGCGGTCAGGCTGTACACGCCGGATTCGTCGTTGGAGTCGACCTTGGCTTCAGCGCGCGGGGTGACGAAGAACCAGCCCACGGCGCCCAAGCCCACGACCATGACCGCGGCATAGGTCTGCACACGGCCGGTTTGGATAAAGCGAAGTGCCGTACCCGTAGTCGAGACGAGGAACGCGCTCACTCGCGCGATCAGGAAATCCACGATCCACTTGTCTGCCCAAGCGAAGAACTCGGCCAGCGAGTCCACCGCGCCGATCACGTACTCTTCGTAGATCTCGTCGATGCGCCACTTGTCGACCACCAGAGCGTGGAGGCCGGGCATGGATTGAGCAAACGCCTGTGCCGGCTTGCCCTTCTGCATCACGTAGATCCAGTACGCGACACCCGAGCCGCCTGCGAACGCAGCAATCGCGGCGCCCAAGAACACGAACTCCAAGTGCTCGGCGCCCTCGACCAAGTCGACCGAGCCGCTCGCCTTCGCGAACACTGGCTCGAGCCAGTGATGCATCGTTTCGATGTGGAAGAGCGGCGCGTTGAGCCAACCGGCGAACGCCGCCAAGAAGCCGAGTACCGCCAGCGGGACCCACATTTGCCAGGGAGATTCGTGCGGAACCGGACCTTCTAGCGGGACGCTCGGATCGTGGTGATGGTGGTCGTGATCGTCGTGGCCGTGCGCGTGCTCTGGCTCTTTCCAGTTTTTGACGATCTTCCAGCCCTTGAACTCGCCGAAAAACGTGCCGATGTAGAGACGCGTCATATAGAACGCCGTCATCAGCGCCGTGAGGATGCCAACTGCGTAAAGCGCAGAGCCCAGCCAAGTCGGCCAAACGAACGACTCCATGCTCAGGCCATTGCCATCCGAAAGGGTGGCAATCGGCGTCTTGACGAACGAGGTGTAGGCCCGCAGCAGGATCTCGTCCTTCGAGAAGAAGCCGCTGGTGAGCGGGAACCCGACGATCGCCGCCCAGGCCGCGGTGAACGTCCAGAACGTGATCGGCATGTATTTGCGCAGGCCGCCCATGTTGCGCATGTCTTGCGACGCATCCGTATCGTGGATGCGGGCGTGCATGGCATGAATCACGGAGCCGGCGCCGAGGAACATGCAGGCCTTGAAGAAGGCGTGCGTGATGACGTGGAAGAAGCCCGCGGTGAACGCCCCCACGCCAACGCCCAAGAACATGTAGCCGAGCTGGCTCACGGTCGAATAGGCGAGCACCTTCTTGATGTCTTGCTGTGCGAAGGCAATGCTCGCGGCAAACATGGCCGTGAGCGCGCCGGTGACGGCCACGGTGGCCATCGCCGCTGGGCTCAGCACCATCACGAACGACATGCGGCACAGCAAGTACACGCCTGCGGTCACCATGGTGGCCGCGTGGATCAGGGCGCTGACCGGGGTTGGGCCGGCCATCGCGTCCGGCAACCAGACGTACAACGGGAGCTGCGCGCTCTTGCCGGCGCAACCGAGGAACAATGCCAAGCCGACCAAGGTCGCTGCGCTCACACACCGGGGCGCGTTGATCCAAGCTTCCGCGCTCTGCGGCAGCAAGCTCGCCGCGGGAACGTGGGTCCCGAGCGGCCAGACCTGAACCGGGGTGAGCAAGCCGCGGGCGCCATTGTCGATCGTCGACCAGTCGAGACCGCCCGTGTAATAGAGCAAGAGCCCCATCGCCACGAGCAGACCGAAGTCACCGATGCGGTTGGTGACGAACGCCTTCTTGCCGGCCGCGGCGTTCTTGTCGTCTTCGAACCAGAAGCCGATCAACAGGTAGCTGCACAGACCGACACCTTCCCAGCCCACGAAGAGCACCGGCAAGCTGTCCCCGAGGATCAGCACCAGCATCGAGAAGATGAACAGGTTCAGGTAGGTGAGGAAGCGGTGAAAGCCGGGATCCTCCGCCATGTAGCTGACGGAGTAGAGGTGGATCAGGAAGCCGACGCCGGTGACGACCAGCGCCATGGTGCCGTTCAGCGAGTCCACCATGAAGCCGACGTTCAGCATGATGTTGCTGCCGTCGGATCGCGTGAGCCGGAACCACTCCCAGCCCTTCCAGAAGAAACGTGCGGCTTCCTCGCCCTCTTGGGCGTGACCGAGCGCCAGGAAGGTGACCACCGCCAGCGCAAAGGCGATGCCCATGACGCTCAGCGCCAAGAGAGAGACGGCTTCTTTGCCGAGCCGCTTGCCGAAGATGCCGTTCACGGCGGCACCCAAGAGCGGTAGCAGCACGATGAACGCCAGCAGCGTGTAGTTGTGCGCGGGGAACAGAGCCTCGATCGCTTGCATGAGTGATAAGCCCTAGAAGGTTCAGTGACGGAGCTGGTCCGCTTCGTCACTCTGGACGGTGGACTTCAGCCGGTAGAAAGCGAGCACGATAGCGAGGCCGACGGCGACCTCCGCTGCGGCGACCGCGATGATGAAGAAAGCGAACACTTGGCCGTTCTGGTCAGCCAGGTGTTGGCGGTTGAAGGCGACCAACATCAGGTTCACCGCGTTGAGCATCAACTCGATGCTCATCAACTGAACCAGCACGTTGCGCCGCACCAAGAACCCCACGCAGCCGAGGGTGAACAGAGCACCCGCGAGCATCACGTATTGCTCCACGAAATAACCGAGCGAGCTCATCACACGCCTCCCGCGGCTTTGGCAGCCCGCTCTGCTTTGGTCGGTAGCGGTCGCTGCGCATCACGCGCCATGAGCGGCCCGTGGAACATACGAGCAGTGGGGCTCGCGCTCTTGGACTCGCGCCGCACGTGCGGCTTGCCGCGCGCCACGGCGATCGCGCCGACCACAGCCACGATCAGAAGCGCGGTCGCCAACTCGAACGGGATCACCGCGCTCCCGAATAGGAACGTGCCGATGCCCTCCACCGTGCCGTGCGCGGCGGGCGCGATCTTGAAGCGGTGCGGCGTGAGGTCGGAGCGCGACACGAAGTGCGCACCGGCCAACGCGAGCAACACGAAGAACCCGCCGGCCCCGTAGCGAGCCAAGCGCGCGCGAGCGACGCTGCTCTCGCCGTCACCCGCGTCCGGACCGAGCAGCATGATCACGAACACGAACAGCACGACCACCGCGCCCGCGTACACGATCAACTGAATCGCAGCCAGGAACTGCGCGTTCAACATCAAGAACAACGCGGCGATGCCGACGATGGTGATGAGCAGACCGACCGCGCTGCGGATCGGACTGCGCGAAGCGATGGTCGTGAGCGCGCCAACCAGCGCGACCACGCTCGCCACGAGGAAGAAAACGTTTCCGACGGTCATAGCGTCAACCTTCGCGTCTGCGACTTACCGCCGCTCACGATGTAGTCCTCGAAATGCTTGCGGTAGCGGCGAACGAAAGCCAGAGCCGGCTGCGCCGCGCCGTCGCCGAAGGCGCAGATCGTGTTGCCGGTAATGTTGCTCGCGATCTCGCTGATCTCGTCCAGCTCCGCGATCGAACCTTTACCGCCCACGATTTTGTTCAAAATGCGCTCGATCCAACCGCAACCTTCACGGCACGGCGTGCACTGCCCGCACGACTCGTGGCGGTAGAAGCGCATCACGTTGTGCAGCGCGAGCACGGGGTCGACCGCGTCGCTCATCACCATCGCGCAACAGGTGCCGAGCATGCTGCCCGCGTTGCGGAAGGTGTCGACACCGAGCGGGATGTCCAAGATCGACTTGCCGCGATACGGATCCCACTTCGCGTCCGCGGGGAGCGTGGGCACTTCGTCCGGCAAGTGCACGGGGCAGGACGAACCGCCGGGGATGACGCCCAAAATCGGACGGTCACCGCTGACGCCACCACCCAGGTCGTAAATCAACTCGCGCAGCGTGAGGCCAACGGCGGCCTCGTAGATGCCCGGCTTCTTCACGTGACCGCTGACGCCGAACAAGCGCGCGCCGCCGTCGTTGAAGGAGTGCAGCTCGCTCAGCTTGCTGAACTCGTCACAGCCCATCTCGAAGGCGCTCGGCATGATCGCCAGCGTCTCGACGTTGTTCACCGTGCTGGGACAGCCGAAAGCGCCGTACTGCGCGGGGAACGGCGGCTTCAAGCGCGGCTCTCCGCGCCGCCCTTCCAGCGAGTTGAGCAGCGCCGTTTCTTCACCGCAGATGTACGCGCCCGCGCCGGTGTGCACGTAGACTTCGACTTCGTAGTCTTTGCCGAACGGAGTCTTGCCTAGGTAGCCCTTGGCCTTCGCCTCCTTGATCGCTGCCCACAGTCTGTCTTTGCTGAGGTGCAGCTCGTCGCGCACGAAGATGTAGCAAGCGTGCGCGCCGATGCCGTAGCAGCCGATGATGCAGCCTTCGATCAGCGCGTGCGGATTCATCTCCATGATGGAGCGATCCTTGAACGTGCCGGGCTCGCCTTCGTCGGCGTTGACCACGAGGTAGTGCGGCTTCTTGCTCTCCTTGGGCATGAAGCTCCACTTCGTGCCGCAATCGAAACCGGCGCCGCCGCGGCCGCGCACGTGAGCCTTCTTGGCTTCCTCGACGACTGCTTCACGCGTCATCGACAAAGCCTTGCGTACGCCGCGATAGCCGCCGGCGGATTCATAGGCGGAAAGCGTCCAGCTGTTGGGCTTTCCGTAAGAGTGACTGAGGTAAGTGGTCTGCTTGATCATCTGAGGGGCTACAGGCGAGGCTTTCGGCCTCAACCGTCCTTCACGAGCGTGTCGATGATGCGGTCGACTTCTGCGATCGAGAGGTTCTCGTAGTACGTCTTGTCGACTTGAATGACGGGGGCCGTGCCGCACGCCGCGAGGCACTCTGCGGTGCGCAGCGTGACCTTGCCGTCCTTGCTGGTGCCGCCGGCGTGAACGCCGAGCCGCTTCTCACAGTGGTGAAGGATGTCCTCACCACCGCGCAGCGCGCACGACAGCGTGTGACACACCCAGAGCTGATGCTTTCCGGGGCGTTTCTGATTGAACAGTGTGTAGAAGGTCACGACGCCTTTGACGTGCGCCGCGCTCAGCTCGAGGCGCTGGGCCACGAACTCGATCACGTCGTCCGAAACCCAGTTGTCGTTCGCCTCTTGGCAAAGATGCAAAACCGGGATGCACGCCGCCATTTTATTGGGGTAGCGCGACAAGATATCGTTGAGCTTCTGCTCTGCTTCCGCACTGAGGGCGAATGCCATGAATTTCCGAGGGGGGCGGGGCCGCGATCGTCCGTCGTGCGGAGCGCGAGCGGCGTCGTCGAAGTGCTGGTTTTACCCGGGGTACCCCCGGGCGAGGCGAACCGTAGTGACCCCGAAAGCGGGGTGTCAAGGGCGGAGCAAAAGCAACGCGAACGCGCGG
>Ga0164309_10000025_pt1 | contig 87189 bp, 65 predicted proteins | sample Whisoiple_247_MG_FD_109984 | JGI IMG/M metagenome (GOLD analysis project Ga0164309, IMG submission 109984) | Soil microbial communities amended with fresh organic matter from upstate New York, USA - Whitman soil sample_247_MG | ecosystem: Environmental > Terrestrial > Soil > Unclassified >... | reverse complement strand
CACGCTTGAGTGAGCTCACCTCGCCTTCCACCCAAACCCGCGCAGATGCGTCTTCCACCGATCGGCGTAATCGCCGATCCAGCTCGGAAACACTGATGATCTCTTCCGGCCCGCGCACGGGGCGGCGTATAGCAGCGCCCTGCCGCGCGGGCTCGGCAATTGTGCCGGCCGAGTGGCTAGTGCGAATTAGAAGCCTCCTGCGGCACAGGGTTATTTGCAGATCGTGGCCGTAACGCGCACGTTGTCGACGTAGAAGTCGGTAATCGAGCCCGCGCCCGTATCGCAACTGGACCAGAACGACAGCGTCACTATCTTGCCGGCATAAGCAGAAACGTCGGGGGTCACGTCGATGCCGTTCGCTGCCCAGGGCCGAGCGCCGGTCGCCGGAATGTCCACCGCTGACTTGGTCACCAACGGACTGCCGATCTGAACGTATGCAGCATCCATCAACCGAAGCTGAAAGCTGTCGGCGTTCGCAGCGATGTTTTTTTGTGTCTGGAAACTGGTGTCCGCCTGGATGTGCAGGGTCTGCGTCCCCGCGGGAAGAGTGAGCGTCTGGCTCAGTTCGCCAACACCCGCATCCGGGACGCCGCCCAACCAAGCGAGCACTTTGCCCGCGCTCGCCTTCATCACGGTCGAGTTGCTTCCGGGAATGCAAGAGGTGGCTACGCAATCTCTCGTGAGCCAGTATTTGCCAACCTCACTCCAGCCGGTAGCAGGTTTGCTGCCTAGCTCGAAGCTGCCGTTTCCAACGGTGTCGGCGTCGATCAGCGTAGCTTGCGTACTGATGTCAACCTGCTTGCACCCCGCGACCGCGTCGCACTTGGATGGTTTGCAGATGTTGCCACTCGGACTGCAGAGGCTGTCGGTCGCCACGTGCGAACAAACGTGATTCGTGCACTTCTCGACGGTGCAACTCACGTTGTCCGACGCACAGTCAGTATCGACGTTGCACTCGTAGCAGGTTGGTGTGCCGCTCGGATCGCAGACGGGCTTCGGGTTGGTGCAACCTGCGTCCTTTGCTCCGCCCGCAGCGGTGTCCGCGCAAGCCACGCATTTTTCGGCGGAAGCGGTGCCATTGCAGACGCCTGTAGCGCATGCGTCGCCCGCGGCGACTGTAGCGAAACCGCACTTGCCCGCGGAGCAGGTCTCGGTCGTGCAATCGTTCCCGTCATTGCAGTCCGAGGCAGAAACGCAACCGGCGCACGCGGCATCCAGCCCCGTACCGAGGCAAATTGGTGCGGCCGGCGAGCAGCCCGCATCCTGTGCGGTTCCCGCCGCCGTGTCACGACAACGCACGCACAAACCTTGTGCGTCACAACTCCGCGCAACTCCGCAAGCCGCACCTACGGCGAGCAAGCTGTGCATGCACGTGCCCATTACACAGCTGTCGCTGGTACAGTCGTTCGCGTCATCGCAACCGATGGGGCAGGAAGGCGGTCCGCCACCGCCGCCAGCTGATCCGCTACTTCCGCCCGCTGCCCCGCTGCCGCTCGTTCCACCGCTGGCAGTCCCAGCTGTGCCGCTGCCGCCACCGGATTCCGCCGCACCGCCTTCGCCCGCCGTGCCCGCGCTTCCGTCCCAAGTGCCGCCCTCTCCTGCGTTGCCGATTTCGGACCCGGTGCCGCCCGTGGTGCCAGCACCGCCAACGCCTGTCTCGGGATCACTTCCGCCGGTGGCGCTGGTCTTCCCTGCAAGGCCGCCTGAACTGTCGTCGTTCGCGACACTGTATTCACCGAGGCCGATCAAGTTGCCACAGCCACTGACTGCGCACAGACCAGCAAACGACAATGCAATGAAATGACGATATGAGCCCAAGATAAGCCCGACGATAACATGCTCCTTCCTTGCTATCGATGGCCGACGCCGATGAAAACGGCGGAAATCTCGCACATTCTCCTGCAATCACCTGCATCGCAGTCACCGCCGCTAGATCATAAATGCATCATTAACGTTCGGACCTGTCTAGCGCGCAACTCGAGTCTCCTCACGGTCGCGCCGCGGTGTCGCTTATCGTCGTTGCTCGGAGTCGCGTGCATTTGTCCGCTCGACGAAACATTGCCGCCAACCAAAGTTCGCAATGGCTCTTGGCCAAACTGCTAATCGCTGCACAGGCCGATCGAATGTTGTGCGCAAGCAACGATCCTGTGATCCTTCCAATGTTTCGAGCCTCGACATCGAACCGCAGTTGGCTGAGAGAAGGAATTGAAGTGAGATTCGAAGCGCGCAAAAACGTTATCGACCGCACGGCCGTCCCTTGCCTAGCCGAGTGGCACGTGTGATGTTCTTCCCACAATGTCTCACCGTGGCACCGTGCCTCAGGCCAGCGCGACGCGGGGCGTCCGAGATCGCGCGCATCGCCCCGCAGCGCGTTCGCCTCTGCCCTGGCTGAGTATTTGCAGCGCTGAGGAAGGCAGTGAGCGTTTTCGCCGCAACCCTAGCCCCTTGGAGTCACGATGAACCCCCCTCGCGCTTTCTGGCCACACCTGAAGCGGGTAGCTTTCGAAGAGATCGAACCGCTGCTGTCGCGCCGCATTTTGGCGCAAATCGCGCAAGGATTTCCGGTGCAGTCCTTCAGCCGCACGCGCACCGCCTTGCTGCGCCAGGCGGGCGTCAAGATCGGCCGAGCTTCGCTCGTTCAGGGGCCAATGCGCATCACGGGCGAGGGCAAACCGTGCGAGCAAATTTCGATCGGCGTTCACACGCTGATCAGCGGCGCGCTTCACTGCGACATCGGCGCACCGGTGCAGATCGGAAACCGAGTGAGCATCGGACATGACGTCGTGCTGCTCACCGTAGATCATCGAGTCGGGCCCGAAGAGATGCGCTCGGGCGTTCGCAAATTTGGCATGATCGAGATCGGTGATGGCGCGTGGTTGGCCTCGCGCGTCGTGGTGTTGCCAGGGGTCAGCATCGGCGCTGGCGCGATCGTCGCGGCGGCGTCCGTGGTCACCAGGGACATCCCACCGAATACATTGGCCGCAGGCGTGCCCGCACGCGTCGTCCGCACGCTCAGCCGCAGCGGGAGTCCCGAATCCGTGGGGGATCTAGAGGCGCCCGTCTCGAGCCGACGCTTCTCGTACCAGGCTTGAGCAGCGATTTTCTCCCGCTCGCCGCAGGGCGGTATTTCGGGCATGCTCGGACGCGCCCTCGATGAAGCGCGTACTGATCGCAAACCGCGGCGAAATTTCCGTACGCATCGCGCGCACCCTGCGTGAGCTAGAGCTCGAATCGGTGGCTGTATTCACGGCAGAGGATCGCCTCTCCTTGCACACACGCTGCGCGGACCGTGCCATCGAGCTGCGTTCACCACTCGGATACTTGGACTCCAATGAGCTGATTGGCGTTGCTCGGGCCGCAGGTTGCGACGCGCTCCATCCAGGCTACGGGTTCTTGTCGGAGAATGCCGAGTTTGCCGCCGCTTGCCGCAGCGCAGGGCTGTGCTTCGTTGGGCCCCCCTCGAGTGCGATCGCGGCCATGGGCTCCAAGCAGCGCGCGCGTGCGCGAATGGAAGCCTCGGGCGTGCCGCTGATCCCCGGCGGAGACGCGCGAACCTTGCTCGAGGCGAGCGCGACCGCGCAGCGCGTCGGCTATCCGGTGCTGGTCAAGGCCACTGATGGCGGCGGCGGCAAAGGCATGCGTCTGGTGCGTGACGAAGCCGAGCTCGGCCCAGCCCTCGAACGCACGCGCAGTGAAGCCAAGAGTGCCTTCGGCAGCGACGCGGTCTACATCGAAAAAGCGATCGAGAACGCGCGCCACGTCGAGATCCAGATCCTTGGCGACCAGCACGGAAAGATCGTGTCGCTGTTCGAACGCGACTGCTCGATCCAGCGACGACACCAAAAGGTGATCGAAGAAACGCCCTGCCCCGTGCTGAGCGCGGAAACGCTCGCGACAATGGCCGAGGTCAGCGTGCGCGGAGCCGCCGCAATCGGCTATTTTTCCGCTGGAACCTTCGAGTTTCTGCTCGCTCCCGACGGCAACTTCTACTTCTTGGAGATGAACACGCGGCTCCAAGTCGAGCACCCAATCACCGAGCTCGTGACCGGCCTCGATTTGGTCAAAGAAATGCTGTTGATCGCGGACGAGAAGCCGCTCTCCTTCGAACGAGCCACGCGACGCGGGGCGGCCATCGAGGTGCGTTTGTATGCCGAAGATCCGAGCGCTGGCTTTCTACCTAGCCCGGGTCGGATCGATCTGTTGCGCGCGGCGAGCGGACCCGGTGTCCGTGATGACTCTGGGATTTTCGAAGGCGCGCAAGTGAGCTCGAAATACGATCCGCTCCTGTCCAAGCTCTCGGTCTGGGGCGAAGACCGAGCCCAAGCGCTCGCTCGCATGCGCCGCGCGCTCGGTGAATACGCGATCGGCGGCATCCGCACCAACCTCGCGTTCTTGAGCCGCGTGCTCCGCCACCCCGACTTCGTTGCTGGCAACTACGACATCGGGTTCCTTGGCGCGCACCTCACGGAGCTATTGGCCCAACCAGCCATCGATGACGAGGCGCGGTGGCTGCTGTGCGCGGCAGCGGCGACTGCGGCGCGCGTGCTCGACGATCGCCAATCCCCAGCACGCGCTCCGAATACTGCGAGCGAACCCCAGCCGTCAGCTTGGCTCCGAGCGCAGCGCAGCTCACTCAAGTGGTGACGCGAGACGCCGAGCTATTGCTTCTTGTACTCGTCGACGAATTCCCAATCGGCGATCAACTGCTTCTTTAGCAACAGCGAGAGCAGCGCAGAGAAGACCGCCTCCCACCGCACGGCGCTACCAAAGACCTCCGTTGCGTCCGCGCCATGGGAAACGGCACGCAGCGCGGCAACCAGATCCCGTGCCGTCAGATCATTTCCGGGCGGCGGCGGGACCAACGACGGAACCTTGGGTGGTGGTTGGGGTGACGCGGGCTCGCGCGCGGGCAGGTTGACCTTGGTGCCATCGAGCAAGGTCAGGGTCACCATGCGTCCGCCGCCTCGTTTGGGCGTTGGCATCGAGATCTCGCGAGCTTCGATCTGCGGGCTCGAATCGGGCGGCTCGGTGATCGGGCGAATCTCAGCGACTTCGTGGTTCTGACTTGGCTGGGGACGGACCGACGCGGCTTGCGAGGGCGGCGGTGGTCTCGCCACGCTCACGGCTGTCATCGAAGGCGCGGCGGGCGCAAGTTGCGCGCCCCGCTGCGAGCGAGCGCCCGCGGCGTTCTCGGCGTCCACCTCGGCCACCGCTTCCGAAAGCGACGCAGTGTCTTTGCCTACGCCATAGTAAACGCGAATGGCCGAGCGAATATCCGACGGTGGCGCGATCATCGCGCGTACCGGGAGTCCCGCCCACTGCCCGACTTCGCGCTGGGCGTTTTCGTCACTCGGGTCATCCATCGCCACGTACAGCGTCTCGCCGAGGGCGCGAACGCGGCGCACGAAGATCGGTACGAGACAATATTTTTCGGCGAGCTCGTACGACACCAGGTTCAGCAGCTGGCGCGAGAAGTCGATGTGGTACAGCGAGACCCACGGGACGCTGAGTTGCTGACTCAAGATCTGCGTCACCTGCGTCTCGGTAACGAGCCCGGCGTCGACGAGCATCGTGCCGAGACGTCGCCCATCGCGCTTCTGGGCGATCAAGATTTCTTCGAGCTGAGCACGGCTGACAATCTGAGCCTCGACTAGGAGATCACCCAGCCGGACACGCGCGGGAACCATGCGTGCAAAGGCTAGCGCAGTCGTAGAAAAGTCGGGCAGTTCCCGGGAGCTTTTTGCTCGAAAGTGTTGCCGCGGTCCTGATGCGGGGAAGCCTGCCGAAAGGTCGGGATTCGTCGCACACCCGAAAAATGCGGGTGAACCTAGCGCGGACCGGCCGAGCCAAAGGCTGAACGGGGCCGGCGTTTGGCTGAACCTCCAATTTCCGCCAGGTCCGCGAGCCAACCTGGGCGATTTCGCGATCCAGGCGGGACAAAGCTGGTTTGCAGACGCGACGCGGGCTTAGAATGGTGGGCCTGTTACGTCGTTTCGGCCGGGTCGCGAGCGCAGGGCGCAAGCCACCTCCGGAGTCATTGGTTGTCAGCAGCACAAGCCTCTAGTCGAATTTGCCCGCACTGTGGGTCAACCTGCAACGCGGAGCATCAATACTGCCCAGCGTGTGGCTTCCCCGTAGGAACCATGGGCTCGACGACCGACGACAAGTTCGTCGGTAAGTCGCTGCCCGGTGGTTACTACATCTTGGATCTGATCAGCGTCGGCGGCATGGGGCGTGTCTATCGCGCCGAGCAGGCCGCGCTCGGGCGCACGGTCGCGGTCAAGATCATCCACCCGCACCTGCTCTCCGACGAAAATTCGGCGCTCAGGTTCATGACCGAAGCGCGCGCAGCGAGCCAGCTGAATCACCCGAACTCGATCGCCGTGTTCGACTTCGGCCGTACCGACGACGGGCAACCGTACTTGGTGATGGAGTTCTTGCGCGGCAAGGACCTGGCTCGCGTCGCCTACGAAGAAGGGCCGCTGCCTTTCTCGCGCATCGTCGAGGTACTGCGGCAAGCATTGGCCGCGCTCAGTGAAGCCCACGAGCTCGGGATCGTGCATCGCGACCTCAAGCCGGAAAATGTGATCCTCGAGCCGCTCCGGCGCGGTGGGGACTTCGTGAAGGTGGTCGACTTCGGCTTGGCCAAGCTGCGCGCGGACGCGCAGACCCCGAGCGTGACCAGCCCAGGCATCGTGTGCGGTACGCCCGATTACATGGCGCCCGAACAAGGTCGCGGTGACGCGATCGACGGTCGCAGTGACTTGTACTCGGTCGGCGTCGTGCTGTTCCAGTTGCTGACTGGGCGTCTCCCGTTCGAAGCGGATAGCCCGACGCAGGTCGTGATGATGCACCTCACGATCCCCGTGCCCGATCCGCGCCAGGTCGCCCCGGAGCGCAACATCCCCGAGCCTCTCGTGGACGTCGTGCTCAAGGCGCTCGCGAAAGACGCGAAGAAGCGCTACCAGGACGCGGCCGAGTTTGCCGATGCGTTGAAGAGCGCGCTGATCTTGGCGGAGAGCGTGCGCCCAGAGCAGCGTGCGACCATGCCGCCGAACTCGCTCTTGGGCGGCATCACCTGCGCCTCGTGTGGCTCGCTGGTGCCAATGGCCAAGTTCTGCCTCGAGTGCGGCGCGCGCCTGCCGCTGCGCAGCGGCATCCCCGAAAACCCAACCCTGCCGCAGCTACCGCTGCCGCTCGTTGCGCGTGACGAAGATCTGAACTGGCTCGAAGATCGCAGGCAGAGAGTGCGCGGCAGTTTGGTTGGGGCGCGCCTGGTCGGTGAACCCGGCGCCGGCAAAACGCGCTTGTTGCGTGAGCTACTCGGCCGCGCCCGCGCCGAAGGTGATCTGACCGTACTCACTGGGCCCGATCCGTTTTACGCGGAGGTCGCTTATCACGCGCTGCGCGAAGCGATTCGAAAGCTCTCTCAACTCGGCCCCGACGCAGTCGATGATCGGCGCTTCGACGGCGCCAACGCGGACGCGACCTCGGGGTTGACGGAAGTATTCTCTGGCGCGCCGACACGCCAGGACGTTCGCTCCCCCGCGGAGCGCCGTCACGCGTTGGCTGAAGCGCTGCGCTGGGCGTTGATGACCGCATCTCGGCGCGCCGGCAAGCAGCGCGTGGTGCTCGCGATCGACGACGTTTATCGCATCGATGGCCCGAGTCGGAACGCGTTTGCGGACGTCGTGGGTGAACCGCCTGCGTGCTCCGCGCTGCTGATCGCGACACACATCCCGGGCTTCGACGCCGGCTGGGGAGCGGACGCGGCGGCTCGTATTTTGGGTGGTTTGCCACCGCCCGCCGTATCGCGACTGCTGCGCCCAGGTCGCAGCGGACCGCGCTCCGTGGCGGAAGACGCCAAGGGCGTCTTGCCGATGTATATCGAGCAGGTCCTGCGTTACGCGCAGGAAGGCGGCAGCGATCCGCCCAGTCGGCTCGCTGACTTGATCGCCTTGCGAGTGGACACACTCGAGCCCAATGCGCGGCGCACTCTGCAGGCATTGTCAGTGGTCGGCGACGAGATGCGACCGGACACGCTGCTCGAGTTGCTGCCCAAGACGGACAACTTGGAGGGTCTGCTTTCGGACTTGCAGCGCGCCGGCATGGTCGAACTCGAGGCCGGGCGCGTGTCGACCTCGCATCCATTGTTGCGCGAGATCGTCCTTTCCGGCATCCCCGCGACGGCTCGCAAGGAGTTGCACGCCAAGGCCTTACGCGCTTGCGAACGCATCAGCGCGCCGATCGAGGCCCGCGCGCAGCACGCCTACTACGCGGGAGATTCGTTCCAAGCGCTGCTCTTGCTCGAGCAAGTTGCGGATCGCGCCACCGCGCGCGGCGACGCCGCCACCGAGGTGCTGGCTTTGCGGCGGGGCTTGGAAATCGCGCGGCAAGAGATCTCACGCGGTGAGCTGGACGATCCGCTGCGCGCCGTGCTGATCTTCGGCCGCAAGCTGGGCGCCTCGCTGACGCGCGCGGGCAATTTCGCGGACGCCGAGGGCGTCTTGCGTGAAGCCCTGGACGTCGCTGGGCCGAGCGGGACCGATCGCGCGCGTGTCCTATCTGCGTTGGCCCACGTCGCCCACGGACGTCATCGCGACAATGAAGCCATCGGCTACATCGACCAGGCCATCCAGGTTGCGCGTCAGAGTGGCGCACACGACTTGGTCTCGACCTTCAACGACACGCGCCGCGCCTGGGCGTAGACTCATGCTATCGGCAGCGCGCGCGCGAGCATGAACTTCAGGTATCGCCCCTCCGGATGACCGGCAAAAATCGGGTGATCCGCGGCGTGACCGGCATCGTTAATAATCTGTAACCGACGTTTGGCGTTGACCGCTGCCTCGGCCAACACCTGACGGAAAGCGTCGCTGCTCACCTGCGCGGTGCAGCTCGCTGCTGCGTATAGGCCGTTTGGCGCAAGCACTCGCAGACCCGCGCTGTTCACACTGACGTAGGCGCGCAGGGCACCTTTCTGCTGCTCGCGCGAATTGGCGAAGCTCGGCGGATCGCAGATGACGACGTCATAGGTTTTGCCAGCTCGTCGCGCCGCTTCCAGGAATTCGAACACGTCCTCCGCCAGGAACTCGTGTTGCTCGGGATCGATTCCGTTCAACTCGAAGTTCGCACGAGCGGCGCGCGCTGCCGGCTGCGAAAGATCGACGCTCGTAACACTGGATGCCCCAGCGCGTGCTGCGTACAGCGAAAACGCGCCGGTGTACGAGAACAAATTCAGCACGCGTTTCCCCGCGCACAGACCGCCGAGGAAACGGCGGTTCTCGCGATGATCCAAAAATAACCCGGTCTTTTGCCCCGAAAACAAGTCCACGTGCATGCGCAGACCGTGCTCGGCGATGATCAGATCGCGCGGAGGTAAACGCCCGTGAAGCGCTTCCAACTTCGGCGGTTCGCCGTCACGTACGCGCGCGCGTCGAACAACGCCGTGCAATTTCAAAAGCTCGACCAACGCGCGCACGACCCAGGGCACGATCGCGTCGAGAGAGTCTGCGTACGTGACGATCACGGCGAACGGTCCGTACACATCGACGGTCAGGCCCGGAACGCCGTCCCCTTCCCCGTACAGCAAACGGTAAGCGGACGTTTGCTCATCGAGCAGTGCGCGTCTGAGCTCGAGCGCGGCCGCAACGCGTTCACGCACCCATTCCGCGTCGGGGACGGCCCGCTCCGAAAACATGCGCAGGGCGATCTTGGAGCTCTCGTCCCACAACGCGAAGGCCGAGTAGCCACCGCAGCGGACTTTGACCCACGTGCCCGATGCAGCCTGAAACCCACGCGGAACGTGATCGCGATAGACCCAGGGGTGCCCCGCTTGCAGGCCTCGTTTGAGCTGCCCCGGCAACTCGAGTGTCGGGCCGGTGAACGGCGCAGTCACGGCAGCGCGGCGCGCGGCGCAGGCCCGGTGCTCTGGCGAACGACCAGGTCCATCGGGAAATCGAGCACCGATCGTTCGGGTTGTTCTTCGAGCAACGCGGTGAGCAGCGTGCGGCAGGCCGCGGCGCCCATCACGCGCATCTGCTGGCGCACCGTGGTCAGCCCGGGCCAGAACAAGCTCGCTGCGGGAATGTCGTCGAAGCCGACCACGGACACCTCACTCGGTATCCCCACGCTTTGCGCGTGCAGAGTGCGCATGAAACCGAGCGCCATGATGTCGTTGGCGAGCACCACCGCGGTTGGCGCGCGGTTGCGCGCAATCTTCAACCAGCGCTCCGCGTAGGCCTTGCCTTCTTCCGCGTGGTAGCGCGGCGCGAACGTGACGTTGCTCGGCAACAGCTTCACCTTTTTGGCTTTCAAGCCACTTTCCAGGCCCTCGAAGCGTTGCTGACTATCGAGCGACTCTTTGGGACCACCCAAAAAGGCGATTCGGCGATGCCCGAGCTCGTACAAATGGTCGGCGATCTCACGACCGGCCTCGACGTTGTTGCTGCGCAATACCGCTCCCGACTTGAAGCTCTCGTCCGGCGTGATCAGCGCCAAAGAGACTTTGGCTTTGCGAGCCGCTTCGACCACGATCCGTTCACGGCGACCGGGGCGCGCGAAGATCAAACCGTCCACGCGGCGTTCGCGAATCCAGGACAGCACCGTCGTCGCATCGTAGGTGCCTTTGAGCACCAAGCTGCCGACGAGCAAGGAGATGTGCTTTGCGGTCAGCTCCTCTTCGATGCCACCCAAGATCTGAGTGATCCACTCGCTCTGGCTGGATTCCATGACTAGGCCGAAACACCCCGCGCGACCGAGCGAGAAGTTGCGCGCGGTGGTCCACGGAGTGTACCCGAGCTTCGCGATTACCTTGGCAACGCGGGCCTTGACCTCGGCGCTGGCATATCCACCATTGATGACCCGGGATACGGTGCTCTTCGAGACCCGAGCGTGCCGAGCAACTTCGGCGATGTCAGTGCGTCCAGCCATGTCACTCGCAGCGTAGACAAGTCCTCGCTGGCGAGCACGAAGAAAGGCGGACCCACGCGCTTCAACCGCAATTCGAGCCTAGAAGCGGCACGCTTGTGAAACCGCTACCAGAAAATGTGGGATGGATTTCCAGAAATGTGGGACGAATTCCCAGAAATGTGGGACGGGATTCCAGTCTCCGGCGCGCTCAGTGGGCTGAGACGAGACCGGAAATTTCCGCGTAATCACCATCCTCCACCGCGCCCTGAATCGCGCAGCGGATCTTGCCCTTGGGGTCGACCAGCAAGTGGAATGGCAGCGGCGCGTCCGGGTTCTGCCCGGCTGCCTTGAGCCAATCTTCACGCTCGCTACCCTCTTTGAGCCAGTAGCTGGCATGCAACCCGGAGCTGGGCTGACCGTCCAAGAAGTCGTGCAACTGTCGTTCGTCATCGTCGAGCGACACGAATGACAACCGGAAGGCCGCGCCGGATGCTTGCAGCTTTTGCTCGAAGCCGAGCAGGCGCGGGATCTCTTCTTTACAGGGCGCGCACCATGCCGCCCAAAAATTGATCCAGGTCCACTTACCGCTGCCAACTGGCAGCGACTCGGGCAGCTCCGCTGCGCCCTTGGCCGAAGCTCGCGATACGTGTTTTTTCGGCACTGCGTGGCCCGCTTCCGCGAGCTTGCCCGCACACAGCGAGCGCGGCTTCTTGGGTGCGACAGGCTCGGTCGCCTTGACGGCGATGGTAGCCGGTGAGCTCAGCGTCGTCGCCGGCCCCTTTTGCGTGATCGCCTGGCTGCGCTCGTTCGTAGCCATCGGCGCGTCTTTCTGGGACACCGTATCGCACGCGCTCAGCAGCGGCAGCGCGAGGATGAACGCAACACTCAGAGTCGACAGTCTACCCATGATACGAACGCGCTCCGGTTGATGGCTTCTTCGTCACACTTGAGGTCGCCGCGCGAGTTGGGCCACGAGCAGTAGTCCTTGGACAACTGCGCGAACTCGTTCCCCAGCCACAAAAGGCCGACTTTCGACTCGATTTCGGGATCATTGGCGACCTCCTTCAAGTGAAACATGACCGAGTTCGCGCGCCGGTGCGACAGCGCGCGATTCTTGGCTTGGTTTCCGGTCTTCGAAGCACGCGCAACGACGAAGAAGTAGCGCGCGCCACGGCGCGCGAACCACTTGTCTTCGAGCAGCTTCTTCGCGGAATCGTCGAGCGTGTCTTCGCCTTCGTCGAACATCACGACCGCCCCGCGATCCTTCAACGGCGTGAACAGCGCGTTGAAGTCTTCATCACTGATCGAAGCAAAGGTCTTCACGTCCGCGGGTTGGCAGCCGCGCCGCGACTCGCCGCCGAGACCACAAGAATGCAGGACGCGTTCGAGGACCTGTTTGAATTGCGGCGTGCAATAGTCGACTTCGGATTGATCGGCGACGGCGACCTTGGGCTTCTCCGCTTCCGGCGTGGTCAAGCGCTCTGCCGCGCCCGACACCCACAAGCGCACGGCCAGCACCGCGCCGAGCGCGAACACTGCACCGCTCGCCAAACCAGCAATGCCGGCAGCAGGAACCTTGGATGCTGCCCGGGCATCCGGCGGCGGGTTGAACGGCTGAGTCATTTGAGCACCTCGGGAGCCAATTGGCCGAGCGTGAAACGCAAGCCCAAGTCGGTATCCTCGTCGCACACGCGACGGGTGCCGAGGTACATCTGCGGCGTCGAAACCGGGATGTTGTTGTCGGAAGCGTAGTGCAGGTGATTGTTCAGGCGGGTCTCGGTCTTGCGATCGTCGACGCACTTGAGCATGACGTCACCCCAGCGCTGCTTGATCGCGGCGCGCAGGACGTTCGGCCCCTGCTTGCCCGCGCGCGTCAGATACTCTTGCTCTTCATACGCCCACTCCAACACCGCGCGGGCTTGCACGCCGCCACACAACACCGCTTTGGACACGATGCACGCGCCTGGATGCAAGGCCTGATCGAGCATCCAATTGCATTCCTTGTCGAGCGGGAAAAGTACGAGATCGATATCCAGCTTCTCGAGCACGTTCTCGCCGACCAACCGTTCGTGAAACGCCTTGCAGGTCGGGCACAATGGATCTTCGAACAAGAGCGTGGGCTGAATCGGACGAGAGGTCGTCACTTTCACGAACTCGTCGTTCTTGATTTTGGGTACCTTCAGCTCGCCGCATTTCGTCAGGTACGGGCGTTCGTCGGGCGCGCTGGCGCCGTAAACCAACGCTGGCATCAGCGCGATGCCGCCCAGCGCAACCAGCCAGATCAGCGGCAAGGCCGGGCCGATCACCGCGCGCGGTTCACCAGGAACTTCCTCTTTGCTGGACAGAAACGCCATCACTCCGGCCACGGCCAGCATGATTGAGGAGATGTAGATCCCCGCGCAGGTCTTGCACACGGTGCCGAGCTTGGTCACCGAAATCGTGAACATGACCAGGGATACCAAGAGCGGCCCCAGACTGACCGCGCCGAAGAAACGCAGCGCCCGCTTGGGCGCGCGCGAACCGTAGACCAGCAGATAGACCGCGAACGCGGCGTAGAACGCGAACGCGCCTAGCGCAAAGAGCGAAATCGGAATGCCACCCCAGTACTGCTCTTTGAGCAAGGCCGAGTACGGGCTGTACATCGCGACGCGACAGGCTTCTGCCTTATCAGTCGCCGGCGCGCCCGGAATGAAGCTGCAGTGCACGTCGTGCAGCCGGCGATCGAGGTGCTTTGCGTAGTCGAGCGTCGAATTGGACGCGAAGAGCAGGCCGAGCAGCGCGGCCACCAGCGCCAATATCGCCGGAAGTTTGGATTTCGGACCAGGCATCGGCCGCGACGTTGTCAACATCGGGGCTGGGATTGCAAGGTTTATGAGAATGGACGGAGCGGATTCCGGCCGTGTTTCAATCGCTTGCCCGCTCCCTCGATCGGCGATGGAGCGGCGCGCTTTTACTTTTTGGCGGCCTGTACGCCGGAAATCAGCCGCTCTGCCTCGGGACGCCCCGGATGATTCTTGGGCGCGTCGTCGAGAAACCGCTGCAAGAGCGGAGTCGCCTCACTCGGACGCTTTAGATAGTCCGAGTACAGAATCGCCAAGTTGAAGGTCGCGTCGACGTTCTTCGGCTCATGCTCGAGCACGCCTTTGAGCAGCTTCTCGGCCTCGAGAAATCCGGATTGGTCGTCCTTCTTGCTCTGTCCACGCCGCGCGGCCGCCAAGCCCAACATGGCATCCGTGCTCTCTGGTTCGACCGCCAGCACCGCTCGAAACTCCTGCGCCGCCTTGTCGTAGACGCCCGCCTGCAGGAGCACGGTCCCAGCGTTGAGGCGCGCAGTCGTGTCTTTCGGATCGAGCTCGCTCGCGCGCTGGAAATGCTTGAACGCGACCGCATCGTCGCCCTTGCGCAGCGAGATCAGCCCCGCAGTGCGTTCGGCGACGGCAGACTTGTCGTCAGCCTTGAGCGCTTCCTCGATCAAGAGCTCCGCGGTATCGATCTCGTCGAGCTCGACGTTGGACAGCGCAAGCTCACTCAGCGCGTACGGGTCGCTCGAGTGATAAACGAGCACGCGCTGCCCCTGTTCGATCGCTTCCTTCACTTTGCCGCCTTCGCGCAATGCCGCGACGAGCGCGATGGGCGCGACTTTGGCGTCGGGATATTGCTTCACGAACGGCGCGAGCGCATCGATTGCGCCGCTCGCGTCCCCTTGCCGCCGCCGCACCTCGGCCAATGCAACCGCCACATCTTCGGCGTTCGGCGCGAGCTTGGCGCTCTGTGAGAGTTCACGCTCGGCCGCGTTGAGATCGCCTTTATCGGCGAGCAACACGCCCAAATTGTAGTGCGCTTCCCAGAGTGACGGGTCGCCCGTGACGGCATCGCGCAACAGTTGAATCGCGCGGTCCTTGCCGCTCGCGTCTTTTGCGGTTTGCACCCCTTGCACCATCTTGCCGACGGACTGCGGGTTGGCCGGTGGCTGCGCCGGAGTTTCGACCTTCTTCTGGCTCGAGCCGCACGCGACGAGCCAGCTTGCCAGCGCGATGAACGCGACCGCGGTCAGCGAGCGATTCATTTCTTACCCGCCTTTGCCGGCGCCGCCTCGGCCTTGTCATTCGCGCCCGGCTTGTCGGCTTTGCCCGGCTTTGCGCCGTTCGACCCGCTCGAAATCAAGAACTTCTCACTCTGCCCCGCTTGCGTGCGGCGGGTACCGTCAATCAACGCAGGCATGGCTGTGTTGCCGCGCGAGCGCAGCTTGAACCCGGTTTCTTTGAGTGGCGGATACAACTCGGAGTTCAAGCGCCCGAGCGCCTCCCGCATCTTCGCGGTCCAAGAATTGAAGATGCCGAGCTCGATCGCCTTCTGCCAACCGCTCTCGTACGCTTCCAAGCTGCGCTCTTCGATCGGCACGACGAACTCGTCGATCGATTGCTTGTACATCTCTTTCTCTTGGTCGCTCAGCTTGTCCGGCGGGGGCGAATTGAGCAGCGCTTTCGAGAAAGACTCGTAGGTGAAGCCGATTTGGTACAACGCGGCTGTCGTCCACTCGGCGACGCCCATTTCGGCCGTACCGAGGAAGGTCTCCGCAGCTTTCTTCAGCAGCTCGCTCTTTTGCTTCAGCCGCTGCTTGAGCTGTTTGACGTCACCCTCGATCTTCACTGCCTCGTACTTGGCGAGCACGGCTTCGCCCTGCATGTAGCGCGCCTTTGCCGCGTAGTACTTACCGCGGTCGCTGAGCTGATTCTTGCGCTGGCTGTAGATGTGAATCGCGCGATCGAGCGCCGCCGAAGCACCACGCTCGTCGTCGGCCTTTACGCCGGCCAAGCGAACCAGCGCCTCGATCTGACCGTTCACGCTGCGCGCGTTCTTCGAATATTGATCGTAGAGCGCTTCTGCTTCTTTCTTCTTGCCCGCTTTTTCGTGGGCCTTGCCCATCAAGAAGATGACTTCGTCAGCGGACTCGTCGCGCGGGTAATACTTGCGGAACTTCTGCCCGCTTTCGATGGCCTTGTCGTGCTCGCCCACTGTCGTGCGCAGAAGCACCGCGTTGTATGCGGCGTCCTTGTGATGCTCACTCTTCGGCCAATTGTCGGCGATGGTCGCGTGATAGTCGGCCGCTTTGCTGAACAGGCCGACCTCTTGAAACGTAGTCGCGGCGATCCATACGCCTTGCGCGGCTTCTTCACGCTGCGGGTGATCTTTGATCAACACGGCAGCGGCCGCAGACATCGTCTCTAGATCGCCGGCACGTTTCGCCTCCACCTCGGCGTTGACCGCTGCCTGCGCGGCACGCGGCTCTTTCGGGAATTCCGAGGCCGCGCGCAAATACGCCGCCGCCGACTTCGCGTGGTCGCCCCGCTCGCTCAGCTGCTCGCCCTGCTTGAACACAGCCACGACGATCAGCGCATTCAGACGACTCTGTTGTGCAGGAGCTTGAAACGCAGGCGCAGTCTTCAAGCGCCGCGCCCAAGTCTCGATGTTGCCGTAGTCCTTGCTCTTGTTGAACGAGTCGAGGATGAGCTCGCCTGCGCCGACCGCGTACTTGCTGTTCGGGTACTTCTCCAGCAAGAGCCCCCACTGCCGCACCGCGGGGTCGTACACTTGGTAATCGTAGTACAGCTTACCTTGGCGAAAGAGCAGCTCTGGGATCTGCTTATCGTCCGGGTAATTCTTGATGTAGAGCTCCATCGCCTCGGTGAGCTGCTTATCCGTGGGCGATTCTTCGGGCTTCTTCCCGGCTGCCTTGGCAGCGTCGAACTCGGCGGCGCGGGCGACCTCGAGGGCCGCCAGCGCGTTGTACAGCGCGGTGCGTGAATATTGTCCTTTCGGATTCAAACGCACCGCGGCCATGTACGCCTCGGCAGCGCCGGTCGCGTTCTCGAGCCGATAGAAGTAAATCTCGGCCAGGTTGTAGTTGACCTCGTACGCCTCGGGACGCGCACCGAAACGGCTCAGGTAAACCTTGTACAGGTTGGCCGCGCCTTGAAACTCGGCCTTGCTCACTTTGTCGGCTTGCGCTTTCGCGTGCAGCCCAACCGCATCTTCACGAAGCTGCTTCTCGGTCGCCTTTTCCGCAGCCGCGAGCTCATCCGCCTTTTGCGCGCGCACCCATGCAGAAGGCGGCGTTTTCGGTTTACCCCCAACCGTCTCGGGCGCCACGTAGTCAGTCACGCTCAGCTTGTAGTCCTGCTCGAGCGCCGCCCAATTTTCGAGGGTGGAGTGGCCCTGCGCGATCTGAAGCTGAAATTTGTAGGCTTCGGGGCTCGTCGGCTCGAGCTTGAGCAACAAGCGGTACGCCTCGATGCCGCGCTCGTACTGCGCTTGGTCGTAGAAAGCGTCCGCCAAGGCGCGCACGATCTTGCCTGCGAATTTGTCGCCGCCCGCTTTGGTCAAGAAGCGGTACATGTCCTCGGCGCGGTTGTTCTCGTCTTCGACGAACACCGCGACCAAGTTCTTGAGCGCTTCGTTCTGCAATTCGTCGAGTTCGTCTTTGCGCTTACCCGAGACCTTGGCGTTCTGAGTATCGGTCGCCTGAAACACGATCAAGAAACGCTTGGCCGCTTCCTCCGGCTTGCCCAAGCGCCAGAGCGTCCAAGCGCTCTTGAACATGGCCAAGTCATAGAGCTCGCTGTTCTTGTATTTCAGTACTTGTTCGTACTCGTTGAACGCGGTCTCGTAGTTCGGCGCGTCCTTGGTGAACTCGTACTCGGCGCGCACCATGTGCGCGTCCGGGATGAAGCGGCTATTCGGAAACCACTCGATGATCTTGTTGAAGCGCGAGAGCGACTCGTCGAATTTGGCTTCTTCATTCGCCAAAAAGCCGTCCACATACAGCGCCAAATCGTATTGATTGAAGGACTTGTAGCCCTTCAACACCTTCAAAAAGCGCGCCCGCGCTTTGGCGTAGTTGGGCGTCGGCGGCTCCTTCTCCGCGCGTTGCTCGGGCGGCAGCGCCTCCCATTTTTGGAAGCTGTCCAGGAAGGTGTCGCGCGCGTCCTCCCATTCGAGCTCACCCATGCGCAGCAGGGCTTCCGGCATTTCGTTGGAGCCATCGGGCGACTCGTCGATGAACTTCGTGAGCAGCGCCATCGCCTCGACGCGCAGCTTCTTTTCCTGGATCAGGTTGCGCTGAATGCGGCGATCGATCTTTTGTGACAGCGTTTTGCGCAGCGCTTCGGGGATCTGCAAGCTGACGCGGTAGCCACGTTGCTCACGGGCTTGCTCGGCGGCCTTCTTCTTGATTGTCGGTCGCTCTTGCGTACCAATCGCGCGCTCGCCGGCGGGTTTGATGTGCGCGCTCTCGCCGGCCATGGTCGGCGGCTCGCCCGACTCCAAAGCGAAGGCAGACGCCGACGCAAACGAAAGGAACAGCACCGCAGCGGAGCAGCGGAACACGCCTCGGAAGCCCTGACGATGGATGTTGCGCGTCATCGGTCGAAGAGCCGGAGGCCCCGACCCACGACGATAGCCGCTCGAGTGCGCCCGAGGCAACGTCCGCACGAATCCTACACCGGCACTCGCTCGACGCCGTCTGGAGCCAACCGGCGAACGCGCCCGTTTTCAGTCCGAATCAATCTCGGAACGTGTCGGCCAGGCGCAAAAACAACGCTGGCCAATCGACGTCCGCATAGCCTTCACCAAAGCGAACGAAAACCGCATGGTGGGCCGGAACGACGAATACGTACTGACCGTTGTAGCCCTTGGCGAAGTAGCCGCGCCCATCGCGCGTCAGGAACCACTGATAGGCGCCGCGTCGCACCCAGCCATCGGTCGTGTGCACCCAGCCCGCGATCGGATCCGGCGTCAGCGCGCGCTCCACCCAAGCACGCGGCAAGATCTGCTCACCATTGAGCGCACCGCCGTGCAAAAATAAAAGCCCCAAACGCGCGTGATCGCGAGCCGTCGCGTTGAACCCGCCAAAGAACTTCTCGATCCCGCTCGAGTCACTGTCGAGCGACCAAGACGCCGGTTGATCCGCTCCGAGCGGCTGCCAGAGCGCGCGCTGAAAGTAATGCGCAACGGTCTCACCACCGAGACTGCGGTGCAGCACATCCCAGAGCAGCTGAATGTTCACGCTACCGTACAAGTAGTGGCTGCCCGGGCGCCACTTCACGTCGTACGAGTACATCTGGTCGCGTAGATCGGTGCTGTAATAGAGCTTCGCGCCGGCGATCGACTCTTCGTTGAAATCAATGCCCGAGGTCATGCGCAAGAGCTGGTCGAGCGTGACCTCTCGATACCCCGGGTGCGATGCGAGCTCCGGGATGTAATCGGTGAGCGAGCGTTCGAGGGAATTCAACAGCCCTTGATTCAGCGCGCGTCCGATCAACGCAGCAGCGTAGGTTTTGCTCATCGAGAAGCCGGGCAAGAGCGTGCCCGCGGACACACCCGCGAAATACCGCTCATAAACCAGCTGATCTTGGTGAATCACCAGAAACGCGCGCGTCTTGCTCTGTGCGAGCAGTGCCTCGAGCGATTCGAACTCAGCGTGCTCTGTTCCTTCGAGCCGGAACCGAACTTCGCGATCGCTGCGCGGAAGCGGCTGAGGCGCGCTCGACGGTCGCACGCTGCGCGCTTCGAAATTGTTGATGCTCGCCAGCGTCGGCCGATTGAAATAAATGATCCGCGCGGGCAGGCACCCCGAACACGCCCAAGCAACGACCAGCAAGCCGAACAGCCGCCGAACTCGCCGAAGGTACTGCCAAAACTCCACGCTCCTCCGGACATACGCGCTTTTCGCGGACGGCGATACGCCCACTGTAAGCTCGAAAGCGCGGCCCGCGTTCTTTGGCCATGACCCACCAACGACGCATGGGCACAGTCGCATTTTTGCTCGCGGCCAGCCTCTTCGTGGCCTGCAAAAGCCGGGAAGCGCCGCCCGTCCCCGCCAGCGACGCCACCGCTGCCGGCGTCACTGCACCCGCCGCAGCTCCCGGGGTGGCCGCCTCGGCTGGCCCAGTGTCGCAAAAGCCCGGCGTCACGAATCGCAAAATCATCCGCCAAGCCGAACTAGAGCTCGAAGTGAAGTCCCCGGGCACGACCCAAACCACCATCGAGCAACTCGCCGAACAACACGGCGGCTACGTGGTCAGCGCCATCCGCAACACCGACAACGGCTCTGCCATCGACGTCAACGTCACAGTCGCGGTTCGCGTCCCCCAAGCCGAACTCATGAGCACCATCGCTCAGATCAAACAGCTCGGGCGCGGCGTCGGTTCCGAACGCATCACCAGCGACGACGTCACGGACGAATACGTCGACTTGGCAGCGCGCACCGCGAGTCAAAAGCAGCTCGAACAGCAATACCTCGAGCTCCTGAAACGCGCGGGCACGATCAAAGACGCCATGGAAGTGCAGAAAGCTCTCGCCGAGGTGCGCGTCGAGATCGAGCGCATGGAGGGTCGCGCACGGCTCTTGGACAAGGAGAGCGCGTTCTCGACGCTGACCGTGCATTTGGTGACGGCAGTGCCGCAAATCGCCGTCGCGGGCAGCGACTTTTCCGGCACGATTCGGCGTGCATGGAGCGATGCGTTGAGTCTGAGCACGGACATGATCAGCGGCGGAATTAGGCTGATCGGATTCTTGGTACCGGTGTTCATGTTGATCGTATTGCCAGCATTTTCAATCACGTGGATCGTGCGACGTTGGGGTCGGCGGAGGCGAGCCGCATTGCCGTATGCTTGAAGAGTGAGGGAGAGGGGGCGCTCATGATCCCGCGTCGCACCTCGAAGCGCGACGCGGTTCCCAACGCGGGACGTTGACGCGGGACGTTGACGCGGGACGGGGATTCGTGGCACTTGAAAACGGAGATGCAGGGCGGAACGTTCGTCTGGGGTTTGATCGCATTGTTTCCGCTTGCCTGCGGTAGTCACGTGCCGCACCGCGAATTCGGAACTGATAGCGGCGGAATGGGCTCTGGCGGAACAGCGGTCGGCGGAGCGCGCCAGAGCACGGGCGGCGCAGCGGTCACAGCCGGGACGGCCAACCGCGGCGGCGCGGGCGGAGCAGGCGGGATGAACGCGAGCAGCGGCGCAACCGGCAGCACGATGTGCACCTCCGACGTCGAGTGCGCCGCTCAGCCGCACGTCCGCGCGAGTGCACCCGCCCACTGTTCCGCTGGAAAATGCCTAATTCCGCCGGCTTCCTGCGAAGACGGCTTCGGTCATTGTTCGGCTTCAGAGGACGAATTCTGCGAGACCGATCTGCGGACACCGACGCGCTGTGGTTCGTGCGACAACGCTTGTCCAAGCTCGAAGCCGCTGTGCACGGACGGCAAATGCGCGAGCGCATGCGGCGCCGCCAAGCCAACCAATTGCGGCGGGACCTGCGTCGACACCGCGTCGGACCCGGAGAACTGCGGCGCGTGTGACAAGTCCTGCGCCGTGCCGAACTCGGCGGTCAGCTGCATGATGGGCGCTTGCTCCGTGACCTGCTCGGGAAAGCCCGAAGATTGCTTCAACGACAAAGACGACGATTGCGACGGCCAGATCGACTGCGCCGACTCCGATTGCACGCCCACGCGCGCAGTGTGCGTGCCCTCGACGACATTCGCCTATGGCGTGCCGATCGACGCACAAGCCACGTGCCCCGCGTCGTTTCTCGGCACTCCGGTCACGATACACAGCAGCTTGAACACAGGCACCGGCTGCACCGGCTGTACCTGCACTCCAAGCACGACGGACTGTGCCCCCGTACAACTCAACCTCTACAACTACGCCGCTTCCGACGCCTGCACGACCCAAGGGACGGTGGTCGCAAGCTACACCCTCCCCCAACTCACCGCGACGTGCACGCCACTCACGCTGAGCGCGACCTACAACAGCATGTCGTGGACGCCAAAAGCGAAGTCCAACTGCACACCGGGAAAAGCGACCCTTTCGCCTGCCCAATGGCAAAACGACAACAAGTTCTGCTCAACCAACATCACCGGAGCCGGATGCGGCGCAGGCAACGTGTGCGTGCCGGTGGCCAACGGCGCAAGTCTGCTCGCAGACGGAGACCAGACCTGTCCCGCGAACTTTCCGAGCAAGCGACTCGTCTACGACGGATTCACGGACAATCGAGTGTGCAAATGCTCGTGCGAGGGCTACGGTGGCAACTGCGACAACGTTCTGCTCAAACTCTCGACCAACTCCTCAGACTGCACCGGCAACAGCTTCCTAGCCTCCACCGGCGGCGGCGGCCAATGCGCCCCGGGCGCCGCATTCACTCAGCTCGCATACACTCTGACCGGCACAGCGACACCGCCCACGAGTTGCCAGGAATCGAATGATCTGACGGGGACGATCACGACGAACGGGGTGCACACGCTTTGTTTCTGAAACGCGGGTGATGTCCGCGCCAAACTCAGCGACGAACCACCTGCCCAACGGAACCGCCTGGGTCGTTGCCGCAAGATCCTCGGAAATGCCGTTGGGTACTGTGCTTATCGAAGGCTCAGGGACCGTCGTGCCCCCCAAAATCCCAACCGCGCGGCTTTGCGCTCACTTTCACGCTCGGCAGCGTACGATCTTTCCAGCAATCCGACCGGGGTCGGGGTATGGGGGGCGCGCATGAATCAGGGTTCGTCCCGCCGCTTACTTCGTTTCTCCGCGGACTGGCGGCCGCTCACGTTCGTCCTTGGTTCCTTCGCGTTGCATGTCGGCGTCTACCTTTGGGCTCCGGCTTGGTTGGCGCTACTCGTCATGCCGTTGATTGTCGCACTGAGCACGGCTGTCGCCGCTTTCAATCACCATCATCAGCACGTCAACGTATTCCGCTCGCGGCTACTCAACCGCACATACGACGTGATCCTGGCCGTGCAAACCGGTGTCGGTCCGTACACTTGGGTTTTGCACCACAACCTAGGACATCACGAAAACTACCTCAGCCAGCCGCCTCAGGAGAACCCTGACGAGTCGCATTGGACCCGCGCCGATGGTACTCAAATGGGCCGACTGGAGTACACGCTGCACACCTTCCTCCATCACCAGGTAGACGTGTATCGCGTCGGCCTGCGTCACCCTCGGGTGCTACGCCGGTTCTTGCTCATGAAGGTGCCCTGTTACGCGTTCATGGCTCTCGGCTTTTACCTCGACCCAGTGAACTACTTGCTCGCGTTCTTCGTGCCGGGCCTGCTCACGCTGCTCCATACCTGCTACGCCACCTACGAGCACCACGCCGGGCACAGCGCCACCGAACACCTCCACGCCAGCGTGAATCGCGAGCACTGGTTGTTCAACTGGCTCACCTGCAATCTAGGCCTACACACCGCGCATCACACGAAGCCCGGCCTTCACTGGTCCGAATTGCCCGAGCTCCACGCCAGCATGCGCTCACGAATTCCCGAGCGGCTACTGTTGAGCGGGTTTTGGTGAGACCGTCGACGAGCACTGTGGCGACCGCGAATGGGGGCATCGACGTCGTCCCGAACCGCGACGCCGAAGGCTGTGACGGTCGCTCCGTAGCGCGTGACCATCAATCCATCTTCCCCTCTTCTCTCTCTTCCTCGCTTACTTGAGGTTCTCCCCTCCGACGTACTCGTCGGACCAGTCTTCGCCTTCGAAGGGCCAGTACTCTTCGTCGTCGCCGAGGTAGCGGGCGGCGTCTAGGGAGTCGATGATGGTTTGAGGTAAGAGGCCTTGGGAGAGGGCTTCTACTTCGACTTCGAGGGAGCGCTTTTTGCCGAGGACGGTTTCGATGCGGCCGAGGCGGGCGCGGCGGAGTAGGCGCGAGAGCCGGCGATCGAGGCGGGTGAGGGTGTCTTTGGCGAGCGAGAGTTCTTGGGCCTCGACGGCGACGCGCAGTTTTTGGGCGTCGTTGTAGAGCTGCGTCGCGCGTTCGCGATCGGTGGCGAGGAGGCCTGGGAGGTCGTCGCCTTTTTGGCCGATGGCAGCGGCCTTGGGCGGTAGGGCGGCGCGCGCGGCGCGGGCGCGGATTTGCAGCGTTTCGAGCTCTTTTTTCAGGCCGTCGAGTTCGGCGGATTTGCCGTTGGGGGCGCGTTCGGCTTCGCGCAGGAGGCGTTTGAGTTCGGTGATTTGGCTTTCGATGCGTTCGACTTTGTCGAGGTCGGTTTGACCCAAAGCTTCGCTCGATTGGGGGCGCAGCGACTTCGGTGATGCCAAGCGCTGAGTCGCGTTGTCGAGGTCGCCCATCGCGCGACGCAAGCCGCTCTGTTGATGATCGAGTTCGGCGAGGCGTCTTGCGGCGCGACCGTAAGCGGCGTCCATGCGGACCAGTGCGCCAAGGGAACGCGCGGTGTCTTCCGAGACGCCAAGGCCTGCGCTGGCGGGATCGACGTTGGTGCGAACGGCTCCGACGAGCTTCTGAATGGCGATGTCATCCGTGCTGAGCTGGCGCGCGGCATCGCGCACGGGGTCGTAGCGTTTGAGGAAGGCGTTCAGCTTGGCGTCCGCCTGGGGGAAGCGGCAGGTGGCGAGATCGATGTACGCATCGAGGATGTAGGTCTCGTCCTGATAGCTGTGTTCGAGCTTCAAGCGCTTGAGGTCGTCGATCGCTTCGCGCGCGCCGTCGTAGTCTTTGGCTTCGTAACGAGTGGTCGCGGTTTCGTACAATGCTTCGGGCAAATTGTCCGAGTCGTGCGGAACCAAGTAGTAATAGTAGCGCGCGTCGTCGAAGCGATATTGCTCGTGCGCGACGCGACCCAGGCCGAGGCGCGCCAAGTCGCGCACGCGGAAGAAGTCCGAACCGCCGAAGAGAGCGGCTTTCTTCGGGGTTTGTTTGGGATCGGCGACTTTGCAGAACAAAGCTTCGCCTTGTTTGAAGTCTTTGCGCTCGACCGCAATCACCCCCGAGAGATACGTGGCTTGCGCCCAAAAGCGAGATTTTGGCGACACGGTGCCGTAGGCGCGCACTGCATCGTCCGGCTTCTTCTGCAGCTCGGCGACGCGACCGGTCAGGTATGCGACGTCACCGGTCACTTCGTCGGGTGCGCCGGGGCCGACGTTTTTCAGATCGCCGAGCATCAGCTCGGGCTCGTCACTCTCGAGTCCAAAGTCGACCAAGCTGTGCACGGCGCGGCGATACCAAATGTCGCTCGGAGGGCCCGACAGCAACTGAGTCAGGTAACCACGCGCTGGTTGATAGGCGCCCCCTCGGCCGAGCGCGTCTCCGAGCCAATAGATCGCCGCGCGCCCCTCGTCCGAGTTCTTGAACGGATCGAAACGCGGTGATTCGACGATGTACACCAGATCGCCGATGGCTTCGTCGCGGCGCCCGGAAGAGATCTTCTCTTCGATCGGCCCGAGTTCGTCGCGAATGCGCGCGAGGCTGAGCGGCACACTGGCAGCGAGCTTTTGCTTGTCGAGCGCGGCTTGATACGCGCGCATCGACGTGCCCCGCGTGTCAGTCGAATCGACGGGCGCTGCTTTGGCGGGCGTCTCGGGGACGGCGTCCGCAGCGCTCGGGGTTGCTGCAGCGGGTGTGGGCGCGGCAACAGGCGCCTTTTGTGCGTACGCCGGCGCGCTAGAAACGAGCAGCGCGCCGAGCAACGCGCCGTGAAACCGAAAGCGCCTCATTTGACGACCCGCGCGCGCAGCCGAACCCGAAGATCGTACTCACCGTCCTGATCATCGGGGAAATCTTTGCCCATATCGGAGCTGTCTTGGATGACCAAGTGCGCGTCGACCAACTTACTCTCGGGGACGACCACCGAGAAGCGCGAGCTCTGCCAAGTGCGGTATTCCTTGTTGCGAGTGTCGAAGCGCTCGATGTCCACGCCCAGCACGTGGTGCCCAGGTGCCACGGAGTGTTCGTACACCGTGCGCTCGTCTTCGGCAGAGAAGCGCTCGGGTGCGGTGAACACCACGCCGTCATCCAAAGTGACGGTGAAGTTCGAAACTCGCGCGTCGGTGCCGCGTGTCTCGACGACGACGCGCACCTTGCTGGCGAACAGCGTAGTAGTGAGCGCAGACACTCGGCTGCGCAAAGCGGCAATGTCGCCGAGCAGTTTGTCGTACTCGGCGGGCGGAGCCTGAGTGCCACCGTCGGCAAATTCGTTGGCCTCGGGGTTCAGCGGTGAGGGCTTGGTCGCTTCGCTCGTACCGGCGGCTTTGGGTGGCGGCGGACCACCGAGATCGTCATTCGCACCTGAAGACGATTCCGACTTGGGCTCGGCCTTGTCCGCCTTGTCTGCTTTGGCCGGCGTGACTTTCTCTTCCGGCTCTTTGGCGGCGCGCTTGGGTTGCGCCAAGGCCACGAAGGACAGCATCAATAGCGGGGCCCCGAGGATCGCGTAGCGGATGCGCATGGCGCTCTCGACGCTATCACGCGCCCGTGCCGGAAAGAAGCACACGGGCGCGTCGATAGCGGCCGCTATTTGCGACAATTATCGGCTATTTCGGAACTCGCGCACCGTTCGGTACACGCGTTCCGGCGAGTGTCACTTGGCCTTGATCTGATTGGCGACCGCTTTGGCGGCAGCTTCGGCAGCCGCGGGGTCACCCAGGTAGTAGCGCGGCTTGATCGGCTTCAAGTTGTCGTCGAGTTCGTACACGAGCGGGATGCCGGTCGGGATGTTCAGCTCGACGATGTCGCTGTCGCTCACGTTGTCGAGGTACTTCACCAACGCGCGCAAGCTGTTGCCGTGCGCGGTGACGAGCACGCGCTCGCCGCGCTTGATGGCCGGCGCGATGTCGCTCTCCCAGAACGGCAGGAAGCGCGCGACGGTGTCTTTCAGACACTCCGTCGCGGGCAGCTCACCCGGAGCGAGCTTGGCGTAGCGGCGATCGTTACCCGGCCAGTATTGGTGGGTCTTCTCCATCACCGGCGGCGGCACGTCGTAGCTGCGGCGCCAGGTGAGCACCTGAGCTTCACCGTGCTTGGCAACGGTCTCGGCCTTGTTCAGACCCTGCAAGCCACCATACATGCGCTCGTTCAAGCGCCAGGTGCGGTGCACCGGGATCCACATCATGTCCAACTCTTCGAGCGCCAGCCAGAGCGTCTTGATCGCGCGCTTGAGCACCGACGTGTAGGCCACGTCGAACTCCAAGCCGGCTTCCTTCATTAGCTTGCCGGCGTTCCGGGCTTCTTCCATCCCCGCCTCGCTCAGCGGGACATCGACCCAGCCCGTAAAACGGTTCTCATTGTTCCACTGACTCAAACCGTGACGGACCAAAACGAGCTTTTTCATGTGTTCCTCGGGGGCGCGCGCAAAGGGCGCTGCTCAGCCCCCGTAGTCCAAATCGCCGCCGGCGCAAAGCGAGAGCCTGTCCCAGTGGGCCGCCCGAGGAGGTGGCCGAGACCGAAGTGGATGTCGAGCCAGATCGTCGCCCGGCGCGCGGAGGCCTAGCAGGGCTAGGCCGAGCACGACGGACGGCGAGGTGGCCGACAGGCACGAGAGATCGGCCGCCGACGACCAGACCCACTGGGACAGGCTCTCAAGAGTGAAACGGAATGAACAGACTCAGCCCGCCGGTGACGGTGATGTCGTTCACGATCTTTTCCAGACCGAGTTGCACGCGTTTCTGCTGGTGGATGTTGTCGCGCACGTCCCAGCGGAGCGCGAGCCACTCGGTCAGGTAGAACTTCATGCCCGGCCCAAAAGCACCGGTGAGACCGGTCACGGAGGGCTGGACGGTCGCGCCACCGCCGACCGACAGATAGAAGTCGTAGCGGCTAATGCCGCCGCCCATCCAACGCACCTTGCCGTAGGCCATGGACCAGACCAGGTGGCCCATGAAAAACTGCATGGTCTCGTTCGGGGACCCGGTGATGCCGACCAAGTTCTGCTGGCGGTCGACGATCGCGTCCAAGATCTCGTAGTGCTCGCGCGTGCGCAGGTAGCTCGCTTCGAGCCCCAGGTCTTCCGTGAAGTGGAAGGTATAGGCGCCGCCCCAGGTCGGCGCGCCGTCGGTGATGTCGCCCGCGTACCAGCCGCCCATGAGCGACAGTTCGTGACGCAGTGACTTCTTGATCAAGCGTGGAACGACGCCGCGATACGCGCGCTCACCGATCAGTTGCTGCTTCAGCGCCTCGTCTACGCACTGTGCCGAAGCCCGCGAGGGCTTGCCGAGCAGAGCAACCGCGCCGAGCACCAGTGCGACCAGGGAATGGGGGGAGCGACGGAGTAGCAAGTCGTTCCACCGGATATCATAGAAGCCACACATTTCGGCGAAACCTCGGTGAGACCTTCGCGAACGACCGGCCGATTGCCCGACAAGCGCGCAACACAGGCCATTTTTGCCGACAAAACATCGAGTACGACCCGCACGCACTCGACCCGCGCTAACCTCACCTTTCTTCGATGTCCCGCCTCCGAATCGGTGTGCTCGCGCTCCTTGCAACGCTCTCGACGAGCCATGCGCAAGCCGAGCCAGAACCACCGAAGCCAGCAGCGAATGCCAACTGCGATCGCGAATCGACGGCGATCGGGCGCAGTGCGTGCCGCCTTGCCGACTCACTTTCGGGACAAGCCGAATCACCGCTGGTCGTCGCAGCAACTGCAACGGGTGATGATCGCGTCAGCGTGCCGAGCGCGGTGAACGAACGCCTAGCGCAGCTCGTAGCGGCCAAGCTTGGTGGCACAGCTCACGCGAGCAAAGAACCACTCTCGCTCGTGCAAGCTCAGCACGCGGCCAGCACCGCGCGCGGGTTGATCTATCTCACGGTGTCGCTGTATCGGGATCGGTTGGACATCGGCGCCGACGTGTTCGCTGGCGCCGGTCGCTTCTGGCAACGAGTGAAAAGCCCTGGACTTCGCTTGAAGGCGCACACGTTCACGACGACGCCACTCGATCCAGAGCTCCGCGCACTTTTTCCGGCGATCCCATTGGTGGTGTCGCGGGTAGACAAAGCTCAAACTGCCGAACACGATATTTTGGCCCTTGCGTGCGGCGATTTGCGCGGGGACGGCTCGAGCGAAATTGCCACGGTCGGTCGCCGCCGCGTCCAGGTCGGCCGACTCGAGCACGGTCGCTTTGCCGCCCGCGCGAGCCTGAATTGGGCCGATAACTCGACGATTGCCCCAAGCCCATTGCGTGAACCCATCGCGACCTCGGTGGTTGCAGAGCCGGGACGCCTTTGGGTGGGACTGAGCGATCGCGCCGATACGCTCGACTTGTCGGGTAGCTTGCAAGTCGTGCACAAGTGGCACGCGCTGATGCCTTGGCCGGGTGCAGGATGCACGCGCCGCAGCGGCATTGGCTACGAGGGCAAAGCTCGAGCCTGCCCCGGTTCGAGCCCCACGCCCGAGGTGGACTTTGGCACGACGGTCGACGCTTTCGATAGCCGCGCCTTGACCGACCGCAGCGGGCAAGTTCACACGCTGCGCGTCGCGCGCCCGGTCGGTGCGGACTTCGCGCGCGCGCTGGACTCACTTCACCCTGAGGTAATAGTACCGAACGTGGGCGCGCAGATCGCAGTCGGCGACTTGGACGAGGATGGCCTGCCCGAGATCGTCAGCTCTTCGACGAGCCTCGATCGACGCGCCGATCAACTGCTGGTGCGCACGCTGACGGACAACGGCCAGCTGCGCGAACGGCTACGTGTCCCGGTGCCGAGCGGCATCGATGCGCTGGCCATCTGTCCGAGTGACGGTCGCGCGATGGCGCCGCTCGCGCTGGCCACCGGCGACGGGATTTGGCTGATCCGGTGAATCGCCTGGGTCGACGCTCGTTCCTGGCCGCCGTCGCTGCGACCAGCGCGGCCAGCGCGCTTGGTCGCACGCCCACGGCAGGCGCGCTGCGCTTACGTTTGCCGCTGTATTTCGGCGGACTCGATCCCCACTCGTTGGACGATCCGCTGTCGGCGTTGTTCGGAGCGGCAATCGCCGACCCGCTCTACGCTTTGGATCCGAGCGGGAAGCCCTACCCAACACTGGCCGCAATGCCGGAACGCAGCGCCACTGGCGCGCGCATCATGCTGCGCCCGGAGCTGATCAGCGCGCGCGGCAAAGCGCTGTTGGCGGCCGACGCCGTGTTTTCGTTCAAACGAGCGCAAAGCTTGGGCGGTGCCGCGGTGCTCGGCGGGTTCCGAGCACCGAGCGTGGATCCCAAGGATCGCTTTTCATTCGTCGTGCCAGACGCGAATCCGGATGCGCTGGCTCGCGCGCTCGCGAGCCCATTGACGGCGCTCGTGCCGCGTGGCTTTTCACCGCAAGCGCCGGACGGCACGGGTGCCTTCAAGGCCAGCTTCGCGAGCGGAACACTCGGCCTGACGCGCAACGAAAATGCGGCGCGAGGAGCTTCGTTCCTCGAGCGCATCGAACTCAGCCGCGCTGCGGATTTGGCCGATGCCCTGCGCGCCTTCGAAACCGGGCAGGTCGATGTCGGCTGGTTGGGCAATGGGCTGTATCGTCCCAAGGCCGGGGCAATTGCGCTCGAAGGGCCTATTTTTGGCTGGATTGTGCTGCGCACCGGACTCGACGCCAAACAATGGGGCGCGCCGGGCATTGCGACCCAACTCGCCGCTGCGTTGCCCAGCGCCGCACTCGCACGCTTCGGGGTGCGCGCTGTCAGCGGCGCGGGCGAGAGCGTGCGTTGGGGCGGCGGACCGACGTCGCTCTTGGTCAGCGACGACGCGCCGCACCTGGTCGAACTCGCTCGCGCACTCGAACCGCTCTTGAGCTCGAGTGGCAACGAAGTGCGAGCCACGCCGGTAGCGCGAGCCACCTGGGTCGAAGCGCGCCGCTCACGTCGCTACGGCTTGCTCCTGGACTTCGTGCGCGCGGCCAACAATGATCTCACGCAATCCGTACAGGCCCTGCTGGGCGCGGTCGATCCCGCGCTCGCGCGCCGCCCCCCCAAGAACCCGAGCTCGGTGTTGGACGCGACGCGCACGCTGTCGCTCGGCATCGTCGGCGAAGTGCGAGTCGCCGGGGCGCGCAGCCCCGAGTTCGAGGGGCTGGACACCTGGCAGCTAGGGAATGTGTGGCTCAATCCGGAGAAACGCTGAACCGCGGGTGGCTCCGAACTCAGTCCGGCAGTTTGCTCGGCACCGGCACTTTGCCGCCTTTTCGTAAGTAATCCACCAGCACTTGCGTGAGCTTGTCGTCGGCTTTGACGCAGCCCATGCTCACGTCACCGCTGACGGCTCCCTTGCACTCTTGGCGGCGCTTGGTAACCGCCGCATTGATCGTCGAATCTTCGCGCAGCGCGGTTTGCACGTTGTCGTCGAGGAAGCGCCACTCGACCTTGGCGGCTTTTGGAGACGGTGGCTTGTCGAGCGTGACCTCTTCTTTGGCGAGCGTCACGCACAGGCCGTTCCAACGCAGCGCCTCGTAGCCGCCGCCTGCACCGCTGACCTGCATGCCTCCCGCGTCCCCACCACGCTCGACGAGCAGCAACACCTCTTCGTCGAACTCGAGGAACGAGTTGTCGGACGCGCCGCCCGCTGCGTTCCAGGCTTGGGTCTTGCGCGTGAGATAACCGCGCGTGTAACCAAAGCCGTTGCCAAACAAGTACAGCGCGAGCGAGGGCGAACCGCTATTGCACATGCGCTTGCTGAACTTCTGATCCGGTAGGCAAAAGCGGCCCTCTTTTTTGCAACCGGTCGGCACCGTGATGGGCTCGGCGGCGGCGCTCGGCTTTGCTTCGGCGCTCGGCGCCGGCTCGCTGCTCTTTTCTTCCGCGGACGGCGCAGCCGGCTTCGGCTCCGCAGGCGGAGCAGCAGGCGAACCACCACAGGCAACGAGGGACAGACCGAGGCACAAAAACAGGCGCTTCATGGGGGCGAGTTCTTAACGTGTCATTGATTGAGACTCAACTTGGACTTGATCAGAGCCAAGGTCTCGGCGTTGAGCGAGGGCGAGCGATGCACGATGCGGCCATCGCGCTCGACGACCAAGATCGTCGGCAGCCGCCGTTCACCGAGTGCGTCAGCCAAGTGAAAGTCTGGGTCGAGGTAGACCGGATACGAAACGCGCTTTTCGCCCAAGTACGCGCTGACGACGCTCGCAGATTCCCCGACGTTCAAACCGATCACGTGCAGGCCCCGCGCGCCATAGGCGGCTCGCAGGCGCTCGAGCTTGGGCCGTTCCTGTTCACACGCGGTACACCACGTGGCCCACAGATCGATCACCGTCACGGAGCCGGCGAGCGCCGCTCGCAGCGGCTCCGCTTGGCCGTCACTGCGGGTGAGCTCGACGGCAGGCAACGACGCTGCGCGGGGTGAAGCCGCACTCCCCGAGGCACAGCCAACGACGCACAACGCGAGACAAAGGAAATAGCGCATCAGAAACCGCCACCGTAGCCGAACGAGAAGATGTTCGCATCGAGACCATTGTCACGAAAGTAGTGAAACCAACTGATGTCCAGCGAGCTCTGTCCGCGGGCCAGCCAGAGCAGCTTCACGCCATACTCTTGAGCGTGGAATTTAGCCAAATCCGAGTCCGCCGTGCGTGGCTGCAGCGAGTTTGCCAGCAACGGAAAGGCGGTACTGAAGAAATCCACCCCGGTCTGTGTGTAGTAGCGGAACGAACCGCGCGCGATCAGCCGCGGGAACAGGTATTGGTGGAGCTCGAATTCGGTGGTGTGCGCGCGGAGTTGAAACGTATCCGTGTAGAAGCGATACGCGGCGCGCAAGGTGGTGTGGCTGTCCGGCAAATGCTGCGCGACACGCGCTTGAACAGCGTGCCGAGTGCGCGTGTGCGGGAACAGCTCCTTGATGCGGCTCAGCCCGCCTTCCATGGGCACCGAGTTGTAGCTCGTTTCCAGCAGGCCCTGTTGGAAGGTGAGCCCGTACGCGGCATCGAACACCGTGGTCGGTGACAAAAGCTGCAGGAAACTCAGATTGCCGTTGAGTGCGGTTCGATTGCGGCGCCCATAGCGGTCGCCATTGGGCTGCAGGTAGTCGAAGCGATCGAAGGTGGCTTGTCCCGAGATGCCGAGCACCGCGTTGTCGTCGGCGAGTGCGCGACTGTAGCCGAGACCAAACGAGCCAGAGCCGAACGGTTCTTCCTCGTGCCAGGTGAGGTTCGACGTCAATTGATCGTCATCCGTCAAATCGAAGCGACTCGTGAGTTCGACGCCGATGGCTTCGTTCACGGCGGAGGCGTGCGACACGACGTCGAGCGCGTTGACGGACGCGGCGCTCACTATATCGATCGGGATCACCACTTCATGGTGAATGCGTGGACTCTGACGAATGCCGACGAGCATCATCGGTTGCACGATCAGGGCGCGTTCACTGCCCGGACCGGCGATTGTGCCCGCTTGTGATTGATAGCCGTGACCATCTTGATAATAGCTGGTCATGCGCAGGCGAAACTCGTCGATGCGCGCGCCCTGATTGGCTGACCCGAGGATCGCCGCGTCGCTCGTAGATTCGGCGTGACCGTCGCTCGCGATGCAGAGACAGCCGCACGCCAAGAGGCACGCGGCCCAGCGCTGGCCGCTAGTTGCCACAGCTACAGCCGCCCCCTGCGGGCTTTCCGTCCGCGCCAGCTGCGCCTTCGCGCGAGGTGTGGAACTTGCGCGTGGCGCGACGCTCGAGGGCGTCATCTTGAGCCGGCATCGTCGGGTCGGCCAAGTATTGACGGCGATTTTGCGGCACGATCGCACACGCGCTACTCGCAGCGAGCGACGCTAGAAATAGCGCAAACATCAACTTCTGCAGCGCTTCCCGAAACCGTTCGCTCACTCGGCACCGTCCACGCCGCCCGCGCCAGCAGGATCTCGATTCGAATCCTCTTTCGCGGCCATACCCGCGCAGCCACGCAACGCGGGATCGGGCGCCGTGCTCGCCTCGAACCCTGCGTCATCACTAGCCGCGCACAGATCGCCAAGCGGGTAATCCTCGAACGAAAGCGCGCAGCCCTTCAGACACGAGAGACCGCCGATCAGGCACACGCCTGCCAGCCCTTTCACCGGCTTGCTTCGAAGCAACGTGCGCATTTCAGAAATGAGCCACTAGAGCGGCTTTGGGGCTCGAGCCGTCGACGGACACCGATAGCGCGACTTGGGTCTGCCGAGTCGGCGCAGTCAAAAACAGGTACGCGCTCAACCCAACTCCGATGCCGCCGACAATCGCTGCCGCAGTACTGATATCGCGCAGCGTGCGCCCAGTTTCACTCGCTTGCCTGCCCTGGCCATCACACAAACGCACTGTCGGACTGCAGTGGTCCTCGACCACGCCCTGCTGATTCATGGCCAAGAAGCCCGTAACCGCAGCCACCGAAAGCCCGGACAACCCGATCGCCCCCGCGACGTAGGCGAGCAATGGTGCCGACTCACTCGGCTCGGTCGTCTGCGCAGGGGCGGGAACCGCCGCCGCGCGCGGTCCAGGCACAATCGGCGATTCAGCGCTAGCGCTTTGGGGCGCGAGCCCCAACAACAGGCCCACCACCGCGAACGCTCGCCTGCGTAGACGAGGCGGCGTGGATGCTTGCGGTCGAGTCATTTTGCCCGGCACTCTAGCGAAGCCCACCGCGACTGAGTCTGGAAATCCACCCAGCCGCTGCCGCCGCGGGCAACGCACGCCATTTTAACCAAGGCTACTGCGGATCACTCGCCGCGACGCTGACCGCCGGCTCCGTGCAGGTATTCGGGTCAGGCGGGCACGCCAAGTTGACCGCGTTCTCCGCTTGTAGATCGAAGCTGTGATTGAAGCGCGAGAGCCAGTCATCGCCGTGAAACAAGCCGACGTGGGTGTGTTGGGCGTCGAAATCAATCCCTGCGGACATGGCTTCGAAGGCGGCCAAGCGCACCAGCAGCGCTCCTTGAAAGCCGTCGGGAACGCTCTGCAGTCGGCCTCGCGCGACCGCGGGGCCACCCGCCATTTGCACCAGGCGAATATCGGTCAACCGACAGCGACGCGCCAATGAGCCCGTGACGGACAGCTCACGCAGTGGAAAGGCGGTCGCAACCCATTTGGGTAGTTCGCCCTGCGACGAAAGCACCGCAAGCCCGGGCGCGGCATCTCGCAGATTCGCGCGGAACATTCCGCCCAGCTCCAGGTTCGTCTGCGCGTGCGCGAACAGCGAATCGAGCTTCACGTCCGCCCACCAATTCGTGATCGGCTCGGGCGCGTTCGGCAACGACGCGTTGCGCACGTGCACCGCACCCGAGCCGTGCATCGTGCTCGCGTTCAAGTCCAAGTGATCGAGCACGAAGTCCGCGGCGAGATCGGCGTTCACGCGAGTTGCGCCGATGCGACCGTGCGCCGACGCGGTGTCCACGTGCGCAGTGCCCGCGAGCTTGCCTGCTCTGCGAGTGAAGTTCGCGCTCACTTCGAGCGCGGGGATCTGCGCTGCCCAGCCTTTGCTGCCACCACCGCCGCTCTGAAAACTGCCATGCTCCAGCCTGAGATCGACGCGGCCGTCAACCTCGCTTTCCAAGACCCCTTGCTCGAAGTGTGCGTTGACAGCAAGGTCACCACGAGTCATAAAATCGCCCCAATTCAGCTCGGTTTGTCGCAATTTTCCGTTCACCGAGAGCGACGTCGACCCGCGCGCCAGCAGCTTCGCGACGCCATCCATTTGCAGCGAGTCGACGCGCGACCAGGGGCAGTTCGCGTTTTGCGTGGTGTCGCCGACGGTCACGCCAGTCGAGCTCAGGTGCGCGCTCAACTCGCCGCTGTGCCGCGCGAGATCCAGCGCGGCCAATTCAGCATCCAACGCCGAATTCCCCGAGAACCGCATGTTGCCGGCCTCGACGACCCAAGCCGCGGGCGCGAGCCCGAGCTTTCCGCTCAACGCGCCCCGAGCATCGGTGTGCAGAGCGGCATGCAGTTCCACGTGCGGAGTGGTCGCGCGCTTCACCGGTTGCGAGCCGACGAGAGCGTGCGGTTTCAGCAAACTAGCCCAGAGTTCCAGACTCTGTTCCGCGGTATTTTTTTGTTGAGCGAACGTGCCACGGGCCAGCGCGGCAGTCGTTAACCGCGCGCCGCGTCCTTCGGCGTGAAGCACCGGAATTTCTGCTTTGAAATGCGTCAGTTGGCTGCCGTTGCCCCGCTGCTCGGAGCGCGCCAGCGCGATGACACCGGGCGCCTGCATTCGAAAATCTCCATTCGCGGCGCTGAAGTTCCAAAGTTTCGCCTGCCCATCGAGCGCGTTGCCGTGCTCGTCGCGATGAGCACGCACGTGCGCTTGGAATCCGGCCAAGCGCAGTTCATCGGCATGGCCCCCGAGGGTTACCCTGAGCGCTCGTCCGCTGAGATCTGCGTTCAGCTTTCCGGTCGCGTGCTCGGGGTCCGCGCGTTCGAGCTGCACGGCGAGCGCACCAGCATAGTGCACCTGCTTTTTGTCCAATCTCGCCGAGAGCCCGTCGGTTTCGAGCATCGCATCAGCGTCGAGCATGGAGTCTGCGTAGCGCGCGCGGGCGAGCACCGAGAGCGCGCCGCCCGTCAACGTAAAGTGCGCGTCCTTTAGCCAGCGATTGAGCCAATTGGCGTCCCCGACCCCGAGCTGCGCCTCGTTCAGGCGCGCCTCGAAGAACTGAAAGGGCTGCGAAGTATCGCTATTTTCGCTGACCACGCTGGCCGACAAGTGCTCGATACGCGGCGGACGACCGGGCGCAATCGATTCTCGCAGCGTGCCACGCTCGATCAGCAGCGTGGCTTGACTGTGACCGTGTTCGTCCAAGCCGGCGTGCACTTCGAGCTGTTCGGCGTCGAGCTCGCCCTGAGCCGCGCGTGCCTCGAAGTTGCGCTGCACGATATCGACTCGGCTCTCGCGCGTGAACAGGCCGTGGCGCGTTTGCACGTCTAGGTGCAGAGAGCCACTGAGCGATGACACACGCGGCCCTCCCTCGCTCGCGAACAATGCGAACGCCTGTGGGTCGAACGTCGGCGAGTCCAAACGCACGCGCGCCGAGATGTAACGCAGCGGGCCGAAACCCTTCGCCACGCGCACATCGAACGGGTGCACGATGCAGTCGATCTGGCCGTGGATGCCCTCGGCGACGTGGTACGCGCCCGCCGTGAGCAGCCCGGGTTCGAGCTCGAGCAGCGCCGGACCGACCCACAAATTGCGCGCTGGTTTGAGCTGAAATTGGCCGCGCACGCGGCCTGCGCCGCGATAGCGAAAGGCCTGCACCCAGACCTCCGAAACACGCGCGTCCACGTCGTCGATGTGCACCGTCCATAGGTTGTATTCCGCGTCACTCAGCTCCGGCTCGGGGACTCGCGCCTCGAACACCGCCGGCGTCGCATACTCCGGAATCGGCGGGTAGGTGCCAACGTCCGGGTCGTGCGTCTTCCATGGATCGATGCGCTGTCGCATTCGGTACACCGCGCCTTCGCCGCGCAAGTGTGATGCGTGGAAGACTTTCCGCGGCAGCTCGCTCAGGTGCACGACCAGCGACGCGCGCCGCATATCCAGCGAAAACTGCACGTTGTGGTCGTGAAAGATGAAGCGCAAATCTCTGACGTGCACGCGCCCGGGAATGACACTCCACCCTCCGGAGATGGTGGCGTTCACGTCGTTCGTTCCCGAAAACGCCAGAGGCAACCAACCAAGATTCAAAAACAGGTTCGCGCCGATCAGATAAATCAGCTCCACCCCAGCGATGCACCCGAGCACCACGCTCAACCAACGCGGAACGCGCCGGCGCCGAACACCAGCACCGGCACTCCGCAATCGGTTCCAAGCGTGACTAAGCCAATTCACCCCTCGAGCAATGCATGACTCGGGCCCAGCGACGTTTGGTCAGAGCAGCGCCCGAATTGCTGGGATCGCGCTCGTCTTACGGCGTTTTCGCGGAGGCAAATTGGCACGTTGAGGCAGAGTCGCGACAACCCGCTCCCAGGGTGCTGCCACGTAGGTGGGTCAGCAATTAGCGGCGCTTGGGTGATTGGGTTGATGGTCACGCGACACGGCCGAGCCCGTCGCAGCCTTCGGCGTCGCGGACGAAGGAGAGGGACTAACCGCCGAGCCGCAGAGGCCACAGAGATCTGAGGGAGATCTTTTGATTCCCAATCAACGTCGAAGCGCACGTTGTCACGACGCAAATCGCCGAGGAGAGCAAACCCAATCTCCTCTCTCTCAGATCTCTGTGGCCTCTGCGGCTCGGCGGTTCAACTCTGGGAACGTTCAGACGCGCAGAGCCCTGAGCGCGTGCTCGAACGAGCTCAGCGCGCACGCACCGAGCCGGGAACAAGGGCGCGGCTGCGAGGTGCGCTGCTGGTTCATGAGCGCCCCCCTCTTCCAGCTCTCAGGGTGGCGCAAAGAAAGTTCAGCGGCGGAGGCTACGGTACAGATCGGCGGTTTGTTGGGCGATCGCGGACCAGCTGAAGAGGGCTTCGACGCGCGCGCGGCCGGCTTTGCCGAAGCTTTTGGCGCGCGCGGGGTCGGCGACTAGTTCGTTGACTCGGGCCGCGAAGGCACGCGCAAAAGCGTCGCGATCTTTGGGCGCGCCGAGCGGCGTGCCGTCGCTTTCGAAGTGGACCAGGTAGCCAGTCTTGCCGTCTTCGACGACCTCGGGAATACCGCCGACTGCAGAGGCGACCACGGGCGCACCGCAGGCCATCGCTTCCAGGTTCACGATTCCGAACGGTTCGTAAATCGAAGGACAGACGAATGCGCGCGCGTGACTCAAGACCTGAATCAGCTCCGGACGCGGCATCATCTTCTCGATCCAGTGCACGGGGCCGCGTGATTGCTCGAGCTCGGCCACCAGCGTGCGCACCTCAGCGCCGATTTCCTTGGTGTCGGGCTCACCTGCGCAAAGGACGAGCTGCACCTCGGGTGCAAAATGGCGCGCCGCCTCGAGCAAATGGACGATGCCCTTTTGACGCGTCACGCGCCCCACGAACACCACGTACGGGCGGCTCGCGTCGATGCCCTCGCGTTCGAGCACGTCCGTCTTGGGATCGGGCTGAAATTGTGCCGGATCGATGCCATTGTAGATGACGTGGACGCGCGCGGGATCGACCGCCGGGTAGGCGGTCAGAATGTCCTTGCGCATGCCCGCGGAGACCGCGATCACGGCGTCGGCTGCTTCAATCGAGGTCTTCTCGCAATAGCTGGACAGCGCGTAGCCGCCGCCCAGTTGCTCAGCCTTCCAGGGACGCAACGGCTCCAAGCTGTGTGAGGTCATCACGTGCGGCACGCCGTACATCAACTTCGCCAAGTGGCCAGCGAAGTTCGCGTACCAGGTATGCGTGTGCACGAGCTCGGTACCGCGCACGGCCTTGGCCATCAATAGATCGACCGAGAGCGTTCGCAGCGCGGCGAGCTCTGGCGCGTCCCCGTCTAACGCGGGCCATGGTTGGTAGACGCCGGCGACCTCGGGCGCAGTGCGCGGCGCGCCGAAGCAATGCACGGAGAGGTCCACCAACGGCGCGAGTCCGCGCGCCAAATATTCCACGTGCACGCCGGCTCCGCCGTACACCTCCGGCGGGTACTCGCGGCTCAACAGCGCAATCTTCATGTTTCGGGAGTTCTCTCGCAGATCAGACGCGGACAATGTCGTCTTTGCCTAGGACGACAATGCCGTTGTCGCTGATGGTATAGCCGCGCGCGCGGTCCTCTTTCGGATCGACACCGATGCGCGCGCCTGGCGGAACCTTGATGTTCTTGTCCAGGATCGCACGACGAATGATCGCGCCGCGTCCCACGTCGACACCGTGCATCAGCACCGAGTCTTCCACATTTGCGCGCGAATGAATGGATACACCGGGAGAGAGGATGGAGCGGCGAACCGCGGCGCCGGACACGATCACGCCGGCTGCGACCATCGAATCGATGGCCATGCCGCGACGCAGATCTTCGTCGAACACGAATTTCGCTGGCGGCAGCGAACCCAAGGACGAGTGAATCGGCCACTCGGCGTTGTACAAGTTGAAGATCGGGTGGACGCTGATCAGGTCCATCTGCGCTTCGTAATACGCGTCGAGGGTTCCGACGTCTCGCCAGTAGCCCGCGTCGCGTTCGGTCGCGCCGGGCACCTTGTTCGAGTGAAAGTCGTACACCGCGGCCTGCCCAGCATCGACCAAGGAGGTGATGATGTTGCCGCCCATGTCGTGCGCGCTGTCCTTGTTCGCGGCGTCGGCGTGCACCGCCTCGATCAGCGCCTTGGTGTTGAACACGTAGTTGCCCATGGAGGCGTACACGTGTTTCGGGTCATCCGGCAGCCCGACGGCGTTTTGCGGCTTCTCGGTGAAGCGAGCGATCTTGTTGTTGGCACCGGGCACGATCACGCCGAAACGCGAGGCCTCCTCGATGGGCACGCGAATCGCGGCCACCGTGACGCTCGCGCCCGATTGAATGTGGGCGTCGATGATCTGCTCCGGATCCATGCGGTAGATGTGATCCGCGCCGAACACGCAGATGTAGTCCGGCTTCTCGTCGCTGATCAGGTTCATGTTCTGAAAGATCGCGTCCGCGGATCCCTCGAACCAACGCGGGCCAAGGCGCATCTGCGCTGGCACCGTCATCACGAAATTGTTGAACAGCGGCGACATGCGCCAGGTCTGGGCGATGTGCCGATCGAGGCTGTGGCTCTTGTACTGAGTGAGCACCGCAATCCGCAGATAGCGGCCGTTCACCAGATTGCTGAGCGCGAAGTCGATGATGCGATAATTGGCTCCGAAGGGAACCGCGGGCTTTGCGCGATCGCGGGTCAACGGCCAGAGCCGCTTTCCTTCGCCACCAGCGAGAACCACTCCAAGCACGTGAGGGCGTTTGGCCATACGGGAAAAATCCTGCCGGAAGTCGTGTCCTAACGAAAGGGCTTTCTGGCACTACTTCAGGAGCATCGGGCGTAGCGTCAAAACCCCCCAACGACATTCGCCCCGACCAATCACCGGGCCGATTCGAGTAGTTCGAGTTGGCGCTGAACCGGCGATCGTGGTCGGATCCAGCCGTCACTCACGAAAAGGAGCAGGCCCATGCTGATGCTGCGCAAGATTCTAGTCCCGATCGATCTCTCGCCGTCGGGCAAGCTTGTGCTCGCACAAGCGCAAGATTTTGCGCTGAAGTTCGCGGCCAGCATCGACCTGCTGCATGTTTGGACCCCGCCCGCGATGCTCGCGCCCGAAGCGCTGATCACCGGCGTCGGCACGACCGAACAGCCCTTTTTGGAGTGGCTCGGCAACAACGCACGCGAGCACCTGGGGCAGTTCGAAAGCCAAGTCCAGGCCGAGGGCATTCAGATTTCGCGCAGCTATTGCGAGTTGGGCGACCCAGCCATGACCATCGTCGAGCATGCGGCGAGCGGCGGCTACGATCTGCTGGTGTTGGGGACACATGGCCGCACCGGACTGGCCCATGCACTGATGGGCAGTGTGGCCGAGAAAGTCGTCCGCCGCGCGCCGTGTGCCGTTCTCACCGTACGCACCGGCAATTGAAGGGCGCAAAATCCGGACCGTCGGCCAGGCGCGGACCGCCGGCAGCTGAGGCCCGGCAAAAGCGCTCCAAAAGCGCGAATGCCGGCTAGAAAATTCAGCCGTTTGTGTGGCACGGACACGGGCAGTACACTCTCGTGTTGCGGCTCGGCCGCAGTCACTCGCGGAAACGTTGGATGCAGCTTAGGTTACTCAAGCGTTGGCTAGTCGGTTCCGGCTTGGTGCTGGGATCGTTGTGCGGAGTGTGCGTCGCGCCGGTGGCGGCTTGGGCACAGGGCCCGAGCAGTGATAGCGACGGACTCAAACGCGCGCGCGAGCAGTTCGCGCAGGCCCTCGCGCTGCAGACCGGGGGTGACTGGGCGGGTGCGCTCGCACTCTTGAAAGAGGTCGCGGCCGTGAAGCCCACGCCGCAGGTTCGCTTCAACATCGCGCTGTGCGAAGAACGCTTGGGTCTGCTCGTAGCCGCGCTCGGAGATTACGAGTTGGCTGGCTCGGACGCGCAAACCCAAAAAGCCGATCAGGTCCGGCAAGAGGTGGACGCACGGCTCGAGTCGCTGAAAGCTCGTATCCCGCGCGTGGTCGTGAAGCGCGGCGAAGGCGCAGACTCCGCGACCATTTCACTCGACGGAGTGTCACTCGGTGATTCGGTGCTCAACAGTCCGTTGCCCGTCGATCCAGGGCCGCACGTGGTCGAGGGCGCAGCTGCCGGATATCTGCCGTTCAAGGAGTCATTCCGCGTCGCCGAGCAACAAACCGCGACGATCGAGGTGAAACTCGAGCTCGAGCCAATCAAGGCTCCGCCGCCACCTCCCCCACCGCCGCCGCAGCAGCCACAAACCATGCGCACAGCGGGCTTCGTCGTCGGCGGCGCGGGCATCGCCAGTTTGATTGCGTCTGGCGCAATGTTTTACCTGCGACACACGACGATCAACGATCTGGACAAGCAATGCGGTGCCGATCGCATGCAATGCCCAGACAGCGCGCAAAGCACGATCGATCGCGGCAGTTTGTATACGACACTCGGCAACGTCACGCTCGTCGTTGGCGCAGTCGGCCTCGGCGTAGGGGCAACCTTGGTCGTCCTGGGAGGTCGTCAGAATACGCGCGCGAGCGTTGGCATTGCGCCGGGAGCCGTAGGCGCGAACGCAGGTGGCGCGACGTTGGTCGGAAGATTCTGAGCGCGGCTCGGGGGCCCGTTCCGAGCGCGGCTCAGAAGCCGGGTGTGCGGACCGGAGACACGAACGCGGTTCCGCTCGACGCGGGTTTGGTAGTCGGTGGATCCGGCTTCTTCGGTGGTGGTATCAGCACGCGCTTGGGCGGCGCGGCTGACTTGACCGGCGCTGCTGACTCTACCTGCGGCATCGGCGGCAACGGTTCCATCGGTTTGACGGCGGGTTCGTCCGCGGTCGGCGCTGGATCGCGCACCACGGCTAGAGCCGGCAACGCGGGCGGAGCATCGATGGCCGCAACTGCTGGCCCAGGGCGACGGCTGATCAATAGCGCAACGATGATGCCGAGCGCTGCGATCAGCGCGGCCGAAAGCGCGGTGCGCATCCGGTTGCGCTCTGGCACTCGCCGGCTGTCCCGGGCCACGGGCAGCGGCTCGCGGTTGCTGGCGCCCGGCAGCGATTGCTGACTCTCGGCGCTTGGCGTCACTTCGCGGCTAGAAACGAGGCCTTCGAGCACGGTGGGGGCTTCGTCCGGGGAATCTTCCGGCAAGCGCGGCGAAGACTTTCCGGCCTCACGTCGATCAGCTGCCTCCAGCGCACCTTTGATGAGACTCTTTCGCTTCTCCAAGCGATCGGGCAACAGCGCGCGCAGAAACTCAGCGACTTCTTCGTCCGTGCTCGGGCGCATCGACGCGGGCAGCGCGCGCGTCAGGCCGATCAGCATGTCGTTCGCTGTCGGATAGCGTTTGGATGCATCTTTGGCGAGCGACTGGAGCACGACGGCTTCGAGCCCCGCGGGATAGCCGGGAACGATCGCGCTCGGGGGAGTAACCGGCTCGTCATCACTGATGCGGCGAATCGTTTGGCTCTGGTCATCACCGCGAAATGGGTGGGTGCCAGTGGTCATCATGTACAGCAGGATGCCCATGGCGAACACGTCCGTGCGGCGATCGATGCGCTCGCCACGCAGCTGCTCGGGCGACATGTAGGCAATCTTGCCCTTCAATTGGCCGGCTTCCGTGTCGCTCGCCGCACGGCCCGTAGCTTTCGCGACGCCGAAATCCACCACCTTGACCACGCCCTCGTAGGTCAAGAGCACGTTCTGCGGAGAGACGTCCCGATGGACCAAACCGACCAGCGTGCCGTTTTCGTCGCGCAGCTCGTGAGCGGCGTGTAGGCCGCGGCACGCCTGCGCGGTAATGCTGACCGCGATCGCAAGCGGGATGCCACCGCGAGTCGCCGCGTATTTCATGATGATGTTGAGTGGTTCGCCATCCACCCACTCCATCACCAAGTACAGAATCCGGTCGACCTCGCCGAGGTCGAGGATTTCGATCACGTGTGGATGGCGAACCTGCGAAGCGAGTGATGCCTCGTCAAGAAACATCCGCTCGAAATGCAAGTCGTCGACCAGCCCAGGCAGCATGGTCTTGACGGCGACCATCTTTTGAAAGCCGCGCGTACCGCGCATCCGCGCAGCCCACACGCTCGCCATCCCGCCTTTGGCGATGGGGAGGAGTAGCTCGTAGCGCCCGAGCACCTGGCCGGCAGTGAGGTCGTCGAGCATGCGCGTCCGCGAGACTCCGACACTACCATAGCTCTCCTTGGCGATGCTCGCTTCCCCAGTGCAGCAGAAATGCCCACGCCGGGTGGCCCCCCAACAAAATCTGACCCCGTACACCTCGCCCAATACTCAGCCGCGGGGAACACGTGTAGGCGGACTGGATTGCGCTGTGGGTCTCGCTCCCAGGCAACGCCGGGCACCCTGCGACGGAAGTGCGCTAGTGGGTCCGCGCTTGATCGCCGGCAAATAGGCGAACTGCCTCACCTGCGCCGCCGCTTGCCGGGAGCGGGCGCAACGCCAACACGGCGCGACCGTCCGCCGCGCTCGCCAAAACCGAGGAAGCGGTAGTCAAAATCCACTGCACTCGAGGAAGCGCGTCTTGAAACACGTGCAGCAACTGCTGCTGAACCTGCGTGTCTAGATGTAGGTCCACCTCGTCGATGGCGATCACCCCTTCCGACTCTCTGGGATCGTGATCTGGGTAAGCTGCCCACAATGTGCGCACGGACAGAGCCGCGAAAGCCGCGAGGTGCCGGGCTCGGGTGGGCAACGCGTCGAAAGGCAACTCGCGCTGGCCGCCCTGTACCGAAAACATGGGCTCGAACGAGAAGGGATCGATGCCCCGATATGTGCACCCGACCAGTTGGAGCAGTGCGTCGAGCGTGCCGTGCATCGCGGCGTCCAGCAAGTCGAAACACTTTTCCCCGCGCGGCTTGGGCACGGCTAGCGCGTTCGAGATCGCCGCGTAGGCCAAAGCCTGCTTGGTTTCGCGCGCTAGATCGGAGCGCGTCGCGTCATCGGCGGCGGCGCTGGCGCGCACGTCATATCGGGCGACAGTGCGCGCGGGAGCGCTGAGCGCGATCGGTTGCCGCGAGAACCAGCGCGTGCTCGGGATCGACAAGAACGCAAAACCGCCCTCGGTCGCCAGGCGATCGAAGAGCGCCTGCTCGCGACGACGCAACGCTTCTTGCTCGTCGTTGACGTTCAAGCGCGCGTTGGGGCTCACCACCGAAAGCGCATGAGGGCGCAGCGGTTCGTCTTGCCCCAGTACCCAATCACAAGCAGCGAACGGCTGCGGAGCCGACTCGATCGGATCCCAACGCGTTGGCTGCACGACGCAGTGCCCGGGTCGAGTGCTGGCGATGGCCGAGAGCACGCTGCTTTTACCAACGCCACCCGCACCGTGAATCACGGTCATCGCCCGCGCTTCTCCACTCTCGTCGGCAAACGGCAGCACTAGCTTTTCGAACGGGCCAACGCCAACCAGCACCGCCTGCAGCAGCTTCATGCGAGCCTAAAAGTTAGCGCTTTTCCCGACCGCGTTCAAAGGGGTCGAGTCGGAAAGGAGACCGACTCCAGGCAGGAGAGGGAGGCGGCCGAGCCAAGGGCTCGCGGCGCGCTGGGTCACATATCGGATATAAGGTCGAGGCAGATGGAAATCCGAAGCGAGCTGGAGATCGCGGCACCCGCGGCAGAGGTATGGGGTATTTTGACGGACTTTCCGCGCTACCAGGAGTGGAACCCGTTCATCACCGAGATCGAAAGTGACGGTGTGGTGGGCGGCTCGATGCAGCTCCTGCTCAGCTTACCGCAGGGGCGAGACCATCGTTTGAAAGCGACCTTACTGCGCCTCGAGGAAGACTTCGAAATTCGCTGGCGTGCGCACCTGCTGTTTCCCGGTCTGTTCGATGGCGAGCACTTCTTGCGCCTGACCACGCTCGATCCGCACCGAACGCGCTTCATACAGGGAGAAAACTTCAGCGGCGCCTTGCTGCGCTTTTCGGGTCGTACGTTGACCCAGGTCGCGCGTGGCTTCGACTACATGAACGAAGCGCTGAAGCGACGCGCTGAAGCCAATTCGCAGCGAGCCAGCGAGTCAGGCTCGACGAGACGAGCGCTGCGGACTTGAGTGCTGCACGCAACCGAGTAGAGTGAGGCGCATGGGCATCCGGCGCATCATGATTCCGATCGACTACTCCGAGAATTCGAAGGCGGCCCTGGCCTACGGAGCAGAGCTAGCGCTCGGCTTCGGCGCCTCGCTCGACATCGTGCACGTCTGGGACCGTCCGACGTATCTGACCGACGCAGTCATGGTTCAGCACCCCGGTGAAGCTCACAAACCCATCGGCGAGTTGATCCGCGAGAACGCTCAGCGCGACATGGCAGAATTTTTGGCGGAGGTCAGCCTACCTGCCGGTGTCTCCAGCAGCAGTCGCTTGGTCTCGGGTGAACCTGCGTCCGCCCTACTCGCGGAGCTGAAGAAAGGCGAGCACGATCTCGTGGTCCTCAGCACCCATGGCCGCACCGGCCTTGCCCACCTGCTCCTGGGTAGCATTGCGGAAAAGCTAGTGCGTTTGTCGCCGGTTCCGGTTCTTACCGTTCCCGTCCGCGGCCGTGGCTAAATGGGGCGAAGCCCAACGGCAGAGTCGCGTCGTCGTAGAGACATCACGGTGACGATTGCTTGGCGAGCGGCTCACTAGTATTGTCGCGCGCCCCTGTGAACAACGACCTCCCTGCCCATTGCGTGTCACGCCACGTCGTACGTGTGCGATTTGGTGAAACCGACCTGATGGGCATCGTCCACCACGGGACGTACATCTCGTACTTCGAGGTGGGCCGTGTGGAGTACATGCGCCGTCGCGGTCTCGACTACAATTCCTGGACCGAGCTCGGCATTCATTTGCCGGTCGTCGAGGCTCATGTCCGCTATCGGAAGAGTGCGCGCTTCGATGAGGTACTGTGCGTGGAGTCACGCCTCACTGAGCTCACGCGGGTGAAGGTGCGCTTCGATTATCGCCTGCTTCGCGGCGGCTTGGTCAAGCCGGATGAACTCGTAGCGGAAGGTTTCACTCTGCTCGCCTGTGTCGACGACAACCACATTCCGCGTCGCATTCCGCCGAACGCCGACGCCATCCTACGTGGACCCGAACTCAACTCCGAGGTCTTCCCGGAGGTGAAGGCGGCAGCCGCTGCGGCTCGTTAGTGAGCGCTGGCAAGTTCGTGCGCCGTACTAGCTGCGCCCCGTGTTGCAGTGCTAGGGTCATTGTCGAATGAATGACGGGGCGTCACGACCCGACCCAAAACTAATCCGTCCGTCGATTGTCGACTCCGGCTGGTCGGATGCTCCACCACCGGTCAATGAGCCACCAGCGCTGCCGCCACCGCCGACGCGCCCGTTGCCGAGTTACGACGCCCCGGACAGTGTCAGCGTTCGTGACGTGACGCTGGTCGATCGCGAAGCCCAGCAGCGGGCCGTCGATCGCGAGGTGCAGCAACGCAGCGTGCAGCAACGCGCCCGAGCCAAGCGCGAACAGGACACCTTACCTCCGCCGCGTCGCGCCTCGAGCTTCCCACAGTCAGTAGCGACGGCGACTCCGTCGCGCCCCAAAACGCTCCCGCCGCCGCCGAGCGTGCGTCCGGCCCCACCGAGTGTGCGTCCGCCACCGCCGAGTGTGCGACCGGCCCCGCCTCCACCGCCCACCGCGGAGCGCTCGGTGCTGTTTCCCGCGCACGCGCCGACTGTGCCCGCGCCTGCGCCATCTGGCGCGCCGGCAGCAGCCCCAGCGCTTGCTGTACCGCAGATCCCACCAGCACCGCCGATTCCTGCGACCGCGACTCCGCTGGCCGGTCCCGGGCTCGATGCCAGCGTCGCCGCCGCGCGCAGCGCGGCTACTTTGGTGCGACCGCGACCTTCGCTCGCCCCCCAACCGTTGCCCTCATTTGCCGGCGCGCTCGCGCAACGAGTGCGCTTCGCGGGCGGCGAAGTTCCGCTTTGGAGCTTGGTGACTCCGCTCGTGCTGTTGGTCGCGCTCGGTGCCGCGTTTGCGGCCGCAGCCGTGACGTCTCCGGCCGACCCCGGTGCCGCGCTCAAGGTCGTTCCGGAGCCGTCCGCTTCGGTCGCCGTGGCCGCGCCCACGCCGTTGCCTCCTGCGCCGATCGTGAGCGCGGTCAGCGCGAGCTCTGACGAGAAACCAAAGGTACTCACGCTGCTCGAGCGCGTGTCGCTCGGGGAAGATGGCGCGGTCAAAGACCTGAGCGCAAAGCCCGCGGCCGATCTGCGCGTGGAGGAGGCCCTGGCGCTATCGCTCGGACGGAGCGCGCAGAATGCTCGCACCGCGCGCGCTCTTCGCGACCGCATCGATCACGATCCCGGATTGATCAAAGACCCAGAGGTGCTCGCGCAACTCCGTCGCTATAGCGACGACCCTGAGACCGCGCGCGACGCGCTCGCCGCAATGGCCGCCGTACCCGGCCCGATCAGCGCGGACCTCATCTACGAAGTGTGGACCGGAACGACCTCGCGCAGCACCGCGACGGATCTCGCGCGCTCCTTGATTTACAGCAAGGAAGTGCGCGCCAAGGCCTCGAAACCTCTGGCCGTAGCGCTGGATTTGCGGGACGCCGACACGTGCGAGAAGAGTCGCGATTTGTTGACCCGCGCGAATGGCGAAGGCGACCGTCGTTCGTTTAGCTTGCTGAACAAGATGACGCGCAAGTACGGCTGCGGTCCGGCCAAGCGTCAAGATTGCTACGCCTGCTTACGCGACGGCAAAGATCTGGACGACGCTTTGAAAGCCGTGAAGGCACGCCGCGAGCCGAAGCCCTTCGGGAGCTAGTTACCGGGTTTGGGCAGCGAGCGCGCCGCCTTGTACTCCTCCAGCTCTTCGAGGCTCTTTGGCCAATCGGTTTTGAGCAAGCGCGAGAGGCCGCGATCGGCGAGCAGCTTGCCGTTGGTCTGGCACTGCGGACAATAGTTCAGCTCGTTGTCGGCGAACGAGATGCGCTGCACAGGTGTACCGCACACAGGGCATGGTTTCTGGAAGCGACCATGCACCGCCATTTCTGGCCGAAATGCCGTCACTTTCTCGGGAAAGCCGGCGCCAACCTCTGCCCGCAAGCGATCGATCCAGGTGCTGAGCACTTCTTCTGTCGCACCATGAAGCCGCACGATCTCCGGCTCGGAAAGGCTCTGCGTCAGCTTCACGGGTGACAGCTTTGCGGCGTGCAGGATCTCGTCCGAGTACGCATTGCCAATGCCGCTGAACAATCGCGGATCGGTCAGCGCGCGTTTCAGCGTACGGTTTTCGAGCACGAGCGCTTGCTGAAATTCGGTGTGGCTCGCTCCCAGCACTTCGAGCCCGCCGCGCGAGAACTCGCTCAGGTTTTCTGCGCCGCGCACCACGTGCAAACTAGCGCGGCGCTTCGTGCCCGCTTCGGTCAAGGTCAGCGTGTGCTCGGCAAAGTCGAGGCCCAGCAGCACGTGCTTCCCGGCGAGCTTGTCGCTCTTGCTCTTCAAATGAAAGCGACCGGCGATCATCAAGTGAAAGACCAAGAATAGATCGCTCGATAGCTCGAACACGATACGCTTGCCGATGCGCCGAAAACCGGTCACTCGCTCGCCCTTGATCGCGGAGAGCGGCGGCTCGAAGCTGCGCACGAGGAACGGACTCTTGAGTCGAGTCTGCTCCACCACTTGCCCGGAAAAGAGCGCGCTCAGCCGCTCGATGTAGATCGCCACGTCAGGTAATTCGGGCATCTGGCGGGAGCTTAACCCAAGCTTCCGTTCTGGCGCGAACGCCGAGCAGGGCTGCACCTACCTGCCCCTACTTTCGAGTAACTGCGTATTTGGTCGAGAATCGGCCTAGTTCCTCGAATCCGCAAATCAATCGGCGTGCCTGTGCGTATGCACTGAAAGCTCCGAGCGCTGGGTCGCGTTTGGAGTTCACGGGACCTGCCATGAATCATCACTGCGCCTTCGTCCGCTGGTCTGCCTTGGTTGCGAGCGCACTGCTCGCGCTTTCCACGGGCGGTTGCCAGAACAAGCCCAAACCACGCGAGACAACGGCCCAACGCGGCACGGTCGTGCGCTTGGTCGCACCCAACACCGGTATCGGTTTGCAGATTTGCGACCCGCATGGCTCGACTTGTGCCGCGGCGGCTGTCGGCGCTGCGGTACCCGCTGGTTCACTCTTGCGCACGGGCGCGCGCAGCACTGCGGAAGTCGCGCTTGCGGACGGCACTTCGCTGGCGCTCGACCACGACAGTGAGCTGCAATTGGCAGGCAATTCGCGACGCGCACGCCTCAGTCACGGCGCGCTCGTCCTCGAGGTCTCCGGCAAGCCGGGCGCACGCGCGCAGCTGGATGTAAATGACGGCGCGCTGGACGTGAAAGCTGGCAAGATCGCGCTCCGCGCCGGCAGCGATTTTGCGATCGTCGACGTGGTCCGGGGCAGCGCGACGCTGACCGGCAATGGCTCGCCCCCGCTACACGTCGTTGGCGGCGAAGAGGCGCGTCTCTACAAAGGCAGCGCCCCCTACGTCAGCTCCGGTGCCACGCTCGCCGAGGCCGTCGCCTTTACCGACAGTTTGCTCGATGCCAGCGAATCGGCCGCGAAAAGTCGTGGGCTCGGCGAGTTGATCGCTCGTAAACCGGGCAGCACGGAGGAGCTACGGGGCGCGGTAAAGCTCGCGGCTCATCGCGTGCGCGTGCGCATTGCCGGTGCGATGGCCCGGACCGAAATCGACGAAGTCTTCGAAAACGACAGCGATGAGGTGTTGGAAGGGATCTATCGCTTTCCGATCCCGACCGACGCCAAAATCGAACGCCTGGCGCTGGAGGTCGACGGCAAGATGGAAGAGGGTGCCTTCGTCGATCGCGACCGCGCAGCGGCGATTTGGCGCGGAGCAATCGTGAACGCGGCGCCCAACGTACGCCCGCAAATCAAAGACGAGATCGTGTGGGTGCCCGGACCCTGGCGCGATCCGGCGCTGCTCGAATGGCAACGCGGCGGGCGCTTCGAGCTCAAGATTTTTCCGATCCCCAAGCGCGGACAGCGCCGTATCGTACTCGCTTACACCGAAGCGGTGCGCCCGGTCGGCGGTGTGCGCCATTTCAGCTATCCGTTGCCCGTCGATCCAGGGGGTACCACCAAGGTCCGTCATTTCGACGTCGATATCGAAGTGCGAGGACAGGATCCGAAGGTTGCGGTGCGCACGCTTGGCTATCCGTTGCTAGCGAGCGACCGCGAGGGTGCGCGTGCCTTTTCGTTCAGCGCGGATGAGTTTACTCCCAATGGTGACTTGAGCGTGGAGTGGGCGCTACCCGAGCGGCAGGGCGAGCTGACGGCGTTCGGCTTCCGCACTGGTGACGAACGCTATGCGTTGCTGACACTGCGGCCCAAACTGCCGCGCGCGACCGTGGACCAATCGCACGCCACCGTGATCGTCGTCGACACCAGTCGCTCGATGTTCGGCGAAGGCCTCGCGCGCGCAAAGCGCTTGGCAATTCGACTGGCGCGCGAGCTCGATCCAGCAGGACCGGTCAGCCTGCTCGCTTGCGACAGCACCTGCCGTGATTTGCCGACCGGCTTCATCACCCCGGGCCCTCAAGCAGCGCAAACGATCGAGCGATTCTTGAGCGGGATCGGCGCTGAAGGCGCCTCCGATCCCACGGCGGCGCTGCGACTCGCCAAGAAATTGCTGCAAAATGCGCCTGGAAGGCACGTCGAGGACATCTTGTTCATCGGTGATGGCGTGCCGACGGTCGGGCCAATTCGCACCGCGACGATCACGTCAGCGGTGCGCGACACGCTTGCGGGTTCCGAAACGCGCATCACCGCGGTGGCGGTCGGCAGTGCCTCGGACCTCGATACGCTCGGCGCCATGGCGCGCGCGGGTGGCGGCGTGGTATTGCCGTACATCCCTGGACAGACCTTGAATCAGGCCACGCTGGGCGTGCTGAGCGCTACCTACGGCGGCGCTTTGCGCGACGTCGAAGTCGTTTTGCCCGACAACCTGCTCGCGGTCGCGCCGCAGAAGATCGACACGATCTTGGCTGGTAGCGAGACCAGCATCAGCGCACGCATGGCAGCGGATAGCGTTGAGGGCAAAGTGATCCTGCGCGGCAAACTGGGCGATGCGCCATTCGAGCAACGCTACGACTTGCATGTCGTCGCCAGCGACAACGCGGGGAACGCCTTCGTGCCCCGCATGTATGCAGCGGCGCGCATCACCGATCTCGAGCGCAACGGCAGCGCAGAAGCCAAAAAAGAGGCGCTTTCGCTGTCCACGCGCTTCTCGGTCGCCAGCCGCTATAGCTCGCTTTTGGTTCTCGAGAGTGAAGCCATGTTTCGCGCCTTCGGCTTGGATGCGGCGAAACCAGGCGCGCGCTTCAGCGGCGAGGAGCTCGCGGAACAAAGCGAGGCCAAGGCAGAGCTTCCGGTGGACGATGTCGACGACAGCGGCGATCTCGGGCCGAGCCCCCTCGGCGCGCTCGACAAGAAGAGCAGCGGTGGCGTCTTCCGAAGTCGTGCAGCGATCGACGCATCTCCCCCGAGCTCGATGGGTCCGCTCGGTGCAGCCGCACCCGCCGCTGAAGCAGCCGCGCCAGCCAAATCCAAAGCTTCCCCGGCCCCACGTGTGGCCGCAGCGCCAGCCGCAAACGACCGCTTTGCCGAACCTCCGCCGCCTGTCGCGAAGAAACCGATGCTGCGCGAAGATTTCGAAGAACCGGAACTGCCGCGCTCCCCTCCGCCGCGCCGCCTGATCCCCATGCGCCGGGTCTGGGATCGCAAAGGGCAGATCAACAGCGCCGAACGAGGACCGCGCAGCGCCAGTATCGGCGCCGTGGCAGACGCCGAGCGTGCGCTGGCGAACGAGCCCGACCGGCGCGCAAACCTGAAAAGGGCCTATTCTCTGTATGCGATCAGCGGGGATCTGGGTCGCGCGACGAGTCTCGTCGAGCGCTGGTCGAGCAAGGAGCCTCTGGATCCGGATGCGCTCACCGCGCGCGCGGATCTGGCTGCGCGCCGAGGTGAACGAGAGCTCGCCATCCTGATGCTGGGAAGCGTCGTGGACATCCGCCCGGACGACATCGCGAGCCAAAAGCGCCTAGCCCGGTTGTATCGCTGGTCCGGCAAGCCCGAACTCGGTTGTCGACATGCGATGGCGATCGCCAAGCTGCGCGCAACCGACGCCAAGCTGCTCGCGGACGCCTTGCGCTGCGCGAGCACGCAAAGCGAAAGCCACTGGGCAAGCAACGCGCTCGCCCTGGCTGACGAAAAAACCGCGCGTCTCGCCAGCAGCTTGGCCTCGGCCCCCGCGCCCGACGAATCACGCCTGCTCGGGGACTTGCGAGTCGAAGCGACTTGGTCAGACGACGTGGATTTGGATCTGGCAATCTTGCACCCCGATGGTCAACGAGTCTCATGGTTGGGCGCCCCCACGCGCGAACTGATCAGCGCGCGCGACGTGCTCGCTCGCGGTCGCGAAGGGCTCGCGTTGAGTGGCGCTAAACCGGGCGAATACGCGATCGAAGTGGTGCGTTCCGGGAGCTACACTGGCCCGGTGCGCGGCGAGCTGACCATCTTCGCGGCGGGTGAAACTCGGCGCATTCCCTTCACGCTCGACGGACAACGACTGACGGTAGCCCTGACCGAGATCAAGATGGTTCCTCGGCTCGTGCCGCTGGATGATCTGCCCGTCATCGCCAGCGGGCCAGTACGCTAGAGCGCTAGAGCGCGGGACCGATGCGTTCAGACTTCGACTTGCCTTGTTCGGCGCTTTCGCTGCTGTCGGCGTCGTGGATTAGGCCTTCGAGCTCACTCTCCCCGACGACTCCCATTTCCACCGCACGCACGATGCCCTGCTTGTCGATCACGAGCAGGGTCGGCAACCCGGAGACGTCGAAGGCTGTGGCGGCTTGTGCGTCGGCGTCGAACAGCACCGGATAGCTCGGGTGATGCGCCTCCACGTACCTGCGAGCGTCCGCGTACTCGTCGCTCGTGTTGACGCCATAAACCGCGAGCTTCGGGCCTGCCAAGCGCCGCGCAACGCGATCGACGATGGGCGCCTGCTGACGGCAGGGCCCGCACCAACTCGCAAAGAAGTCCAAAACGACGGTTTTTCCCTGCAAATCCGAGAGTCGCTGAGTGGCGCCGAGCCCTGCTTCGGAGAGCGCGCGCAGCATGAAATCCGGCGCCGGGTGACCGATCAGCGGTGAGTTCGAACGCGCCGTGCGATGGCCGAGCCGCGGCAAGCCGAACAATCCCAGGCCGATGCTGGCCACGAGTACGATCAACGCGGTCAGGTAACCTTGGGTGGTCTCTCGCTTCGAGTGCGGCGCTCTACTCATGGGTCCCCGGAAGTTGCTCGAGGTTCGCACGCTCGGCAACCGGAACCGGCGCGTCTTCCATGGCGCGCTCTGCGGCGCGCGTGCCCAACACGGGTAAACGCAGCCGTAGGCGCGCGCCGCCCAGATCGCTCTGCTCGGCGCGAATCGTTCCACCGTGCTCGATGACGATCTTCTTCACGATCGACAACCCCAGACCGGTTCCGTCATCTTTCGTGGTGACGTACGGATCGAAGACCGTTTCGCGCAGTTCGACCGGGATGCCGGGGCCATTGTCGTCCACGTCCAGGTTCCAGAATTCGCCGTCACGCGCGAGTCGCACGCGTACCTGACCGGTGCCCGCGCTGCGCCCGAGCAAAGCCTGGGCCGCGTTGCGCACCAGATTGAACAGTACTCGGCGCAGCATCTGAGCGTCAATCAAGGCATCGCAAGCACTCGCGGGCAGATCGAATTCGACTTTGATGTCCGCGCCTTGCTTCAATGACAGCAGCTCATCGAGAGCGTGTTCGCCGCTGTCTCGTTCGCCGGCACCGACGCCAAAGCGCGCGGCCTGCTCGCGCAGAAATTCGGCTAAATCCGCCCGAAACAGGCAGGCTTGGGGGAGGCGCGCGAAATCCGAGAACTCGCCGACCAAGCGCCGCAAGGTACCCACTTCGTCTTCGACGACCTCGAGCGTGGTATCCACCAGCCGCCGATACTCGGGATCCGAACCGGTGTAGCGACGATGGATCTCTTGCACCGCAAGCGAGATCGGTGTGAGCGGATTCTTGATCTCGTGCGCGAGGCGGCGCGCCATCTCCTGCCAAGCGCTGATGCGTTGCAAATACTCGATGCGCGCCCGGCTCGATTCCACCTCGCCGAGCATGCGGTTGAACGCGCCGGCCAAGTCCGCGATCTCGTCACCGCCGCCTTCGGGAACGCGGATGCTCAGGTCGCCTTCACCCACCAAACGGGTGGCGCGCGCCAGCTCGGCGATGCGACGCGAGACACCGCGCGCGAGCAACGTGCCGACGCCGATCGCAGCCAAGATCGTGATGCCCAAGAGCGCGGTGAAAGAGAGCAGGTAGCTCCGCTCATCCGCAGCGCGGCGCCGCTCCACTTGCTTGTACGTGTCGACGAATTGGCTCATTTCCGTGAGCTCGTCGAAATGGCTCTTGTCAGCGGCAAATACCGCGACCAGCTGCGGAACGTCGTCCACGTTCGGATCGTCAGCGAGCGCTCTCTGCACCTCGAGCTGATTTTCGTGGCTTGGATCGAGCGGCCGATCGCGCCGCACTTCACCTAACGTTTTCCCATCGGGATCGCGGACTGCCAGCGAGACCAAGCTCGGATGGTCGGCGAAGGCTCGTTTCAATTCCGGCTCGAGCGCGCTGTGATCGCTCGCGGTCGAAGCGCGACGCAATCCCGGGCGCTGCGCGATCTCCGCGGCTTCTTGGCGCATCAGCGCTTTCACGCTGCGCGCCAATTCTTGATACAGGCCGAGCGACTTATCGAGGTGCGCACCGACGTCCGGAATGAAGAACTTGACCGAAGTGGTGTGCACGGTGCTCTCCGCCAACCACACTGCAGCGAGCAGCGGAATCAGCGCGGTGAGCACGATCGCGAGCGCCAGGCGACGCCGAATGCGACCGGAGGCAGCCACCTAGTCGCGCTCCGGTGGCTGATGATCGCGTTCGAACACGCTGACCAGCGCGGCCCACGGATCGAAGCCAAGCAGCGCCGACAAATCGCGCGAGACGAACTCCTCTGCTCGACCCAGCATCGGTGCCAGCGCGCCACCCGCGCCGAAACGCTCCGCCAAGCCGCGCAGACCGGCAAAAGCCGCGCGGCCAACGTCTACACCGAGCGGCACGGCCAACCCAGGGCTGACCGGCGAGATCAACAGATCACGCGCAGCCACGGCCAAGGTGAACGCACCCGGCGCGGGATCTCGGGCGAGCGACTGGAACGTCAGTAGCTCGCCGAACACTCCGAGCGACAACGGAGCCACTTCACGTTCGGCGGCTGAAGCGAAGTGCCGATAGTCGCGCCGAAAATCACCGGACAGGAGTCCCATTTCCGGGCGCAACTCATCCGGCCCGACGATGCGATCGAAACCCAGTCCGCGGCGGCGCGCGACCAGACCGGTGTACAGCTCGCCGTGCCGAAACACACCGAGCGCGATGGCGCGGCCTTCGCTGCAGAACATGTCGAGGGCGCGGTGGATCACTCGTGATCCGGGCACCGGAATGTCGGCAAAGCGCTTGGGCCACATCGCGACCAAGCCCTCGGCCTCGAGCTCGCGCAGCGCGCGCGCCAATTCGAGCGCCTGTTCCAGATACTCTTGCCGCGGCCGGAGTCGCTCGGAAAAGCGCTCAACCAACTCTTCGAGAGCGCCAGCCGCGAGCTCCACGGCCCAGCTCGCCTCATAGCGCCCCGCGAGCTCGGGCAGCTTCACGGGCCACTCCACTGCACGCAAGTCGAGCCGGCCGCGCTTGGTGTGCACCAACTTACGCAAACGGTTGCCTGTCGTGACAGCAACCACCCCGCCTCCTTCTGGCTCGCGGCTTCCCCCATCTGCAAGCATGTGGCTGGGCGCGCGGAACACGTCCGCCAAGCGCTGCCAGTCGGTAGCGGTGAAGCCTTCGAGCGAGACGTCCTGCGTGATCACGACGCAGGGAGTATAGTCACAGGCCATGCTTGACCAGGACAGAACCCCCGAAGCCTCCGACTTGGCCGCTTTCTTGGACGCAGCGAATACGCCGTACCACGCCGTGGCCGAGGTCGCGCGGCGCTTGACGGCCGCTGGGTTTCGAGCCTTTCGCGAGTCGGAAGCGTGGCAGCTCGAGCCTGGAACGCGCGGTTTCGTGGTGCGCGCTGGCGGTTCGATCGTGGCGTTCGAGCTCGGCAGCAAGCCTCCGGCCGACGCTGGCTTCGTGATGATGGGCGCGCACAGTGACTCACCCAACCTGAGGCTCAAGCCGGTGCCCGATCTGACCAGCGTCGGCTATCGCCAACTCTCGGTCGAGGTGTACGGCGGGGTACTGCTCTCGACCTGGATGGATCGCGACTTGTCGGTCGCCGGGCGCGTCGTGTTCGCGAACGGTCGCTCTGAACTCATCGATCTGAAGCGCGTCGTGTGCCGCGTGCCAAACTTGGCGATTCACCTGAATCGCGACGTGAACAGCGCAGGGCTCGTGCTCAACGCACAGACGCACGTCGTGCCTGTGCTCGGTTTGGAGCTGGAGAGCGGTGGCTTCAGTGAGCTCCTCAGCGAAGGCCTCCGCAACACCGCATCCAACGGCGCACGCGTGGAAGACGTGCTCGGTTTCGACTTGTGTTTGTACGACACGCAGCGCGCGGCGTTCGCGGGCAGCAAGAACGAGTTCCTGTTCTCGAGTCGGCTCGACAATCTGGCCTCCTGCCACGCCGCGCTCAACGCGCTGCTCGGTGCGGGTCCGGGCTCGGAAGCAACGCGCATCCTCGCGATCTACGATCACGAAGAGGTGGGCAGCCAAAGCGCATCCGGAGCGCGCTCGCAGTTTCTGTCGGATCTGCTCGAACGCCTGTCACGCTCGTTTTCCGCCAGCGACGACAGCGCGTTGCCGCGCGCCATTTCGCGCTCACTGCTGATCTCGGCCGATATGGCGCACGGAGTACACCCGAACTACCCGGACAAGCACGACAAGCAGCACCGGCCTATGCTCGGCGCGGGCCCGGTGATCAAGGTCAACGTCAATCAGTCGTACGCGAGCGACGGTCCCGCGATCGCCGCGTTTGCCGCCGCATGCCGCGCGGTCGACGTCGCGCCGCAACACTTCAGCTCGCGCAACGACAGCCCGTGCGGGAGCACCATCGGGCCGATCTCAGCGGCTCGCCTCGGCGTCCGCGCCGTCGACGTCGGCAATTGCATGCTCAGCATGCACTCCTGTCGGGAAATGGCCGCGAGCCGCGATGTCGCACCGATGATTCGCGTGCTCACGCGGCTGTTCTCCGAGTTTCGCAGCTTGGATTCCGCGCTCTGAGGCGACTCAGGGCGGCGGCTGCGCGAAGCGAGACACCGGGAACGCCTGGGGTTCGTCCGAGTACACCCGCCGATAACCGGCGCCGTAAACGACGATGCCGCGCGCTTGCAGGCCGTCCGCGTCTTCGTAGCGCAGCGTGCTGAGCAGCGCGGGATGTGTCGCCGACGCGCGCACGAACGAGACCGAACTCACCACGCTTTCATGGCTCTCGCCGAACTCCGTGCCCAAATTGTTCACGCTTCCGCCGTAATCGTCTCGCGACGCGCGGCGCTCGTCCGAGGCTTCTGCGCGCGGCTTCGCGGGCGCAGCGGCGCGGTCTTCTGGCGCGGGCTTCATCTTCGCGGGTGCGCGACTGCTCTCGACGTCTCGGCTACCGCGACCGTCACGCGAGTAGTCATAGGGCACTGGCGCCGGACGCGGCAGCGGGCGTGAGCGCCGGATCACGGGCTCGGCTGGTCGCGCGCGTTCCGGAAAAAAAGCGACGCCGATCACGCCCACATTCTGCGGCGTGCCCATGCGCGCCGAGTAGCTGTCCTCGGGGCTCGTGAAACGGAAAGCCGCGACTTCGTCCATGCTGCGGCGAAAGCCTTCGACGAGCAGCGAGCCGTATGCCGGGATCACGTAGCCGCGCTGGTTCACGTAATCACCCGGTTGACCACTGATGGCATCACGACCGTCGACGGTCACCACGGCTTCGACGCGGTCTGCGGTCGGATTCCGAACGCGAATGTTGTAGCGAAGCCCTGGCTCACCCAAAAGAAACATGCGACCGTCTTTGACGAACGTCGCGAGCGAGTTGCCGTTTTCGTCTTCGACCGAAAAGGAATACGGCGGCGGCGCTGGACGCGATCGCCAAAACGGACTGCGAGCATCGGCCTGACTACAACAGGCCAGGAAAATCAAACCAATGCCAAGAGCGGCGAATAGGTAGCGAAGGGTGCGCGCGGTCAAACTAACCTCCCAAATTACGGGGCTTTTGTGGCTACGCGCCAAGCCTGGGGAAGATCTGAAAAAATGCGCGCCAGTCAACGAGCGTGCGCCAGGGCGATCAAGCCAAGCGCAGCAAAACCCAGCAAAATCGCAAGCACGGCCACCACCACTGGCAACAGGCGGCGCGGCGCAATACGCGCGGCTAGTTCCGGATCTAGATCTTGGCCCAGGTGTTGCGTGATGTCGCGATCAGCCGCTCGCACCCGCAGCAGCAGCAAGGCGACACTGAGCGCGAACGAAAGGCCGATGAACGACGCGGTGAGCCAACGCACGCGCGAACGACGCGCTTGCTCGCGCGCGAACGCAGCCGGCAGGCCGTCGAGCAAGAGCACATCGGCCACGTCGAAGGTCTGCGCGGGTTCCGTCCCGGAAGCGAGCGGCCAGCCGATCGCCGCAGCGCTATTTTGATCGACCTCGCTCGACACGACAACCCATGAGGGCGATTGACTGTGCGATAGCGGAAGAGTCCCGACCGAACCACCTCGACCATTGGGCTCGAGCGCGACCAGGCCGCCCGCCAGGCGCTGCCGATCGGAAACCAAGCTGTAGAACGCCTCGCTTCGCGGAACGGCTGATTCAATGCGGAGCTCGCCGTTTGCGAGCACGGCATGCATTCCACCCGCGACCACGGAAATGGGCGTTTCGATCAGCCCGATCCGACCGTCCTCGGTCCGTGCTTCGATGCGCACGCTCGGGTTCAGCTCGGTCGGCTCGAAGAACACACGCGCTCGGCCGCGCTCATCGCTGTGTAGCTGCTCCGTTCCGGACAATCGCGCACCTTCCACGCTGACCGTCAGCGTCGCGAAAGCCACCGCGGTGCCTGCATGCTCGACGCGAATCGACAGCGGCGCCGGTGCTCCCACCACGAATGCTCCGCGCTCTGCTGCCACCGATAGCACGAGCGGGTGATCGGCGCGCCCGCGGATCCAACCGCCGCGACGACGCGCACGCGCCGCCCAACGCGTCACATCGAGCTCGAAGCGTCCACCCGCGAGCAATGCACTCGCGGCGTCGCGCAGCTCGAACTCGACCGGCCCGTGTAGCGTGCTTGCAAAGCGCAGCTCGAGGTCGACGACGCCGTGCACGGCTTGCGGCACCGACGCCACGACTTCCGCCCCCGACGACGCGCGCGCATGGGCCGTGAGCGGCCCGCTCCAAAACGGAGCCTCGTGCTCGCCGTCTCGTTCGACGCTCTCCACACGCAGCGACAGCACGGAGACGCCCTCGCTCGGACCGCCGTACAAGCGGGCGCCATGCAGCTTTCGCGGCGCGCCAGCCACGAGCCATGCATAGCCGACGACCAACACCGTCAGCACGGGAAGCGAAAGGTTCCAGCCGCGACTCATCGGCTTGTCATTTCCACGAATATGCTACCCTGCGCCGCGAATTATGGCGGACGTCAAGAAAGCAAAGGTTAAAAAACCGGCCCAAGCCAAGCGCGTTCGGAAAGAACGACGCTTTTTGCCCGAGCCCACTTACGCCTCGCGCGCCTCGATCGGCGGTGGCATGGTGGGCGCGCTGATCTTGGGCGCGGGCGTGTACAGCCAGTGGCTGAGTGAAAATCCACGCGCGATCGCGCCATACCTGTTCGGCGTCGGCGCCATCGGCCTCGGCGCGGCACTTTGGTTCGGTGATGCAGGCGCCCTCCCCGTGCGCCTCGGCGACGCGGGCATCGCAGTCGAAAAAGGCAGCGAGCTGATTCGTCTCGCGTGGTGTGACATCGAACGAGTGTTCACCGAGCGCGCCGATCTCGTTGCCAAAGGCAAAGAGCTCACCTTGCGCATTCCAATCGCCGCACATCGCACGGCCGTCGCTTGGATCCTGAGCGAGGGGACGAAACGCGTACCCAAGGTCATGGACGTCAAACGCCAGAGCTTGGCAAGCTTACCCGAACCCAAAGACAGCGATGGGGAATCGCGTGAGATCGAAGGCCTGCAAATTGCGGGTCGCCACTGTGCAGCCAGCGGCAAACCGGTCTCTTTCGAGCGCGACGCGCGCCTCTGCCCGAATTGCGGGCAGGTCTATCTGAAGGACCAAGTGCCCGCGAAATGCGTCACCTGCGACGCGCCCTTGGGGTCGAAGGCGGTCGAGATCTGAGAGCTCTGGGGCGAGCGACGAAGTCGAGCCGTCGGGGGCGGATGCGCTATTTCGGCCAGTGAACGAGTTCACAGTCGCCGAGCAACGTGAGCTTCCACTTCGGGTTTCGGTCGCCCTCGCCCGCTAGGTTGTCGGAGTAGGGGCTATCTTGCAGCCATGCACCGAGCTTGCCGCCGGCGAAGTCGAACTCGAGCGGCGGCAGCGCGAGGTTCGCTGCGACGCACTCATCGAAGGTGGAAAATCCGCCGCTGCCGACCAAAAAGCCCACGGTTCCTGGCGGCACGATCACCTTTTGCGTTTGGTCATCGCCCACGAACCACCAACCGTCCGGGTCCGCACCCGCGTATGCGTGAAGCGACCAACCTTGAGCGGCCGAGTACTTCATGCAGCCGTCCACGTAGGTAATGCGGTAGCGCCCAGCGGGCAGTTCGATGCCATCCGCAAAGTAGACGACCGATCCGAACAGATCGAGATTCTGATTCGTGCCCAAGCTCGAAACGTCACCGAGCTCACACGACGAAGCGCCGGCCGCACCCGCGCTGTCCTGGAGATCGCCTGGATCGAAGAAGGAGAGCCCGCCCCCGCCGACGGCTGCGCTCGGCGTGCCAGCAGCCCCCCCAATCCCACCGTTGCCACCCTCGACCGTCGCGCTACCTCCAGCGGCAATGCTCTCGCGGCCCGCCGCAGCACCGCCGCCCACTCCCCGAGGATGATCGCTACTGCAGGCGCAGACCACGATCCCACTCAGCCACATCCCGATTGCCCACTGCCGCCCACAAGTCATGACTGCCACTTTACGACGGCCAACCCTCGCGGTCACGGGATTCGCTCGCTGGGCGCGTAACTCGTGGACGTGAACGAGGTTTCCGTCTTGGCGGCAACCAAGCTCGGCTCCCAGAGAATTTGAACCGCAAAGCCGCAAAGACCGCAAAGACCAGAGGAAGACTTTTTGGGTTCTGCGGGGAGATCGCTAACGAGAGTTTTCCTGATTCCAGGCTTCGACCCAGGGTGGCAAGGCGGGCGAAGGTTCGCTTCTGCCGACGATTTCGAGGATCTCTTTCGAGCCGACGCTGCCGCCACCACGCTTGAGAAAGCGTGAGCGCACGATCGCTTCGGCGACCAACTCTGCACCTCGCAAGAAGCGATGTTGGATGACGAATGCCTTTTCGTCCCAACCGATGATTGCGGTCTCGACCTCGAAGGCTTGGAACAACTGCAATGAGCGGCGAAAGCGGACCGTTTCTGCAGCAACCACTGGGTAGAAGCCTTTCCGCAGCAGTCGCGCGCCGACGCCTGAACGCAGCAACAGATCGACGCGCGCGACGTCGAGCATCGTCAGATAGACACCGTTGTTCACGTGTAAGAGCACGTCCAAGTCCGGCGGCCAAACGCGGAAGCGTTTGCGCGTTGGTCCGAGGGGCTCGCAGCGCGGGCGAAACGGTGCCGTTAGAAACAGCAACAAGAGGCGGAAAAGTAGGTTCATCGCGCGCCAACAGTGGACGCCGTCACTGCTCGATGTAGCGAGATTTTTCGAGCTCTGCGACGTACGTCCACGCGGGCGAGATCAGCTTGGAAAAAACGAACAACCGCTCCCCGTCGACCACGTAACCACCGCGATCCGGTCCGGCGATGCGCGCGGCGAGCGCGGAGTCATCCACTGCGGGCAGATCCAGAGGTCGATCGGGATCGGTCACGCTCGCGAGCATGCTCGCTTCCAGGGTCTTGCTGGCTGCGATTTTACCGTCCTCGGTAACTAGGTAGGAGCGAAGGAAACCGGGCAGGTCGAGGTCGAGCTTTTGAGCAAGCGAGGCCACACGCACATCGCAACCGGTCACGCCGATGAATTCGCCGTTCGAATGCATGCCGAAAAGCGCCGAGATGCGCAGCGTGCGCTTGGTCGCGTCGACGACTGGCCGGATCCAATGCAGTTCTGGATCCTGCTTCGACATCTTGTACCAGGGCCGCCCGCGCGGGTCGGCAGTTACTTCGCGCGCGGGGAATTGTGCGAACGTGCCGTCTTCGAGGCCGACGAAGGCCCGCAATAGCGCGCTTTTGCCGGCGGCCAATGCGACGTTCTGCTCGGCAACCGTGCCTTTTCGATCGGCCTCGGGCAGAGCGTCGACGACGGCTTCGCGCAGCCAGCGATCCGTGTGCGCCATCTTCGCTGCGCTGAGCGGGAGTTCGGCGTCGGGTGTTTTGCCCGGCCAGGTAACGACGATGCCTTCGAAGCTCACCGGGGCACCGCCGTAATTGGCGGAGGCAGCGAGCGGCGGCAGCGGGCGCTGGGTGCGGTCGAAATCATGCGCGTTGCGCTGCAACAGCTCCACGGTGGCCGCGCCGATGGCTTCGACGCCGACGGCCAGATTGCTGAACGCCACGTCCACCTCGTGGGCACGGCTGCTCACTGCGACTAGTACCTTCCGAGTACTTTCCATTTGGCGCGCTTGGCGCTCGGTTTGCCGCGCGTCTCGAACAACCGCTCCGACGATCGCCACGCTGGTCAAAAATCCGAGTACGGAAAGGATCGACATCGCGAGCACCGGACGACGCGCGGCAGCGCGGACCGTGCGGCGTGCTAGCCCCTCTTCGTAGACCGACACGGGCTCATCGCGGATGAAGCGCCGAATATCATCGGTCAGGGAACGGACGTCTGGGTAGCGCTCCGTCGGCTCTTTGCGAGTCGCGCGGGCGATGATCGCCGCGAGCGCGGGCTCCAGCGGTTGGCCGTCCACGTCGATCGGCGCCGCCAGCTGATTTTGCAACGCCTGTGACAGCGCTTGCATCGCCGAGGTGTGCGAACGCGCCGGCTCGAGCGTGGCCAATTCTTGCAGGATCACCCCCAGTGAGTATTGGTCCGCAGCTGGCCCGATGCGATCAATCAAACCGAGCGCTTGTTCGGGCGGCATGTATTGCGGAGTGCCCATCACTTCACCCTGTCGGGTTGCGGTGGACGAAGTTTCACTCTTCGTACCGGCCTCGGAAGCGACCATGGTCGGCAGCGTGCCGACCGCTTCATGCGGGAGCATGGTTGGCAACGTGCCGAGCTCTTCGTGATCTTCCACCGCAGAGGGTTGGGAGGGCACCATGCTGGAGCGCTGCTCGGCGGCCATGTCGATCGGGCTATTGATGACGCGCGCGAGCCCCCAATCCATCACGTACACTTCGCGATAGCGGCCCAGCATCACATTGTCCGGCTTCAGGTCGCGGTGCACCACTCCGCGTTCGTGGGCAAAATGAATCGCCTCACCCACCCCGAGCAGCGTGCCGATGCGCTCTTTCAGCGAAAACTCACCGCGCATCGCGCGCGACTCTTTGGGCGCATTGGCAGCGCGATGGATGTAGTCACCCATGGTCGTGCCCTCGAGCAGCTGCATGGTGATCGCTGGGGCGCCGCCCTCCGACTGCTCGAAGCTGTACAGCGGGACAATATTCGGGTGCTCGAGTTGAGCGCCGATCTGGGCTTCGAGAATGAACCGCCGCATCACGCCTTGGTCCTTCTCGAAGCCTTCACGCAGCCGCTTCAGCGCAACCACGCGACCAAGCCCGCGGTCATGGGCAACGAACACGCTGCCCATGCCGCCTTCTCCGAGCAAGCTCCTGACCTCGAAGCGACTCGCCACTTCCGCCGATAGGTTGCTGCGCCGTGCGCTGGCTTCGAGATCGACGGACACCTTGTCGCCCTTCAGGGAGGGCACGCTACTGGGCATGCGCGACTATAGACTCAAGTCTCCCGTGCAAAAGCGGCTTTCTTACCCCCCGCCAGCGCGCTCTCGGAATCCAGGGTGCCGAACAACTCGATCAGCGAAGCGACGAGCCCAGTCCATCCGGTCTGATGACTTGCACCTAGTCCGGCCCCGTTGTCTCCGTGGAAATACTCATAGAAAAGAATGTAGTCGCGGAAGTTGGGATCGTTCTGGAATTTATCGGTGCCTCCGTAAACGGGGCGCCGGCCCTCACTATCGCGCGTAAAAGTGCTGATGAGTCGGCGCGAGATTTCCCGACCGACCTCGAATAGGTTCATCAGCTTGCCGGAGCCAGTGGGGCATTCGATTTTGAATTCATCGCCGTAATAGAGATAGAAGTTCAGCAGTGCTCGCAGGATCAGCACATTGATGGGCATCCAAACTGGGCCACGCCAGTTGGAATTGCCGCCGAACATGCCGCTGTCGGACTCGCCAGGCAGGTAGTCGACCCGGTGCTGCTCGCCGTGGACGTAAAAGACGTACGGATTCTGCTCGTGAAACTTCGAAATCGAGCGGATACCGTGCGGGCCCAGAAACTCGTTCTCGTCCAACACACGCGTGAGGATCCGGCGCAGTCGCTCGGGTTTGACCACTGCCAATATCCCTCGCTCGTTCACGCCATAGTGGCCTTGCCCGGTTGGATGCAGCATCGCCACGAGCTCGGGCCTGCGGTGCATGCGGTATCGAATCAGGTCCATGGCAGCGGGGATCCGCTCACGCTGGGCCTTCTCCACGACCGTCGTGGCGCACAGCGGCAGAAGGCCAACCAGCGAGCGCACTTTGAGTCGCGTCGCGCTCCCATCTGGGAGACGTAGAACGTCATAGTAGAACCCATCTTCTTCGTCCCACATCCCGCCGTCGCCCGGGCGGTTCATGGCCGCGGCGATGTAGCAGAGATGCTCGATGAACTTGCACACCATCTGCTCGTAGTGAGGATCGTGAACGGTGAGCTCCACGGCCATCTCCAGCATATTTTGGCTGAAGAGAGCCATCCACGCCGTGCCGTCGGCTTGCTCGAGGTGTCCTCCGGTGGGCAGCGGCGAACTGCGGTCGAACACACCGATATTGTCGAGCCCGAGGAAGCCGCCCTCGAACAGATTTTTGCCGTAAGGGTCCTTACGATTGATCCACCAGGTGAAGTTCAACAGTAGCTTGTTGAACGTCGACTTCAAAAAGTCGTAATCCGCCCGACCGGTACGCGCCAACTCGGTACGATGCAGGAACAAAGTAGCGAATGCATGAACCGGCGGGTTCACGTCACTGAAGTTCCACTCGTACGCCGGCAGTTGACCGTTCGGGTGCAGATACGCGGCCCGCAACATCAGGGTCATTTGGTCCTTGGCGAAATCAGCGTCGACGAGCGAGAGCGGCAGCGTATGGAACGCGAGATCCCAGGCCGCGTACCAAGGGTATTCCCACTTGTCCGGCATGGATATGATGTCTTCGTTCAACATGTGAAACCACTCCGAGTTTCTCGAGCGCCGATACCCTTCGTGGAGCGGATTCGAGTTGTGCTCCAAGAGCCAATTCTCACCGTCGAAGAAGAAGAATTGCTTGCTCCAGAGCATGCCCGCGAGCGCCTGACGCATCACGTTGGCCTGATCCGGGTTCGTCGAGGGCGGAGTCACGGCGGCATAAAAGGCGTCTGCCTCACGCAAACGCTCTGCAAAAACGTCGTCGAACGGCTTTCCGAACGGCTGGAGATCGGGATTTGAAGTCGCCTTGCTCAGGCGGACGCGGATCACCTCCGTCTGCCCCGCGCCAAGCACGCGCTTGTAGTGAGCTGCGCACTTCGTGCCCCGCTTGGCCGGGTTCACCGCGTCCTGTTTGCCCGAGATCACCAAGTCGTTGACACCGTCCTTGGCGTGCGCGCTCTCGTTCGCCGTCCCGAACAGACGCTGGTGGTTCGTCTCGTTCTCGGTGAAGTGAAGCGGAACGTCCCCCTCGCAATAGAAGCGGAACTCACCGAACTCGGCGCGAGCCGCGGCGGCCGTGCTCACCCCGCGAGGTCCATCCACCTGTCGCAGGCTCGGCTTTTCGCTGGCGCGATTGGAGGGCGAAATCCACTCCGACCAATCATTGCGAAACCACAAGGTCGGGAGCAGGTGCAGCTCCGCAGCCTCCGGGCCACGGTTGATGGCAGTTATTTTGACGAGGATATCTTCGGCGTCAGCCTTGGCGTACTCCACGAAGACGTCGAAGTAGCGGTCATTGGCGAATACCCCAGTATCGAGCAGCTCGTACTCGAACTCTTTTCGCGAGCGACCGCGGTTGGCCGTCACTAGCTGTTCGTACGGGAAAGCAGCCTGCGGATACTTGTACAGGAACTTCATGTACGAGTGCGTCGGCGTACTATCGAGATAGAAGTAGTACTCCTTGACGTCCTCGCCGTGATTGCCTTCGCTATTGGTGAGTCCGAAGAGCCGCTCTTTCAAGATTGCGTCTTTGCCATTCCAGAGGGCGAGCGCGAAACATAGCCGCTGCTTATCGTCCGAGATGCCGCCGATGCCATCTTCACCCCAGCGATAGGCACGCGAGCGCGCTTGATCGTGAGTGAAGAAATTCCAAGCGTCGCCGTTTTCACTGTAGTCCTCGCGAACGGTGCCCCACTGCCGTTCGCTGAGATATGGCCCCCACTTCTTCCAAGCGATCTTCTGTTCACGAGCCTCGTCGAGCCTGATGTGTTCAGTCGTTTTCATCGCTTCCTCATCCCTCGCCATCTCATCCTCGTTCCAGTTCCAATGACTCGAACGGCCCGGACCCACGATCCGCGAGCGGATCCACGACTAGCAGCCCATTTCAAATCTCCAAAGGGCCGGTCGCGACACGGCACTTTTCAGCGGCGATGCAGGGAGTGGTCAACGACCGAGTAAGCCCCACCGCTCCTCGGTCGTGCCAAACGCCGCTCCGGACGGTCTTTAAGGCTTGATGCCGCTGATCGCGGCCTGAAGCCGGCCTTCGTCTTCGTGGGAGAGCGAGGTCTTCAGCACCACGCCGCCCGTCCCACTGATCGCTTCGAGCACTTTGTCGCCGGTCGCTTTGCGGACCAGCACGAACAGCGCGGAGCTGCTGGGCTTCAAAGTGGCCGCAAGCTCCTTCATAAAATCGTCATTGATGCCGATATCGGTCAGAGCACCAGAAGCGGCCCCCGCGGAGGCACCGACGGCAAAGCCGAGCAACGGGTTCAAGAAGATCAGGCCAATCAGCGATCCCCAGAAGCCACCACTCACGGCGCCTGCCGCCGTCAGATTGATGGCCTGATGCAATTTGACCTTACCTTCGGCGTCTTTGACGGCGACGACGGCGTCTTCCAAATCGATGAGGTACTCGCTCTGCAGCTTGCGCAGCTTGAGCCGCACTTCTTCCGCCGCAAAAACGTTGTCGTAACCGATGACTACGAGAGTGCTCATGAACGTCCTTCCTTGGCGCAGAGTCCGTGCGCGCTGTGGTTCTCGAACCTCTGCCGAGGAGCGTCAAGCGAAAGTCAGCAACTGAGCGCGCACGATCAGTGACAAGTTCGTTAGAAATGTCGAATCAGGTGCGCGGTCGGCCGGTCATCGAGTTGCGCTCGAGCTCTGCTGCGACTGCAGCAATCGGGTCCGCTTCCCCTTCGCTGCCTTTGACCCACGCGGCGAATAGCTCGTAGCCCACCGCCAGCACTACTGCGCCGACGAACAGTCCGATGATGCCCGAACTGATCATGCCACCGAGCGCGCCGATCACGATCACCAACGTGGGCACCCCCGTACCGCGCCCGAGCAAGATCGGTTTGAGTACGTTGTCGCTGACGCCGACCAGCACGCTCCAAACCGTGAAGCCGATCGCCACATTGGTGCTCGAGGAGGCCCAAACGTAAACCACCATTGGGCCGAGCACGAGCGCCGCCGGCAGCTGCGCGACGGCAGTGATGAGCACTAACAGCGCCCACGCACCCGGCGCCGGCACGCCGGCGACGGCCATGCCGATCCAAGCCAACACCGCTTGAATCGCCGCCACGCCCAGCACGCCCTTCGCCACCGCTCGCACCGTGGCGCTGGCCAGGTCGATCAAATGTTGGCCGCGGCGCGGCGCGAAGCGCTCCGCGACCGGCAAGAGCGCACGCATCGTCGCGTCGGTCTTCAACAAGAACGCGACCGCGACGGCCACTGCGAATAGCGATTGCAAAATGCCGAGCGTGAGGCCGCCGAGCGACTGCGCGAGCCAGCGCCCGACCTCGCGCAGCTGCGGCAAGTGCGCCTCGACGACCGAGGCGGGTGCGTTCACCACGCCCATCCAAAGAGTGTAGATGCGCTTGCCGATCAAAGGCCAATTGGCTACGTCCGGGCGCGGCGGCGGCACTTTGAGCTCGCCTTGCGCCAATTGCCGACCAACACGAACCACGAAGCTGCCGATCGAATCGAAAAACAGGTACGTCGGCACGACGATCACGGCCAACGCCACTGCGCCGAACACCATGGCTCCCAACTTCGGCATCCGTTGCGAGATGCGGCGCGTGAGCGGGTACACGGCCGTCGCGATGATCGCCCCCCACAGCACCGGAACCAAGAACGGCAGCACGATTTGTAAACACCAAGCAATCCAGCCACCGATGAGGACGACGCGAATCGTGCCCGCGGTCACCCGACTCAGGAAGAACTCTTGGCTCTCTCTCGGTTCCATGGGCTCGAGACTCTAGCGTGGTTCGAACGCAAGACCGAGCACAACCAACGAGCGAGCTGCGACTCGATAGGACGGCGCGGTATAGGGCAGTGCAGCGCTCCAGGGCTGGATATCGTCCGGCGACGCAAGGGCGGTATCGATACAGCGTCGCCATGGGCCGAGGGAACTTTCTGGGACTGGCGGCAGCTCGAAGCTGAGCGGTTCCCAGAACGCGTTGATCATGGCGTGGAGCGAGTAGCGCCCCCGCTGGCTGCGCAGCGTGAACGCCAACGAATGCGACTTCTCGCTCCAATCAGGGCACCCGAGCGCCACTCCGTGCCAGGTGATTTCAGCGCGCTCCAGCAATTCTTGGAGGGTCATTCGCGTGCCAGCGACGGCCACGTCTCGGCGCAAACGGAATTGGTTGAGCAAGCTGACGAAACGCTGAACGTCCGCGTGCTGGTTCAACAGCTCCCAATCGAACCAACTGAGTTCGTTGTCTTGACAGTACGCGTTGTTGTTGCCGGACTGCGAGCGCCGTACCTCGTCTCCCATCAGCAGCATCGGGGTACCGGCCGCGAGCAGCAGCAACGCGAGCAAGTTCTTCACCTGCCGATTGCGCAACGCCTCGATTTCCGGATCGAGCGTGGGGCCTTCGACGCCGCTATTCCAACTTTGATTGTCGTTGGCACCATCACGATTGCACTCGCCGTTGTCGTGGTTGTGCTTGTGGTTGTAAGAGACCACATCGTTTAGCGTGAAGCCGTCATGGCAGGTGACGAAGTTGATGCTCTGCTCGGCTTCGCGCTGTTCGTGTGCGTAGATGTCCGGACTACCGAGGAGGCGCGAAGCGAGCGCCGGCACGGCGCCCTCGTCGCCTTTGACGAATTTGCGCAAATCGTCGCGAAATCGCCCGTTCCATTCTTGCCAGGTGTCGCCGATGAACGAACCGACCTGATACAAGCCCGCGGCATCCCAGGCCTCGGCGATCAGCTTGGTGCCTGCGAGCAACGGGTCGGACTCGATGTCCCAGAGGACAGGCGGGTTCGGCAGCAGCTCGCCCGCTTCATCGCGGCACAGCACCGAGGCGAGGTCGAAGCGAAAGCCATCGATGTGCATTTCTTCGACCCAATAGCGGAGGCTATCTTGAATCATGCGCCGCACGATCGATTGGTTGGCATTCAAGGTGTTGCCGCAACCGGTGAAGTCTTTGTACTTCGCACGATCGTTCTCCAGCATGTAGTACGTGGAGTTGGCGAAGCCTCGGTACGATTGAGTGGCGCCGTCTTCCCCGCCCTCACTCGTGTGATTGAACACCACGTCGAGGAACACCTCGATCCCGGCGCGGTGCAGCGCTTTCACCATGTCTCGGAACTCGTCGAGCACCGCCAGCGGGTCTGCCTGCGAAGCGTAGGCATGGTGAGGCGCGAAGAACGAGACCGGTTGATAACCCCAGTAGTTGACGCGCCCCTCGGGCGCGTTTTGCGGATCGAATTGAAAGACCGGCAAGAGTTCGACGGCGGTCACCCCGAGAGCTCGAAGATACGGGATCTTCTCGATCAAGCCGGCGTAAGTCCCCCGCTGCTCCTCGGCGACGCCCGAGCTCGGATGGCGCGTGAACCCCCGAACGTGCAGCTCGTAGATGATGGTCTGTTCGAAGGGTCGGCGTAGCGGTCGGTCTCCCTCCCAGTCGTAGCCGTCGGGCCGCGTCACCACGCTCTTCATCGCGAATGCTGCGTTGTCGCCTGGGCGCCGCGCGGCACAGCGATCGTAGCTACTCGGCACCGCCACGGCGCGGCCATAGGGATCGAGCAGGACCTTTTCGCGGTCGAAACGCAGCCCGAGTTGCGGTGCGAACGGACCATGCGCGCGATACGCGTAGATCTGGCCGGGCCGAAGATCGGGCACGAATATGTGCCAATAGTTCTGGGTACGATGTTGCGCCGGCGTCAGCGTAATGATTCGCGACGGCTCAGCGGCGTCGGCATTGGGAAACAAGAGCAGTTCGATCTGCGTTGCGTCGCGAGAGAACACGCTGAAGTTGACGCCACCGTCGCGAAACGTTGCGCCGAGCGGCGCGCTGAGGCTCTTCCCCGGGTCAAACACGCTCATTTTCCGCTGTGTTGACACGAACGCCCACGCGCGTCGAGAGCCGCACCGGAGCAACCGGGCAGCGCAGGCCTCCAGGCCGACGAGATTCGCGTTCTTGGTTGGCGATATTCGTAGTTGCCGTTAGGTCACCGATGCTCGGCTCGAATCACGAAACTTCACGCGAACGTTACGCGCAAAAACTGCGCGCCGAGCCAGCGCACTTTCAGAGCGCGCTCGACACGGGAAAGGGCTACGCTCCAGGCGCCAGCGTTCCCAGAGAGCGCGTGCGCGGATCTTGACTTGCTCTTTCTGCTTTGGGCGCGAGGGCGCCCGATTGGCAACCATCCGAGGGAGAAAGTGTCGTGGAGCATCTCGCGTCGTCTAGCCAAAAGACCCAAGCCGCTACTGTGAACGCAACCCCGCTGCGCGCGGAAGAGCTGGCGCTCATGCATGCCTATTGGCGCGCCTGCAACTACCTCGCAGTCGGCATGATTTACCTGCAAAGTAACCCTTTGCTGCGTGAACCGCTGAAGTCCGAGCACGTGAAAGCGCGCTTGCTCGGGCACTGGGGCGCAAGCCCCGCGCTGTCCTTTACCTGGATCCATTTGAATCGCCTGATCGTCAAATGGGATCTCGACATGATCTTCGTGGCCGGGCCGGGCCACGGCGCACCGGGCGTGCTCGGACCTGCGTATCTCGAAGGAACCTATTCCGAGATCTACCCCGACAAGAGTGAGGACTTGGAGGGACTGCAACGCTTCTTCAAGCAGTTCTCTTTTCCGGGTCACATCGGCAGCCACGTCACCCCCGAAACGCCCGGCTCGATCCACGAGGGCGGCGAGCTCGGCTATAGCCTGTCGCACTCCTACGGCATGGCGTACGACAATCCCGACGTCATCGTCGCGTGCGTCGTGGGTGATGGCGAAGCGGAGACCGGACCACTCGCTACGGCTTGGCATTCCAACAAATTCCTCAATCCAGCGCGTGACGGCGCGGTCCTGCCGATCCTCAACTTGAACGGCTACAAGATCGCGAATCCGAGCATTTTGTCGCGTATCAGCCATGAAGAGCTGGAAAGCTTGTTCATCGGCTACGGCTACAAACCGTACTTCGTCGAGGGCAGCGATCCGGAGCTGATGCACCAAAAGATGGCCGCCACGCTGGAGGCCGCCATCGGCGAAATCCGCGCGTATCAGTCAGCAGCCCGCAGTTCGAAGAAGGTCGAACGCCCGCGCTGGCCGATGATCGTGCTGCGCTCTCCGAAAGGCTGGACTGGGCCAAAGGAGATCAAAGGCCATCAAGTAGAAGGGTCGTGGCGCGCGCATCAGGTGCCCTTCGCCGAGGTGCGCGAAAACGCCCAGAACCTGAAGCTGCTCGAAGATTGGCTAAAGAGCTACGCGCCGGAAAAGTTGTTCGATCCGACCGGGCGACTATTGCCAGAGCTCAGAGCGCTGGCTCCCAAAGGCAAGCGTCGCATGAGCGCGAACCCGCACGCCAACGGTGGCGTATTGCGCAAAGAGCTCAAGCTGCCCGACTTTCGGCGCTACGCGGTGGAGGTCCCCGCGCGAGGAGCCGCTCAATACGAGAACACCAAGCCGCTGGGCGAGTTTCTGCGCGACATCATCAAAGAGAATCCGAGCAACTTCCGCCTTTTCGGACCGGACGAGACGGCATCCAATCGCCTGCAAGCCGTCTATGAAGCCAGCAAGAAAACCTGGATGGCAGAGCTGTTCCCGGAAGACGCGGACGGAGGCGAGCTCGCGCGCGACGGCCGGGTGATGGAGATGCTCTCCGAGCACACGTTGCTCGGCTGGCTCGAAGGTTACTTGCTCACCGGTCGTCACGGCATGTTTCACACTTACGAAGCGTTCGCGCACGTGATCGATTCGATGTTCAACCAGCACGCCAAGTGGCTGGACATCTCTAAGAACCACGTGCCCTGGCGTGCACCGGTTGCTTCCGAGAACATTCTGCTGTCGTCCACCGTTTGGCGTCAGGATCACAACGGGTTTTCACACCAAGATCCGGGCTTCATCGATTTGGTGACGAACAAGGGACCGTCGGTGGTTCGCATCTATCTGCCACCGGATGCCAACACGCTACTGTCGGTCGCGGACCATTGCTTCCGAAGCACGGATTACGTGAACGTGATCGTCGCCGACAAGCAAAAGCACCTGCAGTTCACCAACATCGACGAAGCCATCATCCATTGCGCAAAGGGTCTCGGGATTTGGCCGCGTGCCAGCACGGACGCGGATGAAGAGCCGGACGTCGTGCTTGCCGGCTGCGGCGACGTCGCGACGATGGAGGCGCTAGCCGCTGCGGCGATTCTACGCGAGCGGATCCCGGGCCTCAAACTACGCTTCGTAAACGTCGTGGACTTGTTCAGACTGCAGCCCGCGTCGGAACACCCGCACGGTTCGACCGACCGCGAATTCAGCAGCGTGTTCACCGACGATAAGCCGATCATCTTCAATTTCCACGGCTACCCCTGGCTGATTCACCGTCTCGCCTATCGCTTCGAGGGCCACAAGAACATGCACGTTCGCGGCTACAAGGAGCGCGGCAACATCAATACGCCGCTGGAGCTCGCGCTCCTGAACGAAACCTCGCGCTTTCACCTCGTGATCGACGTGATCGATCGCGTGCCACGCTTGCGAGGCAAGGCCGCGCACTTGAAGGAAGAAATGCGCAACGCGATCATCGAGAACACGCGCTACGCGCACGAGCACGGCACGGACCGACCCGAAATCACCAATTGGGTCTGGCCGTACTGAGTGTTGTCGCAGAGCCTATCCCAGGCGGCGACCATGCCTCCTGGGATAGGTCCACCCTGAGGCGTCGCGGGCGAGGAGAGGGAGAGGGGGATTGGCCGCTCGTGCTGCGGCGGGAACACCGTCGGGTTATGAGGTGCGATGCTGGATTGCGAGCGCCCTCTCCGTTCGACTAGGGGCGAACTTCGATTTCGAACGCGGGATAGAGGCGCGCGCCATACAGCCAATCCGAGATCGACGCGTAGTTCAGGCGAACGTTGCCGTAGAGGCCGCGAGCCAGGCGGGAGCGCAATCCACCTTCGAACCACCAGGTGTCTTTGAAGGGGATGGTGGGGTTGCGCTCTCCGACGGGCACCGCAGTGTAGAGCGGGAGCTTGACGAACAACTCGAGGGCGGTGTTGTCGGAGATGAAGAAGCGCATGCCGGGGCGCAGAAAGAACTGAATCGTCGAGATCTGGCTCTTGCTGAACAGCGAATCGTCATTCGACGATGCGCCGAACATCTTGGCCCAGTTGTATTGGGCCGCGAGATCGAGCTCCAGCCAGCGCGTGGGCATGCTGCTAGCGGTGAGCTCGATTGGCACTTTCACGTAGTCGATCTTGGCCAGGAGCTTCTTCGCCAAGGGGTTGGCGATCCAGAACCACTCACCGTGGCCGTACCAAACACCGCTCCGAATGCCGAGGTCGAAATAGCGAGTGTCGATGAAATGCCAGGCCGCGCCGACGTTCAACAGACCCACGCCCGCGTGCGCGAGGTTCATGTTGAGCTGCACTCGAGCGGGAAGTCCGTACGCGACCGAGAGCAGTGCGAACACGTCACCGTCGCCCATGCCCAGCGCGCCGGCGTTGATACCCCACTGATTCGCCGGCAGGGTGTAAGCGGAGTAGCGGGTGTTTACCTCGGCCGGGCTCTGCAGATCGGAGACGGCAGCTGCGTCAGGCTTCGTTGCTGAGGAAGCGGGGACGGCTGCGGGCGGCTCGGGGGCAGCCGCATCCGCGGCGTGGCCAACAGCTGAAACCGACGCTGCAAACGCGAATGTCGCGCACACGAACAGGCGGCTCACAGTCGCACTCCTAGGAACAGAGTGCCGATGAACCCGCTCGGTATCGTGTCCTTGATTTGGGCCAAATAGTCGAAACCAACTCCGCCTTCGAACTTGCCGTAAGGCCAAAGCAACGCAACGCCTGGCGCGATGTGCAGACCGATGCTCGGGCTGCTGTCGTCACCGAACCCCACCTCTGCCGGAGTTGCCGTGCGGAAAGCCCAGCTCATCGCAGTAACGCCGAGGCTCAACTTGTAGCGAAGGACGAAGCAATAGAGCGGCACGCCCCAACCGAGCGAGATGCCACCGTTGGAGCTCGAAGCCTCGGCTGTATAGTCGAAGTCTCGCCCCAGGCGCGACTCGCGATGCTGCGGGAAGGTGCGACCGAGCGAATGAAAGAAGTACCCGCCGATCCGGAAACCCGACTTCCAGCTGTACCCCAAGTCAACGCCGAAGCTCGCGCCATAGGGAGCGAGTTCGAGGCTCGCCAAGGTCCCCGTGTGCGCTCCCCAGCCCACGGTCGCAAGAGCGTCGAAGCCTCGCAATGAGAGGCTTGGTTTGGCGGGGCTGGTCGTTGTGGCAGCGGGCAGCGCCACCGGCTGGGCGTGCGCAGCCTTCGATGCCACGACCAAGGTGAAGGCCACGACGGACAAGAGCGGCAAACAGGGTCTAGACAAGGTACGAGTAAACTCCCATAGCGGCGCGCGGACGGTAAGCAGAACCCACGCGAGAAGCAATGACTCGCTTCGGCCCGCCAATAGTTACTTCGGAACCGCGACCAGACTCGGTGGCTTCCAAGAGCCGTCGTAAGCCGCGGGCTCTGGATTGTAGATGCGCAAGACAGCATAAAAGGGTCCATCCGGCGCGGGGAGCCAGTTCGACTCTTTGGCCTTTCCGGGTGAAGCATGCGCGAGCGTCAGCGTGAGGCCGCCGTGGTTATTGTGGTTGTGGTCGACTGCGCGAAACGTCCACTCCCACGAGTGGTTTGGCTTCTTCCTGGTTACCGGCGCGAGTCAGTAGCGCACGGAACTCCGGGCTTTTGACCAGCGCATCGAGCTTGTCGCGCGACGTCCCCACGAAGTGCAAGATCGCGATGTCCTCCTTACTGGTGCTGCGATGAAGGCCCTCGCCGATCACCTCATGTTCGGCGAACAGCGACAAGTCTTGCTTGAAGCCAGCGACGAGCGCCGCGAAATCCGTGACGCGCAGCTTGAGGTAAAGGCTGAACGTTTCGCCCGATGGAGGCACCTTGGGCAGTTTGACCAACTCGTTTTCGGTCAACCACATGAGCGAGCTCTCCGGCGCGCCTTTACGATCGATGTAACGTTCCATCTCGGGTGACTTGAGCGCGGCTTGCACCTTCTCCACGTCGTCAGCAAAGAGATGCACCACGACGCGACCGTCCCCAAGCCGAGTCAAGAGGTGGCCTTTGACGCCTGCCTGCGCACGCGCCGCCGCTCCATCTTCGAAGTACTTTTTGAAGCCGTCGAAGTCGTTCATCAAGTGAACGACGAACAAGCTGGCACCGCCGTGACTCAGTGAATCGTCCGTCGCTGGAGCTGCGCTTGCGGCCGGCGAGGAGGGCGCGCTGGCCGGAGACGAGTTCGGCGGGGTGCTCGCGCAACCGCTGCTGCCAGCAAGGGCGGAAAGAAGGAGCGCTCCACCGAGAGCACGTGAAAATGGGAACGTTTTTGCGCGCTGAACCATGGGCCCGGAGATTGCCACAGGTTCCGGGCACGTGGGCGCGACCTATTTATTCTTGTCGCCGTTCGCGAGCAGACGTAACGAGCCACGAGTTGCTAAGTTGGATGCAAGGCCCATGACTCCCCTCTCTCCCGCTCGAAAAGCAAGTCTCAGCATGACGGCAATTCTCGGAATTGCCGTCGCGGCCGGAGCGGGCGTTGCCTTGTTCAACGCCCGCGCTACGTCAGCTACACCGGTGCGCCCCGAGCCTCCCGCGCGCGAAGCGACGACGCAGGCGTCGACCCCGGCCGCGGACGGGGAGAGCACCGCATTGAGCGGCTCGGTGCTGGAAACGATCGCCGCCAGCTCCTACACCTACTTGCGGCTTTCAACCGCCAACGGCGAAATCTGGACCGCCGTGCCGACCACCTCCGTCGCCGTCGGCACCCAAGTGACGGTCGAAAACGCCACCAAGATGACCGCGTTCAAGAGCGCGACGCTCAAGAAAACGTTCGATGTCATCTACTTTGGTACGCTTGCGGCGGGCCCTGCGAAAGCCGCGGTCCCTCGCTTTTCACCCGCCGACGCGTTGGACAATGAGGATGAGCAAGATTTGCCGCCCGGGCATCCCGACATTGGCGGCGCCGCGCTCGACACCGTCGGCAATTCGAACAGTTTGCCCTCGGGGCATCCCAACGTGAATGGCGCGTCCCCTCATGGCGCTTCGCCGAGCGCGCCCGTGTCGGCAGTGCCCGCGGTGGACGTTGCCCCCGCGCGCGGCAGCAACGCGCGCACGATCGCGCAACTGGCCACCGAAAGCGCGCAGCTTGCGGGTCAGAAGCTCCGGATTCGGGGCCAGGTCACCAAGGTGACCCCGGGCGTGCAAGGGCACACGTTTTTGCATCTGCGCGATGGCAAAGCGACCGCTGGCGAGCAAGGATCGGATTTGGTCGTGACCACGAACGCGACTCCCGAGCGCGGTCAAGTCGCAACCTTCGAAGGCACGCTGCGCACGAACGTGGATATCGGAATCGGCTACAGTTACCCGATCCTGCTCGAGAACGCCGAAATCCTCGGCGAGTGAGCGCAACGAGAGCCGTCAGGCGGCGGCCGCCTCAGCGCTGGTCGGCTTGAATGCCGGTGAGCGCAATCGTGTACACGATGTCTTCGACCAGCGCGCCGCGGGAGAGATCATTGACCGGCCGCCGTAGGCCCTGAAGCATCGGCCCGATACTGACCACATTGGCGCTGCGCTGAACGGCCTTGTAGGTCGTGTTGCCGGTGTTGAGATCTGGAAAGACGTACACCGTGGCGTGGCCAGCGACCGGGCTCTTCGGCGCTTTGCTCGCGGCGACGTCCGGGATCGCCGCTGCGTCGTATTGCAACGGACCGTCGAGTGAGAGATCAGGGCGCGCGGATTTGGCGATACGCGTCGCTTCACGCACCTTGTCGACGTCAGTGCCCGAGCCCGATTCGCCCGTCGAGTAGCTGATCATCGCCACGGATGGGGCGATACCGAAGCGAGCCGCCGAGTCGGCGCTCTGAATGGCGATGTCAGCCAAGGTGCTCGCGTCCGGATCTGGAATTACCGCACAGTCACCGTAGACGAGCACTTGCTCCGGCAAACACATGAAGAAGATCGAGGAAACGACCTTGGCGCCGGGCTTCGTTTTGATCAGCTGGAGCGCGGGGCGAATGGTGTTGGCCGTGGAATGAACCGCGCCGGAAACCAGGCCGTCGACATCGCCCAGCGCGAGCATCATCGTGCCCAGCCAGACGTTATCCTCCAGGAAGTCCGCCGCGGCTTGTGGCGAGAGGCCTTTGTGCTTTCGCATTTCGACCAGCGGTCGCACGTAATTGTCGCGAATCAACGCTGGGTCGAGGATCTCGACCTCGGGAGGGAGCTCGACTTCTTGAGCCTCTGCCACGCGCCGCACTTCGGTCGGGTCACCGAGCAGCACGCAACGCGCGATGCCGCGCTCGGCGCAGATCGCGGCTGCGCGCACGGTGCGCGGCTCGTTCCCCTCCGGCAAGACGATGCGCTTGTTCGCTGCGCGCGCGAGCTCGGTCAAGCGATAGCAAAATGCCGCAGGCGAAATGCGAGTCTCGACCGGGATCTGCGTGTGGCGCGCGATCCAATCCGTGTCGATGTAGCTGGCCACGAAGTCCATGCCGCGGAGCACGCGCTCGAGGTCGTCAATCGGGATCTCGGGGCTCATTTGCGCGAGCTTATTGGCCGTTTCCCAAGTGTTGGTGCGCACCTGAAGCACGGGCAAACCGGTGGCGAGCGCCGGCCGGCACAACTCCAAGACCGCGGGCGAAAGCTCGATACCGCCGGTCAGAATCAAGCCAGAAATCGGCACTTTGTTGATCGCTGCCAGCGCGACCGCCAACACCACGTCCGCGCGATCGCCCGGGGTGACCAAGATGGACCCAGCGAGCAAGGTGTCGATCAGATTCGGAACGGTGCGCGCGAGCAATGTGATCTTCGTCGCGCGGCGGCTCTTGATTTCGCCCTCGTGCACGATCTCGGCGCCGAGTTGGCGCGCGATGTCGATGGTGCGGCTCGCGGCGAGCTCTGGGTTCTCGGGGATCCAACCGATTGGGTTGAAGTCCGGCTTGCTGAGCACCAAGCGCGCTGGCGCGGGTTCACTCACCATGCTCGTTCGTGCGCGCGTATCGCGAGCAGGAACGCGGTTCACGAAGCAACCGATCACGCGCCCCGGTCCGAAGCCACCGTACTGCCGCGCGGCGATCTCGAGGTGCGACTCGAACTCCGCGAGCGGCGTCGCGCCGAGCGAACCCACCAAAATCACCTCGGCGCTCAACGTACGCACGAGCTCTCGATTCAGGTTGCCCTCGCCGAGCGCGTCATGAGTGTGCGCCAGCCCTTCCACGACCACCACGTCGGCGTCGCCGGCGGACGCGTGAAAGTCCCGCAAAACGTGCTCGAAGAGCTCGTCACTGCGGTGCGACAGAATCAAGCGCGCTGCTTCCTCGAGCGGCAGCGGCACGGTGGGCGTGAGCGAGCTCGTCTGGCGAATGAAGTGCGTGGAGCGCTCCGGCCCCGTGTCGTTCCCATTCAATTGCGCGATGGGTTTGAAGAAGGCGACCCGCGTACCGCGGTTGTCGAGCGCGCGCACCAGACCGAGCGCGACGGACGTGAGCCCAACGCCGCCACCACTCGGAACCAAGTATAAAGTATGAGGCATAGGTTCTTGCTCAGCCAGCTTGCTGGGTGAGGCGCGCCGTCTCGCGCGCAATCACCAGCTCTTCATTCGTCGGAATCACGAGTGCCAGGAGTGACGACGCATCGCTCGTGATTCGACCGTCATGCTCGGCCCCGTGAACGAGATTGAGCGACTCATCGACCGCGGCGCCGAGCACGCGCAGGTGCCCGAGGGTTTGAGTGCGGACCTCCGCCGCGTGCTCACCGATGCCACCCGTGAACACCAGCGCATCCACACGCGAGAGCCCGGCGCACAACGCCAAAATCGACTTCGCCAAGCGGTAGCAAAAGACCTCGATCGCGAGCCGCGCGCGGTCATTGCCCTCGGCGCGCAGCGCGAGCAGCGTGCGCATGTCGTTGCTGACGCCGGACAGCCCCAAGAGCCCGCTCTTCTTGTTCAGCATGTCGGTGATCTGGTGCAAGTCGAGCTCGGCATGCTTAGCCAGGAATTCGTGCAGATTGGGATCGACGTCACCCGAGCGAGTGCCCATCACCACTCCCTCGAGTGGTGTGAAGCCCATGCTGGTGTCGACACTGCGGCCAGCGGAGACCGCAGACACGCTGGCGCCATTGCCGAGATGTGCAGTGATCAACTCGAGTGATGCGAGCGGCTTGCCGATGATGCGAGCCGCAATACCCGCGACGTAGCCGTGGCTCGTGCCGTGAAAGCCGTAGCGGCGCACCTTCTGGCGTTCGTAATATTCGTACGGGATCGCGTACAGGTAAGCGGCGCGAGGGAGCGTTTGATGAAACGCGGTGTCGAACACGGCGACCTGCGGCAACTCGGCGAATGCGCGACGCGCGGCTTCGATGCCGAGCACGTTGGCGGGGTTGTGCAACGGTGCCAATTCCGAACAGGCGCGGATTTGGTTCAGCACCGCGTCGTCCAGCATGACGCTGTCCGAGAAGGCCTCACCACCGTGAACGACGCGATGTCCGACAGCCGCAATCGTGTGGTCTCTCAGCTCCGCGAGCAGGGCTTGCAACGCTTCCGCATGCGCAGCGCCCTGTCCCAAGGCGCGCTCCGGCTTGGACTCGAATCGAAAGGTGGGCTCGCCGGTGCCCAGACGCTCGGCAATGCCGTGCGCGAGCACCGTGCCCGAATCCGGCTCAATCACCGCGAATTTCAGCGACGAGCTGCCCGAGTTCAGAACGAGGATGGCCCCGGACTTCATGCGGCGCGCAGCATAACACAACCGATGCGTCGCCCGAGTGACAGGGGCGTCATGGCGCAGGCGCCGTAGAGCCGTCGGGGGCGGGCGACGCGGGCGCAGTTTGCGCGGCCTGTGCTTGACGGAAGGATGACGAGAGTTCGTAGTCACTCGTGATCGATGGCCCGAGCAGGGAGACCATCGGGTGCTGTGGAGCGGCGGCCCGCAGCTTTTCGAACTCGGCGTATCTCGCGTCGATATCTGTAGCCGTGAGCACGAGTTTGGCTTGCGCGCGCACCATCCCTGGGCTCAAGCGCAGGGCTTCTTGAAACAGCGCGGTCGCCTTCGCAGGCGAGCGGCGACGTTTCAGCGCCTCGAATCCGCGCAGATAAACCAACCCCGGATCTTTTGCCTCCACTTCCGGAAACCAGCTCATGGCCGCATCGAAATTCGGCCACTCGCGCGAAAGCAGTGAAAAATAAGCCGCCCCGCGGTAGGTCAAAGGATCCTTGACGAACTGCCTCAAGGTCTGGTCGACGATACCGCTGGCGACACGCAGCCGCTCCGCGGCAAGCACCTCCAAGGCAAGCTTGGCTTTGGCGTCGAACGCAGCGTTCTTCTCGCTCTGTTCCAAAGCCTTGGTCTCTGCCTCGGTCAGCGGCAAGCTGGACGCTCGCTTGGTGTTGAGGCGTTTCACGTTGAACTCCGCGCGTTTTGCCAGCTCTTCGAGGATGCGGGCAAAGGTGATCAAATCATCACTCCAGGCAAGCTCGATGCTGGCGTGAAGCGCCAGGGCTTCGAGGCCGGGCTTACCCGCAACCAGCTGTTCGGCGCTGGAAAAGCGTCCGACCTGATCGGCGGCGAGCACCCCGAACAGCTGATCCACACTCGTGACCGGCGTCGTATCGATGGTGATGCCGCGCGCGCGAGTTGCCTCGGCGATGAAGGCGCGGGCCTCGGTCGGAGTCATGGACGGCTCGGACGGCGAATCGGCGGAATGCGCGCTTCCACCGCAGTCAGAAAGCGCGAACAGCAGCGCGAGGGCGGCGGCTGTCCGGAAACTCGAGAGACTCATTGACCCACGCTAGCAGAGGAGCCCCGCAAAAGAGCTGGGAAGGCGCGCAAAGTAGCGATTGCTACTCGGCGCGGGTGGCACTAACTTCGCGAGCGAGATGGCACGAATATCCGGGTCTTGGCGGACACTCGTGTCGCCAATCTCGGTTTCGATTCTGCTGTTCGTTGCCCGACCGAGCGCCGCGGAAGAGCCGCAGCGCGCCGCGCTGAAGGCTCCGAAAGCCGAAGCGCCCGATCGCTTCAGCGTCAACGCGCAAAGCGAAACCTACGTACAGCTCTACCGACGAGCGCTGGTTCCCGGACAAAACGGCCAAGTCGTGCCCACCGAGCTGGCCGCCCCAATCCACGAGTACGTGTCCGCGAACGCGCGTGACGTCGACGCACCCTGGCAAAAAGACAGCATCGGTCTGGAGTTCGCAGCTTGGGGGCGCGTTTGGCCGACGGACTCCAGCATCGAGCGTCCGTTCGACGGCGACGTGCAAACGGCGAGCATCCGACTGGAAGCGGGGCCGGCCTGGGCGCGTGTGGGACGCCAACAGATCGCTGGCGGCGCTGCACGCTTCGCCCGCTTCGATGGCGTGATGGTTGGCGCGCGGCACCTGGGTTTCTTCCTCGAGGGATACGGCGGGTTCACGGTCCTGCCGCGTTGGAATGACCAACCTGGGTATCACCACCTGGGTGCCGCCGAAGACACACTGCTCGTGTATCAGCCGCCCGCGGCCAAACGCGGCAATTATTGGCTGACCGGAGCACGGCTTGGTTACCAGACCGCCAAGGTCTCGGGCAGCCTCTCGTTTCACAACGAGCAAGCAACGGGTGGCGTCGATCGGCGGAACCTCGGGCTCGATCTGGGAGCAAACCCGCTGACTGAAATGTCACTCGGCGCGAGCGCCATGCTCGAGCTCGACAGCATGCGCTTGGCAAGCGCGCGACTCTTCGCGGACGCGACGCCCCATCCGCTGTTCGACTTGGGCGCGGAGTTCTTGCATACCGAGCCCGCGTTGCTGCTTTCGCGGCAATCCGTGCTTTCGGTGTTTTCGACTGACGGCTTCGATGAGGTCGGCGGCGCGCTCACGGCGAAGATCCAGCGCTGGCTCAAGCTCGACACCAATGGGTACATCGAGGCCTATCGTGGAACCGGGCCCGGCGCGCGCGGCGATGCGGCCGTCAGGATCATCTTGGGCAGCGCGTATCCAACCCTCGTGCGCATCGGCTACAGCAGAGTCATCGCCCCGAAGAACGGCTATCAGGCAATGCGACTGTCGCTCAGCCGTAGGCTGAATCATCGCTTGTCTTCGACGTTGGAAGCGTATGGCTACATCTACGACGAACGAGTCGCGGGTTACAAAACCTCGTCAATGTATGCGGGAACGGCTTCTTATCAGGTGAGCGATCCGCTCGAGATCATGTGGACCGCCTCCGTCGCCCAATCACCGTTCGCAGCCCTCGACGCGCAGACCATGTTGCGCGCGACCTACACGTTCGACCGTGCGGCGAAACCGAGGGGCTATTGATGAGCGCTCGCTTCCCGGTTTTCCTGCTCTGGCTTGCCTTGACCTTGGCTGCGTTTGCCGCGTGTCGAAGTGAGTCGGGGCCTGCCCGCTTTCCGCATCAGGTTCACCTCGCCGGCATCGCCTGCGGTGTGCCGGGCAAGCCCGCGTGCTTGAGCTGCGTCAGCTGTCACGACGTGGTAACGCATGATTCCGGGCAGCGCATGCCCCGCGCAGCCGTCTGTGAACGCTGTCATCAGGACACGCATCAAGTAAAGGCCGTGCTGGCAGTAGCGCCGATACGACCGAGCGGTGAGATTGCGATCGACCACGACAAGCACCTGGCCATGCCGGAAATTCGCGGCCAGTGCGTGCCGTGTCACGCGGGAGTGGTGGACGCGAAACGGCCGCCGTTGCCGCCCATGAGCCAATGCTTCACCTGTCATGAACACGAGCAGCAGTGGGCTCAGGCCCAATGCACTCCGTGCCACGAGTCGGAAGCGCTTCGGCGCACCATGCCAGTGACGTTCCTCAAGCACGACACCGGCTTCCTGCGTCATCACGGGAGCGTCATGGCGGAGCGCCAACAAGCGCAGCTGTGCCAGAGCTGTCATACGCAGGCGCAATGCCAGGCGTGTCACGACGTAACTCAGGACTTGAAGGTCGAAACGCGCCGTCCCGAAAAGATCGAGTCGGGCCAGGTGCACCGCGGTGATTTCATGGTTCGCCATGCGATCGAAGCGCGCTCGGAGCCGGCGCGCTGCCTCTCGTGTCACACGGTTCAGGGCTGTGACTCGTGCCACGTCGCGCGAGGAGTGAGCGCGAATGTCGCCAATCCGCTGAATCCTCACCCGCCGGAGTGGGTCGGGACCAATACCTCCTCGAGCAACTTTCACGGCGCGGTCGCGCGACGCGACATCGTGGCTTGTGCCGGTTGCCACGAAGCCGGGCCGGCCACCAATTGCATTCGCTGTCACAAGGTCGGCGCGTACGGCGGGAATCCGCATCCCCGAGGTTGGAAGAGTGCGCGCGGGGTCGATCAGGAAATGTGCAGGTACTGTCATGAATGAGCGGCAGTACCGACATGGCTGCCCGTTCGAGCGCGGCGCCACGTTGTCGCTGGGCGTCGTCCTGCTCGGGGCGATCGTCAGCGCCGTCGCCGCCCCGAGCTGCCTCGAGCGCCGCGACGATCCCAAGACCGATGCTGAAGTCACCCGCTGCACGAGCTGCCACGGTGATGCGAATCGCCCTGGCGATTACTTGAGGCGTGCTGCGCCGCCCATCGATTTGATGCAGCAAAAGACTTCGGGTTATCCCGGCGTCGGTGCCCATGACATCCATCTGAACGCAAGTTCGACTCACGCGGCCATCGCTTGCAACGAATGTCACGTCATTCCTGATTCGGTGAGTTCGCCGGGGCACGCCGACGATGGACCGCCTGCGGAGATCACGTTCGGCACGCTCGCCAAAACCGGCGATCTGAACCCGGTTTACGACTCGGCCACGCGGACCTGCCAGAGCAGCTATTGCCACGGAAAAGCTTGGGCGGTGTGGACCGACCCGCGCGACAGCGCGCAAGCGTGCGGCACCTGCCACGGTCTACCGCCGGAAGCGCCGCATCCACAATCCGATCGCTGCTACGCCTGTCACGCGGACGTCGTCGACGCCAATCTACACATCATCGCCCCCGAGCGTCACGTCGATGGCATCGTCGACTACGTGGCGGGCGATTGCAAACTCTGTCACGGCAGCGACAAGAACAACGCGCCTCCGCTCGACACGCTCGGCAATTCGAGCATCTCGGCGATCGGCGTCGGTGCTCACCAAGTGCACTTGAGCGGAGGTGCCAACGGTCGCGCGCTCGCATGCAACGAGTGTCACGTCGTGCCCGTGAAGGTCGAAGATCCGATGCACGTCGACGGCCTTCCTGCGGAGCTGACGTTCACCGGGGTCGCACGCGCGATGGGCCACTCACCCTCGTGGGACGAGTCACGCGCGACCTGCGGCGGGACGTACTGCCATTCGCCGTCTCCGACCGAAATGCGGGACTCGCCGCTGTGGAACCAGGAAAAGCCGCTCAATTGCAGCTCTTGCCACGGCTTGCCGCCGCCGCTGCCGCACCCGCAATCGGATAACTGCGTGTCGTGCCACAGCGCGATCGTCGCCGCCGACAACCGCACGATCATCGACAAGAATCGGCACGTGAATGGCGTCGTCAACGTGTCGGTCGACAACGATTGCACCAATTGCCACGGCAGCACTAACCCCGCGCCGCCGCTCGACCTCTCTGGCCACTCGAGCACGACGGCACCGGGTGTTGGCGCGCACCAGACGCACGTGCTCGGCACTGCGCGTTCGCGCGCGGTGCCCTGCAACGAATGCCACCTCGTCCCCCAGCGCGTGCTGGCCGACGGTCACCTCGATTCAGCGAGCCCAGCGGAGTTGACGTTCTCGGGCGCTGCGATCGCCTTCGGCGCCACGCCTGTTTACGCAAACGGCACTTGCCAGTCCACGAGCTGCCACGGCGCGGTCTTCTCCGACAACGATCCGTCGGGTGGAACCAACACCAACCCGAAATGGACTCAGGTCGACGGCACCCAGGCCACTTGCGGCAGCTGTCACGGCCTTCCCCCGCCCCCACCGCATCCGAATCCCGGAAATCCGTGTCACAACTGCCATGAGGACATTGGCACGGACGACGTGACTTTCACGCATCCCGAACTTCACGTGGATGGCGTCGTGACACTCCAAGTGCCGTGAAATCAGCGGTGATTCGAGCTGATTCTCGATCGTGCAGGTTCGGGAACCGAGCGGGCTCCGAGGTGCGATGCGGGAGCGCGACCGCCCCCTCTCCCCGACTCTTCAGGGACCTTTCGTGAACAGATGACAACCCGCGCAGCGCGGACTCTGCGGAAAGTGGTCGGCGCGATCTTTGTGACAGCTGAGGCAGATGGTGCGCTTCGGAGCCGCCGGATCTTCGTGACCGCTGTGGCACAGGTTGCACGGCTGATGCTTGGGCTCGGCATGCAAGCCCGGGAGCTTCTGTACTTGGTGGCAGCTGGAGCACGCCGGCACGCTCGCGACTCCGGTCGGCCCGTGCGGGCGATGGCAGGTTTGGCAACCGGTGATCAGCTTGCCGTGGGCGCTTTGCTGCTCGGCGCGGTGGCAATCCGGGCAAGCCTTTTTGATGGGTAGTCCAGCGT